>Ga0153924_1000056_pt1 | contig 82289 bp, 80 predicted proteins | sample TSNJ008MetaG_FD_104709 | JGI IMG/M metagenome (GOLD analysis project Ga0153924, IMG submission 104709) | Attine ant fungus gardens microbial communities from New Jersey, USA - TSNJ008 MetaG | ecosystem: Host-associated > Fungi > Mycelium > Unclassified | place: USA: New Jersey, Wharton State... | reverse complement strand
GACTATGTAGTAGTTGTATAAGTATAGAATCCAATGGGAACTCTATTGAGTTCTCCTTGTTAACTTGGACTTGGAGTGTGATTAAGTTGTCTCAGGCTAAGTCGCTACAGATAGACACAGAACTGAGGAAACTAACTACTCAGCAGACAAAAATTATAAGCTTACCAAGCAAAGAAATCACCTGAGAATGATAAGAGAACTGATGATCACTGATAAGGATGTGAGAGGAAAACCAAGATAAAATGAATGTAAAAACATGAATATTCTCAATATTACTGACCCTTCAAATTTCATGAGGAAGTCAGCAATGTGTTTATTTCCTTAGATGAGTGTTTCAACTTTCCATTCTGCATCAGCCTTCTCTGTTTGGTCTTTGAACATGAGTCCAAGCTACTAAGTATGGACTAACTTATTTCTGGTGACTAAATCCACCCTGCATTACTTACTCCAAGCTTCTTTCTAACACAATCATATCAACTCAGTTGACTCTGAATATTGGAGCCACTGTGACTTACTTTGTCCTTTACTTATAGACATGAAGAGAGTACGTGCACACATAATTCTCATGTATTCACCATGATCATCAGATTATCATATAGGCTATATCTGCATTAATCCGCCCCATCTTTCTTCCCGCTACAAGCAAGTAGACCCATGCAAAGCGGGCATATGGCCAGTGAATTTTTTTTCAGGCAGGAGGTGATGAGCCCTGTGCCGGATTTCTCCCTCTAAGAGTATTGATTAGATTCGACAACCAATACATGAATAAGGATTCCTTACTTTTTTCGACTCCCAAGCATTTCCTGGAGTTGCTTCCGGAAATAATCAATTTCCTTAGTCCAGTCCCCAGTATCATGACCATGATCTAGGTCAAATGCTCTTGCTTCCCGAAGAAAATGTTCCAGATCTTTCACTCGAGCGATTGATGACTCGGGTTCGTTGGCCCCGCGTGCTTTTGCAAGGTAAGAAGCTACCACCGTTGACATCACACCTTACATAAATCCAAATTTATCAAAACAGCTTATCGAAAAGGCGGTGCGACTTACCAAATACTGTTGTTTGAATTGCAGTCTATATATATGTACACAATGTCAAAAAAAAAAGGATCACGCCAACCATTTTCAACTTACCGATCTCGACCCAGAAGTAGCTGCTGCTGATAAACCTGTCGTGATAGACCCAAGGAGAACTTGAAGCCCGATGGCAAGATTGAGAAGGATTCCGGTTATTCTGGCTTTTGCTTTGTATTTGAAACATGCTCTTGTTGCGTCGGTTATCGTCGGTTCTAAGCGTTCCGACACAGTCATCTTCCGCTATAAGAATTTTTTTTCTTGAAAAAATAAACACACAACAAATTTTTGCGACATTACCTTGACTGCGTCCGGTTCCACGGCAGGAACCATCCAATCGACACCTGACCTCCTTCCCATACGATGATTATAACTATAACCATCAAACGTATGCGGCCGACGAACTCCAGTAGGACCAATGGAATGAACTTGAGGTGGTGGTGATGGCAATACTACTTGACTGGATTGCATGCTATGATGATCTCTCCCTTGTCCATGACCAGGTGAAGTCTGCGAATCATCCGACGGTTCTGCCAAAGGTGCCACGACACTAACATTTGGGAAACCACTAGTTTTTGATTGATTCAAAGAAGGGCCAGGTAGAGCATTAACGGGATAGTGAGGTTCTGTGACGATGGGTCCCCCAAAAGTAGAGCAGGTCGCTGGCTTGGTTCCTGTACTCTCTGCAGCATGTTGCGCAGTAGCAGGTTCATCCAGTGGTGTGGACATGCTGTCGTGTGCGCCGCTGACCGGGCTTGTATTCATAGGTTCCAGAGAAAGCTGAGCCGGAGCAGAGTTCGAGTTCGATGAGCTGGGGTAGGAGAAGCCTAATCCCTTTTCCGTTGACTGCTGAGGTGGAAGTCCACGTGGTTGTGCTCCTGAGGGTAAAGGTATTGTCGCATGTTCATGATGCTGCTGCTGGTGTTGTTGAACACGCTGAGGTACAGTATACTGCTGGATCAGCGCAGTTACTTGTTTTTGTTCTGGCAGAGGGGTGTAGTCGATCAGAAAGTAGACGGATCCTGCCAAATCGCCTCGTTCCTAGATATGTTTTTTGACAGACAACATAAAGGTGCAAAGGAACGTAGACATCTGAATACTACTCATGTCGTCTTCAGGTGACATTCTCAAGGAGGTGTGCGAGTGAAACCTAACAATATCAAGTGCCTGAAGTTGAAATGGGGAAAGGGGATGAAGCCGGTTGATGAAGATTGCCTGAGCCGGCCTGGAATTGCGCCCGTCGTCAGACATGAGCATTGGGTTTGGGTTTGAGACTCTGCCTTCCAATGTCAAAAGATCATGGATCAAACCCATCAGCACAGGAATTCACTACACTATCCACTATAAATCAAGTCGCCGCTTATCAGACACAGCTCTTGGGAAGTCCCACGCCCATTACATGCGGATTAGCTACATGGTTCTTTCGGATCATTCCCTTTTCACTGTCATGTAATGTTTCTGCTACAACTTCACCGGATGGCCAGTTTTCTCTCCATCTGAACACTCATGGACATTTATCTATAAATAATCATTTCCCTTCCTCAGTCGTCAGTCAACCTACTTCAGTGACCCTTGAAATGAGGTTTGCCTGATATTGCTAGCTAGTTATCAACCTACTTTGTCCCGAGTTTACTGCTCCACACATGCCCTGCCAAAATCCATGGAGTTTTCCTCCATGTCCACATCTTGACTTTTTCAAACACTTGCCCAGCTCGTAGCACAGGCTTAAAGTCTCTATCACAGAAATCATACATACACCACCATGAAACTAGATTCATGATAGTATATTATCGGTAATCAGAAATGGTATAGAAATATCCAGCCCAGATTGATTGGAAGACACAAAATGCCCATACCAAATCGTTGATCGTGCCATGTAAATAGTTCTCAACAGGCCGAGTCATGCGATCAGTCCATTCAGCTTTGACAAAGTATGCTACATAGTCAAAGCAAAAAAAAAGTGATGCATTTCACAGTTCAAATAAGAAAAAAAGGTGTCTTTCCTTTCCTTTCTTCTTTCCTCTTTACCCAACAAGTGTCATGAACCTGCACAGTAATAAAAGTATACACATCAGAATGCCTTTAATCAAAAACAACTCTATCAGATCCAGATCCAATTCTCCATATAGCTTCCTAGCACCACTTATACTAGACCTCGGATCCCACACGCAAGACGGAATCAGCCAACTTCTTTTAAGACTCAGTCACCAACTCGGTGTCATTCTCAGTCGGTCTAAAACCAACTGCTGTGCTGAGAGAGTAGTCAAGGATCAATCATGAAAAAAAAAATCTCATCTTATTCTCAACAAAACATCAATTTTGATCCTTCTTCACAAAATCAATACAAAAAAAACCTTTCTTCCATCACATAACCAAAAACCACAACAAAAAACAAAAAAAGTCTATATCTCACTAATGCTACAATTTCACCACAGAGAAAAGAAAAACACACACCGACAACTATAGATGATACACCAAAAGCAACATAAATAAAATGCACACAGCATCATACGCATCGCGAATCATCCATCAAACGTCTTGTAGGACCAACACACTTCTTTTTCCCCCCTCGTCAACGAGTAGACCTGATCAACTAATACCATCTCTTCACACGTGTAAACGCTTCGCGCCGTCATCGTCTCTCGCGTCCACATCTTGTTCATCCTCTCTCGCACGCTTACTTGGAACTCGTCCAGAAAAGTACATGTTAATTGAAGGTTTCCTTGTCGGCCGCGGCGGAGGGGGAACCAAAACGGAACTAAAAGAAGCAAAATTGTAAGGGGTCGGGGCCAGGGTAGAAAAGCTAGAAATTGATGCAGCCGGGTGTACAAGGGAGTCGATCGACATTCCAGAAGACGAGGGAGGTTTCTTCTTGTACTATGTAGACAGATAAAGCAGGCAGAGGAATGAAAAGAGGAACGACTGACTGATTCAAGTTCTGGTTTGCCTCTCCATCTCGCGACGGCCTCACAGAACCTGACAACGGCGCATTCGAGTGGCTCTGCAGGATAAGACCAAGCCAAGTCTTGCATGTGGGTCAAGAGGTCCTGAGTGGATTCGGGGATATCACAAAACTGCATGATGGATTGAGAGAAGAATAAGGTAGATAGAACGGGGTAACTGACACGTCTGAGGCGCTCAAGCATCTCTGTCTGGTATTCAGATTCTTCCTGGAGTTTTCTGGATTGTGGGGAGTGGAGGTTGTTGTCAAGACTGGGGAATAGGAGACGGATGGCCTGATCGAGGTCGGGGAAACCGTCTGGGTCAAATTGTTGAGAGTGGGGGTCCGGGAGAGGAGGGAGATTGTTGTTTGCGGCGATGCCAACGAGGAGGAGACATTGTGCAGGTTGGAAGTCATGCCAGCCCGAGGTGAGATAGCCCTCCAAGACGGCTCTTGTTAGCAAGCCTTGGAGCAAGAAATACCACTCCCTGGTTGGGCGAGCCTCGTGGGCAAACTCTGCAGCGATGAGGGCCGAAAAACGCAAGAAGCGGGGAATGAGGGTGGTGAGTTTTGTGTGGTAAAGGGAGCGCCGAAGATGACTGCCCTTGGAGGCAGGGCGGAGAAGGCCTGAGCCTACAGTGGAGCCGTCGTAGAGAGACATGGGTTGGAAGCAGATCTGACAAGCAGTGTGGAGATGACGGGGACAACGAGAGCTGTAGATGTGGTCAGGGACAAAGCGGGTGAAGATATCGTTGATGACGGTGGCAAGGGCAAGTCGGAGGCGGACACTGTTGGGGAGGGTATGGGGATGAGAACCTGAGGAGGGTGGCTGGTCGAGCATGGCGCTGATCACGCTTTCGAGGTTGTCAGCTCTGAGGCGGAGGCTGCGAGCTCTGACAAGATCCTGGCGAGAGGGATGGAGCTCGCCGTCGTCGTTGTCGTTGTCGTCGTCGTCGGGGTGGATGGAGGACATGCCGAGTTCCGCACGGAGCTGGGCAAAGCGGGTGCGGAGATGAAGCCAGAGCAAATGATCAAGGATGAGAGAGCGAGTGGAAATGTGGCGAGGAGGAATTGAATGCAGTCGATGTGCATGTTTGTGTGCCAGATTTCCATCCCGATGGCCCATGTCAAGTTGCTGCAATACATCATCACCACAATAAATATATTCGTGGGAACATATTGGTGGGAATACACAGATATATTCCGAATACAACTATACTTGTGAGAATACATTAACACCCGTGGAAAAGCCCATCCATGGGAATACATGACTATCTATGGCCTCTGTTCAAAGTTATGTTATTCCACAATCCAGTATTCATGCTCACCAGTTCAGGCAACATCTCCAGCACCCGCGGTCATTGACAGCATGCGAGATGCTGTTGCATTCAGTCTCCTCCAGCCAGCATTCCCGAGTGCATTGAAATTCCGGAGGCACTGTTGCCCCCTTTGAGAGCGAAAAGAGCACAAAAAGTAGGAGAGCAGCAAGCTTCATGCCGGCGTTCAAACTGCTTGCCCTGCTTTATACCGCAATCAGGCATGTCAGCTTCCTGAATCACCGCATCTACCCTGAGTCGCGGCTGTTCAAACAGGCTGTACACATTGTGAGCTATTGTGAGCTGTGCAGCTGCCCATCATGATGGCGGGGATAGCCGGGCGGAGTGTCAACTTTGCAGACATTCCCGAATTCTTGTTGTTGTATTTGTTGACGATGGACTCTCCCTACATAAACGAGGTCGATGTTGTTCCTCCTTCCCCCCAGCTTGATTCCTACCAAGACTTCCCTACCTTCAACGATCCCTCCTACTATTCTCCATTTTCAAATCACTCAGAGCTCAGCTTCATCGGTGAACACGACCTTGACCTCACCGTCTTCGACGATCCTGCCCACACTCTCCCCACGGACTACGACCCCGCAGACTACGACAACTCCACTGCTTCTTCTCTCCTCGTCTACCAAGACAACGACTACATGCCTCATTATGCCTCTCCCTCCAGCGATAATGACGACGATAGACCTTCACGTGCTTCCTCTGTCTCCTACTCTGCCTCTCCGCGATTTGACGTAGCCCAGTCCTTCGAGGCCATGTCTTTCCGCTCTCCTGCCTTCCCCACGGAGTCTCTCCCCCACTCTCCCCAACCTCTCTCTCCCCCTCGCCTCTTCATGCCCGATGATCACCTCCCGGATCCACAACCTCTTCCAAAGATTAATGCCCCCGATCCTGATAATGGTCTTGGAGGCCTCATGTTGAATATCGTCCCCGCAACTCCCATCGGCGGTGGCGCTTCCGCTGCCAACCCGGCTCCCTTTTTACACACTAGTCAGCAATCCCCATTCCAACTAACTCAGAATCAGCCAGATTCATCTCTAGGTCTTCAATTGCAACAACCATGGTCCACTGTCAATCACCCTTCTTCCACTCAATCCTCTAACACGCTACCCAAACAGGAATATACCTTTCCCTCTCAAGGCTCCCTGTTTGATGACTATCCGCCAAGTGCCCCTTTGAACTCTCGATCCGTCGATGATGCAGCCGCTACTGCCTCTAGCTCCCTTCTGATCCCTGCCAGGACTAGGAGCAAGTCCGATACCTCCCCCGAGCAGCTCCCTTGGGCTCAGCCTTACCTCTCACCTAATGGTGTAAGCGATCAGACCGTAAATGATATCCCATCTCAACAACCTCAACTCAATCCAAATTTTACTTTTGGAGGTAAACCAGCCAACAACTTCCTCTCACCCAATAATTCACCCTCCATTCGCCGCGTCAAGTCAGAGACTGTGTCTAAACCTATACACCGCCAGTCTCGCTCGGAGGACATTCGTGGTATCGGTCTCTCGCCTTCTCACCCCGGCCACCACCATTCCCAATCATCTTCTAGTCAATTTCTCTCTCTTCCTGGCCAAAGAGGATACCTCAGTCCGAACCTGCCCACTTTTGGATTACCCTCTCTTCCATCTGGTGGTCGTTCAGCATCTCCAGTGCATCCTTCCGATGCTAGTCCCGGACACATGCGTCGTGCGTCTAGCGGGACCCGTAGTGAACGAGGATCCGAAGCCTGGCCAGGAGGATCCCCATTGGCTCAGCATCGAGTTAGCCCTTATCCCAGTCCTCATGCCAGTCCACGCCTCCGTCTTAATGATCTCCCCTACGATGACTATGCAATCAGATCTAGTCTTCTCGATGTCGGATTTCCCCAGTCACAAGCAGGTTATCAGAATGGATATCCTGGGACATATACGCCCAGCAGTACGGGCGGCAGTACTTATCATACCCCTGGACAATCGCCCTCACCGACTCCGCAGCTTACGTTAGAGTCGTCCGTCCTAAGACCCACCGTCACCACAGGGAGAACTGCCGATGCCAGCCAAAAACGCCGAAAACGGGATGCCACCTTTACTTGTCCCATTCCAGGGTGTGGAAGTACTTTTACCCGCAGTTTTAATCTCAAAGGTGATTGATGCCTTTTACCATTCAACAGTTGACAGGGACCGTTGACACGTTTTTGTTAGGTCATATACGATCGCACAAGGATGAAAAACCGTTCATGTGTCCCTGGCCAGAGTGTGGCAAAGGGTTTGCACGGCAGCATGATTGTAAGCGACATCAGCAATTACATTCTGACACTCGACCGCACGAATGTGGGGGATGTGGGAAACAGTTTGCTCGAATGGACGCTCTCAACAGACATTGTGAGTTTGACGTGTTTTTTTTTCCCACAAGCGTGTGGATGTTGACCGAAAAAAAAAATTTTCCTTGTAGTGCGATCGGAGGGTGGTGCGCCGTGTAAAAGGTTGTTGAGGGATATTGATGAGGAGGGGAATGGGATTGTGATGAATGGGGGTGGTGCGACGACGACAACGACGACGAGATCTGCGGCTATTAGTTTATAGCGATTGCGTTATTGTTATTTCTATTCGAACTTCTTACAATTTTGCTTCGTTCTTTCTTTTTTTTTTTACGCCTAGGCGGACAGTTTGTATGCTATTTATCTGTTGTTGCTGTTCTTTGCTATCTTAATACATGTAACCTGTATCTGTGTTCTGCATTTCACATGGAGTTGTCAAAAAGCGTAGCACACCCTGGGCAGGCACAAAAAAGGTCTCAATTCACCGTGGGCAAGGATTCAGGTAGGCGTGAATAAACAAAAGGGATCTGTGTGAGTGAATTATGGGTGGTGATATTCATCAGTCGCGGGTACAATCCCGAGGAAAGAGGAGGTCTTACTCAATACCATAAGAGCGCTTGGGCAGCAGAAAAAAGCCTGTCTTTTTCTTCTTCTTCAAGGCAAAGTTTTTTGTTTTCTTTTCCAGCTCATGTATGAGGGAATACACATATTTACATGACAAACAGGGAAAATCGAAAATGCCTTTCTATTTCTTAATCATCCTCATCACTACCATAGTCATCCAAGCCAAGTCCACCCGAAAGAGGGGGTGGTAGTGGCGGTGCTTTAGCCTGAGGATAGCTCCCGTTTTTCTTGCGAATTTGCGCGAAATATTGGAGGCCTTCTATTACGTCTGCACTGAGCAGACCTTGCGGCTGCGTTTGCGATGGCACTTGTTCAGAAGATTTCTCCGGTGCTGGAAGAAGAGGAGGTGGTGGTGGTGATCTTTCGCTGTCTTCCGAACTCGTATCACCGTCCTCAATCTCCAGTCGCCTCCGCTTATTTCCATTTGGGTCATCTATAAACTCGCCCTCGTCATCGACCAAAACGCCTTCCTCCAAAGCACGGACTGCGCGCATAGCCTTTACGATGCGAGGGTCCATGCGAGTTCGAATCGCTTCCTGCCCGAGTTCTTCCAATCTCCGCTTCTCTGCTACTTTTTGAGTTGGATTGGGATCTTCTGTTGCCCAACGGACGTTCAGGATCTCGTCGTTGTCAAGAGATTGACAGGCCATGGCTTCTTTTGCGAATTGAGCACTGAGTTCGGAGACGTAGGTTACAAAAGCGACGCTCCGGTATTGTAGTACACGAACTAGGTCCAATTGTCAATCGGCAATGTGGAGGTTGCGTGTGGGACTTACTCCGCTCGATGTCGCCCCATTCTCGAAAATGTCTGATGACGACTTCCTCGGTTTCGGGTCCAGTGCCTGTCTCCTTGATACGACCGACATAGAGAGTTCGGTTCTGTCTGTTGAAGCTGCCGACACCACCCATGTCATCGCGATAGTCGGCAAACTTTTCGCGGGCGAAGCAATCTTTGGAAGTGTCCGGAGGAGCCGTGTTTGGGCCAGGGAGACAGTGCAGATATTCACACTCCCAGCCATAGGGACAGCATCCTCGGGAAAAGAAGAGACAGATGTATTTGTTGCCGGTGGTGTTGGCGCGAGTGAGGCCCGAGTCGAGTTTTATCTGACAGCGGGTTTGAGATTTTGTTTTACTGGGAGAATGAGACTGAGATTCTAGATAGAATCAAGCAGACGCACTTTGAGTAATTGTCTTCGCGGTCTCCACCTGCCCATTTGTTGTACCAAATATCTACAGTCGTTGTTGTTGAATCCAGATTTATTCATGACGACTTGTAAACACATACTGTACTCCTTGCCGGTCTGCACGGTCTCGGTCTTGACTACATCTCCTGGCTTAACCTGCTTACGAGCAGGCCTGAGCTTTTTGAGAGGTCTTGGAGCCTGTTTTGCACGGATTTCTAGCTGCTGTTCAGCAGGAACGACTTCGGCCAACGTCTCGTTACTGCTCATGTTCAGTGCCAAAACAGTCTGTGACACCTAACTGTCACAGTTCTCGATGTGATGTCACGATTTTATTAATATATTCTTCTACCACTATGTCCCGCATTCCTCAGCCGTCGTCCTCGCGGAGACCGTCCACGACGAGCATACCCCCGACTCTCACAACTCCAACGCGACCACGGGTCCTCAACTCCATTACTAGTACTCCGACCGCACGGACCTACGCCAATGGCAGCTCTACCACGTTGAAACCCACAGTTTCAACGATACGAAAGACAGGATCTGCAGTGTCTCTCAAGGCGAAAACACCGACAACCCCCAGACCACCGCCAGTTTCTCCTGCCAAGGCTAAGCCTCCTACCAGTGCAATTGTAAACTCGCGTGCAGTGTCGGAAAAAAACCCCAGTACACCCTCAATGAGTGTGCGAGAGGCGATCGCCCGCAAGCGGGCAGAGGCAAAGAAAGCTCAGGCTAGGTCAGGTGAAAGCGATGGCTTTGACACCGTGTCGAGCCTGCAGGATGCGCTTCCTCCTCACGTCAACCCAGCTCAACAGGAAGAGGACGTTCTCGGCCGAGCGACGCTGAGGGAAACTATAGATAAAGCGCGCAGTACAGGTGATGACATGTTTTTGTTTCCATGTAATAGCTGATTCCAACGCCCAGGGACTTGCTGCAAGGTTCACTCAACTTGTCTACGCGTTCATTGAAGTGTCTACCATCAGCCTTGTATGAGGTTCATCTAAATGTTACGCCGGAGCCATTGAAATCTGTTCCCGATGAGGCATCGCTGCCGTCGGCGTCCGATGAATCTAGAACCTCGAAAGAGATACCTGCATGGTTCGAGGCTCAGGACTTGCGTGTCATCAAAGCCTGGGGAAATGAGATACAAGAGATACAACCAGAGATCTCGTTGTTTGGGTCTTTGAAAGTGATAGACGTATGCAGCCATTCACTTCTTCGCACGTTCCCTATCTCACATGGCTTTTAGTTTCACCATAATCAACTTAAATCCATACCCGACACCCTTGCCGACCTCTCTGTCCTCACAAATCTTGATATTTCCCATAACCGTTTGTCTACGCTTCCGAACGTACTCTTCGCCCTCCCGGAATTGACGAACCTTAATCTTTCCCATAATGCTCTTACCAGTTTACCCTTCAATGCATATTTTGTTCAATCTGGTTCTCGTCTTCAGAACAAGCACAACACAAGCACTTCTTTCTTTGGACCCCAAATCATTCGATCCAGTTCTCCTTTACCAAAGCTTCTCGTTCTTAATGTATCTCACAACCAACTCACTTCTGAAGCCATTGATGTAACACTCCCAAAAACTCTATCTCATGTGGATCTCTCGGAGAACCCTCTTGGGTCTTCGCAAACACTTCTTAAAGCACTGTCCTCTCTTTCCCGTCTCAAGGAGCTTCTGATGGCGAAGGCAGATGTTGGAAATGATTCTTTCCCAGCCGATCTTCTTTCCTCTTCACCATTTCCCAGTCTCAAAGTTTTGGATCTCTTGGAGACCCGAGTCACTCTGGACGTCATTCGCGATGCGTTAAAAGAGATGAAGCAGCATCTTGATCATGATTTTACCTGCGAAGAACCCCCAGAGGGAGTTTTGCGCGTGATTGTTGGGAAGAAGGTTATCAAGGAGGCTTGGGAAATTGAGCTTGAGAAGCGTGCCCGGCGTCGGGTCGACAAGGGTTTTGATTTCGGTAGTGATTGGGATGAGTCGTCCCGGCCTACAAGTACTTCTCCCTCGTCCTCTGTGCTATCTAATGTACATTCTATGCGTTCTATTTCGTCTCGCCCAACAAGAAATGCGCAAGAGATAGCTAAGGAATCTTGGGACGATGAACCGACGAAAGATCGCAGCAGATCGAAAACTGCCGCTGCTCAAGTTGAGGACCACTCAGACAGGATTGGCGTGGGTCTCTCTCTGGCGAATACACAATACTACGAGCCGTCAACTCAAACATTGACCCTTCCACCCTCACAACCGCCGCAGGTTAATCATGGTCGTGCATTCTCCCTCGCGACCAAAATTACACCGTCGTCCTCTTCGTTGGCAGATATGACAGTTCCGCTTCCATCTTTGCCACTGAACATCATTGTCACCGAGCCATTCGCACATTCCCTGCGGTCCCTCATCCTCGTCAATCGACGCGCCGACCGTTCATTTGTGCTCCCTTCATCAGCTGCGACGGATCCGCAAGGTTTCTTACCCTGTCTCGAAGATTTGGATTTGGAAGGGTGTAATTTTTCGGAGTCCATCTCGGTTCTTTATGGAGATGTGCCTTTTTCGACTGCCTCTTCGTCCCCATCGCATTCGAATACTCGTTCAACTCAACCACTTCTTTCACTCATTGCGACCCTTTTCCCGAGCCTTCGCACACTCAATTTATCGTATAATGCGCTCTCGAGCTCCGCTTTCACACAGGAATCACTATCTGCGCTTATTCTTCCATCGCCTACGGGTGATGACGGAGCGAGGAGAGGTCTACGGCACCTACGGTTGAGGGGTAATCAGATGACGCACCTCGATGGATTTGCAGCTATCGCTCAAATGTTCAAGGGAAACAGACTTAATTCAGAATGGAAGCTGGAGGAATTGGATTTGAGGGATAATGAGATTGGACGGTTACCGCCTGAAATGGGTTTGTTGCCTTTGGACGTGTTGTTGGTTGACGGAAATACGTAAGGGATTTTTCTTTTTGTTCAAATGCCCTTCCTTCTCTGACGTTTAGCTGGTTCTTACAGGTTCAGAGTGCCACAGCACCGAGTTTGGGAGAGAGAAGGGACGAAGGGTTTACTTGCCTGGTTGAGGGGAAGGGTGGAGTGATGGATTTGGATGGATTTGAATCGAAAAAAAAACTCTGGAGATTACTTTTGGTGGATTGGACGCACATACATATACCCATATCCATTTGTGACCCTCTATTCAAACTAGGAAAATACAATATGCATATGACCCTCTGATCAGACGAGTTTAATACCAATGACAGCGTGGTGAGGTTAGGCAAGACGGCAGCTAAAAAAGGAGAAAATAGAGATCTGAAAATAAGTTGGGCAATTAAAACAATTCAGAGCTGTGGAATTTATTTCCAGAGCTGCTGAATTGCTTTTTAGTTTTTTTTATTCTTCACAGATTTTGTGTGGAATTATTTAGTGGTTAAGATGAGGTTCGAACGTCCAACCTGTTGCATCGGTCGTGGGACTTCCTGCATTCAGGTCTCATGCTCCAACATCTCTCTGGCTGAAAACTTGGCAGCTTCCTATTATAAAACACCTTTTTAACTGTATAGTCAGTAGACTACTGCGGACTGTGTATGTACACCGCGTTATAAATCATTGATTAAAAAAATAATCCGTCATAATTTCCATGCTTCACATTCCAACATCTCTTCTCCCAAGCATCAATCAAGCTTGTCGGAGCCATTCCGTTATATACAGAGCTAGTGTCTGTTGATTGTGAGGCTGAATTCCCCAGTTCATCGAGCTACAGTATTGGCCCTTCTGCATTCTCACTTACTTTAATGACTCGTTGCTAGACAGGTCTGATGGTTGAGTAGTGATGACTGAAGAAGGGTTGAAGAAAGTTGAAAAACCTCACACAGAAGTCAGTCCAGCCCAGCTATGTGTAGGGATACTGATCTACATCGTATTATTCCGCTGCATGAAAATTATGATTGATTAAAGGTGTTGTATAATAGAAAGTTGCTAAGTTTTCAGCTGGAGAGATGGCTGAGTTGTTGGAGCATGAGACCTGAATGCAGAAAGTCCTATGACAGATGCAACAGGTTGGACGTTCGAACCTCATCTTAACCACTAAATAATTCCACACAAAATCTGTGAAGAATCAAAAAAAGAACAAAAAAAACCAATCCAGCAGCTCTGGAAATAAATTCCACAGCTCTGAATTGTTTTAATTGCCCAACTTATTTTCAGATCTCTATTCAAGCTGTCCACCCCACCACAACTCTCTTGACCATGCTGCTTTTGGTCTTGTCAGTCACTCAAAAAATCTGTGCTGAATGAGCGTAGGCTTGAACTGGACCTCAATCTGGATCCTTGCGGCCTGATTGATAATGGCAGTGGCTTCATACCGTCAAAATACCTGGCAGTGAGTTTAAATAAATGAAGGACTGTTTGGTCGCACACTCAACATGGCAATCTCTCCTGCTGGCACGACGGGCTAATTCGTTCTGGTGGAGAGCATCCTCTGAAGGGTCTATTAATGTTTGTGTCGAGATTTCTGAAATGACGATCAAGCTACAAGTTCTTAATTCTTCTGGTAGGCTATTGATCAGCATCACACAGCTGAATGAAAAGTCCACCGTAAGTCTGTCCCCAGATATTGGACAGGACTGATCAAAATGTGACGTCGTTTTTTTTTCTTTCTTTTTCTCTACCTATTTGTATGACAAATGTGAAACACTCCTCCTAGTATAAATACCGGTTCTGCACTTAGGCTCATACTCAGTTGTCTACCACACCGGTGACGTCTGAGGTGAGCTCTAGTTTTCTATTATCACGATCGGCTCTCATCACTGTATTATAGTTGTTTATTATTCTAGCATTTAATTCCAGAAATTCAGGATAGGAAATTGGTGGTGTCTATTAGTTGCACCAGACTGGTCTATGTATGATGCAACAACCTCGAACAAGCTCAATTGGTGCTGGGGGAAAGAGTGATGGTAGTCGACAATGTGAAGCTGCTTTGGATAATAGCACACTTTAGCAGTGTTCATAAGAATAATCATCCAAAACAAATAAAATTAACCACAACCTAGATAAAATTTCAGTCTTGTCTTTTCCATTGCTGTCAACATTGTGAGTTCTCATTTGCTTTATCTCTGATGGTTATGTTATCTGTCTTCTGAGTATTTTACACCTCAGTTCTGCATCATTAGAGCTGAGGTGAATATCTGTCTTATTTCTTTGAGTTGTTTCACTAAATACTGGTCGTACCTAACTGACACATGTTGAGAATATCACTGTATGGCATTTGAAAAGGTATGACAAGTACGTGACTAAATTGTCTAGGACACTCAAAGTTTTGTTTCATTTTTATCCTTAACTGGTCTCCTTCGCTTTTGGGCTACCAAAAAGCAAGGCTACAGCCTGCATTCCGGGTATTTCTATGGTACAGGTCGTCTCATCTGTGCAAAACTGTACTTTTTTAGGATAGGTTTTTTTCGAACTATGATAGGCAGGATAAAATTCAATCACTCTAGGTATCAGTCTCATTCTATGATACTGAGTGCTTATACTCACTCTGGATACCCTCCACTCGGTACAAAAGAGGGATGGCTAGAGAACTTGGGAAGATTCTCCTTAAGATCATAGGCACAGGCATGCCTGGTTTTGCCTTTGGCAATTGTATCCCCATTGATCTCGATCATCATATCTGTCTGTAGAGAGATAAATTTATTTCTGAAAGTGAATATACATATATATTAAATCATCATAATATTCATAGGAGACCAACTTGAATTGTTGCGTCATGGACATCGCATCAACTCAGGAAACCATCCCTGTCCTCTTTTCTCTAGTCGTGTAATTGAGTGGATTTTGTACATTGGTTTGGGAAAAAAACTTACCAGCCTCATCATATGATTTGCAGCGAGGCATAGGACGAATATCCGTTTACAATCTGGGATTTCTTTGAATGGGTAACTAATGACTGGATATCGGCAAGACTTTACATGGAACCGTAAATCCACTTACGAAGCTCCGAGCCGATATGCTGCACCTAATCCAGATACAACGGCAATTTCATGCATGTCTAGTACGCGCAGCTAAGATTAGAAAGGACCCTCCATCTAAACAAAGAAACATACTGAGGATAGTCCATGCTCCAGCAAACTGAGTGTGATACTACGAGAAACCGCCATTGATATTAAAACCTCCAGATATATACCATGCAAGGCTAACCTTTCCGTTGATCAAGCCCATCCATGGTACAGTACCGGCATAGTGCTGCCAACGATGGCTTTGTTGCTTCCACCATTTTTCCATGATCACTTCTTGTTGGCTTATCTCACCTTTGGTCCAAAATTTCCGACTTTCAGGCGTGTTGTCTAAGAAGATGGTCTGAAAGACGTGGCGATCAGGCGGAGGTGAAGGTTGTCCGATTTCACAGTCTTGACCATTTTCTGTAGCCTGACGTGAGGCAACTAAACCACTTCCCCATGACAATGCCGATTGACTGTGAGGGACACCTCTCTGAGCCTCTTCAGTCTCAGTTGCTGGGTTTCCATGAGGGCCAAAAGGAGACTGGCCGTCAAACTGCATGTATGAGGATCTATTGCCAGCTCACCAAGCCAAAGTCCTACCTGCGGCTGATAAACTGTGAGATCAAAACTCATTTCAATTTTGCTTCTGTCTTCGGGCACACTACGGACAAAATAGAGCGGTTGAAAGCTCTTCTCGGCAAACGCATATTTCTTCCGTCTTTCACGATCATCTTGGCGTTCCTTTGAACGGAGCATGGGTTCATATTTAACACAGTAATGCTAGGAGAAGACATCAGATTCAACCTATCCAAATGACCGATGAAATTACTCACCTTCTCCATGTACAAGAGGTCACTATGTGTAACCGTGACATCCCACAAATACTGGGCAGCATGTAAGACCAACAAGAAAGGTGTTGTACAAAGAACATACCTTGACATTGCCCAATATCCGCCGTTCCAGCCAGCTTGCATCATTACCCAAAATCCGGAGAGCTGCATCTGCGTCACAGCAGAGTATAAGTTCGTCAAATACTTCCATCTGCTCTTGACCAGGGTCTACAACCTCTTGAGCACTGTTGGTCCCGTGAGTAGGTCGACTCCAAATCTCGACTCCTTTGCGCCTCCGTCTGACTTGAGTGACCTCGCGTTGAGTAATGATTCGGACAGAACCTTGGCCTTGATCCTCGACTACAGCTTTCCAAACAGAATAAAGACTTGACAGGCGCGGAAATGCGCACATACGAGGTATGGATGCCAGAAAGGTGTCAGAAGAATACTCGAACTGTCATTGAAGTGGATAGTAAGATCAAAAGATCCTTGGGGAGAATTTTGAACGTGTTACCAGACGCATATTAGGATCCATGAAAACACGCTCGAGAATAGCACAGGATATATAAGGTGTCTGATTGCCAGTTCCAAAAAAGAGGGCAACGAGGGGGTAGACGATGAGATCACCAAATTCCTAGCACTTTGTCAACCAATCGGGAATAGATCGAAGAAACGTTCCAACTTTAGAGAACCGAAACATTTTCAACATTGTACTGACAGATATCAGAGCGAAAACCGGCTCAAAAGTCTTAATGATCTTGAGGACACGACCAAACTTCCTGATGTCGTCGCTAAACCTGTGTATATATTTTATTCAGGGTTAAACTTGAAAAACGCTAGGTGAGCCTTACTTATCAATTACTTGGCTTGGAAATACATTGCTCCAAAACTCTGTATCTGGGTCACGCCCAAAGCTCACTTGCATGCCGACATCAGAAGCTTTGAACCCCAGCCTGTCGAAAAGTGCATATGTATTATAAAACACAGGGCTTGCGCCTTGCACTCCGTCATTGATGTAGTCTGCGCCGTATTTATCTTTGTCTATGGGAGCAGATGTCGCCATCCCGCCTGCATTGGAAGAGCGCTCGTAGAGTGTCACGTCGAATTTATCGGGATGCTGAGAGAAAGCAAAGGCGGCGGACATTCCGCAGGCTCCTCCGCCAACAATCAGAATGCGGGTTTTGGCTGACATTATGGTTCAGAATCAAGATGTATCGAGAGGACATGATCATCCTGGATGTCAGGACATAATTATGTCGACAAGCACAACCTGCGATCACATTACGTCATTGATTTACTTTGCTCAAAGCTGACAGCCTATACAGTCATTTTCATTCTTATCCTTCAAGAGTTTGATCTTTCCAGAAAATAACTTAAATTTAGTTTTACTTTAGTTCAAATCATTAACTATCTCTGACCTGTGCAAATCATACACATAATAAGAACCCTGGGCATGCGTGGAGTATCACGCTCGATTGTTATGAGAAGTGGCATAGATAACGTAAATCATGACGGGTGTCTCATATTTTTATGACGTCGCAATACCTGACTGCCATCACGAAGGGTGCAGTGACAACATGAAAAATCAGCCAAGCAATCCTGACATTCCCTCTTCGTCAAGAGGTGAAAGAATTTATTTTTTCCAAAAGCTAGTCGGAATATGCTATCTTAGTAGAATGATCGACTTTCATGTTATTACAAAAGTTGGTCGTCCACTCTACTCTAGCCTATTGTAATTGCTTGTTTGACTCACGGTGCCGAGAAAATTGTGATTCCTGGGAAATGTTGAAGCTAGGTGGCATCCATCTAAGTTTCTGGCTTTCATCTTATAAAATACTACTGTAAATAAATCAAACAAATGATCACAGCGAGAAATCAGAGAGGGCAAATTATTGTGAGAGTACAAACTGGTTTTATGGCTAAGCAACTTACTCATTAGATATATTTTAAATACAGGTTCTCAAAGTTTGGAGGGTTTTGTTCTTGATATTTGAAAAGAAACAAGCAAGAGTTATGATAGAGTACAAAATACTTTGATTGTCATTCTGGTAAGAGGATGACTATCCACAAAAGAGTTGGAGTCATGTACATGTAGATTACATTCAGTTGCACTTGTATCTTGCCATTGAACAAAAAAGGACGGCGTAAGACTTAACAATCATATTTACCATGATTACAATGTGCATGGGTACATTCATGAGGCAGAGCTGAAAATAGTCCGTGGAAGGGATGACCTCATGACCGAAGCATCTGGATCGAAGGACACCTCTGGTGCTTGGAATTATCCGCGGAAGGACATACGAGTCTTCTCTAGATCGATCGATGAACGAGTGAAACCTAGTCGATGAATGTTATTCATCGACAATGGTACAACGGCTGACAAAGGTTTCCTTCTACTTCACACGACCGAACAAGCCTCATTTCTTCTAAACGTCTCATCCATCAGAAGTCCTAGGATCCGATGGGCCTCAGTTTTGCCTGATAAGTGAAAGAAGTAGAAGGAAAGACTTCAAAGCTGAGAAACTGGCCTTATTATATGCTGACATCTTGGAACAGCTGTACTCTCAAGTTCATGTGATGATTCAGCTACCTTCGAGAAGCTGTGGCATGGGCACAAGAGAAGAAATATAACTCACTACGCCTCATATCGTGCTTAGAAGTTTGCAAAAATGCTCGCTTCACTGGTAGCTTTGCTGTTCATTGCATTACAGGCGTTCTCAATAGCTCCGAAAGGTCCATGGGACCATTTCAACTTTGCACCGAAAAGCAGGGCCAGTCGGCCCACTAGCATCCACTCTACACAAGGAAACATTCAGAATGCGCAAGCTCTCATTGGATCCGGGACAGCAACATTCACTAGCAACGGTACTTTTGTCGTTGTCGACTTCGGTCAAGAGGTAACGGTGCATTATGGAGTAAAAGATTGTTCGATTGACAATGATTGGCAGGTTGGAGGACAAGTTTTCCTACACGTGGATGATTCAACAGCAGATTCCAGACTATCCCTTTCATTTACCGAATCTACACAATTTATCAGTCCCAAAAATTCGGACGACTCTTGTCGTAGCATCTCCTCAATGGATGGAGATGGGGTCCAGTCTCTCCCAGTACCCCTTTCACAGGGACAATTTCAGCAGACCATCGGCCAACAACGTGGCGGTTTCCGATTTCTGACAATTGTCAGTAATTCCGAGGCCCCCGTCAGCATTTCGAATGTTGGAGTACATAACACGTTCATGCCGCATTGGGATGACTTGACAGCCTACACAGGTTACTTCTTCACACGAGATCCCAATTTTCACGATCCCGACTTTTTGACCAAGTTGTGGTATGCCGGGGCGTATACGGTTCAGACAAATACGATTGATGTGCATCAGGCTCGACAACAACCTTGTCCACGTCCTAAGGGTAAGAACCTCCCATCTGTGGATTGTACCAGTGTTGATACGGGGACTTTCAGGGTGGGCTAATAATGCTACTGGAGGTCCAGTTGAGGGAGCTATCTTGGTTGACGGTGCGAAGCGTGACCGGTGAGGTATTGTGATAGGCTTATTTGCAAAATTGTTGACAAAACACCCATAGAAATATCTGGCCAGGTTCGCTGTTCAGTATGAAGTTAGAACTTCTCATATACTTACATAGGTGATATGGGAATCTCGAGTCACACGGAACTAGTTGCTCTTAACGATATCCTGTCGAGTAAAAATGCACTTCTCGTGATGTTCTCGACACAAGACCCTGCGACCGGAGCCCTCCAGTATTCCGGCCCTCCAATTAATGCCAGAGGTAGCGACACTTACATTTCTTGGTCTCTTATCGGAGCACATAATGTTTGGCTGTACACCGGAGATCTGGAATTCGTTCAGACAGTTTGGACAAACTACACAAAAGCCCTAGCGTTTTTGGAAGCTCAGGTTGACGAGACAGGGTTGATGAACGTCCCAGAATCATTTTCCAATGACTGGGGTAGGGACGGGGGACAAGGCCATAACATTGCAGCAAATGTGCTGCTTTACAGGGTGAGCAACTGTGAAACTTCTAGGTTGGCTTGTGATAACTTTTTGACAGTCTCTGATTGTAGCGTCCGAGCTTGCAAGCCATGTGGGAGATAAAGATATTTCTGCTCTCTATACAACCGACGCAGTGCTGTTGAAGAAGGCGATCAACGATGTGCTATGGGACGATGAAGCGGGGATGTATCGTGACAACGAGTCCAGTTCACTGCACCCGCAGGATGGAAACTCGATGGCTATTTTATTCAATATCACCCAATCACAGGAGCAGAATAAGGCGGTCAGCAAGGGCTTGACACAGTTCTGGACAGATATTGGACCCTTAAGCCCTGAGCTGAACGACACGATCATTCCTTTCGTGGGCGGATTCGAAAGTGATTTACTAATATCTTCATCCGATCAAAATGATTGATTTCCAATAGGTTCAAGCCCATTTCATCGCAGGGGAAGGCGAGCGCGCGATTGATCTACTTCACAAAGGTGAGCTGAGTTGACGTTATCAATGTCAAGGTACTGATCGGTCGGTATGCCTCAATTAGAGGTGAGAGCTTCGCAACGCACATACAAAAGCTTACGTTCGCATAAAGTGGGGATATATGCTATACACCAACTTATCTGTTCAGTCGACCCTTTTGGAGGGTTTCACGGCTAACGGCTCGCTTGGGTGAGCTTTCCTGGATATAAGCCACTTTTGTGACTAGATGCTGAGTACAGTTTCTCAGGTATCGCTCTGCGGCGGGCTACAACTTTGATCATTCAGACACCAGTCATAGTCATGGGTGGTCTACAGGTCCAACGCCGGCTTTGACGTTCCACGTCTTGGGGATCGGTATTACGTCACCTCAAGGACAGAGGTGGACAATAGCACCTATTTTGAGTGGATTAGAGTCTGCAGAAGGGGGTCTGGAAACTGGACTCGGATGGTTTGGGGTAAAATGGAACGTCAAGAAGAATATTTTGACAGTTGAAATTTCGACACCGAGAGTGACATCAGGGACTGTGACATTGCCAGGTACCGAGGGGATAACAGTTGATGACAGATTGGAGTCTGGTGGAGCCATAGAGTTGAGAGGAGGAGACCATGTTTTAACGAGACGCCTGTTTTAAAGACCAATGACAACGATTTGTACACCACGTGATGAGCTGGCGTATTTACTCTGCACCGACTCTTTTCTTCCCAATGGCTTGTGGGATTGCTTTCGCCACTCTGGTCTGTCTACCTCTCTGTCGGGTCGGATCCTCGAGATGAACAGAACCTTTCGACTGTCTGATTGTGGCATCCGGCGCAGAATTTGATTTGACGAAACTTGCACATGAGTATTGGTCTCAACCTAACAAAAGAAATGCCTACGACGACAACAATTGATCAGCTCAGGTCCAATCTCTGCGCTGACCTCAAACATGTGGAGGGAGTAGAAGACCGGGACCAGGCCAATCATCTGGAACTCACGCCTAATGTTCATGCCATGTCCAGTGCGAAAAAGGCACTCGTGCTTGTCTTACTACGGTGAACCGGAAGCCAGGATGATCCGATCGAATAATTTCTGTAGTCACCCTCGTTGAATCGGTGTCGACCTATCAAGTAACAGCAAGTCTGTCAGGTATATTTTTCGTTCAGTGCGTATGCACTGACACACCGTAGACCTAAGTCTCTGGACATTGTATCCGAAGGCCCGAGATATCTGGACCCAGCTGATTCAACATTAGCTACCCAGAAGCTCAATGTCACAATTTACCGCGATCCGAGTTCCACCTCTGGCCCAAATCCACACCTAACGGTTGCCCAAAACTATCGAACCTGAACCTTCTGAACCTCCCAAGGATGACGGGGGGGGGAGGATAAAGGTGTTGACGACAGCGCAGGAAAAAGAAGAATTGTTTGATCGGTATTGTGCTTCCAGTCAACGAGTTAAACTGATAACACCTGAGCAATATCTGATGTCTTGTTTCGACTCGAGATTGATTACATGGACAATCAATTCTCTCATTGGGGAAGAACCTCTGTCGACATTCTGCAATCGAGACGTGATTCAGAAGATGTTCTGGCGCTCAGTGACACAGATCCTTCGAAGTGCTGTAGCCAACTGCCTCTTTTGATGTACGACGATTGAATTGTTTTGCAATTGTTATTCTGGAGGTTCAGGAATTGTCACCCTTCAGTGATGTTATGTCCAAATGAAGTAATACATCTGGACATGGATACTTTGGATTTTGAGAGCATGTATCGAGGTCTCGGGATGTACCCTTGGCATCGTCGTTGACCTCCGAGTGAAGTATCCATCTGGCACTATTGGACAATCCCATAATTCGATTCTTTTGTCTGAATTCCAAAGGATTTCCTGAAAGTTTCCACAATTGCCAGAGAGTGCGAGTGAATGAAAGGGGTTGATGGCCTTTTCGATGACAGCGAGTCTGTGACTAGCACGATGCACTATGTGTTGAGGTCAATATACCCAACCTGATTGCGAATAATTCTGCATCAGGTACACCGATTTTTCCTGCTGCCACTTTGGACGGCGAGATGTGTTGGCCTAGTTTCCAGCTATAGGCAACCACCACTGCCCTTTCCGGCCCAAGGCTAGCATCGGCTACTGAGTCCTGTCTTGACTCAATGTTTCTAGGCATAGATCGTCTAACCTATTCAAGAGTCAATCCCGTTCATCGTAATTTGATTGATTACACGGATAGAAGGATATCTGATCGAGAAAATTGTGTAGGATTCGTCATTGAATGCACCAAAGTGTCCTGTAAGAGACACTCCTGTTTCCACCAGGGAATCAAAATTCTTTCAGAAGCTTTTTCTGACTAAAGTTTTGCCTTCTGAAAAATCGGGGGTTATCAGTTGCCAAAATCACTGGCGACCAACTTTCAGTCAATACAGGATCAACTATGACCCGTGGATGTTGAGTGTGCATAATGAATGGACTAGGATGAACAGAGACTCGACAAGTGTTCAACTCAGAGCCTGCAAAAACTGTGTGAGCCAGTTGTCCGACTGTGACACCTGGGCATCCCGAGTCAGCTGCCCACTCTTGACTTGTATTGTGTAATGCATGCCGCGAGGAAGGGTGCCACTAGGGCCACAGGTCTGTGTTAATCATATCAGCACTAATCCAGTTATCAGAACCTCGGCCCAGCAAAATCAACTACAACATCAACTGCAATATCAACTGCAGCACCAATTACAGCACCAATTACAACACCTTATATTGGTCTAATCATATCTGAATAGAGAGGGCATGTCCTCGAGGTCCTTGTATGGCCAATTGCATTACACTTCGTACATTCGCTTGGAGCCTTGCGCCGGGCCACTTGAACTTGAGCCTTGACTACTTCAAAGTAACTAGACTCCTGCTTTATACTCGACCTTGGGCGCTGGGCCGAGGTTCTGATAACTGTATTTTTTGGTGCTGATATAATTTACACGGACCCATGGGGCTCCCACTAGGCGCACAGGTCTGTCCTGCTTAGTCATCCATCAGTAATGGAATAAGTCAATGCGAAATTCCACATTAGGATGGGCATAGTGTTCATCGAGACAATGATTTAGAGTCCAACCCTTAGACAACTCCTTGCATAGTTGTTCTTAATCTGGCGCTTGTCTAGCATATTGGGAGGCTGGGGGCTTTGATCACGTGCATAGAAAACGGTTAAGAAGCCATTTTTCTCTCGTATCAACCTCTGATTTAGCCCAAGGATTAATTGACACAAATAAGGCCTCTTGCAACTCAAAATGTCTCTCAGGAAAAAACCCCTTAAGAGTTATAGGAGAGAGGCAGTCGGTTGGGAAGGCCATGGCCACGGTCGCGTTATTCGAGTCAAATTCATTGGTGAATTAAATGTGTGGAATTTCGCGTTGAATTTGGCCTAATATAACCAGACTTATCCTCTGACTAATGGATGACTAAGCGGCACAGACCTGTGCGCCTAGTGGGAGCCGACCCATGGCTCCCTATTAGTCAGCTCAAAATCAGAGATCTTATCATCACATTTTCCTTGGGAACAAGGGGATCTGATGGAATGTTGTTAGATGACATAGCATTGAACAATGAAAGTCCGAAAGGGCATTTTCTGATATTCTCAGTTGAGTTGAGTGATGCCGGACTTCCAAATTTAGCATTCTGTTCCGACAGATAAACTTTCTGCAAGGTCATCCGCCACCATTGTTAGTTGCGCATGGGTACAATCTCTCTGCTCAACTGTTGTGTTTTGGACTGGACACTCTACCAAGGAGTCAATTCATCTTACTGTGGGTCAGATCGATAGCAAATGGCTTAGAAAATATAGCTCTGAAAAGCTGTTGTAAAGATGCTGTTCACCGACCTCGTCTCCAAACCTTCAGTTCAGCACTTACAGGAACTGAGAGTCTCATCTGACCGTTTTCATCAAACTTGTAATAAAAAAAAGCATGTTCTAATTTTCTCCATCACTCAGGGTCTATGCAACCCGAATTAAGGATCTGAAAATCATCAACAAATCGGTGATTCATATCTTCAATAGACCTTGCTTGGCCTTTAAATTGTGACCTTCCTGTCTCCTAGACATCTCAAAATGAACGTTGACCCCAACATTTCTGAATCACCTATCATGGGTGCGAGGTATCTCAGTGGTAAAATTCTTCCTACCGTCATCTTCCTCTTGTAATGATCTGATTTTGTAAAAGCTGCAGCGCTCTCTGTCCTTTTCTATGACAGATGCATACATTTTGACGAAGAAATAGAAGACATATGGTTTAATTTACGGGAGAGAACATGGCTCAAAGTCATGTTCCTATGGGGAAGACACACATCTGAGGCCCTCGTAGTATACACCGCAGCAGGTAAATCAAAACATTGATTTCATGTGAATGTTGACTCTGAACGTATTGCCTAAAGTTATGGGTGGCTTCAGTACTAACTTGACCCAAGAGGAGTGAGCATCTCAGAAGGCTCAGTAATCATCATATATTGACTCAACATCTGCAGTTGCAAAACTTACATCATTATCTTGACTCTTTTCCTTCAAGCATCAGTGGTTGGCACAGAGGGTGTGCTCATTGGTTTGTGACAGAGCATAACTAACAGTAAAAATTTAGGTGTGGTTATCTATCGCTTACGATCGCTCTGGGACCGATCCCGTTGTGCAACATATGCTATTGGTCTAATGGCCTCATCTGTAGCGATACTGATAATCACGGCTACATTCCTCATACTCTCGGAGGTCCCAGGTGCGACGATTCATCCTGTCATTCGCTCTTTGAACTGGACTGAAGATTTTGTAGGCTATTTCGGTGTTGCAAAGAACCTTCATCAGTGTTTATCTATGGCTGGTCGAAAATTTGTCCCCTCTCTCATTCTGGAAATTTCTGTCCTAGTAATATATATCGCCATCGTTTCGCTCAGAATTGTACTGATATATACAGCAGACGGCTTGGGACATTTTCAACATTTTCTTCTTCATTACAAGTACGTTCGCAACCCCTTATCAATGTTCCCAGGACATACTCTTCCGCTTCAAACGTGATGGAGGCCGCTACTTCATTTGTCTTTTTGGTAAACATATATGTCTCCTTGCCAGGTGGTTATCTCTGAATTCTCGCTGTAGTTCTTCATTCTGTGCAGGTATTTATGGCGGTATTTGGCAAGGTGAGAGCTGGAAGACTAGCTGTCATGAAATTCTGACCTTCGGCGGGAATCACAATTCTCTACAGTACCGTAAGCCTGAAAACACTGTCACTTACGTAAAAGTTCTTAATGACTGACTAGATTTGTCTGGGCATTGACTGTCATTATCAACTCTCGTATATTTCATCGTATAGGCAGAGATTTTGAATCCAAGCGGGGAATTCCACGTCGATGATGGCAGATGGCAGATGAATTTAGGTAGAAGTTAATGGGGCTCAGTTTGATCATGTCTCAACTCCCTGTCCTAGTACTTTACAATCTGTCTCATGATCTCCTGCAGGATCATCTCAGTCTACATAAAAAGTGCATACTATCAGTGAAGTGAGCTATTCTCTTTCCGCAGAAAATGACCTTATTGATAGAACACTCGATTTCTGTTGCTTGCCTCTCGATCGTGACACCTTCAGCACAGTGGGCAAATAGGTTAATGTTGTACTGCACAGCTTGTCCAGACCCCTTGGTACCCATCCATAAATAATATCTCAAACTCAATGATGTGCCCCAACAATGGATCAGCGATTCAGTAGGCTATGAAAAGATTTCCAGTGGATGATTAGATAGATTATGGCAAACCCTGAATCGAACAATTTTTCGACGGCCTAGCCTAAAAATTTCCAAACTACTCTCAGAGTGCTGTTACGCAATACTGGTCAAATACAACACTTTCTTGAGCTCAATCGATCTAATCCAGGTTCGACTAGGTTTGATTGCGAGTCACCTGAAAAACATCAATTCCTTTGAACCAACCGGGATCAGTCTTGGCTGGTTCGGTCCTGGCCTGCTTAGTGAATTATAGTCCATTACTAAGCTCGAAGACATGCAATGCAATAGCTGATAACGTGGTTGGAAATGGAAGAGGTCAAATGGTGACTGTACCGGTAGAACAAGGACAGCCAACAACCAATAGTGATCATCAAACTAACGTTTACCTTGACCAAATAAGTTTCCCCTTGTAGCAAACGCCTTCGCGACTCGAGCAGTACTCCAGGACATTGCAGGTCTTCACGGCCCGATTGTCCAGAAAATATCACCTTGTTGAGTGCCTTCCAGGACTTGATGCAACAACTGAGCTCAGACCTGCATCTGCTTCCTCAGAAAGTGGGATTCATCATGATCCTGATGTAGAACACAGTATCCCGGATGCTTTGAATACTGACAGTATAGCTGAATAAGGTGGGAAAAAAATCATCGATAAGAATAGCCCAAACAGACGACTCATCTGGGATTTGGAAATGGGAATCAATAAAAACAGATGACTATCTCAATTTTCCGTCCGCGTGTTCAGATCAAACTGTCATGCAACAATATACAGATATATAATCACCCTATATATGGTTAACAGCACTTACTGTGGCGGGGCAGCTTCTATTAGCATCATGTCCTCCACATGCGAGTATGGTGGGGCATTGCACAGCACGATTCAGCCGGTGTCTCCTTTGCAAGAGGCGAATTTGCACACGGTAGGCCAAAGATTACAAGACCAGAAGCTGTAGATTCCATGTTGCCGGAGCTTCTGAATTTCTGAACTATCAGATCACACACTGCTTCATTCGACAGGTATGTTAACAATGATGACATGCAGATGTTTCCATTCCATGGAATCCAGGTAAAGTAATAGTCATGAAAGCAAATTTAGCACACGTATGAGACCGTGTGATAATAGTTATGGCAAGGAAACGTATGCTACGAGTATCGCGGATATCTGGTATCTGGAATGCAGAATATGAGAGTGCAAAAGTAAGACAAGACGAAATGAGATTTAGGGAAAGAAAGGCTAGAAGATGAACGTCAATTCTTCCTTCCGCGCGTCTTCTTGCTCTCAGTAGTACCAACCAGTTCAGGGCCATGTGCTCTTTGATGCCGTTTGAGAGAAGCAGAGTGTCCTATGGCTTTCTGACAGATGTGACACCGATAAGCAGGCTCAGGGTCAAAGTGAGATCTCAAGTGATCTAGAGGATGATTTAATCAATTGTCCGGGAAATCAACTTGATTGACTGACAGACTAAATTGTGTTTCTTGGTGACAGTAGAGCCACATCCTCTGACCGGACAATAGAAGGTGGCATTGTCCATGCGACGTTCTTCACTAGCCCTCCTAGTCTGAGGTGATCCTACGACTGGCTTGACGAGCTCAGGCAAACCGCTCTTCCAATCCCATCCTTTGAATGTATCTTCCCCTTGAAGAGCCTCAACAATGAGTATATATTCCTCTAGAGTCATCGATGCTGCTTCTGCCGCAGCCGCATATCCAGAGTCTGCTGTCGGGCGTGCATAAGGATGCTGCCGAGGTGAACTGCGATTGGGCGATGTTGGGACCCGAAGTGAGGAATCAGAAGACACGGAACTACGTCTGGGGTGGTACTGTATTTTGTGTGGAGGCAAGATGGATAAGGACTGAGATGGAGAATTTGAACTGTCTAAGCAAGGAGATAGTGCAGAAAGTCCGGTATGGGGAGATTCGGAGTGGCGAGAGACGGTAGTTGAGGATTGAGATGAACACTCCCTGTCAGGGTCTACTAAGTTCTGCTTAGAAAACAACGTGCTTAATGATGGGATAGACGGATGGAGTCCATCGATAGCAAGAAGGGCTTGGGAAGACGCATCTTCAACGCTCGTTCCGAAGAGAGGCTCCATATGTCCATTCGATTCTTGGTCTATAGTAGGAAGGCTCCACAAGGTATCGAGAAGACTTGACATAACATCTCTTGGAGCCACTGTAGGCTGAGGTGGATCGTCAAGGTCTTCAGAGACGGCAGAAAGAGGTGATTTCATGGCAGAATCCAACGGCGCTAATAAACATGAGGACGGCGCATAACTAGTGGGCTGAAGAAACTCACAGTGTGCGATACTTGAATCAAAGGCGTACAAGCTCTCGGGAGAAGATGGCGAAGCTACTTTCTTTAGGACACGTTGCTACCCAGGGAAGATTATACTCACAAGACAGCGGAGTACATGGATATATGGGGCTCAGCAGACTGTCCTCGAATTGACCAGTGCCATCTAACAGATGATCTTCAATAGCAGATGCTAGTCTACAAAAGTGAGCACAAAGACAGAAATCCATTCAAAGGCAAAGCTCACTGGGAAGGCTCGTATAGATAATCTTCATAGGGAGCCTCTACGGAGATGGTAATAGGAAAGTCACCGTTGTCAGCGAGAGACATACTCAAGGTTCAGGGAAAGACGGTATCGAACAGACAACAACAAGCAGAGCTATTTAAGTGCTGATACAAAAGGAAGGACATGACCCAAGGCGGTGCTGCGAGATAGCTGGGGAGAGAATTCTCAATTTAGGACTCCGGTGTCATCGTGTTATGTTTGTGTGACACGATTCTTTCTTCTGTCTGGTAATGCCAGAATCGCACTAAACTGCTATTGTCTTCAACCTGTGTCTCGCATTCCTGGCTGTGCTGGTCAACCCTGAAATTCTTCACATGGCCCTTGACCAAAAAATTCTTTCTTTGTCAAAAAAGACTCGGGAATGATCAGTTCTGATCATGATGAACATTAGCCAAGAGCCCAGACTAAAAATGAACATATCTGAATTCGCATTTCAGGCGCTTCTTTGGAGAATTACAAATCAGGAGCGAATAACTCAAGTCCTACGCTAGATGAGAATAGGAATGTTAAAATATTAACCACAGACTGCGAACGAGCGCCGTGGTAACAAATTGACGATTTGAAAAAAATGTTAAAATATTATATGAAGGAAAAAGAAAATTGTGTCCAGCATAAACGGAGGATTATCTTCCCGAGAATTCCCGAAACCCTATGTGCGCTTAGAGGGACCCTGTCTGCCTTTCTGGCGAGAGCCTGGATGTTTACCGTCGAGGTGGCGGTTCACGCCACGTGCATGTCCATATCTAGCTGAACATCCTTCAACAGGGCATTTAAATCTCTTGAGCTGCATATGCCTTGAAGAAATATGGTCTATAATACAAACTTCAGGCAGAATGACCAAGTATTAAGGGAGGCGCGTACTCTCCATGTTCTGCTTGCTAGTCTGAGAGTCACCACAGATGTAGCAATGGAACTTGGCTTCGCGTTTACGGTTGGCCATTGCGGCGGCCAGTGTACGATTTGAGACACCTTTTGGATTGATGATTTTGGATTGTTCTACATGCGTGCCCTCCAGTGCAGAACGTACGGAACTACTGGAATCATCTTCATACTTGTGGCAATGTGTAATTTGACTATCACGCGTAGGGTAGGGTGACAAATTGGAAGCAGGATGAACATGTGGTGATGGCTGATGATCACTGATGCCTTGCGAAGTATTCGGTGTGCGTGAAGCGGTCTGACACCATTGTGCAGACTGAATGACAATCCCAGAAATTTCCTCTATGGTCGGGTGCTCGAGAGGAAGACCGCCAATATCGTTCAAAGGCGAAAGTAAGAGATCTGGTCCCCAACTTGCATCATCTGAAATCTCTTTGGCAGGAGTGCTGTGGTCGATGTGTCCAGCTGAAAATATTGTCATGTTGTAATCGACATTCCGCAGGCTATTGGTAGATCCGGTAAAACTTGAACCTTGCCCGCTGAGATCAAGGAGCTGCTTTCCAAGGTCAAGCGGGTCGAGATCAGCACTGGATTGTGAATTCTCTAGTTTCTGACCCGATCCCAGCAGAACTGAAGAATGCCGAGGGTCCTGAGAGTGTCCTGCCATCCGAAATCCGAACTCATCGTAGCTATTGGGGCTGTTGAGACTCAAGCCTGTTAGATCGGGGGCTAAGCCATTCTCAACAGGGTATACATGACCAGGGGACTGGAGACTCAATTGATCCCAATGATCAGACATCCGCAGATGTAGTCCTAGGTCTCGAGTCAATGTTATAAGAAAGGTAGACTGAAAATCCTAGATACCAGTTTGCATCCCTAGATCAGGAGTAAGTGGTAAGAATGCTGACTTCCCAGTGAGGGGAGTTGACAGTGACGAAGAGTCTAATGAAGGAGTAGAGCCCTCTTGTTTGCAGCTTGGCGGTACAAAAAGCAGTGAGCTGACTACAACAGTGGATGAGTTCCCGATTTGATGGAGTTCTCAACACACACCATTTGGGTATCTCGATTGAAGAGAGCGAGTGATGTTGTGAGAAGCTGTTGTAGGGGAAGGCTGTTAAGCAACTGTTTGAGCGCCTAAATCGCAGCCTCACATAACGGCGATCCTGGCTCTACCAAAGAGATAGATGACCTCGAGAACCTATTAAATACCGTTTGCGTAGTGGGGTTACTTTCGAGATCTAAAGATATGCTATCAGCTCAATGATAACAAGTGACCGTGAAGCTCAATAACATGCCCGATACTGGATTCCACCTTAAATCAGGATATGCAGGCCGCATCGCATGAGCAGGCCAATGTGCGCCATCGTCAATCTCACTCGCTACATGTCTGTGCAGAGAGTGTAGCGATCAGCCTGTTTGACGGTCTATGGGTCAAAGCTAACAATTACTACGCACCTAAACAGATTTCCTGCTCGAAAATTATCAGAATTTTCCATATGGCTAATGTGTTAGAAATCTCGAGCAAGGAGACTAAGCACAGGAGATGATAGGTAATTGTTGAGAAATGGAACGAAATCTGTGAGGCTTAATAGGTGCGGGGGTTTTATAAGGGTTTATGAGCATCTTTAACACAGGTGATAAATGATTTCTCACAGCACATGCCCCAAAAGATCGTTAACGGCATTGCTTCCGTCAGACTTTCCATTTCCGAGCCCAAGTTTTTACACAAAAACATTCCAACAGTACAATTGAGCCACTTCGAGGCTATATTCCCAAAACATCGTGGCCCTTAGTCTACAGAAATTTTAATCCACCAAATGTTATCAACTTGGAATTTGTGAGATTATTGATTACTATGCTTGCTCTCTTCCTCTCTTTCCTGATTTTGTACGACCCCTGCCCATGGCAGTATTTTTTCTTGCCTCTTATCTCATGTTGATCAATGCTTTGTAATTGCCAAAGATTTATAGCTAACCCCTTGTACAGTAGGCTAGTATCACAAGCACTTTCTATATTGCTCTATACAATGCTGTCGAACATAAAACATGACAAGGAGATGGCCCCACTTGTCAACACATTTCTTGAGAAGCTATCCCAAAATAGACCTTTGTATCATACACAAACTAGCTGCATTTCAAGATGTCACACTACCTTTCTCCCCACAAACCTCTAAACAGCTGGTCAATTAGTTGACAGGCCCTGCATACTCACATCTTGGCTTCTGCCCCTCATACTACATTACTCCGAACCTCAAGGCTAGACTACCTCAATTCCAACCTGTCCTCTGTTAAAGATTTCTATATCCCGAAAAGGAAATCAACTGATCGATACTACATTGAGAGTCTCTGATACATCACATTGAATTTACATTGCATAATTTCAACAGATCAGATAATCTCAATGATGCTAGCCTAGCTTAAATTTCTGCAGGAGACCATTTCAAATTTGACAACTGGCTGTCAAGTTGTAACATTTACTCTAGAGCCAATAAGCAGTGAAAGCATCCTTTTTCCCTATGATCGACACAAAGGATGGGTAGGACATCATTTGCATAATAGAACCATTATAAGAGATTTTACCTAGCGCTCAAGAAGTCACTAATTTATCCGCTTGACCCTATGTTACTGGGCCTAAGACAATTTCATCTTCCATTCCAGCAATCTGGTCTATGAGACCAAGATCACAGAGAAACATTGAAACATCTTTCATCAATCGAGATTCTCTAAATAGTTGTAACCGTCATTGATGAAATCCAATCCACTGTGCTGGTGGATCAATATTATCAAATATGATTAAAATAATTCCTGTGGGAAAGCAAGGTCTGATTGTCAAAACACGATTTGTGGTCATCAATAATTTAATTTGGATTTGATAATCTCTGGTAAATTATCAACTAAATACAAATTTTTTCAGGGGTTATAAAGTTAGCACTGAAGCATTATTTGCTGATGGTCATGACATGAGCCAGATAGGAGTATCAAGTTACAGATAATGATCATGACTATGTAATCATTTAATGATGCTCACCCGATCAGGGTTCAATTTCCCACACTGATCTCTCCCCCTTAGTGGAAGCCCGATTTAAAGGCCAAATCAAATATACTGAGTCTGTCAATTTGATGAAAGCGGTCAAACAGGCACAGCCTTTGAGTAATTGTAGACTAAGGCCTCCATGTCTCAGCGCTCAATTACCTGTACTCAAGAGCACTGATCACATTCCAACCACTCAAAGGGCACGTTTATTTCACCACCAGTATTCACACCTAATTTGTACCGACTTCGGGCAGACGCCCCCCTAAAGCTTTGGTGTAGTCAGCAGTGTACGGCTTAGTATCTCATCCACCCCGTCTTGCCACCTGTTTGCTTGTTGCGGTATATAAAAATACAGGTCACTCTCTCGCACCGATCACGTGGATGTTTTTCCTCTAATGTCTAAAACATAACGTGCACGAATTGATGGCTTTTGCACCTGGGTTCGTAAGGTCAACCCCCAGATTTTCATTATCCCTATACATACAAAAATACATGAGCTCTTCACGCGACTCTCTTCAGTCCTCATCGGAGCGTAATCAAGAGCTTCAGGAGGCATTAACCGACATCCGTCAACGCGTGACAGCATCGAGCCCTGGTCGGAAGCCAACACTGATTGCAGTATCGAAATACAAGTCTGCATCCGATGTTTTGGGTTGCTACCGACATTCTCATTTCGACTTTGGTGAGAATTACGTGCAAGAACTGATTGAAAAAGCCTCACTTGTAGGTGCATTCATCTTCATCGTTTCATAAATCTGACTACATTTTCAGTTGCCCCTTGAAATTCGCTGGCATTTCATCGGGACTCTGCAATCTAACAAAGCAAAAGCTCTGGCTTGTAAGTTTGGCTTTCAACTCTGGACAGTTGGCAGAAATCTGAAAATAATGTGCTAGCAATACCCAATCTATATTGCGTTCAAACTCTCACTTCAGCAAAGGCTGCCGCTGCCCTGAATAAAGCCATTTCCACAGATCGCGTCACCCCGTTACGAGTTCTACTACAGGTGAACACCTCCGGGGAAGATAATAAATCAGGACTTGCACCTCTTTCCCCGAATGTTGACGTTGCATCGTCGGAACTCTACCAGCTCGCCAGCTATGTCATTATGGAGTGCCCTAGACTCCATCTTGAGGGACTGATGACAATTGGATCTCTGGAGCAATCCTTGGCTGCTTCTGAGACAGAAGAGAATATGGATTTCGAGAGACTTCGGGAAACACGCGATATTCTCAGAGAATATTTGGTCAAAAAACATGCAGGCACTCTGTGGGGACAAGAAGCAACAGGCAGCCTACTCCTGAGCATGGGGATGTCGAGTGATTTTGAGACTGCATTGAAGAATGGAGCTGATATTGTTCGTGTTGGGACAGGTATTTTTGGACAACGATCAAAGAAGTCCCTATGATCCCATTGTACCTACAGCAATATACCTCAACCTTTGATCTCCAACGACCTTACTCACTTCTGTGCGATCTTTAATCTTTCACCTTGCTGAGTAGTTGGTTGTCTTCTCTAAATTGTAAAAACAATTTTACGAAGCCGTGCTTGGAAGTCACTATTACACCGATTGGTAGAGGTGTGTCAAATCGATTGATTCATCATTCAGTCTACATATCCAAGATTAAAGAAATATAGACAGGATCAATGTGTACGTGCATTGCGTTGGGCTTCGGGCTTTGTAGATTACATGAACCAGCAAGACCCGCGAACTTCCAGATAATACAAATTCAAGCTTCTTCGTTGTTTAGACATACCGAGACTCGCAGACTCACAGTCTGCCAGCTGCAGGTTTCACCAAGCATCCTTCGAACATGGTTCTGCTGCTTGTGTGTTTAACGCTACAACACAAGAAAGTTCAGTGCATGACTTATCAAGATCCTATATTCGTGATGATTCTGATACCGATAGAGGAATGAATGGACTAGAGTCATGTGCTTGAATCATCGCTGTGGGACCCATATATTGTTTGGGAGAATGCGTAAACATGGCATGGAATGCCGGAGAGAATACAGCACTCTGAACTTGGTCATTGGTCTATTGGTCTAGTTGCGCTCGTAAATCCACAGCTGATTCTTCTGTTCAATGGAAAATATATCAAAGGCCCTGCGCTGAAGCGTGTGAGGGCGCTCCAACAAGATATTCTTGTTGAATACGACACGGTGAAAAGCCGGGATCTCCTTTAAAAGCCTCCAACTTTGGATAACATCCGGATCGGAAGGAGACACCTCAGAAATAATGTGTGTGAAATGCGATGCTGACGAGATGTCTGCAAGAGAAAGGTTTTCTGTCCTATTGTACGTCCAGGGGAGCGATGGAGCGACGCTGTGGGACCCTAGCAATAGGGAGGGTTGGGGTGGAGCGTGTAGGTGCTGGAAAAGCGTTACTCCGGATTGAGCGGCAAGGTTACAAATGTGGACATGAGGAGGTGCTAATGTACACCATGAATGTACGAAGAACTTGATAGAAATAGAACTGACCAGATACTGTTGAAGGAATGAGTTCATGGAAGGCGAAAATGGCATCACCACCTGGATAATTAGCCATGGATATCCGGACAAGGATACCGGTCATAACAACATTGGCGACTAATGCGCCTGCGGCGACTAAGAATGAAATTTGGCCGAAACGAGTTTTCTTATCTTTCAAGGTGCTGATCTGGTTTAATACGCGGATGGTGCAGTTAGGAAACAAAAAGACGCACAGGTATTTGAAGCCACGAGCAGCCACTACATTGAAAGCAGGGATGCTGTATATAATGAATCGCCATTCTTTGTGGCCCAGATTGCTGATGAGAAGGATGAAGACTATGTGGGGGAACAGGAGAGATAAGATTTTAGGGTCGCTAAGCAAACCAATGCACGCGATGGGAAAGCCCGTCATGAGCAATCTGGGAAGGTGTACAGTGAAGTAGTCTTGCCATGGGGAAACCTGAACTACATAATGAGTCACCTTTACGAAGGGCAGTAATCAACTTACCCCCCAATTAGAACTCTTGCCATACATGACATTGAATATGAAGGAGGAAAGCTCAGGCAAGAGCTTTCTTTGCCAAAAGTAAGAATCAACGAAGAAGGTTGTAGCTGGTGGTTTCTCAGAAATAGCCAGTCCCAAGTAGGATTAGGGCTAGATTCACCTGAAGCAGTAACTGCTGCAGCGAAGTTGGTTACCAAAAGGGAGAAGAGCGACGCTTGACCCTCAATGAATAACTGAAGGGTGACTGGAATCCAGAGAAGCAACAATTCTACTCGAAATACGATGCACGAAAATGCCAGCAACCAAAGAGCATACTTCCAAGAATTTTTGGGTACATTTGTCGAGCCGCTGTCGAGTAAACAAGAAAGAGCCACGTTCACTAAAGACCATGAAAAGTATGTCAGCATTGAGTCGAAAAAAATCCTGAAAATAATCAAGGTACCTAATGGCAATGCAAACATGTTGGGTAGTGTTCTGCCCATCCAAAATGGAAGGTGAAATTGGCTACATGTCAGAAGCACGAAAAATGATGCAGTTGTATACCCAAATCGCTTCGACACCGCTTTTCGGAAACAAGTAAGTCCAAGTGCATTAACCGTGGCCAGAGCAAGGCGAACTGCATCTTATAAGCTCAATTCAAGGGTATTACAGAACAACCGAACCAATTATTTGAAGTTCTGCCTTGGAGGATATTAGATTGAGATATGCCGCTATACTGATAAATGGGTGGACTATGCAAGTAAGCAGAGTGCCTCCAAGGAATGTCCGTGGTATTGGGCCAGAAAATATGAAGTGGTCAAACTTTTTGTTCATGAACATACAGTTCAGCGCGTACGATGTCTGCTCACATTCTTTAACTTGTCCGGCGTAAAACCATGGGTCAGGAGGTCGTGAATTGCCTGAATATTGAAGCTCTCCTCGACCTTTGTATAAGGAGCTACGACAACATATGACCAGCCAAGTAGGAAGAAAGATGCATCGAGAGCTAGACTTGTAGGCGAGCGCATGAACTTGCACCGAATGTGCTAATTACCGGATTCTGTCACGCGACGTTATATTATCACGTCACCTCTACTGACCGTTGACGTTGTCTCCCATGGCGTCAATGTTTAGAATCATACCCATTTCTCTATATTTACTCCTAACATCGTCGGTGTCAGTAGTTCGTGGCCATAATCTGACTTCTCGCAGATCTAATAATGGAGCGTCGTTATTACCAGTGAGTTGACTGAGACTCAAGGTACTAGGTTCCGTCAGCTCATAATAATCGTAATTCCCTTAGGAATTATTAAACGTTGATTCAAGGCCTGGTGTGTATAGACTGAGCGCAATCTCTGATTTTGATCTGATTCAAAGCATTGACCCTCGTCAGGTAGATGCCCTCCTTGCTTCAACTGCATGCTTCCAGCCTTTACCTGTGGCCAATATGGGAGCTGCAATCAATATAATGGACAGTGTGAATGCCCACCAGGATGGGCAGGTATTGATTGCCTCACACCGCGTATGTTTTTCGTCTTCATTTAAAGTATATTTGCGTCAATCATTCTCAGAATGTGATTCCTTGGCGGACAGGGACCATAGGCGGCCACGGGAAGAGGGCGAATCTTGCAAGTGCAAGGATGGGTGGGGAGGAATAAATTGTAATGGTGCGTCTACATCTTCTGCTCACGACTTTCTTTTGATTTGCTATTAGTTTGTCAGAACGATAATGCTTGTATCGGGTTTCCTCTCGAGGGGGGCATATCACCTTCAGAAGACGAATTACACTCTGAGAATATGACCTGTTATATGGGAGGAGAGACAGTCTTCAGCAATCATCAAATGTGCAATGTCACTAGTGAGCCTATACTACCTGGATCGCGAGCTCCGATGACTGATCCAGCTTACAGACAGGAAGATTCTCGATATGCTTCCAGGTCGTCCACCTCAAGTGACTTTCAGTTGCAATAAAGTGGATTCAACATGTTCTTTCCAGTTCTGGACTGCTGAAGTTGAGTCCTTTTATTGCGGATTGGAAAATTGTAGATCGGAAAGGCAAACGGGGTATGATTCTAATATTACGACATATGCCTGCGACAAGGTCAAGTGTAGCTGTGTGCCTGGTCGTTTTATATGTGGTGAAGCTGGTAGCGTTGGTGAGCTTCTTCCTTTCGAATCCTCGGTCAGCGATTTACATCATTCATAGATATTGGAGATTTTCTGAAGCAAGAGATTAAGGGACCAGCGAAGTTCAGCTGCAAGTCAGGCAAAGACTGTAAATTCGAAGAGCCAGCCATGAACGACCTCATAAACAGCATTTTTGGTGACACCTACATCACGCTACAGTGTCAAGGTGGGGAATGCCTTCATTATTCGCAAGTTCCAGGCTATGTGGTGAGTCATTTGTTCCTTCAATAGTTCTTTTTCTTTTTATTGTTTTTCTAGAAACCACCCAAGCCTAACAATACACGTTGGCTTGCACTCAGCTCTTCCGGCGCCATTTTTATCGTAGTCGTGTTATCAGGAGGTTGGTATACATCCAAGAATTCCTCTATATAACGGCTCATTTTGTACTCTGGACAGTTCTCTGGTATGCCGGACGAATTGGAAAAGGAGATGACTTTGGAAAGATTCGCCTTCCCGAAGTGGAAGCAGCGAAATTAATGACCGGCCATGTACCCGCATCTCTCTACTTCTCTGGAGTGTCGTACAAGCTCAACGACCGTCTTATACTGGACAATATTTCTGGCAGCATCAAATCTGGTCAGGTTATGGCGATTATGGGGGCATCTGGCGCAGGAAAGTCGACTTTCCTCGATATTCTGGCACGAAGGAACAAGCGTGGTGAAGTAAGCGGTACGATGTTAGTGAATGGACGGGAGGTGAAGGATGAAGAGTTTCAGAAGGTCACTGGTTTTGTTGACCAGGAGGATACCTTGATGCCCACTTTGACTGTTTATGAAACAGTCTTGTACAGTGCACTTCTGAGATTGCCCAGGGACATGAGTTTCGAGGCGAAAAAGTTTAGGACACTAGAGACTATGAACGAACTTGGCATTCTTGGCATCAAAGATTCGAGAATTGGTGATACTGGTACGGTCTGGACGGTTATCCATCCTGTCATTACCTGAGAAATGATTTTATAGGCACACGTTCTATTTCCGGTGGTGAAAAGCGTCGAGTATCGATCGCCTGTGAACTCGTCACAGGCCCCTCAATCCTTTTCTTGGATGAACCCACGAGCGGTGAGCAAATCAGTTGTCGATTTTGGAACCCCTTTGTGATTTTGAATAGGATTGGATTCGTTCAATGCGTTCAATGTTGTTGAAAGTTTGGTTTCGCTCGCAAGAGACTACAATCGCACAGTCATCTTTACCATTCACCAACCCCGTAGCAACATTGTTGCTCTTTTTGATCAGCTCACCGTCCTGGCTGCCGGAAAACTCGTGTATTCTGGTGCATATGCCAAATGTCAGGAGTATTTCGCGTCCATTGGCTATCCTTGTCCAGCCGGCTTTAACATTGCTGATTACTTGAGTACGATGTTCTTTCCTGCTTTTGTAACCTACGTTCTAATACTCTTTTGTAGTTGATCTGACTATGCAAATCACGATGGAACCTAAAGGCAGCCATAGTCCTCAACTGGACTCATTTTCCACTGAACTAGGTTTAACGGTCGGTGACGAAGAACAAGGTCTTCCTCTCGCTGTCGTGCCACATTCTGTGCCTATTTCCGTCCGTTCCACTACGTCCGACGCACCCGTAACTGAGGACGCAGAACCTTCCGTCACGTCGTCCACTGGCCAATATCTTCGCAAAAAGACGTCGCAGATACTGAACGCTGTCAGCACGTATGGTCATGGCCAGCTATCTGAAACTCCCATTTCCCCTGGCCTCGCTGCACTGGTCCAAGCTTATGCAGAAAGTTCTGTCGCTAGAGACATTAGAATCGAGGGTGCACAGGCTGCCTCAGATGTTCATTCTTCAATGGCTGATGAGTTGTCTGATATCTCTGAGGAAACTCTCCTTTTGAGAGGTCGAAAGAGGGTATCTTGGGCTACCCAGTTTAGAATTCTGAGCGGAAGAGCATTCAAGAATTTGTACCGTGATCCTGCGTTGCTGACCGCTCATTATTTATCAGCCATTGCTCTCGCTAGTGAGTGATGCCCTTCCAAAGCTTACTTTTAAAAGCTCTGATCCTTTGTATCTACAGTCATTTCTGGTTCATTCTATCGCGGTGTCACGTATGTGCCTTACAGTCTCATTTGTACCTGTCGACTTATCTATTCCAGGAATGATATTGCTGGATTTCAGAATCGCCTAGGCCTGTTTTTCTTTACTCTGGCTCTGTTCGGATTCTCTTGTCTGTCTAGTTTGGGCTTGTTTGCAAATGAGAGGATCTTGTTCATGAGAGAACGGTGCGTGATCCTTTGTCGATTGGCTGTTTTCTGTTCTCATCATTTGAACTAGTGCTAACGGCTATTATTCAACATTCACATATTTCTCTTCTAAGGAAGGTCGAATTGAATTGACATACCTTGCATCAAGGCTGACTTGAGGATTTCAGATTCTCTTTGATATTTTTCCTTTGCGTTTCGTTCCGCCTCTGATATTTGGCGGTATCGTTTATGGGCTTGTCGGGCTTGTTCCCACTGTTGCCGGCTTTTGGAAATTCTTGCTTACTTTGGTCCTTTTCAATATGACCACAGCAAGTGTCGTTCTTCTCCTTTCCATCGCTTTTGATAGTATCAGCGTGGCTAGTCTGGTCGGGACCTTGGTCATGTTGTTCAAGTGCGTTTATTTGGAATCTGAGTCACATTTTTACTAAAAAAAACCTCCCTGTACAGCCTCATGTTTACTGGTCTCTTGATCAACCGCGAAACTGTGCCCGTCGCATTCCAGTGGTTACATACTATCTCTTTCTTCCATGCTGCATTTGAGGCTCTCGCTGTGAACGAGTTGAGATACCTGCAATTGAAGGAAGTCAAATATGGGGTAGAGCTTGATGTACCAGCAGCTACTATCTTATCAACATTCGGTCTGAGGGCACAGGTAAGTTCGATGATAGATCAGGTATGATGATCACTGTGCTCATATTTGTTGCCTAGTCATTCTGGTGGCCGAATATCTCGTTGCTTGGTATCTTTTTCGTCTTTTTCACTACTATGAGTTATGTCTGGTTGCATTTCTTCGTGAAGGAGAGACGGTAGAACTTTGAAGTTGTGATTTCATAGGCCCTTCGAAGAGATTTTGTAATTTTTATGATCAGGATGTCAAGCTGGGGTAAAACTCATGAGGTTGGAATATGCTCAAAGTATGTGTTCTCGAACAAGACCAAGACACGTTCGTTGTGTCAATGGGTAAAGTGAGCAGACTACGAATCCATCATGTGAATTGATGCGGAAGACAAGCACTGACAACAGCGCCACCTTCATTCGGGAAGGTTATTCGACAATGATCTCGCTCAGAAGGGTTTAGAAAATTTACAAGATGTCGCGGCTGAACATTAGGGTATATGGCATGAAGCTCGAGCGTTGATAAGTCGAGCGTAACAATAACAATGACAAGATACCACCTTACGCACAGCCCGTGAGATCTTCGGGGATTATGGCCAATCACCAGGGACAAAGTTCAAGATGTCCACTCCCATGAGAATGCATCGGGAATAGTTGGTACGGTTGGTATTTTGAGATGACTCTTCAGTTCCTGAGAAGTGGTTTGACCAATATCTGCTGACGACTAACTGCAGAATTAGAACAGAGGCCGCGTGGAGGAAAGGAGAATTGATGAGGTACATGTGGGGAGACTGTCTCTCGACAACTATCTTTTAGGGGGTAACGAACACAGACGGACCAGAGAACGGCAAGAAGGAGTTGTATATTGCACCGGTAATTGGTCCCCAACCAATGATGGTGGAAGAATTACAATATTGAGCCGGCCGGAGCACTGCCACCGGAAAGAGAAACATATAACAGAGAGAATCACATGTTGCTCTTGTCGCATCCCCCTATGAGTCTCCTCACCCCCGCAGAGTCGCATGCATTCCAGTCATTTCTTTCTGCCTTGGACTACACAGATCTGTCGCCCTCTGAGTGGGCTCTTCTGAACAGCACCAATGCTGCTTCAGAAAACGACCTTCTCGGATCTGGTCCTTCATCGGAATTACTTGCAAAGGCAACAAAAGATCTCATGGCTCTTGATTCTGGCTACTGGGACACTCTCGGACAACAGCCTTGTGGACTTCCCAACCAACTATCACAGCAGCAACAGCATCAGACTTTTCCAAATGCATGCTCTAATCGGCAGATGTCTTTCTCAAGGCACGAGACATTTCCTTTTCTTAACACCAAGGCCCATGTGCAGCAGCCCATGTTATCTATCTCACCCTACCATACCGACCTTCATACACACCACCTCTCGCCTACAGCAACCTCCGCCCCCACATCGGATACAACTACACCTGCAACCCCACAATCCCCTTTTAGTGTTCCTGATCAGCCAACCCAGGTTCGGCTAGACCAGCACCAGCGGCCATCCACAAAACGATCATCATCATCGAGAGTCACTTCAGGGTCCTCAAAGCGTCGCAGACCATCACCTCCTGCAACGTCATCATCATCCAATGCAATCGCTTCCGGTTCAACGAAACAGGCACTGCTATCACCTTCCCAGAAGAAAGCCAATCATATTCAATCAGAGCAAAAACGCCGCGCTAATATCAGGCGCGGATACGAAGCTTTATGTGACACGGTCCCTGCCCTACGAGAAGCGATTCGGGAGGAAGAAGAGGCAGACGCTCGCATGAATATGATCAGTGGGCCATCTGCTAGACCTTCGCGATCAAAGCGGAAGAAGAAGGATGCAGCAGGAGATGGAGAGAAAGACAAAACTGACGGGCGGACTGGCCCACGAAGTGAAAATATTGTTCTCTCAAAAAGTATGTGGCGCATTCCTTCCTTATCTCTTATGTTGGCCCTTCATGGGCGTCTATCAGCTGGGTTCAAGTAGCTCAATCATCCTTTCAGCGATCGAATACATCAATGAGCTTCTTAGTGATCGCTCATCTCTACTCACAAGGTTGGAACATGCGAGATCAGCATTGCCTTCAGATCATCCCGCGCTCTCCCTTCCGTGTCAGGGCGAACCTTTGTGGGAACGTCAGTGGAAAGGTGGAGAGGGAAGAATTGACGATGAAGCCGTTGAGGACGAAGACGAAAATATCGACGATGGAGACAGCTCATAGCCTATACGGGACTCATCGTAGTTCTATGGCTCAGCATATCCAGTGTCTCCAGTCTGTCAGATGCTCCCCAGGCCTGCGATCACTTCCTACCAAGATTTTAGGCTTTCAACCTGGGTATTTCTGAACTTAATTTATGCTTCTGACAGCTACCACTCATTGATTAATTCCTCGAAGCACTGCGTTTTTCCTTCCTTATATCCTATTCGTGCACCGCACTGTGCTTCGCCTCGCTTTCATAATCAACCCCTTGTTCTGGGAGTTCCTGCATAGGTGGAATTATATTTACATATGTGAGGCATTGCATTCTGTGTGTCTGTAGCACTAGTTTGGATGGTTCATGGACTATAATATCACTCAATCCATTGATTTCGATATTCCATCTAAATGGCGATTCTATGGCAATCAGACCCCAATATCGATGACAAGCTCATATGGACCCTCATTATTCCCGGAGATATTTGATACAAGGTGGATGACGGATAAACAATGACCAAAGGAAAATTGACTGGGTAGTACTCGAAAGTTTACATGAAGTCATTCGGGTCGTTGCCAAAATCATCAAGTGCTTCGTCATATAGGTTCGTATCCACCCTACTAATATGACAGATAATTAGCCAAATCTAAAAACAAGAATCCCAATATGATACGATACATACCTGTTAGCCTTAGCAGATCCCAGAACCGGCTTAGTTGCACCTTTGGTCTTTTTCTTACCGATTGTCTTCTCCCTCTGTTCTTTCTGTTTCTCATTCGCGAGAGTTGTAAGCGCCGAAGCAGCTTTACGAACTTCGACGTCTTTGAGAGGAGCTGAAATTTCACGAACGTGATGTTCAACGAACGTGGAGTAGAGGGGTTTGTTCTGGTGCCGTTTGATGATGTATTCGATAATTTTGTTGGATAATTCCTGGAAATCCTCTTTTGTGCGAGGTTGGAAGGATATGAGATAATCTAGTTCTTTTGATGATGAACCTGTGCAACAAAACCGACATTGATCATCGACCCCAGTCGCAGAAAAAGTGATATGAGGGTGACGTACCACCGAGAGCAGCCGCGCCAAACAGTTCAGTAGCATTATTGAGATCCGCTTGTAGCTCTCTTTCTTTATCTCTTCTTGCTTTTTCTCGTGGGTCTAGTGCCGCATCAGAATCGTAATTAGTGTCGTCGTCGTCATCGTCATCATCATCATTATCATCGGCAGCAGCTTTCCTACGAGCTTTTTCTGCTTCTTTTTCTGCTATTTGTGCCTTTCTTTTTAGGGGGAGCGACGGGAGCTGGGGTTGGTTTGTCTTCTTCCTCCTCGGAAGATTCTTCCCAATCTGACTGAAAGCAGTGAGAAGGCAAGGAGAAGGAGGAGAAGGAGAAGGAATTTTACAGCTAATTCATTCCCATCCTGATCTTCACCCTCCCATTTTTTAGATGCCGCAGGAGGTTTAACGGTGATGGTCACAGGCTTGGTGTCGCTGTCAGATTCTTCTATTGACTCACAACCCATGTAAGCTTGTTTTATGGAGATTATGAGTGGCATACGAACCCCAGTCTGACATGTTTGAGCTATGGGGTAGTGGGTTTAGATGAAGATAAAAGATTAGTTGATCATTTTGTATTGATCGTGATTTTGTTTAGATCAATTTAAACTGGGTGGTCTCCAGACTCGCCTTTTAATCACCTTGGGTACATTTTGTTGGAATATCATGGCCTCGTGTTATGTAATTCACTTTATTACTTAGAATGAGTAGTAGTGTACTTTCTGTACTTTGCTTATTTACCTCCCTATCACCTTGTGTCTGCTCGCAATGGGTTCGTTCGACAGCAACCTTCCCAGATCTTACGTTTTGATTAACGAGCCACAATGTAGCCAGTTGGAGTATCTGGGGAGTAGTATGTTGGGAGACACTCACTCTGACACCACTGATCATGTCTCGTTGAATCTTGTAGGCCTGCAGTCGTACTTGATCGTAGAAGCCGGAACTTGAGCACAAATGAAATTACCAGTCTTTCTTCAAGAAACATTAAATAACCCTCACCATATGGCAAAGGATTGTCAAAGATCAGCGTGGACATTACCTATCCGGATCAGTGCCACTCGGATCAGTCCGTAAGTCAGTTGACTTTGCTGACTTTGCTGACTTTGTTCCGACTAGTATTGCTGCAAACGATTCACGCATGTCAATACCGACAAAGTATTCCTCCTCTCTCTCCTTTCATTGAATTATTAGTTAACTTGCCGCAGTAGTCTGCGCCTTCTGCGGATAGCCCTCGGGCTAGTCAAGACCCATGGATTCACTCGCGATGCCCTTGCCAATTCAGTTCTTCGACTGCCACATCCAGAAACACATTCTGTCCCGCTATCAGATCCCGCTATATCCTCTCTTTTCGGTCAGGGTGAAACACCTGAACATACCCTCATCAATTTATTCTTCGACGATGGCCTGGAACAGATGAAAAATCGAGCTCAAATGTTGTCCGAATCGGAACAGCGGGTGCCCACTATCAAGGAGCTGTTGGAAGAGAGGCTAAAGTTCAACGAGCCAGTGATAGACCACTTACCTGATGCCTTCGCGTTACTCGTGTCTTCTACGACTACTTTCAACCCCTTCCCAATATCCCCAGTAGATCCTTTACCTGTGCTTAGGCATGCGCTACGAATTTCAGATGAAGCGTGTTACTTGAGTGGGGATACATCTGCTGAGGTATTTTTTCGTATTGGTCAGCGTTTGTATGTGCTGACCTGTCATTCGAGTTCTCTTGGTATACCCGTCGCGGATCTCTGGCAGCTATCTATACAGCAGCAGGTGCAGTGCTTATTTCTCGATTATGACTACTTCGCTTAACCTGGTCATAGAGTTACATCAAATGAGTTCACCCAATACAGCAAGCCAATTTCTTGAATATTTGCTTGCCTCAAGCTCGAAAGCAAGTGAAGCGCTTGATGACGTGAACTCTGTTGCAACGTATTGGTATAAGAGCATCAAGGCAATAATGAAGAGTCAAGGCATTATTTGACGCCCATTTATTATTTGATTAAGGTATATGTTACCGGCCTGAGTGATCCTCGTATTCGACCAAAATACGAGCCGTCTGTATAGGCTTGATGCCGTATTCTTAGGCAAACAAGGAGGTTCTAAATGAGGTCACGTTAATACTATGCCTACCGTTTCTTTCTGTGATCTGACTGTACTAAGAGTCGAATCACTATTTTGTAGGACGAACCATTGATATGAGTATGGTTACATCGACATACTTGTAACAGTTTATGTGATCAGATTGAAGGTATCACATTCATAACAGACTTGCGCCACCTATGATTGAGCGGTTCCATTCCTTGAACAATTCACTCTGAACTTCGTTCGGGCTAGAGGTGGTACTTAGCAGATCCCAAGAATCTCTATGCACATCGATAGTTTTCGCTATCACGATGACCCGCAGATGTAGTTTTGTAGCACCATCTTGGCCAGAACCTCGTTCGATTGCTCGAATGCAAACAAATCAAATGGCAACATTGACCTGGTGATCTGTTGACTGGTCTTCTAAGTGTTTACAAACCAACTTACGAGGCGGTAATCTGGTTGCCATTGTACAACATTCGAAATGTTGACGATCGTGTAAGATAATGACCATGCAACCGAGAAGTAGACAGAATGGCTTGAGCAGAACCAAAGCACACTTAAACAAACTCGACGATATCATTATTTGAAAGGATTGGTGTGAAACATATCAGTCGCGAATCGCTCTCCCGAAAAAACATAGATTTCAGACAAAACCAGAGATAGAGCAAGAAACTAGAACTACAAGAAGCTCAACATTTTCAATCGTCATCGTCATCGGCCTCAGCCTCCTCAAGCCACTAGCAACGGAGTGAGTCTTGAACCAACTCGAACAAGAAGAGCCTCACCTTGAGGAACGGCTCGCTTGCCTTTCTAACCTTCTTACTCGTTTCCTTGTCCACATACTTCTTACTGACATGGGTACCCCATTGGGTAATAGTGTCTTCATCAAGTATGTCGGCCTGATAAAATGCCATAAGAAGTTTTGGGACAGCGGCGATGAGTTCAACGTTTAGCAGGCCAACAAGGCGTTCCAAACCCCCCAGTAAAGCCTTTTGATGCCTCTCTGAGGTGACCATCTGTAACAACTAGTTAGGTGAAGTCAATGCAAGAAAAAAGAGACAAACCTTCTTGAAAATGGGAAGATAATCCTTGATTTCAGCGACAGCTTCATCAGTGAAAAGAGCTTGCATCAAAACTAAGACGGCCTTGTGTTTCTTTTCGATGCCCAATTCCTGAACCTTTTTAAAGACCTCGACAGCAAAGGTCTTACGATCATCGATCTCATCCCGACTTTCTTCAACCCACTTGCCAAGGACAGAATAGGGGCTATTGACATCCTCATCACTACCTTCGTCATCCCCAACAATGGTGACTGTCGCCATATTACCCTCCAAAACTTTCATACGTTGTTTAACGGCTTCTGGAGAGGTATCAGCTGCCCAATCTTCTCCGGCTATAGTGGTCTCAGGGTTGAGTTCTGCAGCCTCAGCTTTGATCTTCTTCGTCAATTCATCGTCACTGTCGGCGCCTGGAGCACCATCAGCGACCTCGCCGTCTCTATTCTCTGTGGGAGAGGTACTGCCACCCACACTGGCAGCGGCAGTCCCAGCATTTTGCTTCTTGTCCTTCTTGGTTTTGACCGGTGGATTTTTGAGAATGAATGTGATGAGCTTGTGGCGCATATCTATATCCGTGCGTTCACCGCATGCCTTGCAATCACGGATAATCACCTCCGTCCTGCCATTCTTGATAATGACAAGATCAGTCTCTGGATTCTTACATGACTTGCATAACACAAATTTTTCAATAAATTGATCAAGGAGTTCACGGAGGCGATCGGCATTGTGAGCACCATTGACTATGTAACGCTCATTCTTTTCGTCGAAGGATGTTTGCGCACCAAGCTCGCAACCGAAAAATTTGGTGGGATAGGTCGGAGGACGGCTAAGGGCGCGGGCTACATCCGCCATATTCGGAACAACAGTCTTGATGCCATTCCCCTTCCCCTCAATTTTAGTAGTTAAGAGAGGCATGCTACAAACACTTTAACGGCAGGTGGATAAACATGACGCAAACATTACCGGTAACGATAGAACTTGTCATCGACATCACGCCGGATATTCACAATGGGACCAGAAGCCATGTTGGATAGGTGATGGGTTCAACGCTTGAGAGTGTATGGACAAGACATCAGTAAAGGAAGAGGTGACAGTCCAAAACCCGCTCACAAAACTAGGAGAAAGTATGAAGATAGAACGATTACGATTTTCTAGAGCAATTGGCGGACGAAACATGAATCCTCTGTCTATACAGAAGAGGATACGGGATGTATAATATGAGTCGGTAGGCGCTATTGTGAAGTTGTCACGAGAAGTCGATGAAGATGGTGGTTAGGAGCCAAGTTTTGATATACCCACGTTGGTCGTACGATCTGGTCCCCGGATATTCCCGGCTCCGTCATCAATCAATTCTGCGATGTTCACGCCCTTGCGCATGGGCCAATTGAATACTTGAAACCAAACACATCGGTTTACACGCTGCGGCGCTCATGATTCAGTCGCACATTAAGTTTCCGGTCACCGCCGAAAAGATAACCTTTGAACCACAACAGTTTTAATGCAAGAAGTTGTCAACGTGCCCTGCTGGCGTAGTGGTAGCGCGTCTCACTTGTATTCTCTGCAATGAGAAGGTCACTAGTTCAATCCTGGTGTGGGGCACTTTCATTTTTCCAAATTTTAATTGAGTTGGACTATGTTACCTCGGAAGTTCTGTCTTCGCCATCTATGTAGTCAATCCTTGTTTGAATAAACGTGTTTCGGTTTTGCATCACAAGTCAAATTGCCCAATCTGATGGCTTAAATAGAAAGGTTAAAAAATACTTCCACTCCTTGGATCCGACCATGGCTGAACTAGTGGATTCGATGCTTGATCTCATGCGGCGTTTGCCTCCAACCCGAACGGAGGAGAACGTTAATGCGCTGATTACTATCTGTCCAGAGTATGCAGACGATTTACTTGGAAGTGTCGATCAACCTCTTCAGTTGAAGACCGACCACGCGACAGGCCGTGAATACCTCGCTTGTGACTACAATCGGGACGGAGAAAGCTATCGGTACATTTCATCCAATCCGTTGTATTCGCTTAACTTCGAGGTCTAATGCCTTGCTTCCGTTCGGTTTAGGTCACCTTGGTCAAATGAATATGATCCTCCTTTGCATGATGGGACCGTCCCCACGCCTCGACTTCGCAAATTGGAGATTATGGCCAACGAGGCATTCGACACATATCGCGAAATGTGCGTAGTATCTTCATGGAGTATAGTTGCCTGACCATTGAACCGCAGGTACTATGAAGGGGGTGTATCCTCCGTTTATCTCTGGGACCTCGAAGATGGCGGATTCGCAGGGGTAGTCCTGTTCAAGAAAAGTAGGTTCCTTATCAGAAACCTAGATCCAGCTCAATTGGCGATCCTACACTTCACGTAATATTACGCCTGTGAATAGGCATGGCACCGTCGTCCAGTCAAGAGCCTTCGGGATCATGGGACTCAATCCATGTCTTCGAATCTTCCGAGCGAGGCAGACAGGCTCACTATAAATTGACTTCTACCATTATGCTACAGCTCACGACGCATCAAGCGTCAGAGGAGGGTAGTGAAAATGACAAGAAGGCTACTGGCCCCTCTGCTGCCTCTATTGGGAATAACAAATATAGAGACATCCAGCCTAAGCGCAAGAGTGAGATCACATTAAGCGGGAGTATGACACGACAGGTCCGTAGTCTCTCTTATTTGATCTGCATTCCGTTTAGAATCAGACGATTGCGGCGTGCGAGGGCACATGAAGCAATGTTTTTCCTGGTCCTAAAATATTGCTTCTTGACTAATGTTCTTATAGTTGGAGCAAGACTTGCCAATCCATGAACCGTCGTCTCACGTCACAAACACAGGCCGCATGATTGAAGATATGGAAATAAAAATGCGCAATTCTTTACAAGAGGTATCCGATGTCACCAAAGAACTGAGGCGGTATGTCTGACTTGTTTCCATGACCAGGTATATTTTGGGAAAACTCGGGATATTGTATATGATTTGAGAAGCGTAGAAAACCTCGAAAGAGCTCGACAGCAGAAGGAGCTCCAGAAAGAGCTTGTTGGATTCATCAAGCGGTGATAACAGAGTAGGTAACAGTTTTTTGATAGACCAAAACATATCAATATCGAAGCTGGTTATCGGCTATAGGGTTCGAGTGGATGGTAATCTGATAGATAATGAGGAACAAAACACCAAGCTCAGAGATATCTTACATTTAATAGCTTGATTTCGCTGAGAGGTCTGTTCTTGTTGTTGACAGGGACACGCTCCATGGTATCAAGAGTGGAGTCGACGCCGTCAATCACCTTGCCGAAGATTGTGTACTTACCGTCAAGGTGTGGTTGTTTCGAATAGGTAATGAAGAACTGGGATCTATTCGAGTCAGGACCAGAGTTGGCCATAGCAACGATCCCACGTGCATTAAACTACACTCGGATTAGAAAAAGCCACCCATTGACGTCAACGTTACCTTGAGTGTGGATCGGATTTCGTCGGAAAAGGGACTGCCCCAGATGCTCTGGCCTCCTTTGCCTGATCCCGAAGGATCGCCAGTTTGGATCATGAACGATTTAATGCTTCGATGGAATATGCAGCCATCGTAATAATTTGACGCACAAAGTGCGAGAAAGTTCTTGAAATTGTGTCGGAAGCACGACAAATGCTGTGGGAATGCATCTCACCTCGGCCGCTTTGGGAACAGCCTCACAGAAGATTTCAATCTATGGAGAGTCACAAGAGAGTTGGGAGGGAGAAATCAGATATACCTTGAAGTCACCATGTGTCGTATGCAAAGTTACGGACTAGACATGATGAGCAGCAGCTGGGGAAAGAAGAGGAGAACGCACCATGACAAGCGGTGTGGTAACGTGACAAAACGCTGTGTTGTAGATCTAAGTATAGCAAACTGACAAATGATCATCACTCACTCAAAACTATGGAGATTTACCAGCTTCACTTCCTTTCATTCTTACCATCATCTACCCCGTCCCCTCCAAATTCTCGCGACCATGATACGCACTCCTTCCATCCACAGTCAAAATGATCCTATCACCGAGGCGCTCAAACCTCCCCCATCGGAGACTGAGGCTGAGCGCATTGCCCGTCTCGCAGCAGAGGATGAGGCAAGACGCATCTCAGAAAAGATAGACGATGACCTTCGAGAAGAACGCGAGCATCTCAGACGGAAGAAGGGCGACGTCAAGGTCGGCATTTGGCTGGCGTTCTTCTCCGGCGCATTTACTCACTGTCTGTCAAGCTACTGCTTCTCGGTCAGGCTGAAAGCGGCAAATCAACACTTCAAAAGCAATTTCAGCTCATGTATCGGCCCAGCTCTCTTGATAGCGAGCGCATATCATGGAAGACAGTTATCTATTTCAACGTCGTTCACTCCCTTAAACATATACTGACCACACTCGAACAATGGGATGATGTCCTTGGCGAAGATGACGATAGCCTCTCCTTCAGCGAGGATAGGCTGCTCGCTTCTACTCCTTCTACGTTTTTGCATGCCGGAGGTGGCTCCAAAGGCTCACCCAGTTCGGCTACAAGCGTTCCGTCTTCTAACCACTTTCAGACATGGACCGATAATTCCGGCGCCAATCAAATCGCTGCATTGCGCAGAAAGCTCTCCCCCCTTGTCTCGACAGACACTCAACTGGCGGATCGCCTGAGCGGCGGGATCAATGTTTCTGGATCTGGAAAAGGCAGCGTCTATGTGCGAAGTGGTTGGCAAGCTAGAACAATTGAGAATGCTATGGGTCGGTTCAGCAAACGCTCTCAAGACAGGAAGGAGACTTCCAACTGTCAAGTCGTTCAGGACATGCTTATCATTGATGTTGCGCGGATGCTCGTGTTGTTTGAATCTGATATCAAGGAGCTGTGGGACCATCCCACCGTGAAAGGAATGATTACCAAACGTAGGTTGAAGCTTGATGAGTGGTCGGAATTGTATGTTGTTCCTCCACCCAAGTTGTGCCTTGGTTGAATCATCACGTAGCTTTCTCAAACACATTACCCGAGTCGCTTCCCCTGACTATGTACCCTCTACTGGTGAGTCAAAGCGCCAAAATTGCAAGTGCATATATCGACCTCCCTTCATAGATGACATATTGCATGCTCGCATTCAGACTATGGGCGTTGCTGAACATATATTTGACGTGACTATTCATGGAAAATCCGTTTCATGGCATCTCTTCGATGTGGGCGGTGCTCGTGGCCAACGACACTCATGGGTACCATACTTTGATGATGCGAACGCCATCATTTTCGTAGCCCCGGTTAGTGCATTTGACCAGGTACACAGTTGATCTCCTAGCTTGCCCCATCCTGGCTCACCGGCTTGTCACAGTATCTAGAAGAAGACCCACGGATCAATCGAATAGACGATTCGCTTCAACTATTCACTCAAATCTGTTCTAATGCATTGTTAAAAAATGTCCATTTGGTTTTGTTTCTAAGTGAGCCTTGTCAAGCCTCATATCTTTCATCTTGTAGACTCACCTGTCCAACAGACAAAACAGACCTTCTCAAGTCAAAAATAGATAAAGGTTTGAGGGTTCGAAAATAGTAAATATGCTCCTTCCGGGTGAATCATCGGTAACTCAATTACTTTGTGATAACAGCATAACTTCGTTCGGGGAGCGCTTGAATGACTACGAGACTACACTCAATTACTTCCGAATGCACTTTCTTCAAGTTCATCGGAAGAATAACGAGAATCGACGTGTGCTTTATACGCATTTCACAAATGTTGTAGTATGTGGCACCGCCTTTGTGATTCATGACAGTTGAGCCCATGCATGTGTCTAGGATACCAAAGCGACGCAACGCGTCATCGGCAATGGTGGGTCTGACCCTTGACTGATGGATACATCACTAACTCCTCTATTAGTACGCGACTCTATCTTCAGAGGATATCTACAGTCCGCCGCGCTAGTTTGAAATTGAAGTCCGAACTGTAATTAGTAAAGTCATACTTTCATCTTGTTTTCTGATTACTATTGTACTATCAGGCAAACGACTGCCGCCTAATTTGCTTCCCGCTGTCTATTGTTAAGAGTGCCAAATCATCATATTGTAGATCCCGTTTATAGCTTTACTGCTCTTGCACCTTCAAATATTCCATCATTGTACGGTAGCTCAAGATGTCTGATGGATTCTTTCTACATACTTCTGTTGTCGACTGTCAGAGGTATTGATAATCAATCAAATTACTCATGTGAAGTGTCAGGGAGATTCGTTCAATGAATTTCTTGCTAGCATCTGATAACAAAGGGGTGTTTTCAGGGTGAATCTTAAATCCGCGTGCAGTGTGGGAAGATATGCCAGGTCTTCACCGAAGCAGGGGACCGTCCAAAGCTGCTCGAAGCAGATCAGGTAAAGGATCAGTGAACTTTAAGCTACATCAGGTGCGCTGCAGTCATCCTCGTCCGTAGTCGTGCTTTCGAAATCGAGATAAGGGTTATGTCTAAGACAAGGAATCTGTGTTTGGTTACCTCGGCAAAGACCATGTCCAAGATTGCTAGGAACGAATGAAATCCTACTCAGGTCCAAGAATGTAGGAACGTAGGACTCAGGACCCCTGTATTCCCTCGTGGGGCGCTTCCAAAAACAGTTGGTTTTTAGTCTGTTCTCTCGTTAGGCTTTGATCATGTGTGCACGGCTACTGACCCCAGAACCGAAGTATCTTAAAATAAAGTTAGCTGTGATTCGTTGAGCGCTGCTGACTGGTCTAGAAATGATCGATTGACGAAAGATGTCATTATCCATTGGCAAGCTGTGGAAGTATCCCGGTCTTCTCGCCTTGAGCGATCCATTGGAGATCGCATTTTGATGTCAACCGGATCGAGTTGACACTTGAGAGCTGGAAAGCGAAGAAGACGTTAATATCACTACGGCGAAGCCACCATCATCTGCCACCCTTTGGGCCGATATCCGAATCTTGGTACGACATTGGAGCCTAGAAAGACCTGTTCGGTAACAACATCAAAGGGAGGACCTGCTCAACTTTGCCATGTTTTCTTTATGCTCTAGCCAAGACGACCATATCGCCCATTGGGAAACAAGGCCTTTTGCTTCAAATAACAAACTCATGAAGCATTGGGAGACTAGTAAAAAAATGGGAATAACGATATCATAAATAGATGCATGTACCGCGCTTGGTAAACGCTTGTTCATTTTTAGGAACATAGGAAAAGCCCTTGTCTCAGAAGTTGTGTGTGTAGGTGTAGACACTCAACCCTAACAGTGGCTTGTTGCCTATTTTTGTTTTACGTCCGTAACCCCAAATGATCAGCCGAGTAGGACGACTTCATGTATCAAATCCGCCTTAACTCAGGACACGGGAAATCAGATTGAGTAGTTTCGTAGTGTTCTCCAGTCACCGTAAGAACAGATGTCGAACGGATTCTGTTGTCTAAAGTTTCAAGATGATACTGGTCAGCATAAAGCCAGGGAAATGTATCACATTGGCCAGTTAGGTCAAAAAACTACATCGCTACTAGACGAGGTTGAGTGTCGCAGCTGCCGAGTCACCGGTCCATTCTTTTACATTTCACATGTGTAGGTGAATTCTCCGAGAAAGCTCCAGCATCTTTTGACAAGCAACTGAACATGTATGTAATGCAATTCAGATGTCAGGTGTGGGTTGATAAAGGGCCAATTATCCAATCATAGCTTTCTTCCGGCAGGCTATCTTATTGATCGGGACTCAATGGAAGCGAGTTTGTTGTCTTCGAACACCTGATACAGAGATTACAGGAAGACGAGAAAATGTATCGTAGCCTCGTATGAAACAAATGTTTCCGTGATGAGAAAAAGCGGACGAGAGCTGGTGAGGGCATCAGCGATGAACATGTTGCACACGAAGTAATCGGGAAGGTGCAGATCGAAACCTGGCAACAGTTTGCGAATTAGGAACAACGGCGCAAGACTTGACCCAGCGAACGTCCAAAAAACTTTTTTAACCAGAACCCAGAAGCGGGTCCGATTTAAAGATGATGACTTGTTGCCAGTCGGAGTTAAATTAAAAATCCAAATGTGATGGTTCCCTTCCAACGAGAGATGTCATGTTAGATCTGAGTCGGGGGATACCTGTTTTCTTTTGGCTGCCAAGAAAAGGCTCGACGAGATGACGTGCCACCCCACAACGAACACTCAGAATCCTGATTTATTGTGATGCTCCGCCGAAGGTCTTACATTGAGGTAAGGGGAACGAACACATAATGTAAAGCGAATAAATCAATCAATCCCGCTAAAACTAGCGGTCACATGTTATAGAACACCGTGATCAGCTTGGTAGATAATAGCAACTCAGATCTAGACACCCTTTTTAATTTATTATGGCGGAAATCAAGAAGAAGATTCTTGGAAACGAGAAACGAAAGAAATACCGCTCAGTGCGCTACTGGTCCCTGAATCAATTATATCACTTTTTTGACTAATGATCTATGAAGCACGGAACTCCGATTTGGGAGAAACGAAGTATAGATGGGCCTGGTATATGGGTGAGCTGTGAGGCATATTCTTTCGGACCATTTTATTGCGTTCCTAAGCTGCCGTTGGGATATAGGTGTGAAGGGGAAAGAAAAACAAACCATCGGTGAGCTTTATGATCTCTTCGAATCGGTAAGGTGACTTTTCTTGAGATTCTTGTCCGTAGATGAGACACTCATCTTTTTCAGTTAGCTGATGACTTGTGGCCCGAAGAATTTGAACCAACAATAACGACCAGTGATCGTAGTCTTGAAGCTCAAATCGCCGACGAAATGTCCTCCTTAAAGAAAGAGAAACGATTTGGTAGTGATTTCTTTTACCGTTCCTTTTTTAAAATTTAGCTCACCTCTTCTTCTCGTACAGCGAGCTGTCAAACAAACACACCCTGTGGTAAAAAAATTAGTTCCATCCAGTCGGGATCTCAAGAAGTCATTACGTTTTCTAGTTGTATTCATTTCGTGCAAGCACCCTGTTGATCCTGTTCAACTAGTAGCAAGGCATGTCGAGAATGTCCAACGCACGGGAATAACGCATACTCGGTAGATTAAATGCCAATGTTTCAGATGCTGATAATGATGACCTACTATCCTTGTAGATACGCACATCGATTTGTCCCTGTCAGTGGAAACTGCGTCGCAAATCTCGCTGAAATCGAAACCTTATGTCGTAATGTGTTCAGGAACTTTTTTGCAACACATAGTGACAATCGGTTTACGGTGAGCCGTCAAGTTGAACTCCAAAATTTTCTTGAACGATTGAATGATCGGAGAGCCATTAGTACAAGGTGGAATTAAGAACTCGGAATCACAATGTGATATCGCGTCCAGTGCTCATTCAACATATTGTGCAGTGTATGCCCGAAGGACATACAGTGGCTCTGGAAAACCCAAATCTCTTTGTTCTTGTCGAGGTATTCAAAGTACGAATTACCTTGGACTGCTGCTGTGCAGACATTACTTACTAACTTGACACTCAGAGCGTCTGCGGAATTTCTGTGGTCCAAGATTATTACCGTCTCCAAAAATACAACGTCATGGAAATTGCCACCTCTAAACGAGTCTTAGAAGCGTCGGATAGTAGTCGGATTCCGGTATGACATAAACAAAGTGAATATCCGATAGATGAATGATGGCAATGCATGAAACAAGAAAAATCATCGCAGAAACACTACCCAATATACCACTGAAGCCCCAAAAGAAAAAGAAAAAGAAAAGACTAGTATTGTGAATCATAGTATGTATACCCGCCGGAAGGATAGTAATCTTCCCAACGTTGTTGAGGGTTCAAGTAGATGGGAGAATGTTGGATAGCATCTGACCATTCATGCGAGTGGTTGTAACATTGGGAAGATGTGTAGCTCTGATCCATGATATTCTGATGATCTGAATAAGAGAACTGAGTCTGTGGCTGATATATGGAAGAAGCTGGGGAAACAGGTGCAGGGAAGTAAGCCATTGGCTGGGAAGTCTCTGCGAATGGAAGTTGTTGAGGGGAGCTCGCTTGCTGGATGTCAACTTAAAATGAGTCTTGTGTCTAGTATGAGATTGACTTACATCAGGGTTTAGGATCTCTTGGGTGGCCTCATCGGATAGCTCAGGAGAGATGCTGATTGACGTAGGTAGAGATGATCTCGACCATGACGATTTTCTACCGCAGCGGTTGTCACGTTGAGGAGATAGTGAACGACTACCAGTTATCAAGTATAAAACTAATGAGACCGCATTGTGAGGATAATCCAAAATCAATACAGCCTACGTACTCGTAGGCTCACGGCACGTGTCTTTGAGCTGCTGAAGGCGACTTCCAACCTGTTTTGCGGTCCGCCGTCGTCCGGTTATGGAGAAGACATAGGCGGAAAGGAAAAAATTGCGGCCGATAAAACGACCGCGACGCCTCATGTGTATTCGATGACGATCAGAGTAGACTCGCAAACCTAGTGTAATTTGAGGTCGAGTTTGTATGTAGGGGTACTTGACATACCTTCAATGAGCGCTGCTTCCCTGCGACAATGATCAAGGTAATACTCAGCTATCGAAGGGCTATAATTATAACACGGGCTGCACATACAGATTGGGGGGCCATACCGCTTCGCCTCCGCCTTTGAGAGTCTTGTGGCATCGACGGCCGGTTGCATCTTGCTGGGTGATCACTGCTAGGGACTCTTCGGGCGTATAGGTCGAAGAGAGGTCATCGATCGTCAAAGTCTGGGTGGTGATGGTGTCTGCAGTCGAGCCACTGGCCTCGAAGTTCCCCTGGACCTGGAAGGAACTGAAGTACATACTGGGGATTGGATGAGAGGACTGTCTGTGAGCAGGCTTTCATATACCTACCGCCTCAACATGACCTCCTTGATCAGCAGAAGAGTCGGGGACAGCCTAACCAAAATAAGCAGTCCACTGTGATTCCTGACGGTGCTATCGAGATCGCGGCAAACCCGTTTGGGGACGGACAGAAGCCGACCATGCTCCAGATTCCCGATTGATCTTGTCCAACACGCCGTGGCCTCAACCCAGATTCAATCAATCTTAATACCAGTTGCACACGATGGACGGGATCTCGTAACCAAATCCACCCATTGTGCACTCACGACAAATACCGAATCAAGTAAAGGCACGCCAGATAAATGAGCACGGGATGCGCCACACCTTGCCAGGCATTCTGACAACTTTGTTGGACGACTCGGGATGATGGACAATCACAAATATCGATAATTTTTCTAGCCTCTCTCATCGATGAGGATGCTTACTTTAAATCGAGAACGCGGAGGAGATGTCCCATCGGGACCGCCGATCGATTAGTTAAAGGACCAATACATAATGATGTAACGATCTCCAATCGCATATGTACACATCTACAGGCTATTCGAGGAGAAAAAAACAGATCAAAAAACTTCATACAATGGTATAAAATTAAGCTGCGGTCGAACCATGGTGAATGAATCTAATTTCTTCTCCCGCTCCCAAGAAAAACTAGTCATGATCAGTTCACAGAAAAATAAGACATCTATCATGGTTTAGTAAACCCCCAAATTAAAATTCAGGTTCCATCCCATGGATGGATTCATATGGTTGTGCCGTCATCCAGGTAACTGAAAAAAATCTTTCCCCCCTCCCCCATAGTTTCAAAAATAGTACTAAGTCTGCCAGCATCCCTCTTTTAAAGAAACAAAGAAAAAAAAATCTCGAATTCGAACACGATGGTCGGAGTCAGATTCACTAAGGCCGCAAACGAATTTTCCATCGGAAGAGATCCTTGATCAGAGAGCTGACCATGGACACCTGACTTGCAATAGAACACAGGCAGTGGGGTGAGGATTCGGCGCAAGAAATGGCAAGGCTAGGGTTCGCTTCCATTCAGTCTGTCATCAGGACCCCCCACGCGTCTTTCAGGAAACACAGCACAGTACAAAAATTTCCTACCGGTTTATGAATTTACCGATTGCAGGTGAGAGCGGAAATGAGTCTAAAATTAAGATAAAATAAACTAAAAAAAATACGTTGTGTCACTTTTGGTGTCGTCAAATTCCAAAGTAGAAAATGAATGAAACACTTGGGGTTTCGCGTCTCTTTTGGGTGAATCGAGGCAATAGGACAGCAGGACTGATAACACAGCATGGCCCACAAAAAGAAGTCTGCGGAGCGCAAATATGCTTTTCTTCTGTGGCAATCACGTCATCTAAGGATTTAGAGGCCAGTTCAAGAGTTAGATTCGCCCCAACTCGACAAAGAACAACGCAGAACCAGCCGCCTCCTCCTAAAAGTTACACCGCCAGACCAGGCGACAAGTATGGCTAGGTTTGAACAGAATCCGTCCTGTATGATACCTGAGACAAAACGGAGGCAATGACTTCAGAAGTTTGGCCTGGCGGAGAGTTTCATCAGACTGAACCGAATTTTTATACATGTGTCAATGATAGGAAGTTTCACTTGTGACGAAAGAAAACGGCTGTTTCCTCGAACACGAACGCGCAGCAGAGTATCCTGTACACATGTCTTATAATGTCGTCATCCACCATGTTACAGTGCCCGTCGCTTACGTTTATATGCGTGTGTGTATGTATGTATGTGCATGTATGCCAGGGACCCCCAGGAACGATCCACGTCTTTACATAGTGCGTTGAAACTAAATGACTCCTCCAGGCATCCTAGCAATTCAAACGTCAGTGGAGTTTAGTTTTGTCTATCCACTAGAATAATGGAATATATAAACCCTGAGAGGACAAAGAGCGGGAAATTCACTTTGCTAAAAGCCCAGCATAATAGGAGCATGCTAAAGCCTTCAATTATTACAGGACCAAAAACAGAATCAGATTACCCATGTGAAAAACATGTAATGAGTAAAGAGTGAGCGTGATGTTGAAAATGGACGAACAAAGACGATAATTCTGTTCAAACAAGGTGGAGGAATTTGAATCCGACGCAAGTTAAATACGCATTTGGAGCGAGCGGAAAATAATCCACTCATTGCTATACACTCAAGTACGCACTCATTTCGGTGTGGGTTGATCGGCCGACCCTGCAACTCAAGCGGATATTTGTGGAGAAAAGAGGCTCCGCTCCAAACTAACAAGTCAGCGTATTTCCAAGGAAATAATCGGACCTCGACACCGGGTAAAAGCTACCATTGACAACGAATTATGAAAGAAATGTGGACATGTGTCCGATAATTGCACGTAAAAGGCACGCATCCTATCAAATATGTATCTGATGAAGCATGCAGTGGATAGCATGCTCGATAGGGTAGGCTAGGCATTATTACAATGTTCTACATTAAGTGGTGCTTGAAAGGTAGAAGGGCGGTCTGAGAAAGCCGGGTAAAGGTATCAAGCCAGTGCTTTGCAGGCGCTCTTGAAAGGAAGAGAATCTATGCCGGACAGTAGACAGAGAGGAGTAAAAAAAGCCATCAAGCGAGGACAAGGCGATACGACAAGGAAAAAAAGACTATTTGTTGGGAGTGCAAAATGGAACTGCAGCAGATACTTGAAACTCAGAAGAGGACTGCAATAGCGCACAAACCCAACAGTCTACAGGGAGTAGCAAGATGATGGACATGATGGATGGGTGATATAAAAAAGACAAAAATTTTAGAAAAATAAAAAGGAAAGTCCGTGTCGAGAGGAACGACACTTTTCGGTGGAATTTAAGACACCTTTCCAGAGGGAGGCATGACAGCAAGAACAAGATATTAGATTAGCTGCTAAGTTGAAGTTGAGGAACACGACCAGATTAGACAGTCTTCAACATGCTTGTATGCGGAATGCGTGTGCCTTGTGGTGCATTGAGACGGGCTGTCATAGCTTAAGTAGAAACTTTTCAACGACGGGGAGCTATAGAGGAAAGTTTTAAGGCCTGTGCGAGCTCGCTTTTCCACTCAAGACGTTGAATGGCTTCGGCATAATCTACCATTTCACGACTCCGTTCCTTCCTTTCAGGCCAATCCTGCTCGAGTCCAATGATGTCCATCTCGTAAAAGTGATACGTGGACGATGGTGTCGGTATCGTGACCAAATAACGACTGATAGTTCCACGTACGCCGGCTGTTCAAGTTGATATGGAGCAGCATTGAAAGATTTGCGCATAGGACACAAGAGGCAAAGGAAGGCAGAGACGAAATACAATCAGGAGTTTGCGCGACGGAGTAAAGGAAAACGGGGAGGACCTTCTTCAAAGGCCTCGCGAGAGGCTGCAGCCTCAAGCTGCACATCCGACGGCTCCCAACCACCTTTTGGCACTGCAAGGTGTGCAAGAATGAGAGAAAACGTCAGCGCAGTCCCTGTAACAATAATAGAGATTGCCTTACAAACCCAGCGGTCTTTTCTCTTCCTGCTCTGGACGACCAGCACTTTCCCGGTTGTCCTTGAGATTGGGATTGCACAGCAGACAACGCGGGGAGTCGACCTTCCTTTTGTTCCCATAGCGTTGTACGATGTTGGATAAAGTAACTTGGGTATAAACGAGGCGTTTGTTGAGGGATGGTTCAATATATGTTCGTGAATTGCGGCACTCGTTGTCGAACCAGAAGTCATGGAGGCAGAGTGAGACCGCGATCTGATATCCCAGTGGGCGTTTCCACGGAATAATTGTAGCTAAGGGAGCAGGATAGGGGAGACCTACAACAGGGAGATCGTGGTTGGAAGGAAAGATGACCAAGGTGTGGACAGACGCCACGTCCAGCAAAATTACGTCGTGGCTTTTCCATAACTTTTGATTTCAAAAAAAAATTCTCCATCTGTGCCCACGCACGTTCTTCGGCCACTCCGGCCATCACCTCCTCCCGGATCAATCTACACAGTACATGTTCTATGCAAAATAATAATTTACTCTAGAGCCATTACTCGTTCCACCTGGTGTCGATATCAGCCAAAGAACAAATCGTCTGTCAAGCCACTCACGCAACCAAAAACATGCATGCAACACCGAATGCCATTGCAGTGAACTGTCAAACAATATCAGAAGCAAACACAGCCATTTTGGTCTTGACTCACTTCACGTATGGCCTGTTTTCCGTCTTTGCTTTCCTCAAGCAGCCTAAAGCGGGTTAAAGGCAAGTCAAGTCAATAAGCAGACTCGGGTAGATGATAGGGTTATTTTAAGACCGGGAATGGAGGCAGCTAGTTGCATTGACCAGTACCTCTGATCTGAGCAGAGGCAGGGTGCAATTTGCCCAATAGAAACCAAGATGTTATCTGTCAGAAGAGGACGCAACACGTACGTCGGTAGGACAGCCACGGCGCCTATATAAAGGAAACCTCCGGCCACGAATGGGATAACCTTCAGCAGACAATTATGTTAGTATACGCTCTTTCTTGACATACGGCTTCTGAGGCCGAGATCAACGCTTGATCGATAATCTATCAGGACCATCGGTCCCAACTATGCCCCTACGAATCCGATTACACAATCGGCAACGGGCAAAAGCAGCAATATGACTTCACAAAAGGTAGACATACCAGATCAGACAGTAGAGCTGTAGTACCAAGTAAGCCGGATGCATCTTGTCGTATACCAGCAGCGAGGTCAATGGATGATGAGCTGCCGCTATTAGTCTTTGTTATGTTATGGACCGCTATTCCGATGAACGTGCTACAACATGCCGAGAGTCCGAACAACACCGAGGGTAGAGCAGGGAAGGAGTCCGATACAGATGTAGTGTAAGTTCAAGAACAAAGCTTTCAGAAACAGCAAGTCCTTACCCAACCTAGGACATGTATCATAGAAAAGTGCATGAGGAGAAGAGATGTCCATGAGTATTTAATGGATAATGGGGAAAATCAACTCACAAAAGCACCGGTAGCGGTTAAGAATTGTGACTGCATAGCCTGCCTCTTCGTAAATCCACTTCGAATTAGGATTGAATAATCGGCAATCTCATGAGGGATTTCGTGGGCAAAGCACGCCAAAGTTGTGGTAGCGCCAATCAGAGGAGAGGCATAGAATGACGCTGCCATGCTGCAATGAAAGCGCCGCCACCACACATAACACGCACGCATACGACCAATAGGATTCAAGTCAAACGATGGTCAAGCACCGAAGATCAGTCGGAGATCGGCACTTTGCTTAAGGAAATATGACGTACGCAAGTCCGTCCGTACTGCCGAAGGGGGGTGTTCCCCACACGTATCAGACATGTGTTTACGGTAAAAGTGGTGTTTGAACCTTGCTTTACGCAAGAACTTACATATTGTGCACGAAATCACCAAAGAGATTGAGATACGCTGAGAGTTTTGATGGCCCAGAGGATTTCGAAATTGTTTCGGGAGGGACTTGTACTTCTTCTTTGATACTCGGATCGTCTCTTCTCAGCCGTAGTCCGTTCCCTGACGTTGAAGTTTCGAGTGCTGTCGTTTCAGCTTCGATGGCATTGTGATCTGTTTGATGAGCATGTGTGTGCGAATGCCCGGAATCTTCGTCGTCTCCACCCAAGACTCGGAGTGTCTTTTCCATAAAGAAAAACGTAGCAAACCCAATGAACATCCCGAGTCTATTGGATATGGGCGTAAAGATAAGAGATCGTAATTTGCACTTGAAACAGGGCTATAGAACGCACCCTATTAGGATATTCCGCTTCTCTTCTACCATCACAAAATGAGCGCCGAGATGTTGATGTTCACCCATGAACGAATGAGGGACGAGGTGTAGAAAAACATCAGAAAGTAAGCCACTTGTCTGTGGCGGAAAGCGGAAGATCAGGATCATGATGCAGGCCACAAAGCCGAAAAGAATGGAGGGAAGGAATGCAGGATAGTACTACTCACAGCAAATGCAGTCATTGTGTTCAGGGTGTCGCCTTTAATCTCAGCTGGTATAAAAGCAAGTATAAAGTTGGGTATCCTAGAAGACATATAAATTGGCTACAAGACAGATAGTTGTACGTGGCAACATACGAGCTTATGTAGAAAGTCCCAAGGATAGAATTGGCAGCAGGACCAAATGGGAAGAGCCACGCGAATATCTGTCGCATGATAGGGGATTCCTCTTCCTCAATATGGATTTTGAGGGCACTGAGTTCCTGTATAACAGAACAATTCTGTAATTCATGGTCCTACCCAAACTTTTAGCACTTGAAGTTCATCGCACTCTCCCAGTAACTCACGAGAACACTTAAGAATTCGGTTGAATTTGAGGGCTCTACGTGAGTAGCATTTGAGCTATAACAAGCGAGAAGAACAAGTAAAACCAAGTAAAAAGAGAGATGAGCGGCCATGGCTTTGGGAATGTATCCTAATTTTACGCTGCGCGTCCTGTGAAAGTGTGGGAACAATTTCCAAGGGCTGTGGTTCAATAACCGAATTCATGTCCGGATATCCGAATTTGCAAGAAAAAGCTGCTATAGCGGCTGCTGAAAGATTAATGATTCAAACCATGGCGCGTTACGACCCCTCGCATGACAAATATCACGGTTAGTCAACGCGGAAGGTCCAAGCAGATGTTGATATACAAAGTCAGTTGAGCGTGTTCGCAAGACCGCTCTCGTTATTGCCAGATCCCTTCCAATAACCCCCGATCTTCTTGTCGTCGAACTTGGTGGGTTTCAAAGCATGTTCTGATCTAACATTGCACCTCTCATTCATACTATGAAGCGGCGCTTCTCCACGACATTCTCGACAAGAAGTATGTGTCTGAAAAAGAATTGATTGATCCTTACGCCTATTTCACGCCCTTCTTCAATTCCATCGACACAGCTAACCCAGGACTCGACTTGATACCTTCTGGCCGTGCTCAACTCATATCTAATGTTGTTAACAATGTCTCATGGACCACAGAGAAAAAGATTCGCGACCAAGGTTTATGGTCTTCCTGGCATGAGTCCTGCCTGGAACTCCACTGTGTCCAAGATGCAGACCGTTTGGATGCCATTGGTGCTTTCGGTACGTCTATTTCTAGTCTTTACCCCTAATCTCCCTGAGATTCTCTGTGTCCTGAATTCATAAAGCTTATTTGCTCTGAGCGGCTATACGTTGCATAGTGCCTTGATGCCCTTTTATGCTGCATTCTTGTATAACCTGCCATCGAGGGTGATAGGGCCTCGTGTCCGAGCTTCGGTGCTATGGTGATACGTTGCCTTCTAGCTTTACTGCTGGACAACTAAGTTCTAAAAACTCCGGACAAGCGCGCATGGAACGAGGAAGCCGTTAGACGGCTCCGCACTGGGAATAGGAAGATATTTTTTGAACGACTTCAACTTACCGTTCTCTCAAACTAGAAGGCACAGTGTCACTAACCGGTCTCATTTCTCCAGGGATCATGCGCTGTGCGGCATACAGTGCCATTACCAATCGGTGGGTATTCTATTTTCAATCATTGGATACGGGACGTGCAATGCAACAAATCAGTCAATCACAAAATAGTCGTTGGCCAACTGAAAATGATATCATTCACTTCGTAGACCGCTGCACACACCAACTGATGACACCGCTTTCTCAAACACGGCTATCTCACATTTCCATGACAAACTCGTGCACATTTACTCTCGTCTGAAAACAGTGCCAGGGAAGTCTTTGGGTGAAAGGCGTCATGAAGCTGTGAGTTGTAGCTTTGTAGTCCCTTGAGATCGATCATGACGCGGCATTTTTTGCTGCGTTGTTTAGTTGTTGGAATTTCTCGGTTTGATCGAAGAGGAAGCTCAGCCGAGCCTCTCCTGAGATATGTCAAAATTACCGTCAAGGTTGGCAAGGCAGGACAGATGATTAGTGGTTGTTGACATTGGCTAATGTTAGAATTCCAAACATGGCACCGCGTATCTCATATATACTAAATCTTCGATGTTTCAGTGCTGTCTCAGTGCGTAGCAAGCTTATGTGAATGAAGTAAAGACTGAGCAAAGACTGAGTCCACCTCTGATAACTGGTAGCACGTTACAGAGGAAAAAATTCTGAACAACGGTGAATCTCAAACCTGAATCCACTCTGATTTTTGTAGTGGGTACGATTGGGATATGTGGTATATGTAGCCTTGATCCATCCGGGAAGGAGAGAATACCATGCTGAAAATTCTAGCATCTTGGTACAGACTTTTTTGAAGAATCAGAATCAGGTGCTCGTGTATTTTTTCTGACAGGAGAATCTGTCGAGATAGTGTGGGTCACGACCTGACACTCTTGTTGAGATGATCCAGTTCTTGATAGGTGACTGATAGGGATGGGAAACAGCTGGCTTTACTATGAAGCGGAGGACATGTGTTCGGAAAGCGTGATTGAGAGACCTTAGTAACAGATCCGATCGCTTGGCGAGTCGTGTGAACTTCCGACAGTCGTCTTTTGCTTAAGAGTGAGTGGAAGGAGAGATACTTGTTGATAACTCACACCATGACTGATACCACTGAACTCACCTACGATATTATTTTTGCTGGAGGTAATTCTCTTTTTTCTAGCCTCAAGGTGCCTTTCCTCATAATTTATAGGAGGAGCGGCTGCTTGCATCATTGCCGGTCGGCTTGCCCAGGCCGATCCGACTCTCAAAATTCTGGTGAATACCGATGTTCACTTTGAAAAACCGTCAATAATTGTTTAGGTACTTGAAACGGGGCCTCACACCAAAGACGATCTGGAGCGTATCCAGCCTGCGCGGTACTTTCCAGCGTTGGCCAAAGGCGGTGAAGCCTATGCTGTCCACGCTCCAAAGCCAAGTGATAAAGTATTGGGCCGTTCCTGCGCTACTGTCGCTGGTCGATGTGTTGGGGGTGGTTCTGCTGTCAATTGTATGTGCAGGTGATGTTCCATCAAATTCCCCGAGTTTTACCAAGGTGTTCTAGTTATGGTATACTCCCGTACTTCCGCTTCTGATTTTGATGACTGGGCAAACGTGTATGGTAACAAAGGATGGGATGCGAAAAGCCTGATGCCTTTGATACGTAAGGTACGAGTACTAGGTCTTGTGATGCGCGACTTGATTTGATTATCGGCAGGCTGAGACCTACCAAGCCGTCTCATCGAACGATACCCATGGAAAGTCTGGACCTCTCAAAGTCTCTTTTGCAAAGTCAGGGTGCAATGTCGCCGAAGAATTCCTCGCTGTCGCGGCGGCATACGACTCGGAGCGAGGGCCTATCGATGATCTCAACGGACTCTACGCATGCAATGGCTATGGAGTGAGTAATTTCCACACATGAGAAGAATCGGAGATTGCTGATCCCAAATTGAACCTAGCGCTGGGCAAGGAAAGATGGTTTTGGTATTTTCTGTTTTGCTCGTTTTCATATTTGCATCACAGATTTATCGATGGGAAGACGGGAAGACGATCCGATACGGCCTCCACTTATCTTTATCCCTTACTCGAAACGAACAAGAACCTAATTCTGTTGCCTCGGAAGCGCGTTGTCCGTGTTATCTTCGAGTATATATCTTATCCTCATTTGCCTACGTATGCTGAATCTTCATCAGGGGGAAACGTGCGGTCGGGGTTGAATATGTCAATGACGAGGAGAAACATGCGGATGCTCCACGGCCTTCACTGGTTGCTTATGCTTCCCGCCAAATCGTCATTTCAGCCGGTGCTTTTGGATCGCCTGCGATCCTGGAAAGGTGAGCAACAACTACTGAGAGGATCCTTTGTGTTGATCACCTTACCAATTCTAGATCTGGTATCGGTGCCTCAAAGGTACTCCGCCCGTGCGACATCGAGCAGATTGTTGATCTCCCCGGCGTCGGAGAGAAGCTCAAAGGTGTGTCCAAATTCGTGAAGTGGATTGATATCTCTTGAAATGAGAGAGCAGATCATAACGTCAATTTCGTTCAATATCATGCTGCCGACTATGCGGAGACTATGGACTCCATCTTCTGGGGAGGGGAGGAAGGGGCCAAGCGTTCGTTGCCTCGAAAGTCTGGGCTGTTCAATGTCTGATCTAGGAGTGAATAGCCTTTGCCGAACAGTGGGCCAAGACCGGACAAGGCCTCATGCAGCATAAGTCAGTCGTGAGTTTAAAACATTGAAGACTTCCAAGCTGATCATGGCTGTTTTCTGCACAGTGGCATGGATGCAGGTATCAGACTACGGCCTACTGCTGAGGACCTGGAGTCAATTGGTCCCAGTTTCACCAATCGGTGGAACACATTTTTTGCTAATGCTCCTGACAGACCATTCATGTTGATGGCGACTATTGCTGCGTGAGTCACGATATCTACTAGACTCACATCCCTATGTTGAGCTGTGATTAGATACATTGGCCCAACACCCAATGTCCCGCCCCGCAAGTTCTTCTGTATTCCCATCTACACGGTAAGTGTTGTGAGTGACGTCTATCTACAGGCCATTTTGAGACATTTCTAGGCCTATCCTGAATCCACCGGATTTTCACACATCACCTCGGGGCTTGATCCATATGCCAAACTTGACTATGACCCTCAGTATCTATCCTAGTAAGTCAAAGCCCTGTTGTTGGTTTTCTGGTGCTTATCGTTGTTCCAAGTGAATCTGATCTCCAGGTCCTCGTCTGGGCATACAAGCATTCCAGAGAGCTTGTGCGCCGTATGCCGATGTACAGAGGAGAATTTGTTCCAGAGCATCCCAAATTCCCAGAGGGAAGTGAAGCTGTTGCCAAACTTGCTGATGGACCAGTGCCAATGAATACCCCAAAAATCAAGTACACTAAGGAAGATGATAAAGCTATCGAGGAGTACGTCAAACAATACAGTGAGTCGCTGATTTGGAAGTCCGACCCTTATTTCTGCATCCTGACGAACTTTCCAGTCGGCACTACATGGCATTCGGTATGCGGCTCATTTCCTCACTTTCGATCGTTCTGAAGTATCCTCTTTGTAGTGTGGCACCTGTGCCATGAAAGCTCGAGACCAGGGTGGTGTTGTGGATGAGCGTCTGAATGTCTACGGTGTAGAGAACCTGAAGGTTGCAGGTGCGAAGTCCTATTCCAGCATATGTTTCAGTACTTAGCAGACATCGTAGATTTGAGTATCGTTCCAGAAAACGTGAGCGCAAATACCTATAGCACAACGATAACAATCGGAGAGAAGGCAGCTGTTCTGATTGCTCAGGACTTGGGCATCACAGGTGTAACTGAGAGCGATTGACCCCTTCCTTTAATAGTAGTCAGATTAATAGAATTGTTTGACACGTGAGGCAGACACGTGAGGCAGACGCGTTACGTCACATACATTGCCTGAAATTGTCTGAGCACGACATTAGTACTCAAAATTACTTCCCCATGGCTCTCTGGGTGGACAAGGTAGACATGAACTCATCAGGAAATATGTCAAGTCTGAGAAAGATACCAGTATCGACCGAAATCTTTGGATGCCCTCCATTACCACCAAGGTTTATCAGAACGTCTCGAATCGTTGGTCCGTCTACCACGTCTGTCATGGAAGTGGAAACTCATAGTCTCCCAGGCGTGCTCGGGAGACTTTCCTCATATCTTGTTCTATGGCCCATCTGGGGCCGGGAAGAAAACAAGGATAGCATGCACTCTCAGGCAGATTTTCGGGTCCGGTGTAGAGAAAGTGAGTTGGCTAGCTTGGAGCACAATATAGTGGAAAATGACCGGAGTAGCTCAAAATTGATCAACGCGTGTTCTTGTCGCCGTCTCGCCGGAAGCTGGAGATCAACCTCGTTCAAAGTAACTACCATATTGAGATCACACCAAGGTGCGCTCGTCGTCAAGGAAGAGAAACTTCTTGCTCAAATGAATTAGTGAGGCAGGAAACTATGATCGAGTGGTGATACAAGAGATCCTCAAGGAGATTGCCCAGACACAACAAGTGGACCTTAATGCCAAGCAGCGCTTCAAAGGTATGTTGTGTATATTCGAAACACTCGTGTCTTGCCTGATCGCTTCGTACTAGTTGTCGTCATCAACGAGGCTGATTCATTATCTAGAGATGCCCAGGCCGCTCTTCGACGAACTATGGAAAAGTACATGTCAAATTTGCGAATGATACTATGTGCAAATAGCACTGGTCGGCTGATAGCGCCTATCAAGAGTCGGTGCTTGTTGATGCGAGTGGCTGCTCCAAATGCAGAAGAAGTGTGGCCAGCTCACTGTCTTTGAGCCCCTTCTGATTATCATATTCGAATAGATGGCGACTGTTTTACGATTTGTTGCTCATCAAGAACAGCTCAAGATACCTGAAGCCGTTTTGAAACAAATAATTGAGGACGCAAACGGTAATATGAGGAAAGCCATTCTGGTTATGGAAGCTCTCAGGATGCAATCGTGAGTCTGGCGTCTCCTTGTTTACAACGTACTCAAACTTTCTATTAGGTCTGATTTTACGGGTTCTTTGGCCATTGCAAAACCAGATTGGGAGACATATTGCCACAAAGTCGCCGACCTAATCGTCACTGCGCAGTCTCCTGCTAGGGTCATGGAAGTCCGCTCGAAATTTTATGAGCTTCTTAGTCATTGTATTCCACCCACTACAATCCTCAAGGTACTCAAACCCTCCTGGCTATCTGTACTGAAATACTGACACACTCCAATTCAGACTGTTGCTGAGCGTGTGGTCGAACGCGTTGATGAAAGCTTAAAACCAGAGATTATGCACTGGGCAGCGTTTTACGTGAGTGTTTTGGAAAAGTTTTATCTGGCGCTGTAATGCACGGTTTTTCATAGGAAACGCGGATGCGGATTGGTAATAAGAAGATCTACCATCTGGAGGCATGGGTAGTCAAAGTGATGAATTTGTACAAAGTATGCCTCTTCTTTCTATTGATCGATGAGGCGGCTAATAAGTTTATCAGCACTTTTTCTACGACTTTGATATGAACGATATGGATTGATTTGGCCATAGCAGTCGCACAGGGAGGAGTCATGCATGACCAAGTCATCGTCTGAGGCCCCTCCTCGACGATCGTTATTCCACTTCAAATTCGAAGGTCAGCCTCAGGGAACGTGGATCTGGTACCCGAAAAGGTATGTTGGACAAGTGTTATCGGGTCCAAGTATTTTTGTACAAGCTGGGAGGTACATGTTCATCTCCACTGCGATACTTTATATCAAAATAACCGGGTGCATATATTGCCGTTTGACTTCAATTGAATTTACCTCGAATGTGAAGCCGGTTGAGCAGAACAGCTATATTTTGTACACTACCGCAGACTGTGACCAAGCACCGCGTTACAAATTTATGAGTATCATCATGTCTTCTGTAGACACACCCCTTATGGCCGAGCCCTGTTTGGGCCCTCCTCGTCTTAGCACTAGCTTGCTTGTTTGTTTGTTGCGGAATAGAAATCCTGAAATATAGATAAACAGTCACGTGCAAAACCTCAACATACGCCGTAATACAATACATGATAACATGGGCTCTCTCATATCAACAACTGCTGACCATTCTCAAGATTTTTCGGAACCTCACACCCCTTCTGAATGGGATGTAGCTGCTGTCCGTGCTGCACTCATTGAAAGACTTCCCCTTGAGTTAGTCAACGAGATCATTCGTGAAGCACAATATTGGCCAATCATCCAAGGGTCTTGTGACTCTCACTTTCAGGTACAATCAGCGAATATTGATGGTAGCTTTGACGCTTCATATTTCTGCCTTATCACTCCTCCTATTCCGAACTCCCGAAGGATCAAAACAAGCCTGACACAGGCAGCCTGCAAAAGCGCAGACTATGACATTAGACGGAAGATTGAAAAAGTGGTATTCAGAATTACGAGCAGAGACCAAGGTTGGGAAGAAGATTTCGGATGGGAGGGTATACTTCTAGCCGTCTGATCATCTTTGATATATTCTTACGAGGGCCAAGCTCCTTACGCCGGGTCATGGACATGGTTTGATGCAGAGATTTGGCGCCCGGTGCTAACCGTCAATGACAGTCAGTTGGGGGTCGGATCCTCAATTGCTTCACCGACTCTTGTCAAGCCGATGATGTACTCTCCAACAGATGAGTCGCTACTGACTGCTGGCTATGTGCGAGTGACCCCTCCTGCGGAAGCGGATGCTCGGTCTGAGAAAGCCTGGGTAATTCAGCGAAATCTACGCGCCTCTGATACTATCCAACGGCATACAGTTACCTGGTACAACGGAGGACTCATTGCTCATGATTGTCAGGAGCACACCGGCACTGACTTTCTCCTATCTATCCCGTCATTACCGCGCATTTTGTCTGAAACCCAGGAGGATATATCTGTTCTGTATGGCTGTGGGAACGGGCTTGGATTTATAAATACCCTGCAACCAGGTGATCGGATTGCCGTCATCGCACGAGCAAAGGTACAGCCTTCACTCCTCGGTTGTCAAGCTTGTAGCATGGCTGACATTTCGAACAGCTTCATGGATGGTGCAATCGTATTCACGGAAATATGACTGTGGATGTTGTATATAGTATCTCTTGATCTGGAACCCTGAAAACATGCCTGAGCTTATGTAGTCGACTGCTAACATTCAACCCCATGCATAGATTGCTGAGGGTTGTACAATCTTGATCAATCAATTGTAAATCATCGGCACGAGGCCCGGATTCACAAACGAACGAATGGTACATCATGTCCAGGTACTCGTCAGAGGAAAAATCCTGTTTTATCTTCGGAGTCTGTTTGTATTTCCTACAGATACTTGGTATCGTTTTCAGCCTCGCTGTGGATTTTCTTGAGCCTAATCGTTGTGAACAAACCTCAAATCATGCCGACCCGGTTGGTTATATTGTCTATACTTTTCCAACTGACTGTTTGTCAGCGTCGCCTGTGGCCTTTGCCCACATTAAATGAGGAGCTGATGACTCCTTTTTGAGTGATGCCGATCGGCGTTGCCAGGGGTTGGGGAATGAAGGAAATGAACTCCGCTATCTAGCAGCATTTTGCCTACATTGAACGCCCCATCAAACCTGTTATCATCTGGACAACTTCTTGTGGTGCAGCTATCTGTACCTTGAGTGAAGCATGCGGTCGCACGTCAGAAGACGTCTTTTCTTGTTCATTGACTCTGAACCTACATTTGGATTCCCTCCGAAAATTTCCGACGTGCTCTTCCTTAGAGTGCCAACTTCACTTGTCTAAGTGCTAATTTAGAGAACATGGGAAACCCTCCAGTACTGCATAACGACTTCATGAAGATTAAACCTTGGTTCAGAAATTCTTGGCGTATGACGAAGTGCAAATGACTGATCCACAAGCCGTGAGATCATACACATCCGGATCAGTATCTTCGCAAATGCCGTATTGACAGGATTGTCAATTCCGACCAATCACTTATCTGAACAAGGCCCAATATATACGCCGCCTGAAAAGATCTTCCTTGCCCCAATACTCCCCCAGCGGTAGACACCATAGCGATGTTAAAAGAGAAGGGCCATGAGACTTCCAGTATCGCATCTGGTTCTCAACCCTACGCTGAGCTCTACGATCCTTCGAAGGAAAGTGTCTGGACTCGTGTCGGCGTTACATGGGAGAGTTTCAAGAGGGCACCGGGGACAACAGGGTATGGCCTCCCTATGATTTCACTTGGAACCCGTTTTCAGTTCTGAGGATTTTTGTCACTGTCAGTGGTCAGATAGTCGCTGGCAGCAACAATGTTGAAGACGTCGAGAAAGTTATGGCTGATGCTCCAATGTTACAGCAGAAAATGAAGCCGAGACATCTCACTATGATCGCTGTCGGTATGGATTTTTTTCGTTGTGTAAGTTGCCTGATCTCGTCATCCCCTGCGCAGGTGGATCAATTGGTACTGGCTTGTTCGTTGGCTCCGGGTCAGCCCTTGCTGTTGGTGGCCCCGCTGGACTTCTCATCGCATGGTTTTTGATTGGCGTTATGTTGATCAATGTCACTCAGGTATGTTATGTCCAAAGTGTCCTGAGCGCAGGTTGCCAATCCGGTCTTAGGCAATTGGCGAAATGTCGATCCTTTATCCCGTTTCGGGGGGCTTCTATACGTGGGCAGTCCGATTCCTTGATCCATCATTCGCATTTGCCATGGGCTGGAATTATGTGTTTCAGTGGGCTGTTGCATTACCTCTGGAGATCACTGTAGCAGCAACTACAGTGAATTATTGGCCAAATAATGTGCCATTTGCTGTTTGGATTACTATATTCTGGGTGGCTATCCGTAAGCTCTTTTGATCAGCTCTCTTCCTGAGACTCATTACATTTATTATGATAGTAATTGTTAGTATTTTCGGCACACTTGGTTTTGCAGAAGAAGAGTTCTGGTCTTCATGTCTGAAACTTATCGTTGTCGTGATGTTCATTCTCATTGGCATGTAAGTGATCCTTCTAGCTGTTTAGGATGACACCTAATTTATGTATCCGCAAGTGTTTGTATATGTGGTGGTGGTCCTGATTCAGGAGAATTTAACCATTACATCGGTGGTTTGCGTTGGCATGATCCTGGTGCTTTTGCCAACGGGTTTAAAGGTTTGTGCGCTGTATTTGTGACAGGTAAGCCCTCTGTATTCTTCTTCGAACGCTTGTATTGAAGTGCTCTGAACCAGCCGCCTTTTCTTTTTGTAAGTATCAGTGGAAATGTAAAGCATATTTATTCATAATTTTCAGCTGGCACGGAGTTGGTGGGCCTTGCGGCTGCTGAGACTCCCAATCCTCGTGCTTCAATGCCCGGAGCCGTTAAGGGTACTTTCTGGCGCATCGTAAGCCTCATTCTTTCCTGGCCCTATTGATTCTGATATCAATCAAGACAATCATCTATGTGACTTCCTTGACCATTATCGGTCTTCTCGTCCCTTTCACGGAGCCCAGACTCACACGTGGCAGCGGGGCTGGTGCGTACGATAGTCTCGACGACATAATCACATATATTCACTGACTGTTTATAGGTGCTTCACCCTTCGTTATTGCTCTCGATCTTGCACATATTAAAGGGCTGAATCGTATGTTGATCATCTTATTGGTCTGTTTCAATTCCGCTTAACGCCTGTCTAGATTTTGTCAATGTTACTATTTGTATTTCAGTGCTTTCTATTGGGCTCTCATGCGTTTTCGCTTCATCACGCACAATTACTGCACTAGCTGAGACAGGGTTTGCTCCAAAGATTTTCACATATGTTGATAAATCATCACGCCCTCTCTGGTCTGTTATTGCTACGATGGCTTTCGCGCCGCTTGCCTTCATCAATCTTGCGAATGAGGGAGCCGTGATCTGTGTGTATTTCTCTGATAAGTCTTTAAGAGATGATGACTGAAAACATCTCCGTAGTCAACTGGCTTATTGCCTTGTCAGGGTTATCTTGTCTGTTTACGTGGTTGTCAATCTGTTTGTGCCAGTAAGTTACAACCTCAAACAGTGCACAGGCCCAATTTCTGACTTTTACCGAATACTCAGTATCCGGTTTCGTCGAGCTTGGCAAGTCCAGGGTCATTCAATTGACGAACTGCCTTTCCGTGCATTTGGTGGCATCTGGGGATCATGGTTTGGGGTTATCCTTATAACTCTGGTGCTAATTGCCCAGTTTTACATCGTCAGTGTTTGTGCAGTTCACTGTGGTAGACTTCACGCAGTTTCTTCGTCTCTTTGTCTAGGCTATTTGGCCCGTTGGCGGAATGCCTGATACGTCTCAAGAGGTTGCCAATTCCTTCTTCCGTGCGTTTGGGTATCTCTCTTCTGTAATCACTTATTGATGGGTTAAGCAGAGGCATACCTTGCTTTCCCTGTCTTGATTATTTTCTATATCGGCGGATTGGCCTGGAAGCGGACTCTACCTCAACGAGCCCACAAGATTAACCTTGACTCTGGACGCAAGAGTTGGTATACCGCAGAAGAAATGAATGCTGTAAGTGAAGGCTTTTATTCATTTTGATTGAGCGATCTGATGGAATTGGTATAGTGGCGAGCAGAACGCCGAGCAGCTCCACTTCATACTCGTCTTTTCAGAATGCTGTTTACATATTAAGATGCCTGCTGCTTCATATGTATGATATTGAGTTTAGGATACGTATTCCATGTCTGATTTCTGTGAAAGCCTAATTATCAGACTTTATATCATGTCTTCCTTTTCCAGGTAGCCACGCCCTTACTTTATTATGCACGGATATAATTAAGTAGCTGCTTCATTCCCAGTTGAATAAACCACTCGCCTTATTGAACACTGCCGTGTGCGCGTCAATCATTACGATGATATGAGGCTTGTGTCCAAGACAATGGAGCTGGTCTCTGGGGTATTGTGGACTTAGGAGGGAGGATTGTTGTACAAAGGATAGGATAGTAGCGGGTAAGGGGAATGCAACCGAGTGCATGCAAGCGTCAGTTTAAAGGTCTCGGGCGTTGGGTTGCGTATTTAGATGTCTCTCAGACTTGAGTTGTTCCCCTTACACCACACTCTCACATTTGCTTCCCTGCAACAGGTCGGCCTTGCCCTGTCACACCACCAATTGACTGGACCAGCTTCATACCTAGCTCTGTGTCATGTAAGCTACCAGCATGCCTGCTAGCGCCGCACCTGCTGTTGTTCTGACACCAGCAACGTTCAATTAGTTTTGGTCATTGTGACCTTGAAACTAGAGCTCACATCATGAACAGCTGCAGCTGTTTCATGTATAAATCTGAAGATGGAATGATGAACTCTGTCCAATAATCCTTCATTGTTTGCTTGGACTACATAACTTAGTAGGTGCCAACTTGTTTACTAATAATTCCTTCTCATTTTCTTCTCCTTTCCCCTTCTTCAAATAATCTGGATTAGTTGCAGGTAATCTGACTTTCACTTGTGTCTGTGTAGATGAGACTTTGTGGTGCTACTGTGGACTGCTATCGAGCACCGCGTTGTGAAAGTTTGATTTCAAAAAAACAATATAGAACATGTGACACTCATCTATAAGCTAGTGATAAGACGCGGAAGGCCTAGAACTAGAAGTGTATCTACGAAAGGCATAAGGCCAGAGGATACTTTTATAACGAGCAGCAGGGACCTAGAATGATGAATCATGGAATGAGACTGTGGTATATTCAGAAGTACCTACGATAACAAATACTGTAGATATACTTAAATCCTAATGTAAAATATTCTTACCTCAAAATTGTGGGACGAGACTGAGGTGCACAAACAATAAAGATTAACTCATGTAATATGCGAGGTGGAAACGAGCTATGTCCAAAGGGATATATTCACAATAGGTATGACACTTATTGTGTGGTATAATTGTTCGATGCCGTGGTTTGATGTTTGAATTGTGATTTGACCCTCGAGCAATCGTATAAATCACGGGAATTTGGTTTTTGTTCTAATTCCTTTTAATTCCTTTTCATCCATATCTTCCTTGATACTTATCCGCGACGCTTTCTCTCTGCTTGCTTTTTGACATTTTGACATCGAGATGCTAATTCTACACCCTGAAAGCCAGTGTGACATTTGTTTGGAGCATTACACCTGCAATTCGCCTGGACAGTCACCTCATACGATACCCTGTGGACACGTTTTCTGTGAAATGTGAGTGTTGTTACATGTTCCTTTTGTTTCTCAGTAATCGAAGAGGAACTTTTTCATCTACTTTTTTCCCTCTTTGACTTTATGGACTGCCTCATTGGTACTTTTGTATTATGTAGTTCACTTGCGTGGCTCATCGCCTTTGTTCATTGATTCTTTGCAAAAGCTCACCGCCTCCCAAAAATTCAGTTGTCTAAGAACATTTCGCCCTCCGAATTGCCCGTTATGCCGGAAACATTTTGTCTCGGATCAAATCAAGAAACTCCACGTCGATAGACCAGAGCCAGATAAAGCGAAACAAATTGATTTTCTGAATCAACTTATCCTTGGGTGGTGTGAGATGGACGATGAGCAGTTCGAGGTGTTGTTGTCGCCTGTTCAGAATTGGTTGGCACCCAAAGATGTTCATGAGGTATGTTTTCCGTCTTTTCCTAGACCTTCCCCCCTGATCCCCCTCTGAGCTATGATTGAACGCTGATTTTTTGCATTTTTTTTCCTTTTTGTAGTGTCAAGTCTTGAGAAAGGCTGTCGTCATGTTGAACAGGTGTCAGCTACTTAGGGCTCAGCATTTGAGTGATTGCAGCGTGATGGAAAAGCTTGTTAATAAAATTAGGGAAGATGCCCTGGAAAAGGTGAAACGGAGAGAAAATTGGAATGGTCTTGAATCTCAATTACGACAAGAAATACAGGACTTGAAAACGTGCGTTCCCATCCCCCACTCTTCTCTCCTTCCCAAACACATTCGAGATCTTGACTGAAGTATCTTCTTATTTTAGAACGGTATGATCATGTCTTTGTTGTGATGATGGATAGCCCTGATTGTGGATGCTTGTTTTTTGAATGATGCAAAGGTACGGTTGAAAGATGGGGAAATTGAACAGTTGACGAAACTCGCGGCTGATCATTCTCGCTCAGCTGAAATCCTGGTACTCACAGCGTACGTTCTGAGAATACTTCCTTCTTTCTTTCTCGCCCCGAGTGATCTTAGTCCTGATTTGCCTCTCTTCCTAGGAAGATGACCATGAGACAACTCAGACTGCTCGTCAAGAAACAAGAGGAAACCATAGGGAGTCTATTGAATCTCATTTCTTTACTCCGGTTGAACCCTCTTCCACGACCCCCTGAACCAGTCCCCTTTGAACGCCAGCCACACTTTTCTCAAACCCTCACCTATAACAATCGACGTATTCCTATGATGACAGCTCATGAAAACAATGAGAACCCAAATGATTCCTCTCTGTCTCCTACTCGAATTCCGAAGAATAATAATAAAGGCAAAGAACGTGAACCTGGCCCATCATACAACCTCTCATCTATCACATCTTCTATAACAACAGCAACAACCCCTGATTCCACAACAACACCGATAGTCGCGCATCCTCTCTCCACTTCTCAGGATCGCACCAGTTCCATTTTATCACCTGAACAAGTTCTTCGTAGTGCATCACCTCATTGTAATGTGGTTCCAACGTCCACGTCAAAACCTGTTGCACCTGATGCACTTATCGAATATGATCCAAAACTAGTATCGGAAGCACGACCTGATCAACTTGTTCCTCCAAGACCTCCAAACCCTTTAATCTCACTCTATCATGGCTCGATGGGGAGACAAGGACAGACAGTGTCAGACCCCCCTCATCTTCGTCTCGTAAGAGAGCCTGTGATTGCTCGTGTGGACTCTGCGAGAGGTTTTGTGGATCCGTGTACAGTGACTGCAGCTCACGTTAGTGAATATACTGTGGGATATGGAGCGGGATATCATTTGGCAGAGTATACGCCTGGTGAGGCAGCAAGAGTGATTACGGATCTGCCGCAGGTAAATGCAAGTACAAGTGCGGTAGCTTGCGCTAATCCAGACATGAATGAAAGATGGTATGGGGAAAGGGAGACGGAGGGTCAGAAGGGCCTGGATAATATGAATCTGGTGAGCAATGCCTTGCCTAAGATCGTGGGTGCAGCGCCAATTGCTCGGTCGCGTCAGGGTGGAAATTCTCAGGTCTACAGTAATCATGTTGTCAGTGGCGGTCCAGTTCTGCAGGCTCTATCCTTTAACAGAACCGATGATCACCAAAATTTACAAATGGCACCCCTCCATTATTCATCCTTCGTATCTGAGTCCCAAAGTCAAAAAACTCGAGTCGCAGGGTATCAAACAGAAAGTGAAACCTCGACCACCAGATTTTTGGGTTTAACTGAGGATGGTCTGTCAACCAGGGAAGTTCCTCAGAGCCACCATACATCAGGGTCAGGATTTTCTTTCGCATTGTATGGTACAACCAATCCCGATGAAACTACGACTTCTTCAAGAACAAGGCCTTCACATCAAACTAGTTTGCCAAGTCAATCAGTTAAACCTATCTTGGTTCCTGTAACCACTATCCCAGATGAAACGACCATTTCAGCGGTTGTAACCACAGCAGAGCCTTCATCTGCCAGGGGTACCACAACTCATCTTACCTCGGATAATGTGAGGACAACGTCTTCACCCAGTACGCATTTAATGCCCCTTCTCGGCTGGCAAGGTACAGGATCCAGCTTGGATTTTCACTTGAGGGGCTTTGCTTGTGGTGCAGGGACGACCATGATGAGATCTACCGATGTAAATCGGGGACCTCGTCTTCCAGTGGGCATGACCGTGAGCCATTATAATATCGGGAATTCGACTGCGAGTGTGAATAGGAAAGAGGCAAATGATGGTAATGGGTTTCCCATTTTGAGGGAGAGTGATGAGGAGAGGACACCCTTGAGTCGATCACCGGGGATTTTGGCTCCTTTACATGCTCTGTCTGACTGGTTAGAAGTTAGATGTCACGCTGAGGATGCTTTTTCTACCTCGCATCCACACCTCCAATACGACACCTATCCAAGTAACCAGTTCAACAGTCAAGGTCTACTTACTTCCCCTACGTTGTTCAATTCCAATTCAAACACAAATGCATTAGGCTTGGATGGTCTGAATGAACCCCAGCCTCTGCACATCGCCGCACCGACACCAGTTGTATCGACTATGAGTTTTTTGAAGTCGTTCAGTCAATGATAATTCTCTTGAGTTATTACGATAAACTTGTTTTCACTATTTCTGAATGATGGGATAGGATCTCTTTTGTCATTTATCTAGCTGCTTGCTGTACCACCTGCTGTGACTTTTCAATATATCTGAATCTTGATTAGAGTATTGAGACGGAATCTGGTCCAACGACATAAAATGCAGCCCCTATAGAGAGTCAACAGAATCCTTCATTACGATATTGTAGATGTCCTCTCTGTGTTTCATAAGATCTTGCTTCATCCTGTGGGAGTGTCACGCCTGAGTTTGAAGATGATAAAAGGGAGGATTTTGGGCTCGTTCTGCTTTGCCATCTATAATTTCAGTGAGGTGAACAAGAGATCGATTTTGAATATCATTTGACTTTGCGTCGAACTCGGTAGGTATGCCGTCCAAAAGTCGATGTCTGGACGCCCATTACTCCAAAATCACACAGTCTCTGTCTTCCTGAAGCTTCCCAGTCTCTTCTTCTATAGTTCTGCAATTATGTATTTGAGGCAGATATGTGTCATTTTCGGGAATCTATACCTGTCACACTCAAAAATGAGATAGATCACTGCGCAAGGGAGTCTGAGCTGCCATACCTTTTCAATAAGATTCATCCTCGCACCATAATTGTTGACCCATACTGCACAAACCCAGCCCTCATGGTCCTCATGCTTCTCCCAGTCACAGTAAAGCTCTATCAAGCAGATGTTGGAAGGAAGGCTACAACAAGCATACCAGTGTGGAGTCTACAGGGACATTAGTACAGGGTGTGGAGAATGATGATGATAGATCCATTCGTGAATTTCTGGATACGCCAAGCTGACGAGCATTCGAATTCAGATCCCAAACTGGTATGTTTCGACGTCAAAAGCGAATTCCCGACTAACATTTGGTCAGGGCCTCATCCGTACGAAAATCAAGTCGTTGCAAAATTCGCTCCCGCGAGGAGTGACGAAATCGGCCTATTCCAAGGAGCGCTTGAGAGGTGACGACGCCAATACTGCATCCCACAAGGTTATCACTCCGACAATATCCTTTTACTCAGTGCCTTTTACTCAGTGTAATACGTCAGATGTTCTTCTTGAATGAAGATTCTACTCGTGATGCATTTCACCCTGAAATTTGTCTTGAATTTCCTGACTTGTTCGAGGTCCGGTCTACACTTTGGGGATTCTGCTTACTTCAGGAGGAGTACAATTTCTTCAATGACTTCTGCGATGCATTTGATCAGCTTCGATTCAAGATAAAGTTGTTAGAAAGGCAGATTCTGTGCGTTTCGTAGTGCGATCTGATTCGGAAAATAACTCTGGTCAAGCAAATGTAGAGGTGGGAAATGAGGTCTACCTTTGCCGCAAAATGCATAAATAGTATCAACTAATGCACATTCTGTACATTGTATTTCGCCTCTCCCAGAAAGAGGTGGCTACAGAACCTCGAGAAGGTTCCTCCTTACTTCATGTGAATGGTGGTGCCAAGATATCTGATTCCTGCCAGTGGTAAAGGTCCGGCATCAGTGTAAATTTGTATGAGGTATGATTGTAACATTCCCTGTGCCAATATGAGATTTTGGGAGTCAAATCCATTCACTACGGAATGCGCCCAAGCATAAGAAATGTGGAATGAGGGCG
>Ga0153924_1000055_pt1 | contig 82659 bp, 75 predicted proteins | sample TSNJ008MetaG_FD_104709 | JGI IMG/M metagenome (GOLD analysis project Ga0153924, IMG submission 104709) | Attine ant fungus gardens microbial communities from New Jersey, USA - TSNJ008 MetaG | ecosystem: Host-associated > Fungi > Mycelium > Unclassified | place: USA: New Jersey, Wharton State... | reverse complement strand
TGCGTCAAGCGTAAATCAGTTCGTTACGGATAACTTCATCTGCACAGTTGCGGATATAGTTGACATTCGGCTGAAGCCAAGGGTCTTTTTGCCTTGCGGAACCCTTCCTCTTATGCTATACTCAGATAGATAACCTGCCGGATATTTTGCGTTTGCAGACAATATTACAGAGGGAAACAGACCAATGATTTCATATATAAAAGGCATACTGGCAGAGGTCAGCACGGAGTTGATTGTGGTGGAAGCTGCCCAGATCGGTTATAACATCCGGGTGCCTTCTTCCTTACTGGCAGGGCTCCCCCCTATTGGCAGTGCCGTTAAAATTTATACATATCTCCAGGTGCGGGAGGATGCCATGCAGCTTTTTGGTTTTCTGACCCGGGATGACCTGGATGTTTTTAAGCTTCTGCTGGGTGTTAACGGGGTAGGGCCTAAGGTGGCATTAGGGGTGCTGTCCGTTCTTTCGCCGGACGACCTGCGGTTTGCCGTGCTGGGCGGAGATGCGAAATCCATTGCCAGGGCGCCGGGGCTGGGCATGAAGACCGCTCAGAAGGTGATCCTGGAACTGAAGGACAAGCTGAGCCTGGAGGATGCATTTGAGAAGAAAGCAGCGCATGGAGCCGAGAGCGGAGGAGCTTTGCCGACCGACGCAAAAGGCGAAGCGGTAATGGCGCTGACGGAGCTGGGATACCCCTCCTCCGAGGCATTGCGGGCCGTCCGTTCCGTTGAGGGAGCAGAGGCGATGAACGTGGAAGAGCTCTTAAAGCTGGCGCTGAAGAAGCTGGCATTGTTTTAACCGGTCGGAAGCAGGGAGAGAAAAAGAATGGAACGGCGGATTATTGCGACGGAATTTACCGAGGAAGACCAGAAAATAGAAAACAGCCTGCGGCCTCAGCTTTTTAAGGATTATATTGGACAGGAGAAAGCCAAGGATACTCTGAAGGTCTATATTGAAGCAGCTAAAAACAGAGGGGAATCGCTGGATCATGTGCTGTTCTATGGCCCTCCGGGCCTTGGTAAAACCACACTGGCAGGAATTATTGCGAATGAGATGGGGGTAAACCTGAAAGTTACCTCCGGCCCGGCGATTGAGAAGCCGGGAGAAATGGCGGCGATTCTGAATAATCTCCAGGAAGGCGACGTTCTTTTTGTAGATGAAATTCATCGCCTGAACCGTCAGGTGGAAGAGGTTTTATACCCGGCCATGGAGGACTACGCGATTGATATTGTGATTGGCAAAGGTGCTTCTGCCCGGTCCATCCGTTTGGAGCTGCCCCACTTTACGATGGTGGGTGCTACGACCAGAGCGGGCATGCTGACGGCCCCCTTGCGGGATCGCTTTGGCGTAATTCACCGGCTGGAATTCTACAGTTCGGAGGAGTTAAAGACGATTGTACGGCATTCGGCTCAGGTGTTGGGCGTGGAAATTGACGAGAAGGGGGCAATAGAGATTGCCCGCCGCTCCAGAGGTACGCCTCGTCTGGCGAATCGTCTGCTAAAGCGTGTCCGGGATTTTGCCCAGGTGCGCTACGATGGACGCATTACCAAGGAAGTAGCGGATGCCACTCTGAACCAGCTGGATGTAGACCGGTGCGGGCTGGATGCCATGGACCGGGCTGTGCTGCGAATGATCATGCAGAACTTTTCCGGCGGGCCGGTAGGCTTGGAGACGCTGGCAGCGGCTTTGGGTGAGGATGTAGGGACGCTCGAAGATGTTTGTGAACCGTATTTGATTCAGAACAATTTCCTGTTACGCACTCCCCGCGGGCGGGTGGCTACGGAACGGGCCTATCGGCACTTAGGGCTGATGCCGCTTTTTGCGAATGCGGAGGAAGAGGAATAACAATAAGCGATCTGGTATTTCTGCAGCCAACCAGCCACAAATACTTGTATTTTCGACAAAAAGGCTTTATAATACATCCAAAGGCGCAATGCGCCTGGGCAGGGGGGGAGTTTCATGACAAATAAGAATTATACGGAAGTTACGATCGCCGGTAAAATATATACGCTGGGTGGATATGAGGATGCAGAGTATCTGCAGAGAATCGCCACCTATATTAATACAAAAATTGGTGAGCTCCGGAAGACCCAGGGCTTCCTCCGGCAATCAGCGGATTATCAGAGTGTAATGTTGCAGTTGAATTTAGCGGATGATTATTTCAAAGCGAAGAGGAAAGTGACGATCCTGGAAGCAAGACTGGAGATTCTGGAGAAGGAAGTCTATAATTTGAAGCATGAGCTGGTAAGCTGCCAGATGAAATATGAGAAAAAGCGAAATGAATAAACCGGAAATTCTTGCGCCGGCAGGCTCTTATGAGAGCATGGAGGCGGCAGTAAAGGCAGGCGCTGATGCCGTTTATATGGGCGGACAGAAATTTGGCGCCAGGGCTTATGCAGAGAACCCGGATGAAGAGTTGCTCCAAAGAGCGATTGACTACGTCCATTTTCATGGCAGAAAGATATACCTGACGGTAAATACGCTGCTGAAGGAAGAGGAATTAACACAGGAATTATATCCGTACCTTTTGCCCTATTATGAACAGGGGCTCGACGCCGTGATTGTACAAGATTATGGCGTTTTGACATTTATAAAAGAGAAGTTCCCCCTTTTGCCGGTGCATGCCAGTACCCAGATGACCGTCACCGGTGTGCCGGGGGCCAGGCTGATAAAGGAATTGGGTGTCAGCCGTCTGGTATTGCCCAGAGAGCTTTCCCTGGAGGAGATTCGCGCGATTCACCAATCTGTGGATTTAGAGCTGGAGGCCTTCATCCATGGAGCACTGTGTTACGGTTATTCGGGGCAATGCCTGCTTAGCAGTCTGATCGGCGGCAGAAGCGGTAATCGGGGGCGTTGTGCCCAGCCCTGCCGTCTGCCCTATAATGGCAAAAATTTGATGAATCTGAAAGATTTGTATACGCTTCGAATTTTGCCGGAGATACTGGAAGCAGGAATTGTTTCTCTGAAGATCGAGGGCCGCATGAAGAGCCCCCGCTATACGGCCGGTGTCGTGAGTGTTTACCGGAAATATGTGGATTACTACCTGGAGCATGGCCGGAATGGCTATGAGGCGGATCCGGCGGATGAGGGACTTTTACAGGAGCTTTTTGACAGAGGCGGTTTTACCGAAGGTTATTATGAGCAGCATAACGGCTCGCGGATGATTTATACAGGTGACAAGCCGGTGCGGCGTCTGGTGGATGAAGAGCGTCTGCATGAGCTGGATCAGACTTTTCTAACCGGCCAATTAAAAGAAAAGATTAAGGGAAAAGTAAGAATTCACAAGGGAATCCCTGCTACAATTGATTTGTGGTATCAGGAAATTTATGTCCATGTGGAGGGGGCGGCGGCTGAACCGGCCGCCAAACAGCCTTTGACAGAGGCTTCCGTAAGGAAGCAGCTTGGCAAGACAGGCGGCACGGAATACGAGTGGGAGGAACTTTTGGTTGAGATGGATGCCGACGTGTTCTTACCCGTCGGAGCCATGAATACGCTTAGGCGTAATGCTCTGGAAGCATTGACGAAGGAATGGTTAAATGGTTATAAACGCATTATTTGAAGATCCCCGCCACTTTGAAGAATTGTTGGACATGGACAGGCTGGATGGACTGTATCTGCCGGGAGAACGGTATGAGGCAGGACAGCTGGCAGAATTAGTGGCATGCAGTCATAGACAGGGTAAGAAATGTTATTATAGCTTTCCTTATGTTTTTCGCCAGAAGGCGGAAGCTTATTATCAGGAAATCGCAGAGACACTAAAAAGCGCGGCTTTTGATGGATTCTTAATCCGAAGTCTGGATCAGGCTGGTTTTGTCGGCGCGCTGCGGCTGGCCGGCACCAAAATCTTTGACGCCGGCTTGTATAGCTGGAATCGCCTGGCCGGCGAGGTATTGCGCGCCCTGGGAGCCGATTGGCTGACGGCGCCATATGAGGTGAACCGGAGAGAGCTCCAGACAAGAGGAATGGAATATACGGAACTGGTAGTCTATGGCCACTTACCGGTTATGATTTCAGCGCAATGCTTCTGCCGGACCGGGGAGGGCTGCCGTAAGGGACGGCAGGAATATGTGTTTCACCGTTTAAGAGATCGGAAGAATGCGGCCTTTCTGGCAGAGAACCGGTGCCGCTTTTGTTATAATGTTGTGTATAACAGCGTACCTTTGTGGCTTTTGGATCAGCAGCCGGATTTCCCGAAACGGATTCGGTTTCATTTTACCGCAGAGGAGGCCGGTCGGCCGGCTGCGATTTTGAAGGCGTTTTTACAGGGAGAGTGTACCCCTTCCGGTGCGTTCACCAGAGGGCATTTTACACGAGGAGTAGAGTAAGCATGGTAAATTTAGTAACGGATATATCCAAATACCTGATGCTGCTGATTATGGTGCTGTATACTTGTCTGAATTTCTATGTGCTTAAGAGAGCGGATTTGAAATGGCAGAACCGGGTGTGCAGAAAGCAGATTTTTCTGGTTTTTCTCTTACAGTTTCTAGGATATTTGATTATATTTTTACGGACAGAAGACTATAAGATGCTGATCTTCTATGGAATTCAGGTGGCTTTTTTCTTCATTTATTTTCTATTATTTAAAACCATTTATCCCAAGTGCTCCCGGGTGCTGCTCAGTAACATGGTGCTGCTGTTTTCCATTGGTCTGATGGTGCTGACGCGTTTGTCTTTTGAAAGGGCAGAGAAGCAGTTTATAATCGGAATGGTGGGGTGCGCCCTGACGCTGGCGGTTCCGGCTATTATTAAGCATTTGAAGGCGCTAAGCCGTTGGGCCTGGCTGTATGCCGCGGTAGGAATCGGGCTTTTGGTGCTCGTCTGGGGCATGGGCAATACCACTTATGGCGCCCAGCTGTCCATTTCCTTCGGCAGCTTTGCCTTGCAGCCCTCCGAATTTGTAAAGATCAGTTTTGTGTTTTTTACAGCTTCCATGTTCCAACGGGGGCAGTCCTTTGGGCGGATTGTCGTGACCACTGTAATTGCTGCGGCCCACGTGCTGATTCTGGTGGCATCTACGGATCTGGGAAGCGGTCTGTTGTATTTCCTGTCCTTTATCTTTATGTTGTATATTGCGACCCATCAGCCTTTGTATTTCTTTTGTGGTCTGGCTGCCGGCAGCGGAGCCGCCGTGCTGGCGTATAAGATTTTTGACCATGTACAGGTGCGTGTCGCCATGTGGCAGGACCCATTTTCGGATTATGACAAGAAGGGATATCAGCTGGCTCAGTCGCTGTTTGCGATCAGCTCCGGAGGTTGGTTCGGCCTGGGATTCTATCAGGGATATCCAAACTCCATTCCCCTGGCACGCAATGACTTTATTTTCTCGGCGATCTGTGAAGAATTGGGGGTAATTTTTGCAATCTGCCTGATTCTGATCTATCTGGGATTTATCCTGCAGCTGCTGTGGGTATCTACCTGGATGGATGAGCTGTTTTATAAAATTGTAGGCTTTGGTTTTGCGATTATGATCGGTGTGCAGGTGTTCCTGCATATAGGCGGTGTTACCAAGATGATTCCTTCTACGGGAATTACATTGCCGTTGGTCAGCTATGGCGGAAGCTCCGTACTAAGTACGATGTTGATTATTGGAATTATTCAGGGACTGCATTTGATGAAGCAAAAAGAGGTAGAAGACATTGAGCGAAAAGCGACCCAGCCGGAAGCAGGAGAAGACGATACAGAAATCAAAGTCCAACTCCCTGCGTCAGGAAAGAAAAAGAAGAAAAAGAACTAACCAGGAAATCATGCTGGTGACCTATGTATTTGTGGCTCTCTTTGTAGGGATGATTGGCTACATGGTCTATTTCGTCTATACGCAAGCGGATGTGTACGTTGCGAATGAATATAACAGTAAACGGCAGGAAATATATGCCGACCGATATATCCGGGGGGACATCGTTAGCAGCGATGGGCAAGTCTTAGCGACCACGCAGGTGGATGAAGCGGGAAATGAGACCAGGACCTATCCCTACGGTCCGGTATTTTCCCATGTGGTGGGATATTCCACGAGAGGAAATACCGGAATTGAATCGATCGGAAGCAGTTACCTGCTAAGCGCAAATATTAATCCCGCGTTAAAAGCGGTATATGAATTAAAGAACGTAAAAACCCAGGGAGACACGGTCGTGACTACCCTGGATTCCAAGCTGCAAAAGGCGGCTTATAACGCGCTGGGCGATGCGAATGGAGCGGTGGTTGCGCTGGATCCTAAGACCGGTAAGATTCTGGCGATGGTAAGCAAGCCGGATTTTAATCCTAATACAATCAATGAGGTCTGGGATGAACTGGTGGATAGCAATAACAAGAATTCGAATTTGGTGAACCGGGCGACACAGGGCTTATACCCTCCGGGATCTACCTTTAAAATTCTGACGGCGCTGGAATATATCCGGGAGTATTCTGCAGCCTACGAGAATTTTCATTTTAACTGTGACAGTCTTTATACGGTGGGCGAATATTCGATTAAGTGTTCCAGGTCCGTCAGCCATGGGGAAGTGGACTTGATTACGGCCTTTGCAAAATCCTGTAATGGCGCCTTTTCTTCGATTGGAGAGAAATTAAACTTTTCGCAGTTCTATAAGCTGTGTGAAGACTTTGGCTATAATAGCGCGCTGCCGATCAATCTGCTGTCAAATGCAAGTAAGTTTAACCTGAAAAACAGCGATTCGGTCTGGGATGTTTTGCAGACTTCCATCGGTCAGGGTACGACACAGATTACTCCGCTGCACAATGCTATGATTGCGGCGGCGGTGGCTAATGGCGGCGTTATGATGAAGCCCTATGTGATTGACCATGTGGAGAACAGCGATGGTACGACGGTGAAGACTTTTTCGGCAGCGTCTTATCGGACGGTCATGACCTCCCAGGAGGCAGAGCTGCTGAAGAGCTTTATGCGGGCGGTAGTCACCAGCGGTACCGGCTCCAATGCACAGGGAGACGGCTATACGGTGGCGGGTAAAACCGGATCGGCAGAGTTTGCTACCGGTAAGGAACCTCACGCCTGGTTTATTGGATTTGCCAATGTGGACGATCCGGAGATTGTGGTCAGTGTAATCGTAGAGGAGGGCGGTTCCGGCGGATCCGTGGCAGCTCCTATTGCTAGAGCTGTATTTGATGCATATTATAACTAGTCACACTGGTCACACTAGTCCTTGCACTTTTTTTCATTTGATAATATACTAATACTATCACAAGATCCAACCGAACAGGAGGAATTGCAGTGACCGAAGCAACGAGCTGTGGCGGTGTGGTTATTTTTCGTGGCAAGATTTTGCTGTTATATAAAAATGTCAGGAATAAATACGAAGGCTGGGTATTACCGAAGGGAACCGTAGAAGAAGGCGAAGAGCATCGGGATACTGCCCTGCGGGAAGTGATGGAGGAGTCGGGTGTCAAGGCCTCCATTGTCAAATACGTCGGTAAGAGCCAATACACGTTCAGTACAATGAAAGAGGAAATTGAGAAAGACGTTCACTGGTATTTAATGATGGCGGACAGCTATTACAGTAAGCCGCAGCGGGAAGAATATTTTGTGGACTCCGGTTACTATAAGTACCATGAGGCCTATCACTTATTAAAATTTACGAATGAGAAACAAATTTTAGAGAAAGCCTATAATGAATATTTGAACCTAAAAAAGAAAAGCCTATGGGGTAGTAAAAAATATTTTTAGGAGAAGAAATGATTCTGACGGGACGGTGGTGAAATAACTTATGCAAAAACCCCTTGCACTAAAATCATATACACCACCGTCCCGCCGCCAATACTCAGCAGTACGTTATTTTTCCAGCGGTGCAGTCCGATAATTACCAGGGCGGCAATTATTTCCGGTACCCCAAAGGGCATTTTAAAAAAGGCTGCATCTTTCAGGCAGTACACGACCAGCAGCCCCATCATGGCAGGCGGCAGTACTTTCCCCAGATATTCAATATACTTTGGCATTTCCTTCTTATCGGGAAACAGAATAAAGGGCAGGAAGCGGGTGATCATGGTTCCTGCGGCAATCGCCAATATCATAATCATTGTCTGCAATGGTGTCAGGTACATATCTTTTTCCTCCCCAGCGTCAGGGCCAAAACGATCATTGCCATGGCCGGTATAATAAAGCGGTCTGTTCCGAAGATCGCTGCGGCTGCCACAGAGCAGCCAATTCCAATGAGACCGGACAGCCGGTTCTCTTTCTTTTTCCACTGTTCCAGAAAAAGGACAATAAACAACGCGGTCAGCACGAAATCCAGCCCTTTTGTATTAATGGTAATAAAGTTCCCCAGAACCCCTCCTAAGAAGGTGCCGCATACCCAATAGGAATAATCTAAAAAGGAGAGCCAGAAATAGAAATATTTCCGGTTAATATCCTCCGGCGGATCTACGCTGCAGGAGATGGAAAAGGTCTCGTCACAAAGGGTATAAATCAGGAAGAAACGGAATTTTCCTAGTCCTTTGTACTTCTCCAGCATGGACAGACCGTAGAAGAGGTGTCTTGCATTTACCATGAAGCTAAGCAGGAAGGCTTGTATGGGATCAAAGGGAATGGTCAGCAGTGTGATCGCCACATACTGCATACTGCCGCAAAACGCGATGGTACTCATTAGTACTGCCCAGATTACGCCGTACCCTTTCGTCTGCATCAGGACGCCATAGGCGGTCCCCAACAATAAAAAACCGGTCAGAACCGGAATGGTGTGGGGGAAGGCAGCCCGGAATGCCTTTCGAACCGGCGCTTGTAATGAATTCATTCTCGTACTCCTTGTTATACCGTATTTTCTGCCATTACAGACGGCACATTTCTTCATTTTAACTCGATTTTCCGGTGTTGTCAAATTATTGGAAAATCCTGTTTTCTTTCCGGGAATATTTGTATAAAAAATCCCAAAACAGCCAACCTAATAAAAAAATATTAGGGGGATATTGTAATGGGGCAGCCGGACAAAGGTCAGGAGCAGGAACGGAAGGAAGAGGAAGTCAAAGAATTGGGGCAGATGACGCTGGAAGATAACGAGCAGAATTACAAAATTCATCTTTTGTCTGTCATTGGAGAGATTGAGGGACATGAAAACCTCCCAGGAAACAGCAAGACGACGAAATATGAACATGTTCTCCCGCAGATGGCGGCCATTGAGGACAGTAAGGATATCCAGGGGCTGCTGATTCTAATTAATTCCGTGGGCGGCGATGTGGAGGCAGGCCTTGCCATTGCGGAAATGATAGCATCCCTCAGTAAGCCGACCGTATCGCTGGTATTGGGCGGCAGCCATTCGATCTGCGTGCCTCTGGCAGTTGCGGCAGACTATTCTTTTATCGTAGAGACCGGTACGATGCTGATTCACCCGGTGCGGATGAGCGGTATGATACTGGGAGTTCCTCAGACCTATGACTATTTTAAGAAAATTCAGGACCGGATCACCGGATTTATCTCTTCTCACAGCGATACCAGTCAGGAGCGTTTAGAGAAACTGATGCTGGAGACCGGCATGCTGACGAAAGATATGGGAACCATTTTGGTGGGCGGAGAAGCAGTAAAGGAAGGCCTGATCAAAGAAATCGGAGGCATAAAAGAAGCACTGGCAAAGCTCTATAAACTGATGGAAAGCGGAGAAAAAAAGTCCAAGGACTAACCTGTAAGCGGTAAATAGACTCATTGGAAAGATCCATTAACCGGTTATTCTGTTTGTCGCGAAGGTTGACAAGTTAATGGATCTTTCTCCGCGTTTCCGTGTAAGAAATTAAGAAAATCGTATGATTTCACCTATATTTCTGTAACATCTTTGATGCATTTTCTTGTTATAGTATTTTTGTAATAGTTAGACTACGTAAGAGAAATGTGAGGTTGGAATGGGTGAGGAACGGTACGCAGACAGAATACGTGAAATAAAAAAACAACAAAGAAGACAAGCACAGTGTCGCCGTTTGATTGGGCAATTGATCATCATTCTATTTGTATTTCTTTTTGGTTTTCTCTTGGGAAGGGGCTGCGGAAAATCGACAGAGGTAATGGCAGAGGGAGGATTTGAGCCGGTACAAACGACGTTGAAGATAGGAGACGTAGCCAACGAAACCAAGGAAATCATTCTTCCTTCTTACATAGACAAACAATATCTAACAATCAATCCCTATTCCAGACCGGGAGACAAGGTAAAGCAGGTCAATGCGATTGTGGTCCACTATATTGGGAATCCGGGCACTACGGCACAGCAGAATCGAAACTTCTTTGAATCTCTGGCGGAGACCGGGGACGATTACATGAGCAGTAATTTCGTCGTGGGTCTGGAAGGAGAGGTCATTGCCTGCGTCCCTCTGGGAGAGATTGCTTATGCTTCAAACGAACGGAACAGCGATACGGTTTCGATCGAGACCTGCCATCCGGATTCAACTGGGAAGTTTGAACCCGACACCTATGATTCCCTGGTAAAACTGACGGCTTGGCTCTGTAAGACTTATGAGCTGGACCCGCTGAATGGCGGTGTGATGCGTCACCATGATGTGACCGGGAAATTCTGCCCCAAGTACTTTGTAGATAATCCGGCAGTATGGGAGCAGTTTAAGAAGGACGTGCAAAAAAAGATGGAATCTCTATAGATTAGGGGGTCAAAATACCTTTTGACCCCCTAATCTTATCAGACAAACATATTACGGACATACTCCCGCATCTCTTCGCGGCTATCCACCAGCCTGGCGCCATTAATCAAGGCATCCTGCTCCTGCTTATTTAAGCCGGCAAACCGATTCAAAATATCGGAATGCTGGGCAAGTTCCATTGTAAATCCAATTGGTAATTCTTGATTATCAATCATCTGTGCCTCCTATTCTCCATCATTCCTGGTCTCCCAGTCCAGATCCGGAAGAGTGTCTTTTATATGCAAATTCATCAATAATCCTCCTGTTCTTGGTCGAATGGCAATTCTTTTAAATCCTCTATTATTTTGTGCAGACCCGCTGATTTTATGCGAAGGGCTTCTTGAGGAACGCAAAAATTGAGCAAAAGAAAGTCAGGCTATTTATATACCTTTTTTATATTAAAAAGTAGAATAATTATATGATTTTCAAATGAAAAAATAAGAGTAATAATACTATGTGACGAGTATAGATGTCAAGAAGTTTTTAAAAAAACTAATGAAAAACTTGTTATTATAAGCAAAACAATAGAAGCACAAAATAAAATTAAGAATGAGAAAAATTAAGCGCATCTGTTAAAAAAACCGCGCTATTGTGAAAAAAATAATCATATTTACAGACTTATAGCATTATGTTACATTAACCTTAACTGATTTCAGCGTGTGAAATCAGAAAGAAAGGAGAGGATCGTATGAAAGAAGTGACCAAGGAGGTCTGTTGTTGTGGCTGCAGTCACGAGGAAGAGGAATTATTGGCAAGAATCCAGGAATTGGCTGCAGAGTACCGTGGCAAGGAAGGAAGCCTGATTCAGGTGCTGCATATGGCACAGGGAATTTATGGATATCTTTCGATGGAGGTTCAGCAGGTTGTGGCCGATGCGCTGGAAATTCCCTTGTCTCAGGTGTCTGGCGTTGTTAGTTTTTATTCATTTTTTGCTACGGAGCCCAGAGGAAAACATACGATTCAGGTCTGTCTGGGAACAGCCTGCTATGTGCGAGGTGGGAAAAAAATTGTGGAGCGGTTAAAAGAAATTTTGAACGTAAACATTGGCGGCACCACGGAAGACCGGCTTTTTACCTTTGAAGTGGCCAGATGCATTGGTGCCTGTGGCTTGGCACCGGCCCTTTCGATTGATAATGAGGTCTATAAGCAGGTCAATCCCGATAAACTCGAAAAGATTCTGGCAAGATATAATGGGGAGGAGTAGGATATGGCGGTGAATCAGTTAAGAACCTCTGGTGATTTAGTAGGAGTAAAAGAACAATACCTGGCACGTCAGAGCAGCTACAAGCGCCAGGTCCTGGTCTGCGGAGGCGCTGGCTGTATCTCCTCCCATTGCGGTGAGGTGCTGAATGCGTTACGGGAGGCTTTGCAGGCCCATGGGTTGGAGCAGGAAACCAATGTGCTGGTTACCGGCTGTATGGGTATCTGTGCTGTAGGCCCGGTACTGATGGTAGAGCCGGATGGAATCTTTTATACGGAGATGAACCCGGATAAGGTGCGTGAAATCACAGAGCGTCATCTAGTGGGAGGACAGGTGTGTGAAGAATATACGTTTTATGACCAGTATAAAGAGCGCCATATCCCTAAGCTGGAGCATATTGATTTCTTTAAGCAGCAGGTGCGGGTAGCCCTTCGGAACTGTGGAAGAATGGAATATGTATCCTTAGATGCATACATAGCCAGAGATGGTTATCAGGCATTGGCAGGAGTGCTGCAGGGCATGCAGCCCCAGGACGTGGTGGATACCGTGAAGGCCTCCGGGCTTCGCGGACGCGGCGGCGCCGGCTTTCCTACCGGTGTGAAGTGGGAGGCCGGACTGAAGGCATTTACCCCGGATGGTAGAAAGTATATGGTCTGTAATGCCGACGAAGGTGATCCTGGTGCATTTATGGATCGCAGTTTGCTGGAAGGCGATCCCCATAGTATTATCGAAGGTATGCTGCTGGGTGCTTATGGAATAGGCGCGTCGAAAGGATATGTCTATGTACGGGCCGAATACCCGATTGCGGTAGAGCGGCTGTCGAATGCCATTGAACAGGCCAGAGAAGCAGGCTTGCTGGGCGAAAATATACTAGGCAGTGGTTTCAGCTTCGATATGGAGATCCGTATCGGTGCCGGCGCATTTGTTTGTGGTGAAGAGACTTCTCTGCTGTCCTCCATTGAAGGCAAACGGGGAGAACCCAGACAAAAGCCCCCCTTCCCCTTTGAGAAGGGACTCTTTGACCGGCCCGCCATTATCAATAACGTGGAGACCTTGGCGAACATCACACCGATTCTTTTAAATGGAGCAGACTGGTACCGCCGGCTCGGCACAGAGAAGAGCAGAGGCACTAAGGTATTTGCGCTGGCAGGCGATATTGTAAACTCCGGTATCATTGAAGTTCCCATGGGAACGTTATTAGGGGATATTGTTTTTAAAATTGGCGGCGGTATTACTGGTAACCGGAAGTTCAAGGCGATCCAATCCGGCGGCCCCTCCGGTGGATGTCTGACGAAGGCACATTTGAATACACCTGTGGATTATGAATCCCTGGCCGGCTTGGGCGCGATCATGGGTTCCGGCGGACTGGTCGTAATGAGCGAAGACACCTGCATGGTGGATACCGCCCGTTATTTTATGGATTTCATTCGGGATGAGTCCTGCGGTAAATGTCTGCCTTGCCGGAACGGCACGAAGCGGATGTTGGAAATCCTGGAGCGGATCACCGAAGGAGAAGGGCGGGAAGGCGATCTGGAGCTGCTTGAAGAGCTGGCTCATACGATCCGGCAGACAGCCATGTGTGGACTGGGGCAGACAGCTCCCAATCCAGTGCTGTCCACCCTGAAATATTTCCGGCGGGAATATGAGACTCATATTTATGACCGTCATTGCGAAGCTGGCGTATGTGCCGGACTTCAGACATCCCCGTGCCGCAATGCTTGTCCGGCTAATGTTTTCATACCGGGTTATCTGACGCTGCTGTCGGTGGGCCGGATTGGAGATGCTTACCAGCTGATCCGTAAGGAGAATCCGTTCCCCTCCGTATGCGGACGTGTGTGTACTCATCCCTGTGAGGAGCATTGCCGGCGCGCTCAGGTGGATGAAGCAATCGCGATCTGTGACTTGAAGCGGTTTATCGGCGATTATGTATTAAAGGATGAATATTCGGTTCCGGCGGTAGTGCCCCAGGCGCCTACCGGTAAGAAGATTTCAATCGTTGGCGCAGGGCCTTCAGGTTTAACCTGCGGTTATTACCTGGCGAACCTGGGACATGAGGTTCATGTATACGAAGCGGAATCCGTAGCCGGTGGTGTACTGTACTGGGGAATTCCTGAGTACCGCCTTCCTAAGAAGGTGCTGGCGAAGGAAATCCGTGCCATTGAGAAGAGTGGTGTGAAGGTTCACCGGAATACGAAGATCGGACAGGATCTGTCCTTCGAAGCCCTTAAAGATCAATCCGATGCGGTTTATGTTGCCATCGGTACTCAGGTATCCCGGATACTGGATCTTCCGGGAGAGAATTTGAAGGGAGTCGAGAGCGGCCTCCAGTTCTTGAAAAGGGTAAATTTAAACCGCAACCGCGGCGTACCGGAGAGGCTGGTCGTCGTAGGCGGCGGAAGTACGGCCATAGACGCAGCTAGGACGGCGGTCCGGTTGGGTTCCAGAGAAGTAACCGTCGTATACCGCCGTGCGGAGAAGGAAATGCCGGCCGGACGGGAAGAGCTGAAAGAAGCCAGGGAAGAGGGAATCCGCGTAATTACCATGGCATCTCCGGTGGAATTTCTGGGAGAAAATGGTTATGTCTCCGGTATTCATCTGATTCGCCGGGAGCAGACAGATTATGGGAAGGATGGACGGCGTAATACGGTGCCGATTCCAGAATCCGACTTTGTTCTGGAATGCGATGGTATTGTAAAAGCGATCAACCAGGACGTAGACCATCAGTTCTACCGGGTAACGCCGATTGATTTGGATGGCAAGGGCAGAGTAGAAGTGAATACCTTTACGGCCCAGACCTCCCAGGAAGGCATCTTTGCCGGTGGCGATACTACCCCTTGGGGATCGAACGTGGTCATTAGTGCGATTGCGGATGGCAAGCGGGCGGCCATTAACATTGATAAATACCTGGGTGGCAGCGGCCAGCTCAATAAGGGCAGATGGTATGACGATATTCCGGTAATTGTAGATACGGAGGAGCAGGAACCGCATAAACGCTTTCCGACCCGGTACTTAAGCGTAGATGAGCGGATTGATAACTTTGACGAAGTGGCGTGCGGCTTCCACCGCCTGGATGCGATGGGCGAGGCGCAGAGATGCCTGCACTGTGATAGGAGGTAAAGCATATGGTACAGGTAACAATCAATGGAAAACAGCTTACCGTGGATGAAACAGCTACGATTATGGAAGCGGCTGCCCAGGCCGGCATTCGGATTCCTAGCCTTTGTCACTTAAAAGGCGTGCATACCTATGGCTCCTGCCGGATTTGTGTGGTAGAAGTCGAGGGCGCCCGTAATCTGCAGGCCTCCTGTATGGTAAAAGTACGGGACGGCATGGTGATCCGCACAAACTCCCCGCAGGTGCGGTCGGCCAGAAAGATGCTATATGAATTGCTTTTATCCGACCACCCGAAGGATTGTCTGAACTGCGGACGCAATCAGAGCTGCGAATTACAGGCGCTGGGCTTTGAACTGAGCGTTACGGAAAGCCGCGTAGAGGGAGAGGCTTCGCGTAAGGTGATGGATATTGCTCCCGCCATTACACGGGACACCAGTAAATGTATTTTATGCCGCCGCTGTGTTACGGCCTGTAACCAAATCCAGAAGGTTGGTGCCATCCAGGCACAGAACCGTGGTTTTAATACGGTCATCAGCCCGGCGATGGGACTTCCGCTAAATTCTACCGCCTGCGCCATGTGCGGACAGTGTACCATTGTCTGCCCTACCGGCGCGCTTCAGGAGACCGACGGCCTAACCGCTGTGTGGCAGGCACTGGCGGATCCGGAGAAGCGGGTAGTCATTCAGGTGGCACCGGCTGTCCGGGCTGCTCTAGGGGAAGAGTTTGGAATGCCTTGCGGTACCCCGGTTACGGGTAAAATGGCTTCAGCCTTTCATGAACTGGGCTTTGATGATGTATTCGATACGCTATTTGCCGCAGATTTGACCATTATGGAAGAGGGCACAGAGCTGCTGGGAAGGTTGGACCGGGTCTTAAAGGGCGAAGGGGCCACTCTGCCAATGATTACCAGCTGCTCGCCGGGTTGGATTAAGCATATTGAGCATCAGTTTCCAGGAGAACTGGATCATCTGTCCACCTGCAAGAGTCCTCATACTATGCTGGGAGCTGTGATTAAATCTTTCTATGCCGGGAAGATTGGCATTGCGCCGGAGAATATCTTTGTGGTATCCGTAATGCCTTGTACGGCGAAGAAGTATGAGATTCAGCGTCCGGAGATGGAAGTAGATGGCCATAGGGATGTGGATGCGGTACTGACGACCAGAGAACTGGCAAGGATGATTAAGTCCGCAGGAATTGACTTTGTAAATCTGCCGGAAGGTGAGTTTGATTCTCCTTTGGGTCTGTCTACCGGCGCTGCCGATATATTTGGCGTTACCGGTGGTGTTATGGAAGCAGCGCTTCGTACCGCTTATGAGCTTATCACAGGGGAAGAATTGCCCTTTTCGGATCTTCATGTGGCACCGATTATGGGCCTGGAACAGATTAAAACAGCATCGGTCACCATTGACAAGACCGCGCCTGGATTTGAACACTTTAGCGGTGTTACCGTGAATATTGCGGTAACCAGCGGATTAGAAGGCGCTTCTATTCTAATGAAGGAGATTGCGGAAGGCACCTCCCCCTATCACTTTATCGAGGTTATGGGCTGTCCTGGTGGCTGCATTAACGGTGGCGGTCAGCCGAGAACCACGGAGGAAGGATACAGAAAGAAGCGGACTGACGCACTTTACAGAGAGGATGAACGTAAGGTGATACGTAAATCCCACGAGAATCCGGATGTAGCTACTTTGTATCAGGAGTATTTGAAGGAGGCAGGCGGACACTTAAGCCATAAACTTCTTCACACCCATTATGTAGAACGTGGAAAATACAACCAATTGGTGTTATCTGATTATGAGTAATTGACCGAAGCGTTATAATAAGTAAAAAGAATGCAGACTGTCACCAAAGCAATTCCTTGCGATGGTACAGTCTGCATTTTGGATTCACTTCAACTGGTGTGCTGTCCGGCTCATAATCAGCAATAACGAACGCCTCCATAACCTCCGCAGCTTCCACAGCAAAGATTTAGGGCGCAGATCGTACAGAGGACAGAACTGCAATTCGAGCCGCCTTGTCCATAACGGGTTCCCTGGGTTTGATACCATTGGCCTCCGGACTCCAGCCGCTGTACCAGACGCTGGTATTCAAGATTACCGGGATCCAGGCTTACTGCCTGCTTGGCATAGGAGAGCGCGTTTACATTGTTGCCAAGGCCTGCGTGGGAAACGGCGCAGAAATAATACCACTGGGCATCCCGGTCGGTAATGCTGTCCAGAACATTTAAGGCTTCATTATAATGGCGGGCATTAATATAATTTGCGGCAGCCTGCATTTTAGGGGAATTTCCTCCCTGATATTGCTGCTGGCCTTGTTGCTGGCCTTGTTGCTGGCTCCCGCCGAAGCTTCCCCAAAAAGTACCGAAGGGTCCCCAGTCGAAGTCTCCGAAATCCTGATCCTGAGAATTGCCGTAACTGCCGTGGCCATAACCGGTACCACCATAACCGCTGCCGGCGCCGCCATAAGCAGAGCCGCCGTAGCCGTTAGCCTGACCGCCCCGATAGCCCTGTTCACGCTCCCGCATAATCTGCTCATAGGCCTGCTGCACATCTTTGAATTTCTCTTCAGCCTGGGCTTTTTTAGGGTTATTTATGTTTGCGTCCGGATGGTATTTACGGCTTAACTGCCGGTACGCTTTCTTGATTTCGTCTTCGCTGGCGGCAGAATCTACGCCAAGTACCTGATAGGGGTCAAACATGCTTCTGCTTCTCCTTGATTTGTTCGTATTTACTCCAGACACCGGAATACAATATGTTACGTAGTATACCAGCATTTTTTAAAATAGGCAACTGTTCAAAAGCAAGAGAACATTCGCCCATCATCATCGTCAGGATTTGTCGGCTGTAACTCATAAAGTCTTCCTGCTCAGAAAAGGGTAGCCAGGGATTATAGGAACCGCTCTCGCGGTCTTCCTCCAGATCCTCGACCGCATCCATCAGATAAATGAACTTACCCAGGAAGAACCCCAGGCGGCGAAGGTAAGGAGCCCACGCGTCTTCTTCGCAGGCAAAGATCTCGCCAAGCATGGTACCGGTGAGTCCGGCCGCAAGGTCCAGATCCTGTGCGTGCTCCTGCTCACAGGTGGATAGGTCTTGGAGATAGTGGAGAATCGCCTGATGCTGACGGGGATAGCGGGCTGCGGTTTTCTTCCGGCGGCGGGAAAGGAGGCCGGCCAGAATGCGGCTCTTATAGTTATGGTCATCCTTCCAATTGTCCAGTAGGTTGTAATAGCTTAAGAGCAGGTTCATATCCGCGGCATAAGAAGAGTATTTGTTCGTAACCATCTGGTGCTTAACAAGAGGATGCGTGATGCAGCGGCTGCACTGAGACTGTTCCTCCGGCTCGTACAGTCCGGTCAGGAGAACTGTCAGGAAGGTCATATCAAAGGATAAAGTTGCCTGACCGGCTCTACCATGCTGCTTTTTAAGCATATGGCAAAGTCCACAGTAATAGGCCTGGTATTCATCCAGTTCCCGGACTTTTAATTCCGGTTTGTTCACCATTACATAACCAAACATGCCGTCGCTCCTTAAGTGCTCTTGATAAACTCGGCATGGCATTTAGGACAGGTAATGGAAATCTTTCCCTTGCCTTTCGGGACCCGTACCTTCTGCTTGCAGCTGGGACAGGAATAAATCTTGTGGGTCTTATCCCGCTGGTATCCCTTGCGGAAGCGGCCAAAAAGCTGGTTTTTAATCTCGAGGAATTTTAAGTTCTCCTGATACCGTTTGTTATAATTACGGGACATAGCTCGAAAGTAATTCCATATGAGCAGCAGTACCGTCAGGTAATACCAAATGGCGCCGCCGAGCAGCATGTACAATAGAAGGGTAGCGATTCCGCACCCCATAAGAAATCGGGAGAGTTGATCGGCGCCATAACGCCCTGCCATAAATTGTTGAATTTTTTGTTTCATAAGGATGCCTCCGTTATCATTGGGTTCCCTTCTATTATAAAGGATAAATCCTCAAATTGCATAAAAATCCTAGAAAATTTTAATTAAATATAAAAAGACTTTTCGAAACATTTTGCATTTGTCCTGGGTGGGGTGACGAATAAAGTAATTGCGTAATCACGGATTCTATGGTATATTGCTAAGGAATAAAATAATTCTAAAAAGAATTAAAAAGGAATAAACAAATGGCCGATCAGTTTATACGGACCAGACTCCTGTTGGGAGAGGATGCAATGGTTCGATTAGCGCTCGCCCGGGTGGCTGTGTTCGGTATCGGTGGTGTCGGAGGACATGCGGCCGAAGCGCTGGCCCGCAGCGGGATCGGAAGCCTGGATCTGATCGATCCGGATATGGTGGCACAGTCGAATCTGAACCGGCAGCTGGTGGCCTTGCACAGCACCATAGGCCGCTGCAAAGCCGATGTAATGAAAGAGCGGATTCTGGATATTAATCCCGATGCAAAAGTAGACGTTCATCGCTGCTTTTACCTCCCGGAAAATGCGGATGCATTTGATTTCCGGAAATATGATTATATTATTGACGCAGTGGATACGGTAACGGCAAAGCTGGAGCTGGCAGTCCGGGCTGCTGAAGCGGGTACACCGCTGATCAGCAGTATGGGCGCGGGCAATAAGCTGGATCCCACCGGCTTCCGGGTGGCGGATCTGGCGGATACTTCGGTCTGCCCTCTGGCAAGGGTAATGCGCCGGGAGCTTAAAAAGCGCGGGATTGAGCACTTGAAGGTGGTCTATTCCAGAGAACCTGCCGTTACCCCCCAGTCCGACCCGGAAGCGGATGTCCTGTCTGTCAGGCGGACGACACCGGGGAGTACCGCTTTTGTTCCTGCGGTGGCGGGGTTGATTCTGGCAGGTGAAGTGATCAAAGATCTGTCAAAGGGAAAGCAATAGGAGGCAATATGAAGAGAAACGTACGAATCATGGGAGACAGTACTTGCGACCTCACACCGGAAATGCGAGAGAAGCTGAAGGTAGGCTTCATGCCCCTGCCGGTCAATGTGGGGGATGAGGCCCGGAAGGATATGGAGAATGTATTCCCCGAGGAGATTTTCACCTATTATAAAGAAACGGGAAAGCTGTGCACCACTTCCGCCCCTAATTCGATGGATTACCATGAGTTCTGGAAACCGTATCTTACGCAATATCCGAATGACGACATTATTCACTTTCACATCAGTTCAGAGATGACCAGCACATACCTGGCTTCCCATACGGCATCCCAGGAGTATGACAATGTATACTCCATTGATACCCGCAGTGTTTCGATCGGCGTTGCGCTATTGATCATGGAGGCCTGCGAAATGCGGGACGCGGGTATGAGCGCTCCGGAGATTGTCGAGGCGATTAATAAGATGAAATCCCGGGTGCAGATCAGCTTCGTTGTGGAGACGATTGAATATCTCTGGAAGGGCGGACGCTGCAGCAATCTGGCCGGCATCGGCGCCAGCCTGTTACAACTGCGGCCGGGAATCGACCTGATCGAGGGGAAGCTGATGGCCGGTAAGAAGTACAGGGGAAATAACGCGGCTGTATTCAGAAAACTGGTAGAAAATGCGCTGAAGTACCAGACGGATGTAGATCCGAAACGGGTGTTCATTGCGAATACCAGCTTCGATAAAGAAGTAAATGACTATGTCGAATCCCTGATCCGGGAAAATCAGCCGGACGTGCAAGAGGTAATTCCCTTACAGCCCGGCTGCTCGATCTGTGTTCACTGCGGCCCCGGCACACTTGCGCTGGCCTGGCTGCAGAAAGAATCGGTTTGACGGATCTTCCTTACAGCGTTTTAATCCAGCACCGCCGCTTCTTGTGCGGTTCTACCTGAAAATGCTTCCAAAGGGCCTGGACCTGGAAATTCGTTTCCAGCTCCGGGCCTGTTTCTGCAAATTGGATCCCTCTATTCATACATTCCTTTGTCATGGCACTGATTAATATAGCGGTAAGGCCCTTGTTCTGATATTCCGGTATGACGCCCACCAGAATCAAATCCAGCACATCTGCTTTGCGGTAAGGTGTGGTAAGCAGCCGGAACCAGCCAAAGGGAAAAAGGCGGCCGCGGCTTTTCTTGGAGGCCTTACTCAGCGAAGGGATTCCTGCACCCATACCCAGTACATGGTCATGCTCGTCCAACAAAAGTTTTACATAGCTTGGATTCAGCAGCAAAAGGAATTGGTCGCAGTACTTTTGGATTAATCCGTCCGTTAAAGGAACCGTCCCGTATAGGCTGGAATAGGTCAGGTTTAACAGATCAAAAATCTTGCGGATGTAAGGCTTAATTTCCTTTCTCTTGCGCGGTTCCACCAGACGGAGGCCAAAACGCTTTAGAACAGCGCCATTTAAGCGCTCAATTCGCTCATTTGGTTCGTCGGGGACCTTTACCCGGAATTCCACCCAATCGACATCCTTCTTAAAGCCCAGCCGCTCCATATGGCGGGTATAATAAGGCGCGTTATAAATCGTAATAAACATACCGGGTTCTTCGAATCCCTCCAGCAGCATTCCTTCCTGATCCAGATCACAGAAGCCGATGGGGCCGTGCACCTCTGTCATCCCCAGTTCCCGCCCCCAGCTTTCCACGGCGCGAAACAGGGCGGAAGATACTTCTTCATCATCAACAAAATCCACTCGGGTGAAGCGGATTCGTTTCGTTCCCCATTTTTCATTGGCGGCCCGGTTGATAATACCGGCGATACGGCCTACGGGAATATTGTCCTTCCATGCCAGCCATTGCTTGACATCACAGTATTCATAGGCCGGATTCTTATCTGCTGAAAACGTATCGTATTCATCGGATACGAGATCTGGGATGGCCTGCGGGACACTGCGGTACATCACTTCGTTAAATGCTGCGAAAATTCTTCGTTCAAACTTGGTGCGTACCTCACGTATTTCAATCATAGGTTTCCTCCCTCGGAGACGTTCTCCCTGGCATATATCGCGCTCACAATTCGTCATAACACCAGTATTTCTCCGACACGGTTAAATTACCTATAGAAGTATAGCATAGAAATTAATTTTCGCCAATACATACGAGCCTTGACGGAACAAAAGAGCCGGTATATAATGGGAAAATAGTATAAACTGGCAGAATGCAGGAGAGAAAGGTTCGTAAAATATGTGCAAAGATAATCAAAATGGACAGCCGGAAAATGCCGGAGCCGCGGGAGAAGTCAATGAAAACTGGGCTCAGGAGGCCGTACAGGAGCTGCTTGATTTCTGGGAAGAGCAGGGAATTTATATCCGTGAATAAAAAGAGGATGCCGGCACTTGCGTGCCGGCGCGTTATGAAAAAAGTTTTGCTAATCTACTATGCCTTAAACTGATTCTACTGGAAAAATGTGAAGAAAATTCCGAAAGAATATGAACGATTTGTAAATAATAGTGTGAGAGAGGATTGCGTTACTATGGAAGAAACAGTGGTTTCTAAGAACTTTATTGAGCAGATCATTGAGAAAGACCTGGCGGAGGGGAGATACGATCACGTGCAGACCCGCTTCCCTCCAGAACCCAATGGTTATCTGCATATCGGACATGCCAAGTCCATTCTGTTAAACTATAGTCTGGCCCGGAAATATGACGGCAAGTTTCATATGCGTTTTGACGACACAAATCCTACAAAAGAGAAGACGGAATATGTGGAGTCTATCAAAGAAGATATCCTTTGGCTGGGGGCCGACTGGGAGGACCGGCTGTATTTCGCGTCGGATTATTTTGAAGAGATGTATGAGAAGGCAGTGCTCCTGATCCAAAAGGGAAAGGCGTATGTCTGTGATCTGACTGCCGGGGAGATCCGCGAATACCGGGGGACACTGACAGAACCGGGGAAGGAAAGCCCTTACCGTGGCCGCACACCGGAGGAGAACCTTCGCCTTTTTGAAGAGATGAGGGCAGGAGAGTATCCGGATGGCAGCAAGGTGCTGCGAGCAAAGATTGATATGGCTTCCCCGAATATTAATATGCGCGATCCGGTTATTTACCGCGTGGCCCGTATGACCCACCATAACACCGGGGACAAATGGTGCATTTATCCCATGTATGATTTTGCCCATCCCATTGAGGATGCAATTGAGGGTATCACCCATTCCATTTGTACATTAGAATTTGAAGACCACCGCCCGCTGTACGACTGGGTGGTACAGGAATGTGAGTATGTAAATCCGCCCAGGCAGATCGAGTTTGCCAAGCTGTATCTGAAGGATGTGGTAACGGGTAAGCGTTATATTAAGCGCTTGGTAGAGGACGGTATTGTGGATGGCTGGGATGATCCGCGTCTGGTGAGTATCTGTGGTCTGCGCCGCCGGGGTTATACGCCGGAATCGATTCAGATGTTTGTGGAGCTCTGTGGGGTGTCCAAGAGCCAGAGCGTCGTGGATATGACAATGCTGGAATACTGCATCCGGGAGGACCTAAAGCTGAAGCAGCCCCGTATGATGGCGGTGCTGGATCCGGTAAAGGTAGTCATTGACAATTACCCGGAAGGGCAGGTTGAGTATCTGGATGCAGCGAATAATCTGGAGAATGAGGCCCTTGGCAGCAGAAAGGTACCTTTTGCCAGAGAGCTTTATGTGGAACGGGAGGATTTTATGGAGGAGCCCCCTAAGAAATATTTCCGCCTGTTTCCCGGAAACGAAGTGCGGTTGATGAATGCCTACTTTGTCACTTGTCAGAGCTATGAGAAGGATGCGAAGGGAAATGTTACGGTAATCCACTGTACGTACGATCCGGAGACTCGCAGCGGAAGCGGCTTCGAGGGCAGGAAGGTGAAAGGGACGATCCACTGGGTTGCGGCCCCTACGGCCGTGAAAGTGACCGCGCGCCTGTATGAAAGTCTGATTGACCAGGAAAAGGGCATGTTTGCAGAAGATGGAACACTGAACCTGAATCCTGATTCCCTGGCCGTAAGAGAAGAGTGTTATGTGGAGCCTGCGCTGGCAGAGGCGGTGGCAGGAGATCGCTTTCAGTTTGTCCGTAACGGATTTTTCTGCGTCGATACAAAGGATTCAAGCCCCGGAGCTCCGGTATTTAACCGCATTGTTTCCTTGAAGAGTTCTTTTAAGCTGACGCAGCCAGCCCGGTAGGGCCGGAGGAAAAGGATATGACGGAGTTAATGATCCCGTTCGACGATAAATCTGCTCCCCTTTATGAGCAGATTTATCGTTTTATTAAAGAAGAAATCGTCAGCGGCAGGATTCCTGCCCAGACTAAGCTGCCTTCTACCAGGCGCCTGGCAGTGAATCTTTCGGTCAGCCGTGCTACGGTGCAGCTGGCGTATGACCAGCTGACAGCAGAAGGATATCTGGAATCAGAGCCATGCAGGGGGTATTTCAGTGCGGATGTGGGGGTGCTGCTCCAGATGCACCGGACAGGATCGGATTCCGAAGCAGCCAAACCGGATTTTCAGGAAGAGGAAGAGAAGCCGTTGGTAGACTTTTCTCCCCGCGGTATTGATCTGGAGCATTTTCCGTATAACACCTGGAGGAAGCTTTCCCGTGAGATCCTGACCGATGATCATAAGAAGCTCTTTACCAGCGGAGATCCCAGGGGAGAGCTGTCTCTGCGGCAGGCGATTTGCCGGTATTTGAAGTCTGCGCGGCTGGTGGATTGCCGCCCCGAGCAAATGATTATCGGCGCGGGAAGCGAATACCTGCTGATGCTGTTGAACCAGATCCTGGGCGGCAGTGCCATTGCCATGGAGAATCCAACTTATAAGCAGGCTTACCGGGTTTTTCGCAGACTGGGGCATCCGGTGGTGCCGGTGCCGATGGATAAGAATGGAATGCAGACAGAGGCGCTGCGGGTAACCGGAGCAGAGATCGCTTATATTATGCCTTCCCATCAATATCCCACCGGGGTGGTGATGCCGATTAAGCGGCGTCAGGAGCTGCTGGCCTGGGCGGCAGAGTCTAAGGGACGCTATATTATCGAAGATGATTATGACAGTGAATTCCGGTATCGGGGCAAACCGATTCCGGCATTGTGGGGAAGCGGCGATCCGGGAAAAGTAATTTATTTGGGAACCTTTTCCAAGTCGGTGGCGCCGGCCATCCGTGTCAGCTACATGATTCTTCCGGATGCCTTACTGGAACGGTATAACCGGAACTGCAGCTTTTATGCTTCGACGGTATCCCGGGTGGACCAGGAAATTCTGACACGCTTTCTTTCCGAAGGATATTTTGAACGCCATTTGAACCGGATGAGAGGAATTTACCGGACTAAGCATGATGTGCTGCTGACAGCGCTTGAGCCCTTACGGGAGCATTACTCTATACAAGGAGATATGGCAGGACTTCACATTCTGCTGAAATCCAAAGGCGGACGCTCCGAAGGCCGGCTGATCCGCCAGGCAGAAGCAGCCGGAATCCGTGTGTATGGCTTGTCCTCTTATTTTATTAAAGAAATGGAGCAGCCGGAAGAAATGAGTCAGACGGTGATATTAGGTTACGCAAATCTGACGGAAGAGGAGATCCGCAGAGGAGTAGAGGTACTGGTACGTGTCTGGTCTTAAAAGAGCCGGACTTGTCAGACTCTCCTATAAAATAAAAATTCTCATCCGTAAGAGTGGACTTTTCAGCGCTCCCGCGGATGAGCCTTTTTAACGGTTACTTCATTTATCGAATGTTTGCTTTACGTCCTCTTTTACATCTTCGAACCCGTCCTTCAGGTCCTCTACCGTATCCTGTACGGCCGCTCCGGCGGTCTCTGCCGATTTGCGGGCCATTTCTCCGGCCGTGGAAGCCACCTCACCGGCATCTTCCTTCAGGTCTTCAAACAGATCCTTTAGGTCCTGGTCAAATCCATCGTCATCGGGCTCGTCGTCTTCCAGATCACAATTTATTTTTAATTTATCTTTCTTGACCAGATACGCAATGCCTCCAGCTACCAGAGACGCAACAGCAGCAAAACCCAGAAATTTCTTGAATTTTTTCATGAGATTCGTCCTTTCTATTGTTTATTTTTCTATAATCGGATAATGCTTTTATTGTAATATAGATTCACCAGAAATAAAAGGGGTAAAAATAAAAAAACAAGAAAAAGTGAGAAAACAAGAGAATATCGGTAATTATACCGCAAAAATACGGAAATTATTCAAATTCAGCAAGTTGCATTTCATGGCAGAAGTGAATAATATAGACACATGTTTTAGCACTCAAAGAAGCTGAGTGCTAACAAAAAAGATAATAATGGAACAAGGAGGAATTATCATGAAGTTAGTACCCTTAGGCGACAAAGTCGTATTAAAGCATCTGGTAGAAGAAGAGACTACGAAATCCGGTATTATCCTGGCAGGAGCCGCCAAGGAGAAACCCCAGCAGGCGGTAGTCGTAGCGGTTGGCCCTGGCGGAATGATCGACGGCAAGGAAGTGAAGATGGAAGTAAAAGCCGGTGATCAGGTAATCTATTCCAAGTATGCCGGAACAGAGGTTAAATTGGATGGTGAAGAATATATCATTGTTAAGCAGAGCGATATTGTCGCAATTGTAGAATAAGCGGAGGTGCAGGAATCATGGCAAAGGAAATTAAGTATGGCGCGGAGGCAAGAGCCGCTCTGGAGTCTGGCGTAAACCAGTTGACAAACACAGTACGGGTAACCTTGGGACCGAAAGGAAGAAATGTAGTATTGGATAAGTCCTTTGGAACACCCTTAATCACCAATGACGGTGTTACCATTGCAAAGGAAGTGGAACTGGAGGATATCTTCGAGAATATGGGAGCGCAGCTGATTAAGGAAGTGGCTTCTAAGACAAATGACGTAGCCGGTGACGGTACTACGACGGCTACGGTTCTGGCTCAGGCTATGGTAAATGCCGGGATGAAGAACCTGGCTGCCGGCGCGAACCCGATCATTCTTCGTAAGGGGATGAAGAAGGCAACGGATGTGGCAGTAGAGGCAATTGCAAGGATGAGCAGTCCCATCAGCGGTAAAGAGCAGATCGCACGTGTGGCGGCGATCTCTGCCGGTGAAGATTATGTCGGAGAAATGGTTTCGGAAGCAATGGAAAAGGTGTCCGGCAATGGCGTAATTACCATCGAGGAGTCTAAGACCATGCAGACCGAGCTGGACCTGGTAGAGGGTATGCAGTTTGACCGCGGTTATGTCTCCGCTTATATGTGCACCGATATGGAGAAGATGGAAGCCAATCTGGAGGATCCCTACATTCTGATTACCGATAAGAAGATCAGTAACATTCAGGAGCTGCTGCCAATTCTGGAGCAGGTGGTACAGAGCGGTGCCAGACTGATGATCATTGCGGAAGAGGTAGAAGGCGAAGCCCTGACGACCTTGATTGTAAATAAACTGCGCGGTACCTTTAATGTAGTAGCGGTAAAGGCTCCGGGTTACGGCGACAGAAGAAAAGAAATGCTGAAGGATATTGCGGTTCTGACCGGCGGAACAGTGATCTCCGATGAACTGGGTTATGACCTGAAGGAAGCTACCCTGGATATGCTGGGCCGTGCGAAATCCGTCAAGGTGGCCAAGGAATCCACGATTATCGTAGATGGACTGGGTGAGCAGGCAGAGATTTCTTCCAGAATCGCGCAGATTAAGGTACAGTGTGCAGAGAGCACTTCCGATTTCGACAAAGAGAAATATCAGGAGAGACTGGCGAAGCTTTCTGGTGGTGTAGCAGTAATCCGTGTTGGCGCTGCTACCGAGACGGAAATGAAGGAGCAGAAGCTTCGTATGGAGGATGCTCTGGCAGCTACGAGAGCAGCCGTAGAAGAAGGCATTATCGCAGGCGGCGGATCCGCTTATATCCACGCTGCCAAGGAAGTGGCGGAGCTGGCTGCCAATTTGGATGGCGATGAGAAGACCGGCGCGGAAATCGTATTGAAGGCACTGGAATCTCCGCTGTTCCATATTGCGTACAATGCGGGTCTGGAAGGTTCCGTAATCGTCAATAAAGTAAGAGAAGCAAAAGAAGGCATCGGCTTCGATGTCCTGAGCGAGTCCTATGTGGATATGGTGAAAGCCGGTATCCTGGATCCTGCAAAGGTGACCAGAAGCGCGCTGCAGAATGCTACCAGCGTAGCATCCACCCTGCTGACTACCGAGTCCGTAGTGGCCAGCATCAAAGAGCCCGCGCCGGCAATGCCGAATCCGGGAATGGGAATGATGTAATTGAATTTTCAAAAAGGCAATGCAGCTTTGTCTGCATTGCCTTTTTGCGATGCGCCTACAGTTTTTATTGAAGGCTTCAGAAAATTTTGCTATAATGAAAAAAGTGCGGAAGGCACTTCTTATGGCGTATTGAAAATGAGGTGGAGAGAATGAAGTTATTTACAGAGCAGGATTATGTGGCATTGAAGCAGATGGAACCCCATACGGAGACGGAGACATACCGCGGCACGGTACACGACGATCTGGTAATAGAAGTTGTACACCGCCGCCATCGCAAGGATCCTTCCAGGATGATTTATGTGGTATCTTTGAATCATGACAAATTAAATGACTTATTTAATGATGATTTATATTGGCGGGCAGAGCCGGCCAAGTTCTGTTATGGACTTCCGCCGATGGAAGAGATCGAAAAAACCATTCGGAAAATGTTGGATTTTCGAAATGATGTAGGAGAATGGAAGCCGGTGGCCCTGAATCTCACTTTTGAACAGCCGGAATTTGATTCCTGATGGGTATCAGGGGTCAAAATACCTTTTGACACAACATCATCGGATACATAGAGAAAAAGAGAGGGATTGGAAATGAAATGGAATAAAGCGATTGTGCGTTTTGCCGCATATCTGGCAGCAGCGGCCTTGCTGGTGGGCGGAATGCGCATGGTAGTGCTTTCGACACCCAGATATCAGGTGATGAAGGCTTTTCAGAATACGATGAACCGTACTGCTGACGAGACCACAGCGTGGAATCCGCCGGCAGACGCCTGCATTCGGCAGAATGCAGCGTATACCTTCGAGGAATTTTCGGTTACCGGCGGTTATACAGAATTTTCTTTAGCAGATCTGTTTGGCCAGACGAAGCTTCGTGTCGACCAGGTCAGTGATCCGGCAGAGAACACCAGCCGCACAGAAATCGGAATTTGGTTTGAGGATTGTGAGGAATGGGGCGTTGATCTGTACATGGATGGCTCCGGTCAGATGATTATGGGACTGCCGGGCATGATGGAGGAATATCTTGAGATGCCGGCTGAGTCCATGAGCAGATTTTCCATGGCGGAAAGCCTGGATCCGGCTGCCGCCCAATCCATGGCGAAGGATTTGCAGAAGGGGTATCTGGAAATTATGACGAAGTGCCTGGATCAGGCCGGCTATAAAAAACTTGGCAGCGAAGCCCTCTCTCTGGCAGACCGTACAGCTGCCAAGTACCAGGTAACCTTTGATGAGAAGGTGCTTCGCTTATTTATACAGCAGTTATCCGAAGTGGTTACGTCCAATTCCTATATGGTCCGGTACATGGAGCAAATGGGCTATGACGCAGAGGATCTGACCGAGTGGTTTGAGGAGTTGGCGGCAGATATTCAAAAGGACGACTCTCTTACCCTCCATGTCTATGTATCCGATGGCTATATGGTGGAGATACAGTATGCGGAGAAACTTATGGATGGCCCCGCCATCGAGGTGGCTTCCGGTTTCCTGGGTGAAAAAAATGTTACGGATCATGTGGTTGTCCATCTCCTAATGGAATATGAAGGGGAATCGATAGGTCTGGATATGGAGATGACAAACGAAAATGGCGCCTATGATTTCTCCATGGATATTTCCGTTCTGGAGGAGATGTCTTTACAGATGGAAATGACAGCGGAAAGTTCGGCTGCAGAGACAGGGATGAAATCCATACTTTCCAATCTGGAATTTACCATGCAGGCGGCGGATTATGAAATCCATATAAAAGGAAATGGTACTTCGGAGACTTACCTGGAAGATGGAGTGAGCAAGCCGGAGGGGAACATCTTAAATATGGAAGAAATGAGCTACTCCGATCTTTCCGCGATAGAGACAGAGATCCAGGAGGCTCTTTACAGCGGCCGTTATTTACCGATGAGTCTGGTGAACGAATTGTTTGAAGAGGAAGTTGACCCGATTCCAGGTGAGACTGTGAATGTGGATATTATACTGCAGACAGAAGACGGGACGTTCGAGGTGCAGATTCCGGCGCCGGAAGGCACGACCTGTGTGGATCATACGGATGGCTTATCGGCCATGTTCATGGATGACGCGGCTTATTCCGTTTATTATTATGAGCTGGTTGATCTTGCCGGGATGGAGGAGATATGGCAGGAATACAGCGATCTGTTCTTACAGGATGAGGATATGCTGGATTGGTACACAGAACGGCAGACGATACAGCTCAATGGCTATGATGTGGAGTATGCTGCCTATCACGTATCGAGTAGTGGGGTTAGTATGCTACAGGGCGTAGCTTATGTAATCCTGGATGAATCTTATGCGCTGAACGTAGTGGTCTCTTTGATGGAGGAAACACCATTGACGGAGGCGGAATTGCTGGCAGCCATGGAAACCGCTTTCCAGCTGGAGCTTCCGATTACAAAACCAAATATATAATCCGGAGGGAATGCAAATATGCATCCCCTTTTAACAGAATCTTCACAGATAGGCGGTTGACATATCCTGTTGGATTTGCTAAACTCATTATTAAAATGCAAAAAGGGTAACAGGAGGAGTAATAAAATGGGGAAGATAATCGGGGAAGGCATCACATTTGATGATGTGTTACTGGTACCGGCCTATTCACAGGTGACACCAAACATGGTGGATCTATCCACGATGCTGACGAAATCTATCCGGTTGAACATTCCAATGATGAGTGCGGGTATGGATACGGTGACGGAGCACCGGATGGCAATTGCGATGGCCAGACAGGGCGGCATCGGGATTATCCATAAGAATATGTCCATTGAGCAGCAGGCAGAGGAAGTAGATAAAGTAAAGCGTTCGGAGAATGGGGTTATTACAGACCCTTTTTATCTTTCTCCCGAGCATACGCTGGCAGACGCAGATGAATTAATGGCGAAATTCCGGATTTCCGGCGTGCCGGTTACCAGAGGCAGGAAGCTGGTCGGAATTATTACGAACCGGGATCTGAAGTTCGAAGAGGACTTTACAAAGAAGATTGCGGATTGTATGACTTCAGAGGACCTGATAACAGCGCCGGAAGGCATTACACTGGAGGAAGCGAAGAAGATTTTAGCGGCAGCCCGTAAGGAAAAGCTTCCGATTGTAGACGAGAATTTTAACCTGAAGGGGTTAATTACGATTAAGGATATTGAGAAGCAGATTAAATACCCCCTTTCCGCCAAGGATGAGCAGGGGCGGCTGCTGTGCGGCGCGGCCGTAGGAATTACCGCCAATTTGCTTGCGCGTGTAGATGCGTTGGTGGTGGCAAAGGTGGATTGTGTTGTACTGGATTCTGCCCACGGACATTCGGAGAACATTCTGCAGGCCGTTCGGCAGATTAAGGAGAAATACCCCGAGCTGCAGGTAATCGCCGGAAATGTGGCTACCAAAGAGGCGACGAAGGCACTTATTGAAGCAGGCGCCGATGCGGTAAAGGTCGGAATCGGCCCTGGTTCCATCTGTACGACCCGTATTGTGGCAGGAATTGGTGTACCGCAGATTACAGCGGTGATGGAGTGCTATGCAGCCGCGAAGGAAGCAGGTGTCCCGATTATCGCAGATGGTGGGATCAAGTATTCCGGTGACATGACAAAGGCGATTGCTGCCGGTGCCGGCCTGTGTATGATGGGTTCCATTTTTGCGGGCTGTGATGAAAGTCCCGGAACCTTTGAACTGTATCAGGGAAGAAAGTATAAGGTTTACCGCGGCATGGGCTCGATTGCAGCGATGGAGAACGGAAGCAAGGACCGGTATTTCCAGACCAATTCCAGAAAGCTGGTGCCAGAGGGTGTGGAAGGCCGTGTGGCCTATCGAGGAACCGTAGAAGATACGGTGTTCCAGTTGATCGGAGGCCTAAGGGCTGGGATGGGATATTGCGGAGCGCCTACGGTGGAGGTTCTGAAGGAAGAGGGACAGTTTATTAAGATTTCTGCCGCATCCCTTAAGGAAAGCCACCCCCATGATGTACATATTACAAAAGAAGCGCCGAATTACAGTGTAGACGAGTAATTCGGGCTGATGAGAGTACGGGAGACCTTTTCCGTACTCCTTGCGGAAAACCGTCTCTTAGAAGGAAGAGACGGCTTTCTTTTTTTTAGATTTTTGATGGTTTGTTTGTACGACCGCTGTGACGGCTGGAGTCTTCGCCGGTTTTTGCTTTCCGTGAATTACTTCATGGGTATGTAAGCGATCGGAAGCCGCCGGCACAGCTGCCGTATCTTTCTGCAGGTTCTTCTGCGCGGTGGAGAGCATCAGCTTAATCCGGTTCAGCTGGTTTACTTCGCTGGCTCCGGGATCGTAATCCACGGCAATAATATTCGAGTCAGGGAAACTACGGCGCAGCTCCTTGATTACGCCCTTGCCCACGACGTGGTTCGGAAGACAGGCAAACGGCTGGGTACATACAATGTTCTGCGCGCCACTGTGAATCAATTCAATCATTTCACCGGTCAGGAACCAGCCTTCACCGGACTGATTCCCCAGGGATACGAAGGATTCGGCGTATTTTGCCAGCTGGTGGATATGGGCCGGCGGTGTGAAGCGCTTGCTGGCCTCTAATGCCTTGCGGGCAGGCTTTCGCAGATATTCCAGGGCAGATACTGCCACATTTCCGAAGAAAGCGGAAGAGCGCTTGCCGCCCAGGTATTTGGCCTTGAAATCTCCGTCATAGGCACAATAGGAAAGGAAGTCCATCAGATCCGGCATTACCGCTTCAGCACCTTCTCTTTCCAGCAGGTCCACCAGGTGGTTATTGGCCAGCGGCAGGAATTTCACCAGGATCTCTCCCACGATACCGACACGCGGTTTCTTCCTATCTTCATAGATCGGGAATTCATCGAATTCCTTTACCATCTGCTTAATGTTTTTCTTAAACTGCTTCGAACCGTATTTTCCATTCGTCAGATCGGCAATGCATTTCTTTTTCCATTTTTCGTGTAAAGCATTAGCAGTACCAGGGACCAGTTCATAGGGGCGGATACGGTACAGCATACGCATGAACAGATCACCGTAGATAATCGCCTGCATTGCCCGGATCAGCATGGAAGCACTGTACTCGAAGCCGGAGTTCTTCTCCATTCCGTTAGCATTGATGGAGACTACCGGGATGTGTCCCAGGTTTGCCTTCTCCAGCGCTCTGCGGATGAAGCAGAGGTAATTGGAGGCACGGCAGCCGCCGCCGGTCTGCGTCATAATGATGGCCAGCCGGTCTGTGTCATATCTTCCGGACAGGATCGCATCCATCATTTGTCCAACAACGATCAGAGAAGGATAGCAGGCATCGTTATTTACGTATTTCAAACCGGTGTCAACCGCTGTTTTGGTATCCATTTCCGGTATTTCAATATGGTAGCCATATTGATTCAGAGCCGGCTCCAGCAAATCGAAGTGAATCGGTGACATCTGCGGGCAGAGCAGCGTGTATCCGTTCTCCCGCATTTCCTTCGTGAATTCGGCACGCTGGTAAGCGGAGGAAACAAGCTTGCGCTCGGTGGAATTCTCCTGACGGATCCGCAGGGCCGAAAGCAGAGAACGGATTCGGATGCGGGCAGCCCCCAGGTTGTTCACTTCATCAATCTTCAATACGGTGTAAATCTTACCGGATCTGGACAAAATATCGCTGACCTGATCGGTGGTAACCGCGTCGAGGCCGCAGCCGAAGGAGTTCAGCTGAATCAGCTCCAGCTCATTGGAGGTTTTCACGTATTCTGCCGCCGCGTAGAGGCGGGAATGATACATCCACTGGTCGGTAGTGATCAGCGGCCTCTCGGGAGGCGTCAGATGGGAGACCGCATCCTCTGTCAGCACGGCAATGCCGTAGGAAGCAATCATTTCCGGAATTCCGTGGTTAATCTCCGGATCAATATGATAAGGGCGGCCGGCCAGGACGATTCCGTGCCGGCCGGATTCCTTCAGGTCTGCAAGGATCTTCTCACCCTGTTCCTGCAGATCTCTCTTTGCCTGCAGCAGCTCTGCCCAGGCATTGTGTCCGGCAGCCCGTGTCTTCGAAGCCGAAATGCCGAATTCCTCCTGGAACACCTGCTCCAGTCTCTTGACCAGTACCTGCTCATTGGTAAAGGCCATAAAGGGGTGGATGAATTGCACCTGGTTCTGATTGATCTCTTCAATATTATTCTTAATGTTTTCCGGATAGGAAATAACAATCGGGCAGTTATAATGATTCTGCGCGCCCTCTATTTCCTGGCGTTCATAAAAGACGCTGGGATAGAAGATGGTCTGGATTCCTTCGTTCAGCAGCCACTGTACATGACCGTGGGCCAGCTTGGCCGGATAGCACTCCGATTCACTGGGAATCGACTCCATGCCCAGCTCATAGACCTTGCGGGTCGAAGTCGGTGAGAGGACAACCCGGAAGCCCAGCTCCCGGAAGAAAGTAGCCCAGAAGGGGAAGTTCTCGTACATATTCAGTACCCGGGGGATTCCGATGGTTCCATAAGGGGCATCCTTTTCCGCCAGCGGTTCATAGCCGAAGATGCGGTTGTATTTGTACTCAAAAAGGTTCGGAATCGTTTCCGAGGCCCGTTCCTTGCCCAGTCCCTTTTCACAGCGGTTACCGGTGATGTAGCTGCGGCCGCCGGGGAACCGGTTCACGGTTAAGAGGCAGTTATTGGTACAGCCCTTACAGCGGGTTAAGGAAGAGGTGTACTTTAGGTCCAGGATCTCGTTAAGAGGCAGCATCGAAGTCACCTGACCCTGCCCTCGTTCCCTGGCAATCAAAGCAGCGCCGAAGGCCCCCATAATACCGGAGATGTCCGGCCGGATCACATTGCAGCCGGCGATCTTCTCAAAGCTGCGCAGTACGGCATCGTTATAGAAAGTGCCGCCCTGTACGACCACGTTTTTTCCAAGGTCTCTGGGGTCCGTAATTTTAATTACTTTATATAATGCGTTCTTAATAACGGAATAAGCCAGCCCTGCGGAAATATCCGATACCGGAGCCCCTTCCTTTTGTGCCTGCTTCACGTTTGAATTCATAAATACCGTGCAACGGGTACCCAGGTCGATGGGATTCTCTGCGAACAGCGCTTCCTTAGCAAAATCCGCTACGGCATAATGCAGCGAATTCGCAAAATTTTCAATGAAAGAACCACAGCCGGAAGAGCAGGCCTCATTCAGCAGAATGGTGTCTACGGTCTGGTTTTTAATCTTAATACATTTCATGTCCTGTCCGCCGATGTCCAGGATACAGTCTACTTCCGGATTAAAGAAGGCCGCCGCATAGTAATGCGCTACGGTTTCTACCTCCCCTTCATCCAGGATCAGGGCAGACTTTAATAAGGCTTCTCCATATCCGGTGGAGCATGAATAGGCAATTTTCGCGTCTTCCGGGAGCTGCTCCCGGATCTCGCCGATGGCCCGGATGGTAGTAGCCAGCGGACTTCCGTTATTATTCGAATAGAAGGAATAAAGCAGGGAGCCGTCTTCCCCTACCAGCGCCACCTTGGTCGTGGTAGAGCCGGCATCAATGCCCAGATAGCAGCTGCCCTGGTATTCTTTTAGATTGCTCCGGCTGACCCGATATTGCTCATGGCGCGCCAGGAAAGCGTCGTATTCATCCTGATTTTTGAACAGCGGATCCATACGCTTGATTTCAAAATCCATTTCAATGCCGTTTTGCAGGCGGGTAATCAGGGTATCGATCGGATGCGCTACATCCTTGTCGCTGTTCATCGCCGCTCCAACCGCTGCAAACAGGTGAGAGTGATTCGGCGCGATGATCTGCCCATCCGTCAGGTTCAGTGTGCGGATAAAGGCTTTTCGCAGCTCCGGCAGAAAGTGAAGCGGACCACCTAAGAATGCTACATTTCCCCGGATCGGCTTACCGCAGGCCAGACCGCTGATCGTCTGATTGACCACTGCCTGGAAGATCGAAGCGGCCAGATCCTCCCGGGTAGCCCCTTCATTAATGAGTGGTTGAATATCGCTTTTGGCAAATACGCCGCAGCGTGCGGCGATCGGATAAATCGCTTGATAATGAGATGCATACTCATTCAATCCGGCCGCGTCGGTTTGGAGCAGCGCCGCCATCTGGTCGATAAAAGAACCGGTGCCGCCGGCACAGATTCCGTTCATACGCTGGTCGATACCACCGGTAAAGTAAATAATCTTGGCATCCTCGCCGCCAAGTTCAATTGCCACATCTGTCTGGGGCGCATAATCCTGCAGCGCGGCTGCGACAGAGACAACCTCCTGTACAAACGGAACGTCCAGATGCTTAGACAGGTTCAAGCCGCCGCTGCCGGTAATTACCGGCAGAAGCTGAACCGGTCCGATTTGGTTTCTGGCACGGGACAAAAGTTCTGCCAGTGTCTCCTGGATATGAGCCAGATGGCGTTCATAATCGGAGAATACAATACGATTTCGTTCATCCAGTATAGCAATCTTAACAGTGGTGGAACCAATATCAATTCCCAGAGAATAATAGGTAGTCATGGTAACCCTCCCTTTATCAAAACAAAGAACAATCAAATTATTATTTTCAGGATTGCGGGAGCACATAGCGCGTTACAATCCGTAGGTATCAGGGGGCAAAATAACTTTTGCCCCCAACATCATGTTATCATGTGTAAGGTCATAGTATGTTATAAACTGTTTGGCAGCAAAAAACAAGTTAATTTTCCTTAAATAAATATGTAAAAAGAATAAAACGGACAAAAGTCGACAAAACTATAAGTTTCTAGTAAAAAAGCGGAGGAATTAGCCAGAAATTAGTGGCTAGCCATTTGACAAACCCCATAAAAACCAATATAATGATTGAGTAAATTTGGTAAGTTCACCATTAAAAGCAGTAAAAACGTTAACCAGCGCTAAGAAATGAGGGTACTAGATGAAGTTTGTAGACAAATTAGAGCGGAAATTTGGCCGTTTTGCAGTGCGAAATCTAATGCTGTATATTATTATTCTTTATGCTGCCGGATTTCTGATTCAGAAGTGGAACCCCTTGCTCTACTGGCAGTACCTGAGTCTGGATGCCAGTGCAATTCTGCGGGGACAGATCTGGCGGATTGTGACCTTTCTGATGTATCCGCCGAGCGACAGCATTCTGTGGCTTGTGCTGCTCAGCTATATTTATTACTGCCTGGGCAGAACCCTGGAGCAGGTGATGGGAACCTTCCGGTTTAACCTGTACATCTATCTTGGTGTCTTGGGGTATGTGATTGCGGCAATTTGCATTTATGCGTTTTCGGGGCAGTTATTCTTCCTGACGGCCGGCAATCTGTATCTGAGCATGCTGCTGGCGATCGCCGCCGCCTATCCGGATGCGGAGTTTCTCCTCTACTTTGTCTTCCCAATTAAGGCAAAGTGGCTGGGACTCTTTTATGGAGCGATGGAGATTTATACGTTTATTCAATCGAACTGGGTCGTTCGGGTCGCAATTGCAATGTCGCTGTTAAACTTCCTGGTATTCTTTGTATTTCTCCGCCGTCCCGCGCAGCGCGCCAAGCAAACGACGAAAAAGGTGATCTACAAAGCGAAGGTTAATCAGGCAAAATCCGGTCCCAGACACCGCTGTGCCATATGCGGCCGTACTGAATTGGAGGATCCGATGCTGGAATTCAGGTATTGCTCCAAATGTGAAGGGAGCTATGAATATTGTCAGGACCATTTGTATACGCACATGCATGTAACGAAAGGAAGTGACGGGGGTGAAAAAAACTAAAATTATCTGCACGATGGGACCCAATACGGAAGCGGAAGAAATTCTCAAGTGCCTGATCCGGGAGGGAATGGACATTGCCCGGTTTAACTTCTCCCACGGAACCCATGAAGAGCACCGGAAGAAGCTGGAGCTTCTCCAGCAGGTAAGGGAAGAGATGGGAATACCGGTGGCGGCTTTGTTAGATACAAAGGGGCCGGAGATTCGGACCGGTCTGCTGGAGAATGGACAGCCGGTAACCCTGGAAACAGGGCAGACCTTTACGCTCACGACAAAGGATGTCGTGGGGAATAAGAAGACCGTATACATTACTTATGAAGGCTTGGCGGAGGATGTATCCGCCGGTGACCGGATTCTAATAGATGATGGACTGATCGAACTGACCGTCCGGGAAGTGACAGGGACGGACATTCTGTGTGTGGTGGACAATGGCGGAGAGCTGGGCCAAAGAAAAGGAATAAATGTGCCAGGCGTAAAGGTGCGTCTGCCGGATATCACGGATCAGGACAAGGAAGACATTGTCTTCGGGATCGAGCAGGGCTTTGACTTTATTGCCGCGTCATTTGTACGCTCGGCTGAATGCATCCGTCAAATCCGTGAAATTCTGAATTTTTTTAATTCGGAAATCCAGATTATTGCAAAAATAGAAAATCGGGATGGCGTGGACAACCTGGATGAAATCCTGAAGGTCTGTGATGGTATTATGGTAGCCAGAGGGGATATGGGAGTGGAAATCCCCCCGGAAGAGATTCCTCATATTCAGAAGGAAATGATCCGTAAATGTAATGAAGCCTGCAAGCCGGTTATAACGGCTACTCAGATGCTGGATTCGATGATCCGCAATCCCCGGCCTACCCGGGCGGAGGTGGCGGATGTAGCCAATGCCATTTACGATGGTACGGATGCCATTATGCTGTCCGGCGAGACGGCAGTAGGTAAATATCCGGTGGAAGCGGTAAAAATGATGACGCAGATTGCGCTGTCCACGGAGAGTTTTTTGGATCACGATGCTTATCGGCAGCGCCGGATTTCCCGGCATAAAAACAGTGTAACGAATGTAGTTTGCTATTCCTCTGTTTCGGCGGCAACCCAGCTGGAGGCAAAGGAAATACTGGCGCCTACGCTGTCGGGTTATACCTGCCGGATGCTTTCCAAATGGCGTCCCAGTGTGGAGATCGTCGGTCTCACACCGAATGAACGGGTACTGCGGCAGATGCAGCTGCTGTGGGGCGTCCGCCCGATGAAGCTGCAATGGCAGAAATCGACCGAAGAACTGGTGCGCCATTGTATTGAACTATCGAAGAAAGAGGGCCGGATCGCCGCCGGTGATATGATTGTGCTTACCACCGGTACGGTCAATGCGCCGGGGGAAGAGGTTCGTGCGGCCGGCTATACAAATATGATGAGAACTTTAATAGTGGACTAAAAGTAAGGAGCAACCAAATTGGAAAAAAGGACATTCGTAACTAAAGAGCAATTGGATCAGATCATTCAGCAGTATCCGACACCCTTTCATCTTTATGATGAAAGAGGGATCCGGGAAAATGCAAGGAAGGTAAAACAGGCCTTCTCCTGGAATCCTGGATTTAAGGAATATTTTGCGGTTAAGGCAACGCCGAATCCTTACCTGCTTCAGCTGCTCCATGAGGAAGGCTGCGGCTGTGACTGCTCCTCTTATACGGAGCTGATGCTGGCGGAGGCCTGCGGCATTACGGGCAGCGAGATTATGTTTTCCTCCAATGCGACCCCCGCGCAGGATTTTGCGTACGCCAGAGAGCTGGAAGCGATTATTAATCTGGATGACATTACCCATATCGAATTTCTGGAGAAGCATGGCGGAATTCCGGAGACCATCAGCTGTCGCTATAATCCCGGCGGAATTTTCCAGATGAGTAACGGAATCATGGATAATCCGGGAGATGCCAAATACGGATTTACCACGGAGCAGATGTTCGAAGGTTTCCGTATGCTAAAGAAGAAGGGGGCCAGGAAATTTGGCATTCATGCGTTTTTGGCCAGCAATACGGTTAGCAATGAATATTACCCCAATTTGGCAAAGGCGCTGTTTCAGCTGGCCGTAAAGCTGCAGGCGGAAACCGGAGCGGAGATTCACTTTATTAACCTGTCGGGGGGGGTCGGTATTCCTTACCGTCCGGAACAAGAGCCAAATGATATTCTGGCCATCGGAGAAGGCGTCCGGAAGGTGTATGAGGAGGTCCTGGTGCCGGCCGGCATGGGCGGCGTGGCGGTCTATACGGAGATGGGGCGTTTTATGACGGGCCCTTATGGCTGTCTGGTGACCCAGGCGGTTCATGAGAAGCATACGTATAAAGAGTACATTGGCTGTGATGCCTGCGCGGCGGACTTGATGCGCCCGGCAATCTATGATGCGTACCACCATATAACGGTTATGGGGAAGGAGGATAAGCCCTGTGACCATAAGTATGATATTACAGGCTCCCTCTGCGAGAACAACGATAAGTTTGCCAAGGACCGGATGCTGCCGGAGATCGAGAGGGGAGATCTGCTGGTGATTCACGACGCCGGTGCCCATGGGCATGCAATGGGCTATAACTATAACGGCAAGCTGCGTTCGGCTGAACTCCTGCTGAAGGAGGACGGTTCGGCGCAGATGATCCGCCGGGCCGAGACGCCGAAGGATCTGTTTGCCACACTGGATTTCGCTGATTTTTCGTTACCGGGCAACCGCTGATTTACAATTCCGCGTCCGTGAGTTCCGTATTTTTACGGAACTCACGGCAGTCTTATTTCCATTCTATCCTAATCGAATAAAATCCAAAAAAATAATTTAAGAAACGATGTTGACAATTTAATAAAACTGTATTAGTATTAAAACAATAGCGAACATAAGTTCTGGCACAACACATATCTGGGAGGATAAACCATGATCAAAGAAGAAAAATTAAAAGCGCTGGATGCGGCGGTAACGAATATTGAGAAAGCGTATGGCAAGGGTTCCATCATGAAGCTGGGCGATGAGAATGCCCATATGAACGTGGAGACGATTCCTACCGGTTCTCTGAGCCTGGACCTTGCGCTGGGCCTGGGCGGTGTGCCGCGGGGCAGAATCGTGGAGATTTACGGCCCGGAGTCCAGCGGTAAGACGACGGTGGCCCTTCACATAATTGCCGAGGCCCAGAAGCGGGACGGGATTGCCGGTTTCATTGACGCGGAGCATGCACTGGATCCGGCCTATGCGAAGAAGATCGGTGTAGATATTGATAATTTATACATTTCACAGCCGGATAACGGTGAGCAGGCTTTGGAGATTGCGGAGACGATGGTCCGCTCCGGCGCTCTGGATATTGTGGTGATTGACTCGGTTGCGGCTCTGGTTCCCAAGGCAGAGATTGAAGGTGAGATGGGCGATACACAGGTGGGCCTGCAGGCGCGACTGATGTCGAAGGCGCTTCGTAAGCTGACGGCCGTGATTTCCAAATCCAACTGCGTGGTGATTTTTATTAACCAGCTGCGTGAGAAGGTGGGCGTTATGTTCGGTAGTCCGGAGACGACTACCGGCGGCCGCGCGCTGAAGTTCTATTCCTCTGTTCGTTTGGATGTGCGCCGCATTGAGACCCTGAAGCAGGGCGGTGAGATGATCGGTAACCGTGTGCGGATCAAGGTCGCGAAGAATAAAGTGGCGCCTCCTTTTAAGGAAGCAGAGTTTGACATTATGTTCGGAGAGGGAATTTCGACGGAAGGCGATATTCTGGATCTGGCGGCAAAGACCGGAATTGTAGAGAAGAGCGGTGCATGGTACGCTTACGGAGGCAATAAAATTGGCCAGGGACGTGAAAACGCAAAGACATTCCTGAAGGAAAATACAGCAATTTGCCGCGAAATCGAAGAGAAGGTCCGGACGGAGTTTGGATTCGGAGATCCGAAGGCAGCGACAGAATCCGAATAACATTTGCAGATGGCTTTATCTAAGGCGGGTACATTCTATAGAATCCATTAGATTCTGCTTGACAGGCACCTTAAAAGAGTTTAAAATTTACATGTTGTATTATTTACTGATGTACAATGAAAATTGAATAAGGAGGTGCTCCTGTGACAGAAATAATCATTGCTGTAGTGATTACCCTTGTCATTGTAGCCCCCGTTACTTGGCTTCTTGCGACTAATTACCGTAAGGGTGTATATGAGAAGAAGATCGGTTCTGCTGAAGAGAGATCAAGAGAGATCATAGACGAAGCATTGAAGGTTGCAGAAACCAAGAAGCGTGAGGCTTTATTGGAAGCGAAGGAAGAGTCTCTGCGTACAAAGAACGAACTGGAGAAGGAATCGAAGGAACGGCGGGCAGAGATTACAAGGCAGGAACGTCGCATGCAGAACAAAGAAGAGAACTTGGACAAGAAGACCGAGGCTCTGGAGAAGCGAGAGGGCGGACTGACAGCGAGAGAAGAGAACCTGAACAAGAAGAATGTCGAGTTGGACGGACTTCTTGAGAAGGAGAAAGTGGAATTGGAGCGAATTTCTGGATTTACCTCCGAACAAGCAAAGATCTATCTGCTACAAACTGTTGAAGAAGATGTTAAACACGATACCGCGAAGTTAATTAAAGAAATGGAAGCCAGAGCAAAGGAAGAAGCGTCGAAGAAGGCCAGGGAATATGTGGTCGGCGCGATTCAGAAATGCTCCGCGGACCATGTGGCAGAGACTACGATTTCAGTAGTTCAGCTGCCCGGCGATGAGATGAAGGGGCGTATTATCGGCCGTGAAGGACGAAATATCCGAACACTGGAGACATTAACCGGTGTGGATTTGATTATTGATGATACGCCGGAAGCAGTAATACTGTCTGGATTTGATCCGATGCGCAGGGAAGTTGCAAAGATTGCGCTGGAGAAGCTGATCCTGGATGGACGAATCCATCCAGCCAGAATTGAGGAAATGGTCGAGAAGGCCCAGAAAGAGGTCGAGACCATGATTCGTGAGGAAGGGGAAGCTGCTACGCTGGAAGTGGGAATTCACGGAATTCATCCGGAATTGGTTCGGTTACTGGGTAAAATGCGTTTCCGTACCAGCTATGGACAGAATGCGCTGAAGCATTCGATTGAAGTCGCGCATTTGTCCGGCTTACTTGCAGCTGAAATGGGATTGGATATCCGTATGGCAAAACGAGCCGGCTTACTGCATGATATCGGCAAGAGCCTGGATCATGACATAGAAGGCTCCCATATTCAGATAGGTGTGGATCTCTGTAAGAAATACAAGGAATCCCAGATGGTGATTAATGCGGTAGAATCTCACCACGGGGATGTAGAACCCACCAGTTTAATTGCATGTCTGGTACAAGCAGCGGATGCAATTTCCGCGGCAAGACCAGGAGCAAGGCGTGAAACATTAGAGACATATACCAACAGATTGAAACAGTTAGAAGACATCACCAATTCCTTTAAGGGAGTGGATAAGTCATTTGCGATTCAGGCAGGTAGAGAAGTTCGTATTATGGTAGTTCCGGAACAGGTAAATGATGATGACATGGTATTGATGGCCAGAGAGATTTCCAAGCAGATTGAAGCAGAGCTGGAATATCCCGGTCAGATCAAGGTCAATGTGATCCGCGAATCCCGTGTGACGGATTATGCGAAGTAATAAGTTGATGAAATGTGAAAAGTGGTCAGCAATTGTGCCGGCCACTTTTTCTTTCTTTTATAATGATTAGAACGTCAAAAGGTATTGTAACAGGGAATTGCTTATGGTACTATAGACGCAAGAGATTTTAAAGAGAGGAGATATAGAAAGATGCCTACAACATTATCAGAAAAAGCAAAAAAAGTAAAGAATTCCTCCACCCTGGCCATTACGGCAAAGGCGAAAGAGCTGCGTGCCGGAGGAGCAGATGTAGCCAGTTTTGGAGCTGGTGAGCCCGATTTCCCTACGCCGAAGAACATATGCGATGCTGGAATCCAGGCGATTGTGAGCGGTAATACCCGTTATACGGCTGCATCCGGAATCAAGGAGCTGAAGGAAGCGATTTCTAACAAATTTGCATCCTTTAACCATCTGGATTATAAGCCGAACCAGATTGTAGTCAGCAATGGCGGCAAGCATGGCCTGACGAACATTTTCGCGGCCATTTTGAATCCTGGAGATGAAGTGATTATTCCGGCTCCTTATTGGCTGAGTTATCCGGAGATTGTCCGGTTGTCCGACGGTGTGCCGGTGGTGGTGCGCTGCGCGAAGGAGAATCAGTATAAGCTGACAGTAGCCCAGTTGGAGGAAGCAGTCAGTGCTAAGACAAAAGCGCTGGTTCTGAATACACCGAACAATCCTACCGGTATGATTTATACAGCGGACGAGCTGAGAGCGATTGGTGAATTTGCCGTTGCTCATGATTTTTATATTGTCGCGGATGAGATGTATGAGATTCTTGTATATGGCGGCAGAAAGCATGTGAGCATTGCTTCTTTAAGTGACGCCATTTACCAGAAGACCATTACTTGCAGCGGTGTATCCAAGAGCTATGCTATGACCGGCTGGAGAATCGGCTATACCGGTTCCGCTCCCGAGCTGGCTTCCCTGATGGGCAGCATTCAGAGCCACCAGGCGTCCAATCCCTGTACGATTTCTCAGGCAGCGGCTGTTGAGGCGCTGAATGGTCCGCAGGATGCGATTCATGAAATGCTGAAGGCATTTGAGGAAAGAAAGAACTATCTCTATGAGCGCGTCAATAAAATGCCTTATGTCACCAGCATTGAGCCCCAGGGGGCTTTTTACCTGTTTGTAGACTGCAATGGCCTCTATGGTAAGAGCTATCAGGGCAGAACGATTGCATCGGCAGCGGATATCGCGGATATCTTAATCGAAGAATACAAGACGGCAGTGGTTCCGTGCGGAGATTTTGGCTTTGATGACCATATCCGCCTGTCCTATGCAACTTCAATGGAGGAGATTACCAAGGGACTGGATCGCATTGAGCATTTTTTGCAGCAGTTATAAGAGGCAGTAAATGGAGAAAGTAGAACGCTTAAAGCGGGAGCTGGCCTATCAAGGGAAGGTGATTCAGGTCTATCAGGATACGGTACGTGTGCCGAACGGCAATGTTACTGTGTGGGACTATATTCACCATGACGGGGCAGCAGCCGTGGTGCCGGTTATGAAGGATGGCAGAATTCTGATGGTGCGCCAGTACCGCAATGCATTGGATCGGTTTACGCTGGAGCTGCCTGCCGGTAAGGTGGATTCGCCTGACGAGTCAAAGGCTTTGTGTGCGGCCAGAGAGCTGGAAGAAGAGACCGGATACCGCAGTGAGGATCTGGAATTGCTGATTACGGTCAATACGACCGTGGCTTTCTGTAACGAACTTATTGAAATCTACGTTGCCAGGAATCTCATTCCGGCCAGACAGAATCTGGATGAGGATGAAGATATCTGTATGGAGGCCCTTACCCTGGAGGAGCTGCTGGCGATGATCCGCCGTCAGGAGATTCGGGACAGTAAGTCCATAGCTGGAATTCTGGCATACCAAACCTATATGACTTGACCCATTTGTAGGTCAAACTGGTATAATTCAAGCCTGTTCGGAATAAATTGAAAAAAACTCCGGAGGCAGGCTGTTATGAAAAAAACCGTATTTTTAAAGAATCAATTATTTATCGTCCTTGCTGCAGGTATTGTGGCAGGGACTTTATTTGCAAATTTTCCTGGCAGAGCCTATATTGGACAGGTTGGAATCTTCTCTTCCTCCTACCAGGATCATCTGACTTCCGGCAGCTGGGATTCCTGGAATCTGTTTCTCTACCTCTGTGCGCAGAGGCTGATTCCTCCGGTGGCTCTGTTTTTTCTTTCTTTTACCCGTTGGAGAAATCCGGCATTGTGTCTGTGCTGCTTCTGGTGCTTCTTTTCTCTGGGAATCTTCTGGGCGTCCTGTATTGTCCTCTGTGGAATAAAGGGGATTCTCCTGTTTATGTTTAGTCTGCTTCCCCATGGCTTTTTATACGGGTGGGGAGGATTGCAGCTGGGGAAGCTTTTCCTGCGGCGTGTCCGGGGGGTTTCTTACTTCGTGCAGCCCATGGCATTGCTGGTGTTAGGCGTGGTATCAGAAGCCTGGGTACATCCTTATATTCTCCGTTTCCTGTTTCAGATTTTCAACATACTGAGATAAAGGGTACGCGAGTCATCGGACAAATGGAAAGGAAGTCCATAAAAGTTCGTAATGGGACTTCTAAAATGTGAACCAGCCTACTAGAATATAAAAAAACAGGAAACGGAACAAACTATGAACCGAAAGAGAATTATATCCCTTTTTCTTGCCCTTCTAATTCTACTTACATATCCATGCCCCGTACGGGCGGAGGAATCGTCGCCGCTGAATATCACCTCAACCTCGGTGCTGCTGATGGAGGCATCCACCGGGACGGTGATTTATGAGAAAAATGCCGACGAAGTCCTGTATCCGGCCAGTATCACAAAAATTATGACGTTGATATTGATCTTCGATGCATTGGAATCCGGCAAAATCCAGAAGACAGACGTGGTACGGGTCAGTGAATATGCGGCATCCATGGGAGGCAGTCAGGTATTTCTGGAGACCGGGGAAGAGCAGACGGTAGACACGCTGATTAAATGTATTGCGGTAGCCAGTGCAAACGATGGCTGTGTAGCCATGGCGGAACATATCTGGGGCAGTGAAGCAGCCTTTGTAGAGAAGATGAATGAGCGGGCACAGGAATTGGGAATGACGAATACCAATTTTGTGAATTGCTGTGGTCTGGACGTGGATGGACATATGACCAGCGCCCGTGACGTAGGTCTTATGTCGAGAGAACTGATTACCAAATATCCGGACATATATAATTATTCGCAAATCTGGATGGAAAACATCACGCACGTGACGGCAAAGGGATCCAGTGAATTTGGACTTGCAAATACCAATAAGCTGATAAAGCAGTATTCCAATGCAACGGGGCTAAAAACCGGATCCACCGATCTGGCTAAAAGCTGTATATCCGCTACTGCGAATAAGAATGGAATTGATTTGATTGCAGTAGTAATGGCAGCGCCGAATTACAAGGTGCGTTTTCAGGAGGCAATTGCCCTTTTGGAATATGGCTATGCTAACTGCAAACTATATCAGGATACGGAACCCCAGGAGCTGCCGCAGATGAAAGTGAATGGCGGCGTAGAGGACCATGTATCTCTTACATATGGGACACCTTTTTCCTATTTGAGTACAGAGGGAGAGGATTTTAGTAATATAGAGAAGTCGCTGGAGCTGCCGGAGTCGGTGGAAGCCCCCCTGGAGGAGGGCCAGGTGGTAGGCCGGCTGGTGTACCGCATGAATGGGCAGGAACTGGGACGCGCCGATATTTTGACACAGAACGCAGTGGAAGAAGCGGGATGGATGGATTATTTGACACAGCTGTTTTTCCGTTGGCTGTTCTAAGAGAGTATGGAGAGAAGGAATCTGTGGCCGGGAAACGGCGCGGATTCTTTCCATTTGTATACATTTTCACAAAAAAAGCACACATTTATAACAAATCCACCACAATTTAAAAGTATATTTAGTACTAAGGAGTAACAAAAACAGGAGGTGAGAAGATGACGTATTTGTACGAAGGAAATCAAGAATCGCCTCTTCCGGAGATTCCGGAGGAGCCTAAGAAGCCTAGAAGAAAACGAAAAAGAAGATTCGTAAAAAAAGCAGGTGCCCTGGTGTTAAGTGGCTTGTTGTTCGGGGCAGCGGCAGCGGCAGCCTTTCAGGGAGTCAATACCTGGATGGGTAACGATTCGATGCAGGCAGCGTCGAATCATACGGAAACAGAAGCGAGCACTACCCAGGCGGCAAATTCCGGGAGTGTCCTCCGCACAGCCACTTCTTCCAGTGACGGAGTAACAGATTCTCAGTCCCTGGATGTCTCGGATGTAGCAGAAGGGGTTATGTCCTCTGTTGTAGCGATTACCAGAAAGAGCGTACAAGAGGTCCAGAACTATTACAGCATGTTTGGGCGCGGCGGATCCGGCAGCACGCAGGAAGTCGAAAGCCAGGGATCTGGTATTATTATCGGAGAGAACGGTACGGAATTACTGATGGTAACCAATAACCATGTGGTAGAAGGCGCCACGACTCTGTCCGTCAGCTTTATTGACAACAGTGTATACGAAGCAACGATAAAAGGTACGGACTCTTCCAGTGATTTAGCGGTAATCAGCGTTCCTCTGTCCGCTATTTCGGAAGAGACCCTGTCTCAGATCAAAGCAGCCCAGATTGGTAATTCCGATGACCTGAAAGTAGGTGAGCAGGTGGTAGCAATTGGTAACGCGCTGGGATATGGACAGTCTGTAACGACCGGAATTGTCAGTGCTTTGAACCGCCAGATCGAAACCACGGATGTCGCGCTAATTCAGACGGATGCAGCGATCAATCCCGGTAACAGCGGCGGTGCCTTAATTAATATGAAGGGAGAAGTCGTAGGAATTAACTCTGCGAAGTATGCTTCCACCGAAGTAGAAGGAATGGGGTACGCAATCCCGATTTCGGCAGCTTCGCCGATTATTGAAGAGCTGATGAATCAGGAACCCAAGGAAAAAGTGTCCGAGGATCAGGCCTCTTACCTGGGGGTCAGTGGAGAGAGTATTACCAGTGAAATGGCCGCCATGTATGGATTTCCGGAGGGTATCTACGTAACCAGCGTTACGGCCGGTGGACCGGCCGAAGCGGCAGGTGTTCAGACCAATAGCATCATTACGAAATTTGATGGAACAAGCATATCCGGAATATCAGAATTAAAGAGCCTGTTGGAGTACTATGCAGCGGGTGAGACCGTTGAGCTGACGGTGATGACAGCCCAAAATGGCAGTTATGTGGAGCAGACGCTGACCGTGACACTTGGCTCGGCAGCAGAGACTTTGTCCCAGATTGAAACTGGGAGACGGTTCCAGATGCCGAATAGCTCCCAGAATTCCGGCCAGACATTCTTTAGTCCTTAAGTAGAAAATGGAAGTAGATTGTTAAAAATCGGTTATTGCAAGGTTTTTTGCCTGATACCCTGCCGCCATAAAGGCGGCAGGGTTCTTTTTGTGTCCGGAACATTCAAAGGGTTCGCTTTTTTTTCATTCCTTCTCATATTTTTCAAAACAAATAAAATGCAAGAACCCTCGGAAAAATGGAGAATTTTCAAAAGCCTCTCCATGCATTAAGCTCATAATACGTTGTCGCAACAACACAAAAAGTGAAAGAGGAGGGATTGTGTGAAGGCTGTTAAATGGCTGGAGCGGTACTTTGAAGAAGCGATCTGTGTGATCCTGCTGATCAGCATGACCATCGCTATGATGCTGCAGATTGTGATGAGATACTTCTTTAAAGCGCCGATGACCTGGCCCGAGGAATTCTGCAGGTACTGCTTTATAGCGTCGGCTTTTATCTCGCTGGGATACTGCTTTCGGAATAATTGTATGCTCAGGATTGATATGTTTGCCAAAAAGATGCCGAAGGTAATTGGAACGGTTCTGGAGTTCTTTTCCCGTATTGCCAGTGTCGCCTTTTGCCTCATTATGGTTGAACCGGCTTATCAGGTGGCGGTGAATGCTGCTGTTATTGATCAGGTAAGTCCGGCGATGAAGCTTCCTATGTGGATTCTATACGGTATGGCTCCGCTTGGTTTTGCCCTCGGCGTCATCCGTGGAATTCAGGATTTCTTTACCTACATAAGAACGCTTCGTGAAGCGAAGGAGGTGGAAGCAGGATGACAATCATGGTATTTGGTGTGTTTTTTGTGCTGCTGGCATTGTCCGTTCCCATTTGCTTTGCCATGGGGTTTGCGACGATTACACCGGCGCTGATCGACCCTGCCTTTATGGCGGATCTGCAGTTTGTAGTCCGCAGTATGATTAAGGGTGTGGATAGTACCCCTATCCTGGCCATTCCTTTATTTATGTTATCCGGAGCGATCATGGCCACCGGAGGACTGTCTAAGAAGTTATTTGATGTATTTGCAGTGTTTATCGGTAAAATACGGGGCGGAATGCCTTGTGCGGTAGTAGTTACCTGCCTTTTCTATGGCGCTATTTCCGGCTCCGGACCAGCGACGTGTGCGGCAGTCGGAACCATGTGTATTCCTTTTCTGGTTAGTCTGGGATACGATAAAGTTTTTTCGGCGGCACTGGTGGCTACGGCAGCCGGCCTGGGGGTTATTATTCCCCCCAGCATCCCTTACATCGCTTATGCCATGGTAACCGATACCTCGGTAGGAAACCTCTTTATCGCCGGTATTATTCCGGGGTGTCTGATCGCATTTGTGCTGATGATTTATGTAGTGGCTTATTGCCGGATTAAAGGAGAGAACCGGGAGCGGATTGAAGAGAACTACCGCGCTTTGCGGGACAAAGGGATCCTGGGCGTATTTAAGGAAGGTTTTTGGGCCTTGCTGACACCGGTGATTATCCTGGGCGGAATTTACAGTGGTATTGTAACGCCGACGGAGGCTGCCTGCGTATCCGTTTTTTATTCCGTTTTCGTATGCTTATTTGTGTACCGTACGATTAAAATAAAAAATTTACTGGGGTTCTTCCGACAGGGCGTTAAATCCTATGCTCCGCTAGGCGCGATGATAGCACTGGCACAGGGGTTTGTAAAGCTAATGGTGATCATCGACGCGCCGGTTACCATTTCAGAATTTCTGTCCAGTACGGTTGGAAGCAAAATCATTTTCCTGTTATTGTTAAACATTCTGTTGTTTATTATGGGGATGGTGATGGATGTGGGACCGGCCATTATGATTTTAGCGCCCATGTTGCTGCCTTTTGCCAGAAGCCTGGGAATTGATCCGGTGCACCTGGGGATTGTCCTTACCACGAACCTGGCGGTTGGTTTCGTGACACCACCTTTTGGCATGAACCTGTTTGTGGCAGCCCCTTTGATTCAGGAAGACGCCATGGTGATTGGCAAGAAGGCGATGCCCTTAATTGGAACCTACTGCATTGCATTGCTGATGATTACACTAATCCCGGCCATCAGCCTTGCATTGCTGTGAGAAAATTATTTATAAGGAGGAGAAATTGTATGAAGAAAAAAATGACAGCAGTATTGATGAGTGCGCTTATGGCAGCGTCTATGATAGGGTGCGGCAGCCAGTCCGCAGGGACGACAACCGCGGAAGACACTACCGGTGCGGCGGAGACAACGGCATCTACAGACAGTACCGGGGGTAGAAATGACGCTTACGCAGATCTTCCCGAGATTCAGATTACCTTTGCCTCTTCTCAATCCTCTGCGTTGGCGGTCAGCAAGTTCATCATAGCGGAAGCGGAACGTATCGAGGAGAGTACCGGCGGCAAATTGAAAATCAAGGTGGCTTTTGACGGAACGCTGGGAAATGACTCCGAGCTGGTAGAGAGTTGTATGGCGGGAAGCATCCCGATGATTCTGCTGTCTTCCTCGGCCATGGTCTCCTACATACCGGAGATGGCAGTCTTTGATATGCCGATGGTGTTTAAGTCCGGGGCATCTGCTTATGAAAAAATTCCTTCCATCCGCGATACGATAAATGAGTTCGCGAATCAGAAGAAGCTGCAAATGCTGTATATAGCCTCCAGCAACATGAGAAGTCTGACCTCCAATAAAGAGATCAAAACGCCGGAAGATTTTAAGGGTTTAAATATCCGTACGCTGGAGAATTCTTACCATATGGCATTCTGGAAAAACATGGGGGCGAATCCGACACCCCTGGCTTTCTCAGAATTGTATCTGGGACTTCAGCAGGGATTGGTAGATGCACAGGATAACCCGATTCAGGCAGTGTATGCGATGAAATTCCATGAGGTACAGGATTATTACATGGACATTCCGGCATTTGCCAGTGTTAGCTGCTATGTGATGAACCTGGACTATTTCTATGAACTTCCGGAGGCATATAAGAATATCCTCGATGAATTTATTCAAAACACGACAGAATATGCTTATAACTCTCAGAAGGAGCAGGATGCGGCCGTATTCGAAGCAATTGGCGATCAGATCACGGTTCTCAATTATACGGACGACATTGCGGCTGTGATGGAGGAGGCCGCAAAACCCATATGGGATATGCTTCGCACGGACTTGGGGGATAACCTGGTAGATGCTTACCGGGCTATCTCGGATGTACAGTAATAAAACTTTTACAATTTATCAAATCTTTATAGAAGGAGGGAATAATGGCGCTATTACAAGTGAAAACAGAGAACGGAATTGTGGAAGGGCTGCCTGCCGGCAATCAGGCGGTCAGTCTGTTTAAAGGAATCCCTTTTGCCAAGGCGCCAGTCGGAGATCTGCGCTTTCGGGCACCCCAGCCCATGGAGCTATGGGAAGGCGTTTATCCGGCTTATAAATTCGCCCCGATTGCCATGCAGCCCCGGTTTGCGTCAGAGGGTGGAAATACCTTGGCGGCAAAAGAGTTCTATGTGGTTGAATTTCCCAGAAGTGAGGACTGTCTTTATTTGAATATTTGGACGCCGGCCAAATCCGCAGAAGAGCAGCTTCCGGTCGCGGTTTATATCCACGGCGGCGGTTTCGAAACGGGATACAGCTATTTGAACGCCTATGACGGAGAAGGCTTCGCGAAGCGGGGGATAGTCTTTGTCAGTATTGCTTACCGGCTGAATATATTTGGGTTTCTGGGGCTTAGCGAGCTGGAAAGGGAGGATCCCCATGGGAGCACCGGTAACTATGGCACCATGGATCAGGTGGCTGCTATCCAGTGGGTCAGGCGAAATATTTCAGGCTTTGGTGGGGATCGTAATTGTATTACCGTATTCGGACAGTCGGCAGGAGGCCTCAGCACCATGAATCTCTGCGCCACACCATTGTTGAATGGTTATTTTCAGAGGGCGATCATGCAGAGTGGTGGCGGCTTGTCCCGTAAGGGGATGCTGACACTGTCAAAAGAAGAAGCTAAGAGCAGAGGCCAGGAATTCATGAAGTTTATAGGGGCGGCTGATTTAGAGGAGGCTCGGGCGCTTCCGGCGGATTTGCTGGTAGAGAGGTACCAGGAGTTCAAGGCACACATTGGAATAGCCATTCCTTTTGCGCCCACGGTAGACGGGTATGTGAACCCGCTGGAACCAATCCGGTATTTTCTGGAGGGGAGACATCAGGTGACAGATACAATGATTGGCTCAACTGCAGATGAGATGCGCCATAAGGATGTACCACTGCCTTCCAGGGAGGCATTAGAGAAGGCCGCCTCCATGTATGGCCCCCGTGGGGGAGAGTATCTGGCGGCCATACAAAGCGAAGATGAGGGGGCTTGCAGAAAGCACTTTGAGGATCCAATGGGAGACAGTATGCTGGCTGCATCCCTGTCATGGTGTGAAAATCAGAATATGCTTGGAAGAAAACCCGCGTATATGTATTATTTTACATATGCGCCGCCGGGAGCAGAAGAAACAGGCGCCCATCATTCGGCAGAGCACCACTATGTGTTCCAGACACTGGTTCGTTCCCAGCGCCCATACACCGGTCATGATTTTGACTTGTCAAATCAATTGGCCGATTATTGGGCCAATTTTATAAAAACCGGTGATCCAAATGGCTCTCATGAGACCCGGTGGAATCCTTACCGGAGCGGAGCACCGGAAACGCTGGTCATTGGCTCTGCGTGTGAGATGCAGCAGCTGTCCGTTAACAGTAAGGTGAAGTTTTTGACAGACTATAGTTTAAAAGGATAGAGCAGGTGGCAGCATACTTAACAAAAGAAGTATCCATAAGCCTGGCAGCGAAAGGCGCCAGGCTTATGGCATATTAAGGGGGGATAGATTTGCGCCCCGGAATATGTTAATATACGAGAAAGAGTATGGAGAAGCAGCATAGAGAAGCAGTAAAGGGGAGGGCAAAATGCAGACGGATTTAAAGAAAGCAGGAGTGGGCCGAATGTTTCGGACTAAGAAATTGTACTTCCAGATCTTTGGCGGACTTTGTTTGCTATCGGTAGTGATCCTGCTGTTTTTTGGATTTTATACAAATGCTGTATACGGAGGAGAGAAGAGGAGAAATCTGCACCGGATCCATGCGCTGCGTTTGCAGAAAATATGTGATGGGATAGAACGTACGCTGGATCTTCTGGCGGGAGCGATAGAGCAGACCCTTTGGACCAATGATTTTATTACAGCCCTTATTAATCCGGAGGGTATAGATGACATGGCTTCCCAACGAATTGTGAGGAATCTGGAGAGCCAGAAAGCGGCCAATGAGATGATTGTGAAGATGTTTCTGGTCTCTGGTACTTCTAGTACGGTGTATCACTCGGATAATTATTATATGCCCTGGGAATATAGCCGGGAAGCCAGTGTCTGTGAGCGATACTGGCAAGAGTATGAGCCAGACTTACATCCGGGTAATGAGAGCGGAGAATGGACGGCGATGGTTTGGAAGCAGAAGGTGTATTTAATCGTAGATATGAAAACCCCTTATTATTTGGGCAGTTGTTTTATGGAATTACAGCCAGAGCGTTTGCGGGAGGTCCTGGGAGCGGATAGTGAGAAAGAGAAGATTCTGGTTTACGACAAGGACGGCACTTCCATTCTGGGGACAGAAGCCGCCTATGGAGATTGGGGCGGGGATACCCTGCAGGTTCTGGAGGCGGATCGTATTGAACAGTACGACTTGGCGAAATCGGGCTCTTCTGCTTATCAGGTAGTGGGTAACCGTATCGATTGGACCTATGTGATGGTGCCTCTTCTTCCCTCCGGCAGTTCCCTGCTGCAAAGGATTCCCATGCTGCTACCGATTATTTTGCTTTCTGCTGTTTTCTGCGTTTTACTGTCCTATTTGATTTCGCAGAGGGTATATGCGCCGATTCGCAGTCTGCTGAAGGCAGCGATGGAGGGCGGTGAGGGAACGGAGGTTTTCTCTGAGGCTGAGTTGATCTCCATGAAGATGCAGGGCGATGCGGAGAGCCGCAGGCAGATGGAAGCGTTTGTCCGTTCGATGTCCCGAGATATTTTGGAGCAGGTCATTCGTAAGTATATTGTTGGCAGAGATACAGAGGAGGATTATATCCGGGAGGCCTTGCAGGGCATAGGGGCCGGTTCCTTACTAAGCGGCCGCTATGTGGTGATCAGCGGAGGGTACTACTATACCGGTAACAGCCTGCCGCATATTTTGGAGAGCAATCTGTATAATCGCAGCCTGATCGAATTGGTTTGGAGACTGAAATACGATTCACTGGTGCTTTGCCCGGTGATCTTTGGCAATATGAATTTGATTGCCTGCTGCTTTGAAGAAAGCGCACCATCCCCTTACATCCAGAGAACCCTGACGGCCATCAAAAATGAAGTCAGCCAACTGGCTCAGGGGCAGCCTTTTACGGTGATCACTGAGTCCAGCCGCGTCAGTCCGGATATTATGGATCTGCGGTCCCTCTGGGCAGAAGCGAAGGAGAAGGTGCAGTTTCGCCAGTATCTTGGAGAAGAAAAGCTGGATAAGGAAGAGAGAAATGATCCGATCATAAAAAAATATGTTTCAGAACGTATCCGCCGGTTTTTGGAAATGGCGGCCGCCGGCAAGACAGCACCGGCAAAAGAAAGGCTGGATTCCATTTTAAAGCAGATGCAGATGGAAGGAGCCGGACATGAAAAGGAATGGCAGTATATCCTGGTAGCGCAGATGACGGAGGCACTGCTGGAAATGCGCATTCCCGTTGAAGAAATTCAGCGGCTGCAGATTCATAACGGCATTAAAAGGGTTAACCAATGGGAGAGCATGGATGAGTTTGCCTGCTATTATCGGAAATTTTGCCATGATATTATTCAGAACGTGGCAATGGAGAATAAAAAGAAATCCTACCGTTATGTAGATGAGGCAAAGACTTATATCCAGGGGCATTTTGCGGACTGCGCGCTCTCTTTACCGGAGATCAGTACTTCCGTAGGCATCTCGGCCTCTTATCTTAGTACGCTGTTTGTGGAGGTGACAGGAACGAACTTTATATCGTATCTGAACGGATACCGGGTGGACTTGGCGAAGAAGCTTTTAGAGGCGACCAATCTGCCGGCCCTGGAGATTGGCTTTCGGTGTGGATTTCATTCGAATCAAACCTTTTACCGGGTATTTAAGAAATATACCGGTATGGCGCCGAACCAGTACCGGGAAACAAAAAGAAAGGAGGAGAAAGGCGAATGAGAGTGACCTTATGCCTGCTGCTTTGGTGTTTGCTTTTGGGAGGCTGTAATAGCGTGACGGAGCCGGATATAACGCAGGCGTCTTCGGAATCGGAGAGTCTGGCGCAGGAGACCGGCACGGTATACCTTACTATTGCTACGGCGGCAGATTTTCGTAATGCCCCTTCCGGACAGCTTTTTCAGAAAGCGATTGACCGGCTAGTAGAGGAGTCAGAGGGTAGATTTGATATTGCCTTCTACCAGAATGGGGTGATGGGAGACGATGAACAGCTGTTCCAGGCGGTACAGAGAGGGACCGTTTCGGTTGTAATGATGTCACCGACCAGCCAGGCTGCTCAGATTCCCGAAACCATGCTGCTGGAGATTCCCCGGCTATTCCCGGACAGTGACTCCTATCATAATTTTCTTATTCAGGAAGGAGTGGATTTTCTCGCGTCTCTTTATGAAAAAAATGGGTTAGTACTATTAGGTATCAGCATCAGTGATTACCGGCATCTGACCTCCAGCAAGCCAATCGAGAGTATAGAAGACTTACAGGGTCTGAAAATACGGATTCAAGATAATGTTTGCCACCAGGTGTTCTGGGAATCTTTGGGGGCTAAGCCGGTGACGGTTTCCTTTAACGAATTGTATATGGCACTCTATAACGGAATTGTAGATGCGCAGGAGAATCCTTATGGTGTCATTTTGGCCAAGTGTTTCTATGAGGTCCAACAGTATGTCGTCGAGACCGGGCATCTGCCAAACCTCTATACCTATGTCATGAATCAGGAGCAGTATGAAGCTATGCCTGTGGCAGTACAGGAAGAACTGCAGGAAATGTTCCGGCGATATGTGCAAGATTTAAATGAGGAAACATCCATGGTGATGAAAGAACGTAAATTTCTGAAGGAGGAGTATGGCATGGAAATTGTCTTACTGACCGAGGAATGGGAAGCAGGAATACAGACCGGCAAGCAGGCGGTAGTAGATTATCTGAAGATACAGCTGGGGGCAGAGATGGTGGATCAGTACCTGAACCTTGTGGAGGTTTACCAAAAAGGCGTTTCCAATTAACAGCAAAGGAAAAACATTGCCAAGCAGGTAGACCCATGATATACTAATACAATGATTACCGCACATTATTCCATAGAATCGGAGAAAATATCGTCTGAACTAAGCGGATACCGGATTGCGATGCTGGCGGATCTGCATAATTGTACATTGGGGACGGATAACAGCAGTCTGGTTTCAGCCTTGAAGAAGGAGAAGCCGGATTGTATTTTGGTGGCTGGGGATATGGTGGTGGAAAGCGCGAAGTGCCGCCGGATACGGGTGGAATATGACAAGGCAGAAAAGCTGCTGTATCAACTGATGGAGATAGCGCCGGTTTATTATGAGAATGGGAATCACGAAAGCCGGTGGAAGAAGAGGCCTTCTGCGCATCCGGCAAAGTACCGGGATTACCAGAGGCGTCTGCAGAAAGCGGGCGTGATCTTTCTGCAGAACTCCTCGGCGCTGTTGGATACGGGGCGGGGAAGGATCCGGATTACCGGCCTGGAATTGCCGTTACGCTATTTTGAAAGGATTTGGATTCCAAAGCTTTCTGCCGGGCAGCTTGATATGTGGCTGGGGAACGCAGATCGGGAGTACTTTCAAATTTTACTGGCACATTCCCCGCAGTTTTTTAAGACATATGCAGCCTGGGGAGCGGATTTGACATTGGCGGGACATTTTCATGGCGGCCTGGTGCGCCTTCCCTTACTTGGCGGCATGATTTCTACCTATTATCGGCCTTTTCCGAAATATGACTATGGACTGTTTCGGCGGAACGGCCGGAGTATGGTGGTCAGCAGCGGTCTGGGAATTCACACGCTGCCTCTTCGGATTAATAATCCGGAAGAATTGGTGATTCTGGATTTAAAAAGCAGACCGCCGTCTGCTTCTATAGATAAAGGATAAGATAAAATGGAATTAGCGGTTAAACTCGAGGCGTTTGAAGGACCATTGGACTTGCTCCTCCACCTGATCGATAAAAACAAAGTAAATATATACGATATTCCCATTGTGGAAATCACGGCCCAATATCTGGAATATGTAAATGCCATGGACAAGCAGGACCTGGACCTGGTCAGCGAGTTTCTGGTAATGGCAGCTACGCTGCTGAATATTAAGTCTAAGATGCTTCTGCCGGCGGAGACGGACGATGAGGGAGAAGCGGAGGATCCTAGAGCGGAACTGGTAGAACGTCTTCTGGAATACCGTAAATATAAATATATCAGCGGTGATCTGCAGGATATGAGTGTGGGCAGCGATCATTTTTTCTATAAGGATCCGACTATTCCAAAGGCCGTTCTGCAATATAAACTCCCGGTAAATCTCGATGAGCTGCTGCAGGACGTGACCATGGTACGCTTAAAAACAATTTTTGACGAGGTGCTTCGCCGACAGGTTGATAAGATTGATCCGGTCCGCAGCCAGTTTGGTAAAATCCACCGGGAAGAAGTGCAGATATCGGATAAGATCACCGAAGTGAAGCGGAAAGTCCAAAAAGGCGGGCGTGTCTCTTTCCGCAATCTTTTGCGTGCAGGAGCTTCCAAAATTGAGATCGTGGTAACCTTTTTGGCAATTTTGGAATTGGTTAAGACGGGAGAAGTTTTTCTGGCGGAGGACAGCACCCGGGATGACATTATTATTGAGGGGAACGGATGATGGGGAATTACGAAGCTATGCTGGAGGGCATTTTGTTTACCATGGGTGAATCGGTCGAACGGGAAACACTGGCAATGGCTCTGGAGATTACAGAAGAAGAAGTGGATCGTTATGTGGCCGCCTTACAGGAGACCTATCAGGAGGGAAATCGTGGCTTGAAGATCCTCCGCCTGGAGGGAAGCTACCAGATGTGTACGAAGGAGGTCTGCTATGAGCCTATGATCCGGATTGCTGCCCGGCCCAAGAAGCCGGCGTTGACGGAGGTAGTGCTGGAGACATTGGCAATTATTGCCTATAAGCAGCCGATTACCAAGATGGAGATCGAGAAAATCCGCGGGGTCAGTTCGGATCACGCGGTAAATAAGCTGGTGGAATATGGTCTGGTGTGTGAAGCCGGCCGGATGAATGCACCGGGAAGACCGATGCTCTTTTCTACCACAGAGGAGTTTCTGCGCCGTTTCCAGGTCAGCCGTCTGGATGAACTGCCGGTATTGGATCCGGAGAAGCTGGCGGAGATTGAGGCGGCAGTAGCGGAAGAGACAGGTTATATGGCGGAAGTGGAAAAAAATTAAAGGGGATTAAGAAATGACGGTAGGGATAATTGGATGCGGTACCATGGCGGGATCCATGGTTCGCCAGATGATTGAAAAGGGTTTTGTGAAGCCAGAGGATGTGATCGCTTCGGCTTTTCATGAGAAACGGCGGCAGCAATTGACGGCGGAATTGGGTATCCGCACCACGGAGAACAATGTAAACGTGGCGAAGGAAGCCGATATTTTGCTGTTGGGACTCAAGCCGCAGGATCATAAGCGTGTGATTCGTAAGATCAATACCTCCCTTCGCACGGAAACACTGATTGTTACGATCGCCGTGGGAATCACCATGGAATGGATAAAGGAGTGCTTCGGAAGACCGGTTAAGCTGATTCGCGCGATGCCGAATACGCCGGCCCAGGTAGGAGAGGGGGTCACCGGATTCTGTGCGAATCAATGGGTCACGGAGGAAGAGAAGGAACGGATCGTACAGATGCTGAACACCTTTGGCCAGTCGATTGAAGTGCGGGAAAGCGACATGGAGGTCGTAGGCAGTATCGGCGGAGCGGCGCCTGCATTTGTCTATATTATGATTGAAGCCTTGGCGGATGGTGCGGTAGCGGAAGGTATGAAGCGCGACCTGGCCTATCAGTTTGCCTCGCAGATGGTGCTTGGCAGTGGTAAGCTGGTGCGGGACAGCGGTCTGCATCCTGGCGCGCTGAAGGATATGGTGTGCTCGCCGGGAGGAACCACGATTGAGGGAGTCAGTCTGTTAGAGGAGCGTGGTTTTCGAAGCGCGCTTATGCAGGCGGTCCGCGTCTGTGTAGAGAAATCCAGGATTCTGACCGATCAGTAGGAGGAGAGCCGTGATTCAAATTGGCGTGCTGCATGTAGAGCCGCTTTGTGAAGAGGCATTACGGAATTTCCTGATGGAGAGAGTTCCGGAAGAACGCCGCCGGAAGGTTCGGAGAACGGTATCGGTACGGCAAAAAGCTGCCGTATTGGGAGCGGGCCTTCTTCTGGAGCATATGCTGAAGGGCGTATTGCCGGAGACAGCGGAAGACCTGCGGATAGCAGAGCAGGCTGGCGGCAAACCTTATCTCAGGGATCATCCGGAGATATATTTTAACCTTTCCCACTCCGGAAGTTATGCCGCTTGTGCGCTGAGCAGACTGCCGGTAGGGATTGACCTGCAGCAGTTTGTGCCCCGAAAGGCAGATATTGCCGCCAGGCACTTTACCGTGGAAGAGCAGCAGTATATCCGGGAGGCGGAATCGGAGGAGGCCGCTTTTTTTCAGATTTGGGCGCTGAAAGAGAGCTTCCTGAAGGCTGCCGGACAGGGACTGCGGCTGCCGCTGACCTCCTTCTCGATTCAGATCGGGGAAGAGATCCGGATCACGCAGGATATTGATCCGGCTGTTTATAGACTGCATTTGTTTGACTTAGGGATCCCCTATGCACTGGCGCTGTGCGGCCAGGAGTCGGAGATCGGATCCGTGCAGGTCCTCGAACCGGCCGATATTTTATGAAGAAACCACATATCTCTCGCAGGTAAACCGGATGAATTCCCGGCTGGCTGTCGGGAGGTATTTATTTTTAGTCCAGGCCAGACCGATTTTATACTCCATAGGCTCGGCAAAGGGGCGTGTTACCATCCCGGACAGGTTCTGCAGTATCGGCGAGGTAGTGGTCATGGAGAAGGCAATTCCAAAATTCTGGGTAACCAAATCATAGATGGTAGAAAAATTGGAAAAATAGTGGCGGATATTCCAGGGAATGCCCCGGGCTTCAAATTCATTCTGCAGGCGTATTTCAATATAGGAAGTGCCTTTCTCATACATGAGGATATCTTCGTTTGCCAGATCCGAAAAGGAAATGCTCTCTTTCTCAGCCAGGGGGTGGGAGGAGGAGAGGAGTACCGTCAAGCGGCCGCTCTCCAGGGACAAGGTATCCAGACTGCGGTCCGGAATCTCCGGCAGAATAATGAAGCCCAGATCCAGGTCATCCTGGAGAAGCCGCTGAATTGTTTCATGATTGCAGCAGTCTTGGATATGCACATCAATATTGGGATGTTCCCTGGCGAAGTCCGTTAATACCAGCGGATAGAGCATGGAACAGGAGATCGGCGGAATTCCTACCTGGATTTCCTGGCGCCGGTATGTGCTTTCGTTTTTTACTTTCTCATAGATTTTGCCTACATTCTTTAGGATGACTTGCGTATGAATCAGCAGATCTTCACCGGAAGGTGTCAGGCGTATGCTGCCATTTTCCCGGTCAAAGACCAGAACCCCCAGCTCTTTCTCGAGATTCTTGATTGCTGTGGTGACGGTGGGCTGCGTTACGTGCAGCTCGTCAGCGGCCTTGGTGAAATTTCTATGCCGGTAAACCGCTTCAAAGTATTCTAACTGTCGTAGTTCCATGAACAGCTCCTTCTTAATTCGTCTGCTATATCGTTATTCTGATTTAAGAATAACATATATTTAATTTTCCCGCAAGGTTCCATAAAAATTATTGATGGGATATAAAAAATTCTAATTTTCCTTTTGAGATCCGGCTTCTTATAATGAAAGCAGATCTAATTGAAAAGGAGATAGCGAGATGAGCAATGCAATTTTTACCATTAAGAATCCATTGAATGAGGTGGCGCTTATATATCGGAAGGGGAGTTCCGAGAGCGATGTGCTGGCTGCGGAGCTGAAACGGCAGGCAGCGCTGACCGTGGAAATCCCCTGTATTATTAATGGGCGGGAGGCGCGTACCGGAGATCTTCGGAAGGTAGTCGAGCCCCATCGTCATGCCAATGCGCTGGCGAACTTTCATGCAGCCGGTAAGGCAGAGCTGGATCAGGCAGTAAAAGCAGCGCTGGCAGCAAAATCCCAGTGGGAAAGTATGCCCTGGGAGCACCGGGCATCGGTGTTCTTAAAGGCGGCAGAGCTGCTGACGGGCCCCTACCGTGTGAAGATGACAGCCGCCACCATGCTGGGACAGAGCAAAAATCCTTATGAGGCGGAAATCGATGCCATTTGTGAGCTGGCGGATTTTCTTCGTTTTGGAGCCTGGCAGCTGCAGGAAATTTATCGTCAGCAGCCGGATCCGTCTCCGAATGCGTGGAACCGGATTGAATACCGCCCTCTGGAGGGCTTCGTAGCGGCGCTGGCGCCCTTTAACTTCACGTCGATCGGCGGCAATCTGGCCTGCGCGCCGGCACTGGCAGGGAATGTGGTGGTATGGAAGCCCTCTTCGGCAGCGGCGCTTTCCAGCTATTATTTTATGCAGATCCTGATGGAGGCCGGACTGCCGGCCGGTGTTATTAACTTTCTTCCCTGCAGCGGACTGGATTTTGGAGAGCGCGTAGTGGGACATCCATCCATGGCAGGCTTCCACTTTACTGGCTCCACCGGGGTCTTTAATGGGATTTGGAATCAGGTTGGGGGGAACATTGCTGCTTATCATTCTTATCCACGCCTGGTGGGTGAGACGGGTGGTAAGGACTATGTATTTGCCCATCCCAGTGCCAATGCGGCGGAATTGACAGCCGGCTTAATCCGGGGCGCTTTCTCCTATCAGGGGCAGAAATGCTCGGCGACTTCCCGTACCTATATTCCGGCTTCCCTTTGGCCGGAGGTAAGAGAGCGGCTGGAGAAGGAGCTGCAGGACCGGAAGCCGGGCGATATCCGGGACAATACCTGCTTCCTGAATGCAGTAATTGACCGGAAGTCCTTCTCCAGAATTCAATCCTGTCTGGAGGATGTGAAGAAGGCGCCGGATGCGGAGATCATCATTGGCGGCGGATGTGATGACAGTGTGGGCTATTTCATAGAGCCGACGGTTATTCTGGCAGAGAATCCGGTATTTCGAACAATGAAGGAAGAGCTGTTCGGACCGGTGCTGACCGTATATGTATATGAAGACGCGGAGATGGAGGAAGCAGTGCGTCTGTGTAACGAGACCAGTGAATACGCGCTGTGCGGCGGAATTTACGCTAAGGGACGGGAGACCATCCAGATGCTGGAGGCGGCGCTGGCACACTCCGCAGGCAATTTCTATATTAATGATAAGACCACAGGTGCGGTGGTAGGACAGCAGCCCTTTGGCGGCGCAGGCAATTCCGGCACCAATGATAAGGCAGGCAGCGTATTGAATCTGTACCGCTGGCTGAGTCTGCGGACCATTAAGGAGAACTTCCTGCCTCAGACGGCAATCGACTATCCCTGCATGGAAAAATAAGACCCAAAAGGGGTAGTCTAAGGTCTCTGGGCTATGAATAGAATAAGAGAGAACAACCTGTATCGTTATAGAAGGGGGTCTTCATGCGCAAGAAACTGTTCCTCTTATTTTTTTCTTTCACACTAATCCTGGGGCTGGCCGTCCCGGTTCATGCGGAAGAGGAGCCGCCTGGTGAGCTATACGCGAAATCCGCCGTCCTGATGGATGCGGATTCCGGGCGGGTCCTCTATGAGAAAAACGGCTATGATAAACTGCCGATGGCAAGCACTACGAAAATCATGACCTGTATCCTTGCTCTGGAGGAGGGCAATCTGGATGACGTATATGAGGTTTCGGCCTATGCCGCGTCCCAGCCCAAGGTACATATGGGGGTGTCCGCCGGTGAAAAATACCGGCTGGGGGATCTGCTGTACTCTCTGATGCTGGAGAGTCATAACGATGCGGCAGTGATTATCGCGGAGGGAATTTCCGGCAGCGTGGAAGCGTTTGCGGCTGAGATGAATCAGATGGCCTGGGAGCTGGGCTGCGAGGATACCTATTTTATTACGCCAAATGGGCTGGATCAGGGGGATGAGAAGGGGGTCCATTCTACAACCGCCGCAGACTTAGCCAGAATTATGTCCTATTGTATTCAGAATGAAAAATTTTTGGAAATCACCCAAACTCCCAGCTATACCGTAACGGAAGTGGATGGAAAACGAACCATATCCTGCAACAATCACAATACGTTTTTATCCATGATGAGCGGTGCAATTTCCGGTAAAACCGGCTTTACCGGAAATGCCGGCTACTGTTATGTGGGAGCACTGCAAAGAGACGGTAAGAGTTATGTGGTAGCGCTGCTTGCCTGCGGATGGCCGAATAATAAAGGATATAAGTGGAAAGATACGCAGGCATTGATGAATTACGGACTGGAGAATTATGCATATCGGGATGTATGGGAAGCGGTGGATTTGTCTCCGATTCCGGTAGTGGATGGGATCCCTCCTTCCGGGGACCTAGCCGAGAGTACGGCTGTACCAATAAAACTCGAGACAGAAGAATGTACCCTGCCGGTGCTTTTGCGGGAGGATGAGACGGTGGAGGTCAGTTATGAAATCAAACCGTCTCTGCAGGCGCCGGTGAATGCCGGACAGCGGGTGGGGACGATTACCTACCGGCTGAACGGCGATGTGATAAAGACCTGCTGTATTGTAACGGCGGAGTCCGTGGAGAAGGTAGACTTTTCCTGGTGTCTGCGCCAGGTATTGGGACTCTTTTTCGCAGAGGCACAGTAAAGCCTTGACGAACCTTGCGAGAGGGAATAGAATGATACTAATGTGGGGTGCACTAGGGTCAAAAAGTCACGCGTTGGAAAGGAGTCTGGATATGAAGGAATGGAGCAGTCTGCAGCCGGAGGAGCTGCAGGAGAATGCATTTTCGCTTATTGGAAAAGAGTGGCTGCTGATAACAGCAAAGAACGGTGATAAAGCCAATACCATGACGGCTGCCTGGGGGGGAATCGGAATTCTATGGGGCAAACCGGTCGCTTACATTTTTATCCGGCCACAGCGCTTTACCAAGGAATTTGTGGATGCGTCGGAGCATCTGTCGCTGTCCTTTTTGGGAGCCGGATACCGGCAGGAGCTGGGATATCTGGGTAAGGTATCCGGCCGCGATGAGGATAAGATTGCAAAGTCCGGACTGACTTTAGCGGAAGTGGATGGTATCCCCTGCTTTGAAGAAGCCAGGCTGGTGCTGCTGGGACGAAAGCTGTATCGGCAGGAGCTGAAGCCGGAGTGTTTCGTAGACCAGGAGCAGATTCCGAAATGGTATCAGGAGAAGGATTACCACACGATGTATGTGATGGAGATAGAAAAAGTCCTAAAAGGCTAGTCTATTGTCCCGTTCATATGAAATAAGCCCTGTTGTTTTCCCTTAATGGAGGAGTCATTGAGAGATTAATTTACAGGGCTCTTTTTCTGCATAAAGCTTATGAAAATAAACAAAAATAAATAAAAAGCCATATATGACTTTTGAAAATTAAGATTTTTATTGAATTAGGCTATAATTTAAAAAAACCGGGGAATAAATACGTGATAAATAATAAAATATAAACTTTGTTAACTTTTTCTTGATAAATTATATGTTTTGCCTTAATATATTATGAGGGAGAAAGTAACATACCAAAATAAAAGAAGAGGTGAGCAAGATGACATTTCTAGCAGCAAGCAGTGAGAGCGGAGCTGTACAGAATGGAGGGGGCCTGCAGGCCGCGGAAGTTCTGAAGAGCAACGGAATCCTGCAAGAAGCCGGGGTACTGCAGGAAGCGGTAACGGAACAAAGCTCCATGACAATCGCTAAAGGATTGCAAGATACGCTTGTTGGGCTTGGCGTAGTGTTCTGTGCGCTGGTATTCCTGAGTTTTGTGATTTCCCTGTTTAAGCACGTTGGGAAATTTAGTAAGACCAAGGCGCCGGAAGCAAAGCCGGCAGCACCGGCGCCGGCAGCACCCGTTCCGGCAATGGCAGTGGCAGCAGGACCGGGGACGATGGTAAACGCAAAGGTTCAGGTGGCCGATGAGGTAGAAGGCCCGGTAGCCGCCGCCATCTTAGCCGCTGTCGCGGAGACCTGCGGGGGAGATTTTTCGGTAACATCCATTAAGAAGAGTAAATAGGAAACTATCACAAAAACCAGGAGGATAATCAAACAATGAATACTTATAAAATTACTGTTAATGGCGTTTCTTATGACGTAACTGTAGAGGGAACCGGAACTGCGGCCGCACCGGCAGCGTCCGCGCCTCAGGCCGCTCCGGCGGCTGCCGGCACGGCAGGCGGAGTACGGGTAGAGGCACAGGTAGCCGGTAAGATCTGGAAAGTTACGGCAGCCGCCGGCCAGGTTCTCAAGGCTGGTGATTCCATCGTGATTTTAGAGTCCATGAAGATGGAGATCCCGGTTGTGGCTCCTCAGGATGGAACGCTTGCTGCTATTAACGTTTCTGAGGGTGGTCCTGTCGAAGTTGGTGATCTGATCGCCACCATGAACTAGGAATCCGGGCATAAGGAGGATAATCATGGGAAGTATTGGAGAAACTCTCTCGAACTTGTTGCAACAGACCGCGTTTTTTAATCTGGCATGGGGAAACTATGTTATGATTGTGGTTGCCTGTGTATTTTTATACCTGGCAATTGCCAAGGGCTTTGAGCCCCTTCTGCTGGTCCCGATTGCATTTGGTATGTTGTTGGTAAATATTTATCCGGACATTATGGCGGCGCCGTATGTTGAGGTTACGGCAGCCGGAGAAGAAATTGAACGTGCCGGAGGACTTTTATACTATTTCTATCTGTTGGATGAATGGGCCCTTCTGCCGTCCCTGATTTTCATGGGGGTAGGAGCCATGACCGACTTTGGTCCCCTGATTGCGAACCCGATCAGCTTCCTGCTGGGAGCCGCGGCACAGCTTGGTATTTATGTAGCATACCTGCTGGCCATCGTATTAGGCTTTAACGGAGCTTCCGCTGCTGCTATTTCCATTATCGGCGGCGCGGATGGCCCGACTGCGATCTTCTTGTCAAGTAAGCTCGGACAAGTGGCTTTGATGGGACCGATTGCCGTGGCGGCATATTCCTATATGTCCCTGGTACCCCTGATTCAGCCGCCGATCATGAAGCTCTTTACCACAAAGGAAGAGCGGCGGATTAAGATGGGACAGCTGCGGCCGGTATCCAAGCTGGAGAGGGTCCTGTTCCCGATCGTAATTACGATTGTTGTGTGTATGCTTTTACCGTCCACCGCTCCGCTGGTAGGTATGCTGATGCTGGGTAACCTGTTCCGTGAGTGCGGTGTAGTCCGTCAGCTGCAGGAGACGGCTTCCAACGCTATGATGTATATTGTTGTAATCTTACTGGGAACCTCCGTTGGCGCTACGACCAGTGCGGAAGCTTTCTTGAAGGTGGAGACCTTGAAGATTGTCGCGCTTGGTCTGATTGCTTTTGCGTTTGGTACCTTTGGCGGTGTTATTTTAGGTAAACTGATGTGCAAGGTTACCAAAGGGAAGATCAATCCTTTGATTGGTTCGGCCGGTGTGTCCGCCGTACCGATGGCTGCGCGTGTATCCCAGAAAGTGGGCGCAGATGAGGATCCTACGAACTTCTTACTGATGCATGCAATGGGCCCTAATGTTGCCGGTGTTATCGGCACTGCCGTAGCAGCCGGTACCTTCATGGCAATCTATGGCGTGAAATAGGAGGAGCATAACAAATGGCAAAACCTATTAAAATTACAGAAACTGTCCTTCGTGACGGGCAGCAGTCCCTGATTGCCACCCGTATGACCACGGAGCAGATGCTTCCGATCATTGATAAGATGGATCAGGTCGGCTATCATTCGGTAGAGATGTGGGGCGGCGCTACCTTTGACGCGGCACTGCGTTTCCTGAAGGAAGATCCCTGGGACCGGTTACGGAAGCTTCGTGCAGGCTTCAAGAAAACCAAGCTTCAGATGCTGTTCCGCGGCCAGAACATTCTGGGCTACCGTCATTATGCCGATGATGTGGTAGAATATTTTGTTCAGAAGTCCATCGCGAACGGAATCGATATCGTCCGAATTTTCGACGCGCTGAATGATGTGCGTAATCTGGAGACGGCGATTAACGCGACCAAGAAGGAGAAGGGACATGTTCAGGCGGCGATTTCTTATACCCTGGGTGACAGCTATACCCATGAGTATTATATGGATCTGGCAAAGCGCCTGCAGGATATGGGAGCCGATTCCCTCTGCATTAAGGATATGGCCGGTCTGCTGATACCCTACGAGGCAGAGTCTCTGGTGAAGTGTATTAAGGAAGTCTGCGATCTCCCTCTGCAGATGCATACACATTACACCAGCGGTGTTGGTTCCATGGCTTATATGCGCGCTGTGGAAGCAGGCTGCGATATTATTGATACGGCGATTTCTCCCTTTGCCCTTGGCACCAGCCAGCCGGCTACGGAGGTTATGGTAGAAAGCTTCAAGGGAACCGAGTATGATACCGGTCTCGACCAGAAGCTGCTGGGTGAGATTGCGGAATACTTCCGCCCTATGCGTGAGGAGGCCGTAGAAAGCGGATTGCTGAACGCAAAGGTGATGGGCGTGGATATTAACACACTGCTGTACCAGGTACCGGGCGGCATGCTGTCTAACCTGGTTTCCCAGTTAAAGGATCAGAAGGCAGAAGATAAATTCTACGATGTACTGCATGAGATTCCTCGTGTGCGGGAAGACATGGGGCTGCCGCCTCTCGTAACGCCTTCCAGCCAGATTGTGGGAACGCAGGCCGTATTTAACGTATTGCTGGGTGAGCGCTACAAGATGTCCACGAAGGAAACCAAGGCGATTTTTTCCGGTGAGTATGGCCAGACGGTTCGTCCCTTTAACGCGGAAGTGCAGAAGCAGGTTATCGGTGACAAGGAGCCGATTGTCTGTCGTCCTGCCGATCTGCTCCCGCCGGAATTAGAGTCGCTGGATGCGGAGATCGCAGAGTGGAAGGAGCAGGATGAGGATATCCTATCTTACGCATTGTTCCCCCAGGTGGCTTTGGATTACTTCAAACACAGAAAAGCTTTGCGTGAAGGCAATGCACCGGTAAGCGGCACGGTAGAGTGCTCGGTAAAGCCGGTTTAATCAAATCAATAGCAGGGCGGATCCTCTGGAGAGGATCCGCCTTTTAAGAGGAGTGCATATGAACACAGTCAGTATTGTCGGCGGGGGAGCGGCCGGCATGATCGCCGCGGCCGCGGCCGCGGAATACGGAGCGCGGGTTACCGTCTTTGAGAAGAATGAAAAGCTTGGTAAAAAGCTTTATATTACCGGTAAAGGACGCTGTAATGTGACCAATGACTGTGACTGGGAAGAATTCTTTGATTCGGTGGTATCCAATCCGAAATTCCTATACTCCTCCTTTGGGGCATTTAATAACCGGGATATGATGGAGTGGCTTACGCGCCGGGGACTGAAGCTGAAGACCGAAAGGGGCGGCCGGGTATTTCCTCTTTCGGATAAGTCCTCGGATGTAATTAAAACACTCCGGACGGAATTAGAACGTCTGGGGGTTGCGATTCGGCTGCGCGCGCCGGCCGCGTCCCTTTTGCTGACAGATGGATGCTGTCAGGGAGTTGTCTTGGCAAATGGAGAGACCATCCGGTCCGATGCGGTTATTATCGCTACCGGCGGACTGTCCTATCCTTCCACCGGCTCCACCGGCGACGGTTATCAATGGGCACAGGCGGCCGGCCACACGGTTACCTCCTTATCCCCCGCGCTGGTACCTTTTAATGCGGTGTTTCCGGATGGAAGCTCTGTGCGGGAGCTTCAGGGACTGACGCTTAAGAATGTGGGAGTCAGCCTCTGGCAGGGCACGAAGAAGCTTGTGGAGGGTTTCGGTGAAATGCTTTTTACGCATTTTGGCGTCAGCGGGCCGGTACTGCTCTCGACCAGCAGCCAGGTAACAAAGGCCATACGCCAGGGGCCGCTGCGCCTTGGGATCGATTGGAAGCCGGCATTGACGGTGGAACAGTTGGATGCGAGAATGCTGCGTGAATTTGAAGCAGGCCAAAATAAGCAGCTTAAAAACGTGCTGGGCAGCCTCTTGCCTTCCGGCGCGATTCCGGCGGTGATTCACCAGAGCGGCATTTCGGCGGACAAGAAGATTCACGATGTTACAAAGGAAGAGCGAAGAGGATTAGTCGAGGGCTTAAAGGATTTTTCATTGACAATTACCGGCCTTCGTGATTATAATGAAGCCATTATTACCCAGGGTGGAATCCAGGTAAAGGAAATCCTGCCGGCCACCATGAAATCCCGTAAGGCAGAGCATCTGTATTTTGCCGGAGAGATATTGGACGTGGACGCATTTACCGGAGGGTATAACCTTCAGATTGCATGGTCCACCGGATACGCGGCAGGAATGGCAGCAGCGCGGCAAGGATAGGAAAGGAATTAGAATTCTATGAATCAGCATATTGCTATTGACGGACCGGCCAGTGCCGGTAAGAGCACAATTGCAAAGGAGGTTGCAAGGAGGCTGGGGCTGGTATATGTGGATACCGGTGCGATGTACCGGGCCATGGCAGTGCACTTTCTGCGACGCGGCCTTGCGCCGGAGGATGAGGCCGGAATTACGGAGGCTTGCCGGGACGCTCAGGTTTCCATTGAATATAAAGGCGGTATGCAGCAGGTTCTGTTGAATGGAAAGAATGTAACCCATTTATTGCGGGATGAGGCTACCGGCAGCATGGCATCCTCCTCCTCTGTCTATGGGGAGGTGCGGAAGAAGCTGGTGGAGCTGCAGCAGGAGCTTGCGTCCAGAACCACTGTCGTCATGGATGGACGGGACATTGGTACGGTCGTCTTGCCGGATGCCGCTCTGAAAATTTATCTGACTGCCAGCGCGGAGGAGCGGGCCCGACGCCGTTATAAGGAACTGCAGGCGAAGGGGATCGTTCATCAATACGAGGAGATTGAGCAGGATATCAAAGAACGGGACGCGCGTGATATGAACCGCCCGATCGCGCCGTTAAGGCCGGCCGGGGATTCCGTGATTATTGACTGTTCCGCGATGTCGATTACAAAGGTCGTAGCAAAGATTCTATCGCTTTACGAGAAGGTGCGGTCATGAACGTACAGATTGCGAAAACAGCCGGATTCTGCTTTGGTGTGACTAAGGCAGTGGAAGAGGTTTACCGGCAGGCAGAAGCAGGAACTGCCCCCATTTATACGTATGGTCCGATTATTCACAATGAACAAGTGGTCGCGGATCTGGAATCACGGGGCGTGCAGGTGGTGCATGATGAAGAAGCGCTGAAGCAGCTGCGGGAAGGAACGATTATCATCCGTTCCCATGGGGTCGGCCGTGAAATTCAGGAGCAAATGGAAGCGAGCGGGTTGAAGGTTGTAGATGCGACATGTCCTTTTGTGAAGAAAATTCACCGGATTGTGGCGGAGGCTTCCGGGGCCGGACATCCGATCGTGATTGTCGGAGATGCAAACCATCCGGAGGTCATTGGGATTCGGGGATGGAGCACATCGGATACCTATATTATTGAAGAGGAAGAGCAAATTGCGGATCTTCCAGAGCTAAACCAGGCCACGATTGTGAGCCAGACAACATTTCATTACAAGAAATTTAAAGAACTGGTTGAAAAAGTGAAAGAAAAGGGTTATGATAGTAGTGTTGTGAACACAATTTGCAATGCTACACAGGAGCGTCAAATTGAGGCGAAAGAAATTGCCGGAGAAGTGGATGCGATGATTGTGATTGGTGGCAGGAACAGTTCCAATACACAAAAGCTCTACAACATATGTAAGGATGAATGTCGTCATACTTACTTTATACAGACACTCGTTGACTTAAAGTCGCAAGGTTTCCCTTATGTACGTAGCGTAGGTATCACAGCAGGGGCGAGCACCCCGAAGAAAATTATTGAGGAGGTTCATAGTTATGTCAGAAGTAAGCTTTGAACAATTATTGAATGAGGAAGGCTCATTAAACCAAATACGTACAGGAGCAGTTGTAAAAGGTACCGTTATCGGCGTTAAAGAAAACGAGATTAGCCTGAACATTGGATATAAAGCCGATGGTATTATCACGAAGAATGAATACACGAACGATTCTTCCGCGGATTTGACTGAGCTTGTACACGTGGGTGACGAGCTGGAGGTTAAGGTGCTGAAGGTGAACGATGGAGAGGGCCAGGTGGCTCTGTCCTATAAGAGACTGGCACAGGACCGCAGCAGCAAGGTGCTGGAAGAGGCATTTGAGAAAAAGGCTGTTTTGACGGCCAAGGTTGCGCAGGTGCTGAACGGCGGTTTAAGCGTATTGGTAGATGGTATCCGGGTATTTATTCCGGCGAGCCTCGTCTCCGATGGCTTTGAAAGAGATCTCAGCAAGTATGCGGATCAGGAGATCGAATTTGTAATTATTGAGTTCAATCCGAAGAGAAGAAGAATTATCGGTGACCGTAAGCAGCTGCTGATGGAGAAGAAGGCAGCAATGCAGAAGGAACTGATGGAGAGAATTCAGGAGGGCATGATTGTAAACGGTAAGGTGAAGAACTTGACGGACTTTGGTGCTTTCATTGATCTTGGCGGCGCAGACGGTCTGCTTCACATTTCCGAAATGTCCTGGGGCAGAATTGAGAGCCCGAAGAAGGTATTCCAGGTAGGCGATGAGGTAGAGGCCTTTATTAAAGAGATTAAGGGTGACAAGATTGCCCTGAGCCTGAAGTTTCCGGATAAGAATCCCTGGGCAAACGCAGAGGAGAAATATGAAGTAGGGAATGTAGTAGCCGGTAAAGTTGCGCGTATGACCGATTTCGGCGCGTTTGTGGAGCTGGAGCCTGGTGTGGATGCGTTGCTGCATGTATCGCAGATTTCCAGAGCACATGTGGATAAGCCGTCCGATGTCCTCAGTATCGGACAAGAACTCGAAGCGAAGGTGGTGGATTTCAATCCCGAAGAGAAGAAGATCAGCCTGAGCGTTAAAGCATTGGAGCCGGATACGGCGCCGGAGGATGAAATTGAAGCTGCAGGGGTAGAAGCAGCGGAAGCAGAGCAAATAGTACCCGAGACTGAGGAATAAGAGTTAATGATGCGGTCTGTCCGGTTGGGCGGGCCGTTTTTGCGCCATAGACGGATGGATGTATGCAGTTGCTTTCAGAAATTGTAAGGATTTTGACTGCTTAATTTTGGCAAAATATGCTTGAAATTTAACACGATACAATGTACAATAAATGGAGTTGTATTATGAGGAGGAAACCGATGAAATTCAGAAAAATAGGAAGTCTGTTCTTCGCAGCAGTTTGTATGATGTTTCTTTTGGCTGGATGCAGTTCGGTAAAGTTTAATCCGACCGAGACCAGCATTTTTGTAAAGAAGGATGGGACCGTTGTTAGCGCCGATATAGAGGAATTTAATAACAGCCAGTTTGATACGCCCCGTTACTATGAAAGTGAGCTGACAGCATTCATAGAAGAAGCGGTTCTGGCCTATAATACAGAGACTGCCAATAAGGCTTTTACCAGGGCCGACCAGCTTGATAACTCCAAGGAGACGCTGCCCGTGGCAATTCAGCAGATCAAGGTGGAGGAGAATGTGGCGACACTGATCCTGGATTATGCCAAGGCTTCGGATTATTTGGCGTTTAATGAAGATGTCCAGATGTTCGAAGATCTGATTATTGGCCATGTATCGGACGGTGTCAGTTCAGGGCTGGATTTTGCCGGAATGAAGAATGCGGACGGAAGTGACGCAGACGTGGAGAAGTTAAAGTCTAATGATAAGTATTCTCTGGTTTCTGTTACGGGCGCCGGCGTAGTAAAGGTAGAAGGCAAGGTTGTTTATATGAGCGCCGGTGTAACACTGAAGGATGAGAACACCGTCGTCACAACCGAGGGAACATCATATATTATATTTAAATAGGAGAGTTAACCACGCATGGAAAAAACTATGGACAAGATCGTTGCTTTGGCTAAATCCCGCGGATTTGTATACCCGGGGTCTGAGATCTATGGCGGTCTCGCAAATTCCTGGGATTATGGAAATCTGGGGGTAGAGCTGAAGAATAATATAAAAAGAGCCTGGTGGCAGAAGTTCATACAGGAAAGCCCTTATAATGTAGGTGTGGACTGCGCGATTTTAATGAACTCCCAGACTTGGGTAGCATCGGGGCATCTGGGCGGCTTCAGCGATCCGTTAATGGATTGCCGTGGCTGTCATGAGCGGTTCCGCGCGGATAAGATCATTGAGGATTACTGTCAGGAGCAGGGAATCCGGCAGGAAGAGGCAGTGGATGCCTGGGCACCTGAGAAAATGAAAGCTTTTATTGAAGAGAAGAACATTGCCTGCCCTACCTGCGGCAAGCACGATTTTACCGATATCCGTCAGTTTAACCTGATGTTTAAGACGTTTCAGGGAGTTACGGAGGACGCGAAGAATACGGTGTATCTGCGACCGGAGACGGCACAAGGTATTTTTGTAAACTTTAAAAATGTCCAGAGAACCTCCCGTAAGAAGATTCCTTTTGGAATTGGACAGATCGGAAAATCCTTCCGGAATGAAATTACGCCGGGGAACTTTATTTTCCGTATTCGTGAATTCGAGCAGATGGAGCTGGAGTTCTTCTGCGAGCCGGATACCGATCTGGAGTGGTTTGTATACTGGAAGAGCTTTTGTATTAACTGGCTGCAGACCCTGGGTCTCAAAGAGGAAGAGATGCGGATCCGGGACCATTCGCCGGAGGAGCTGAGCTTCTACAGTAAGGCTACGACAGATATTGAATTCCTGTTTCCTTTTGGCTGGGGCGAGTTATGGGGAATTGCAGACCGTACCGATTATGACCTGACACAGCATCAGAACGTTTCAGGAGAAGATTTGTCTTACTTTGACGATGAGTCCAAGCAGCGTTATATTCCTTATGTAATTGAGCCTTCGCTGGGAGCCGACCGGGTCACGCTGGCGTTCCTGTGCAGCGCTTATGACGAAGAGACGATCGGAGAAGGGGATGTACGTACGGTGATGCATTTCCATCCGGCGATTGCGCCTGTCAAGATCGGAGTGCTGCCGCTGTCTAAGAAGCTGAATGAAGGCACCTGGAAAATTTATGAGGAACTGTGTAAGTATTATACCTGCGAGTTTGACGACAGAGGAAATATTGGTAAGCGATATAGAAGACAGGACGAAATCGGGACACCTTACTGCGTTACCTTTGATTTTGAATCAGAGACAGATGACGCGGTTACGGTTCGTGAGCGTGACACCATGGAGCAGGTACGAATTCCGATTGCAGAGTTAAAAATGTATTTTGAAGATAAATTCCGTTTTTAACGCGGCAAGGCATAGAACCGACTGGCTATAAAGCCGGGAAATGGTGGCGTCCGGCAAGGGCCTGCCATTTTTTGGCTTTTGGATTCCTACAATGTGTGGAACGGAAAATTCGAGCATATGTACCCTTCTTTGCATATCCTAATCCAGAACCATCCGCTGCCGATGGAAAATGGCAGTATAGAAAGGAGTTCTTATGGGATTTATTCAATATATAAAAGAAGAATTTGAAATTATAAGAGATCGGGATCCGGCGATTAAATCTCCGGTGGAGGTGTTGTTGTATCCGACCTTTAAGGCAATTCTATATTATCGCCTGTCACATAAGCTCTATTGTCAAAAGCATTATTTTCTGGCGCGCTGGATCTCCCAGCGGACTGCGAGAAAGACCGGAATTGAGATTCATCCCGGCGCCAGAATCGGTAAGGGCCTGTTTATTGACCATGGACACGGTGTTGTAATTGGTGAGACCACGATTATTGGCGATAACGTGACCCTGTTTCAGGGGGTCACTCTGGGCGGTACCGGAAAAGAGACCGGTAAGCGCCATCCGACGCTCGAGGACAATGTAATGGTCAGTGCAGGCGCTAAAATCCTGGGATCGTTTACCATCGGAGAGAATTCTAAGATTGGCGCCGGCAGCGTGGTGCTGAAGCCGGTTCCGCCGAATTCTACTGTGGTAGGTGTTCCGGGACGGATTGTAAAGCAAGGGAATATACGGATTCCCGCCAAGGACATGGATCAGGTAAATCTGCCGGATCCGGTGCTGATGGATATTGAAATGCTGAAGGCAGATAATGTCCGGCTGAAGGCAGATGTGGACCGCATGATGCAGGAGCTTCCCTGCCATAAGAAAGCGGGCCAGGATGAGGAGAATCAGGAGGAAATCCATGAAGATTTATAATACACTGACGCGTAAGAAAGAAGAGTTCGTACCCATTGAGCCAGGAAAGGTCCGCATATATGTATGCGGGCCCACCGTCTATAATTTGATCCATATTGGAAATGCCCGCCCGATGATTGTATTTGATACGGTGCGCCGTTACTTTGAATACAAGAATTATCAGGTGAACTTTGTATCGAATTTTACGGATGTGGATGACAAGATCATTAAGAAGGCTCAGGAGGAAGGCACGGAGTCTTCTGTGATTTCGGAGCGTTATATTGCGGAGTGCAAGAAGGATATGGAAGGGATGAATATTCGTCCTGCTACCTCACATCCGCTGGCCACCCAGGAGATTGACGGCATGATTGAAATGATTGCCACTCTGATCGAAAAGGGTTTTGCCTATGCAGTGAATGGTACCGTATATTTCCGAACCCGGAAATTCCCCGGTTATGGCAAGCTGTCCGGCAAAAATCTGGATGATCTCCGCTCCGGTAACCGCTCCCTGCTGGTGACGGGGGAGGAGCAAAAGGAAGATCCTCTGGATTTCGTGCTCTGGAAGCCGAAGAAGGAGGGGGAGCCTTATTGGGAGTCTCCCTGGGGACAAGGCCGTCCCGGCTGGCATATTGAGTGCTCGGTAATGTCTAGGAAATATCTGGGAGACCAGATTGATATTCACGGCGGCGGAGAGGATCTGGTATTTCCCCACCATGAAAATGAGATTGCCCAGAGTGAAGCTGCCGGCGGTAAAGAATTCTCGAAATATTGGATGCACAATGCTTTCTTAAATATTGATAATAAAAAGATGTCCAAGTCACTGGGCAATTTCTTCACAGTGCGGGATATCAGTGAGAAATATGATTTACAAGTGCTGCGTTTCTTCATGCTCAGTGCCCATTACCGCAGTCCGCTAAACTTTAGCGCGGAGCTGATGGAATCCTCGAAGAATGGCCTGGAACGGATTGTGACGGCTGTCGGTAAGCTGAAGGATCTGCGGGGGCGGGCGCCGGAAGGGGCTATGTGTGCAGAGGAAAAAGAGCAGATCGAGGCTTATGTAAAGAAGTTCGAAGAGGCAATGGATGATGATTTTAACACTGCCGATGCGATCTCTGCCATATTTGAACTGGTAAAATATGCAAATACAAAAACCATGGACCAGGCCGGCCAGGAAATTGTGTCTTATCTGTACCAGACGCTGCGCGGGCTCTGCGACATTATGGGAATCGTTACGGATGTTCAGGAGGAGCTGCTGGATCAGGAAATCGAAGAGATGATCGAAGCCAGACAGGCGGCGAGAAAGGCAAGGGATTTTTCCAAAGCCGATGCCATCCGTACGGAACTTTTAGAAAAGGGAATTGTTCTGGAAGATACGAGAGAAGGCGTAAAATGGAGAAGGGGATAAAGCAGATCTTCGGTCTGGCGGAGCAGGATATTCGAACCTATTCTCCCTTGACGCTGGCTTATATCGGCGACGGGGTGTATGAGCTGGTCATTCGCACCGTCGTTGTTGCAAAGGGAAACCGCCGGCCCAAGGAGCTTCATAAACGAAGCAGCATGCTGGTAAAGGCACAGACACAGGCCAGCATCGTGGAAGCGTTAAAGCCGCTGCTGACAGAAGCAGAGCGGGACATCTACCGGAGAGGGCGGAACGCGAACTCTGCTACCATGGCGAAGAATGCTTCCATGCGGGAGTACCGCAAGGCTACTGGTTTTGAGGCAGTTATGGGATACTTATATCTAACGGGGCAAGAGGAGCGTCTGATTAAACTGGTGAAGCAAGGATTGGAGAGTATATGAGAAAAGAGGAACCGACCATTACGGAACCGACCATCACGGAACCGACCATCACGGAACCGACCGTTACGGAATCTGCCATTGAAGGGCGAAATGCGGTAATGGAAGCTTTCCGGTCCGGTAAAACGATTGACAAGCTGTTTGTGCAGGATGGCTGCAAGGACGGCCCGATCCAGTCCATCACCAGAGAGGCGCGAAAGCAGGATACATTAGTCCAGTTTGTACCTAAGGAGCGGCTGGATCAGATGTCTTCTACGGGACACCATCAGGGGGTCATTGCTTATGCGGCCGCTTATCATTATGCGGAAGTAGAGGACATGCTGAAGCTGGCAGAGGAAAAGGGTGAGCCGCCTTTCCTGTTCTTACTGGATGGGATTGAAGATCCCCATAATCTGGGGGCGATTATCCGGACCGCAAATCTGGCAGGCGCTCACGGTGTAATTATCCCCAAACGCCGGGCTGTGGGACTGACGGGTACGGTCGCCAGAACCTCCGCCGGCGCTTTGAACTACACACCAGTGGCAAAGGTTGCTAACCTCTCGGCTGCAATCGAAGACCTGAAGAAAAAGGGGCTTTGGTTTGTCTGTGCCGATATGGGCGGTGAGCAGATGTACCGGCTTGATTTAAAAGGCCCGATTGGTTTAGTCATCGGAAGTGAAGGAGAAGGCGTGTCACGCCTGGTGAAGGAAAAATGTGACATGATTGCGTCGATTCCCATGAAGGGTGATCTGGATTCCCTGAATGCTTCTGTGGCCACAGGCGTATTGGCTTATGAAATTGTCCGGCAGAGGCTACAGTAGGCCGGTGCCGGAGTTCAAGAAATGCAGGATTTTAGGCAGGAAAAGCGATAGGCAAGAATTTGACGATATGGTATACTCCCTTTGTGGCCAAAAAGCCAGGAGGGGGTATTTATTTTGCGCACAAATCAACAAAAGCTGACAAGCGGTGAGAAAAAATTATTTGCGGGCTGTTATTATGCCTTTTTTGTCAATGGAAGCCTGGCACTGATGCTGGGTGCCTTGATGCCGTTTATACGGAGTACTTACGGAATCAGCTATCAAATGGCCGGGATGCTGCTGTCGGCTCACTCCATCGGTAACTTGATTTCCAGCTTTATTGCCGGCGCGCTGCCGGTATATCTGGGAAGGAAGAAGAGCGTCCTGCTCTTGGCTTCCGGCGGACTGCCGGCCTTTATCCTGATGGTGCTCACCGGTAATTCCGCGTTACTGCTGCTGGCCTTTTTTCTGACCGGCATTAATCGTGGCGCCATCAGTAACTTTAACAATGCTGTTGTCAATGAGGTGGCTACCGGTAAAGCTTGGGCATTAAATCTGCTTCACAGCATCTTCGCGGTAGGCGCTTTTGCGGCTCCGTTTCTGGTGCTGGCCTTTACGAACAGTAATAGCGAAAACTGGATCTATGTAGCACTGTTGGAAGCGGCTTTGATCGGCATTGAGCTGCTGATTTTCTTCTTTATGAAGGTTCCGGGCAATCGGCCTGTGAAGAAAGAAAAGAAAGCGGCCGACTGGTCATTCCTGAAGAACCCATATTATCTGACGGCAGTGGGGATCCTGTTTTCCTACCTTTGCGCCGAGCAGGCCATCAATGGCTGGCTGGTAACTTACCTGAAGGATTCCGGCATTATGACCGGTACCTTTGCACAGATTATGACGAGTGTACTGTGGGTGGTCATTCTCGCGGGACGTTTGCTTAGTGCTTATCTGTCCTCCTTTATTAAGAAATCTACCCTGCTGCTGGTAAGCGGCATCGGCTACCTGGCATGTTTTATCCTGCTGATTCTCAGCCGCTCGCTGACACCGGCTGCCATCGGTATCATTGGTGTCGGATTTACTATGGCCGGTATGTATCCCACCACGGTCGCTTCTGTCGGAACGATCATTAAGGCATACCCCATGGCCTTGAGTATCCTGCTGACCGTCGCGGGGGCCGGAGCAATCCTGATGCCTTCGGTAATTGGAATGATCGCCGACCGGGTCGGCATCATTGGCGGCATGAGCGTGGTCATTGTCGCAGTAGTTATAACCTTTCTTCTCATTGCGTACAATGCCTGGCTCCGCCGGGGCGGGGAGGAGGTGTAACTTGCCTCCATCATTCGGAACTATTTCAGCCCTCCCTTTCGAGGGCTTTTTCCACGCAATAAAAAAGCCAGAACCCACGCAATAACGTGTTTTCTGACTTTCGAGCTGCTAGGCAGACTTGAACTGCTGACCTCATCCTTACCAAGGACGCGCTCTGCCTGTTATTTTGCACTCTCAAACCATTGATATTGCTGGATTTATTGAAAACAGGTGAGGGCGAACTTTCGATTTGCCCCCCATTTTGCCCCCCACGGGGATGAACTTAGATGAAACAGGATGAAACGAACGCTATAAACTTCGTTTACATTATAATATAAAAAGACGAACCTTTCAATGTTTTTATCTTTCTTTATCTTTATGCGATTTTGATTTTATCGTCTTTTCCTGCGCGGCGCATTGCCTTTTCATAAAGGTGTATTGTGCCAATACGCCCAACAGGATATCTCTGTCCGCTGTTGATAACCCATCAATCGGTTGGCATAAAAGATCTTCGCAAACTGAAAGTACCATTTCAACGCTTTTTTTAGGCGGGAAGTTTTGGGCTCTACTGATAACCTCGTCAATTTGGTCGGTAACGGATGACTTTTCCAGTACCTCCGCTGTTCCCATTACAATCCTTTCAAGCTCTCCGGCAGTTATACCAAGATGACTTATATTTTGTTGTTCCAGTTTTTCCAACTGTGTTATGGCTTCGGTATTGATATAATGGGCATAAAATTTTAGAGTAGTCGCGCCGTCCTTGTGCCCTAAAAGCCGCGCCACATTTTGGGCGGCTACACCCGCGTTCAAGGCAGTCGTAGCATATGTGTGACGCAAGGCGTGGATCGTCATGTGCGGTAAACCCGCCCGCTTCAATACCCGTCCCATAGATGAACGCAAACCGCTTAAATCGTGGATATTACCTTCATCCGTGGGAAACACAAGCGTATTCTCGTTCCATCTACCACCCGCCTTTTCGCACAACTCCGAAACAAGCTGCGCTTGACGGTCAAGCATGACTTCAACGCTTGGCAGAAGCGGGATTTTTCGTATACTATGCTTCGTTTTCGGAGGACCTATTTTAATAGAAACCTCGCCAGTATATTTATCCTTGCGCCTTCCGGCAGTCTTGGTAATGTCGATTATCTTCAATTCACGGTCAATGTCATTAATGTTCAACGCACAAAGTTCACCGATTCTCATTCCTGTTGCCAGCGCAACAGCAAACATATTCCCGGTATTATAGAAAGGCAGAACGGAAATAAATTTCTTCTGTTCTGCCTTCGTCATAATACGTATTTCGCCATCCTCAACTTTTGGGGCATTGGCTTCAAGAAGCGGGTTGGTTCGGATAATTTTATTCGTAATCGCTTGCTGTAACGCTTTTGAGAGAATGTTTTTGATTTTCGCTACTGTCGCGCCACCCAAACCCTGCCCACCTGTGCTTTTCGCTTCTTGCAACTTGTTATACATTTGCTGAATATGCGCCCCGGTGAGGTCTTTCATACGGATATGACCGATAATTGGAGTAATGTTCTTTTGAATATGTCGCTCATAGCTTTCAAAAGTACCATCTCGCAATTCGGATATTCTGTATTCCCGTAAATGATAGAGCAACCATTCTGCAACGGTGGGATTATCGTTTACAAGAAGTGGAGTGCCATCACTAAGCTCTGCCAAAGCCGCTTTCAGTTTGTCTTTAGCTTCTTTCTGTGTTTTTCCCATGACGGATTTTCGTTGCTTCTTGGGGTCGGGTTCGCGCGGATCATAATACCGCCCCTCCCAACGTCCGTCAGAACGCTTGCGTATGCTGCCCTCGCCGTTTGCTCTATGCTTCGCCACTTATCTCACCTCATTTTTCAAAAAGTACGGTCTGACGCTCCGCTTGCTTTTCAGCCCATTGATTGAAAGCGCGTAACGGGATAATGATTCGCTTGCCAATATAAAAGCAGGGAAATCCATGCGTTTTAGTCAACTGATATGCGGTTACTCTCGCAATGGAGAGCAATTTCGCCATTTCGTCCACAGTTATATATGAGGCAGTATCTTCTGTGATGAGCTCGTTCGGAGCTTGAATATTGTTGTTCATAGTCAAACCCTCCCGTTCAGCCCGACGCTTATGGCAAGCGCACGGTCAACCTCCTGCATATCATCCGCGCCAAGCGCACCAACATGGTCTTTCAGCCGCCGCTTGTCAATCGTCCGGATTTGCTCCAAGAGCGCAACAGAGTCACGGTCGAGTCCCGCGTCCGCGCTCAAAAGGCAATGCGTGGGTAACATGGCTTTACCAGATTTGCTTGTGATTGCTGCCACAATAATGGTAGGACTGTGCCTGTTGCCGACATCGTTCTGAATAATAAGAACAGGACGGATACCGCCCTGTTCGCTGCCGACAACGGGATTTAAGTCGGCGTAATATAAATCGCCCCGTAATATGGATTTGTTCATGTAGAGTAGACCTCCCTTGAAAATTCACACCCTGTGGGTATGTAGGGAAGCCGGATAGCGCAGCTTTTAAGAGTGGCAAAGTGTAAATTAACTTCAATCTCTATAACTCCGCTTGCCATCCGGCTCCTGTATTTTCAAGCGCCTTTATTTGTCCTCGACACCCCAAGACGCTGCGGGAAGTCATCAAGCGGCTGGTAGCTGACCAGCTCCACGGGAGTTTCACCCCAACTGTGGTTCTCACAGAGCCGCCCTCATTGCCTGCGACGGGATAAAACCGTTCGGGCGGTGACTGGACGGGAGTATCTTTAACCCCATTGCCTGTTATCGCCGTACCGGGGGCAGCCCGGTATTGATAGCGGAAGTTTCTCGCTCTGTC
>Ga0153924_1000054_pt1 | contig 83077 bp, 75 predicted proteins | sample TSNJ008MetaG_FD_104709 | JGI IMG/M metagenome (GOLD analysis project Ga0153924, IMG submission 104709) | Attine ant fungus gardens microbial communities from New Jersey, USA - TSNJ008 MetaG | ecosystem: Host-associated > Fungi > Mycelium > Unclassified | place: USA: New Jersey, Wharton State... | reverse complement strand
TCAACTAAACACATTACTATGAAAGGTGGCGAGACGGATTGAGGATTTTACTTGTTGAAGATGAAATAAGGCTGGCCGACGCGCTGGAACAGATATTAAAAAGGCAAGGGTATTTGGTGGATGTAACCGGGGACGGCGCTATCGGGCAGGATATGGCCGAAACAGGCATTTACGGCGTTATCATTTTAGACAGAATGCTTCCCAATATCGAGGGTGTAGAAATCTTAAAGCATTTACGCGCAAGGCATATCAAAACGCCGGTAATTTTTCTTACTGCTAAAGACGCGGTATCCAGCCGGGTAGAGGGGCTGGACGCTGGTGCGGACGATTACCTTGTCAAGCCGTTTTCAAAGGATGAACTGTTGGCGCGGGTACGCGCTCTTTCCCGGCGCTCTGAAAACCTGCAAGCAAGTGAAATGGTGTGCGTGGCGTCCTTGTGCTTGGATATGCGGTCTTGTGAAGTTTCCATAGGGTTGGAGAAAACAAAATTGACGGTAAAGGAAGCGCAGCTTTTGGAGCTTCTTATGCGCAATCAAGGGCAGGTTTTGACAAAGGAGCAGATTTTAGACAGGATTTGGGGGTTTGATAAAGAGGTTGAAATGAAAAATGTTGAGTTGTATATTTTCTACCTGCGGAAAAAGATTGCCCTTAAAAAAAGCGGTGTCGAGATTCAAACGGTAAGGGGAATTGGCTACTGCCTAAAGGAGATACAGGTATGTTAAAGAGTTTGAGAAAGCGGTTTATCCTATTCAGCGTTTTGGTAATCAGCAGCATTTTAATCATCCTTGGATTACTGGTCTATGTGGGGCCAACCAGCAATTTGAACGTGGGACAGTATATCACGACAATTCTGTATGCAGTCGGCATGGTATTTGCCGGAAGCTGGCTATTGTCTAAAGCGGCCATCCGGCCAATTCAAGCGGCATGGCAGAAACAGCTTGATTTTACCGCCGATGCCTCCCATGAGCTGCGTACTCCCATTGCCGTTATCCATACAAATTTAGAGCTGGTGATGGACAGCCCGGAGGAAACCGTCGGAAGTCAAATGAAATGGCTGAAGAATATTGAAGCGGAAAATATACGGATGGCAAAGTTGGTGGAGGATTTACTCACGCTGTCACGGGCAGATACAAACCAGCAGAATCTTGAAAAGGAAACATTTATGCTTGATGAAGCTGTTTCGGAAGCCATCATCCCATTAGAACCAACTGCGAATAGAAAAAACATCACCCTTGAAAGCAATGTTAGCAGCAATATTGCTTTTCACGGCGATCGAAAGCGGATAAAGCAGCTGATCGTCGTACTTGTAGATAACGCCCTAAACTACACGGACGGCCCCGGCACCGTCAGCGTATCTTTAACCCGATGTGAGAAAACAATAAAATTGACGGTTTCCGATACCGGGCATGGTATGGAAGCCGAGCATCTGGAAAAAATCTTTGACCGCTTCTACCGTGTTACCAAAACGAGAAATCTAAATCAAGACGGCTCCGGCCTTGGCTTGTCTATTGCAAAATGGATTGTGCAGGAACAGGGCGGTACAATCGAAGTAGAAAGCTCACCGGGCTGCGGGACGACTTTTACCGTGTTTTTCACACTGGAGAAATTTTCAAATACATATAATGACACTAGCATTTCTTTGTGATAGAATAAGAAATCATAATGTAACGAAAGGAAAAGGGTAAAATGAAAACACTTTATAGTGGAAAAACAAAAGATGTTCTGGTTAATGAGGAGAACAATACGGTTTATTTGCTTTTCAAGGATAGCGCAACCGGCGAGAATGGCGTCTTTGATCCCGGCTCCAATACTGTCGGCGGCAGTGTGGAAGGAAAGGGAAAAATTGGTCTGGCCATAACCAGTTATTTCTTTGAATTAATGGAAAAGAACGGTGTACCGACTCATTATCTTGGTTTAGATTTGGAGAAGAATCTTATGCAGGTGCGCAATCTCACGGTGCCGCCTCTTGAATTTGTCTTACGCTATTTTACCGCCGGCAGCATGTGCCGCCGTTTTACCATAGAAGAGGGAATTCCTTTTGAACCACCGTATCTTGAAGTGACTCTAAAGAATGATGAGCAGGGTGATCCTTTGATCAGTGAAAGACTCTGCCTGATGAAGGGCATCTTAAAAGAAGGTCAGTATGATGAGGCACTGAATGTGCTAGTCAGCGTTGGTGAAGTTTTAAAAGCCGAGCTGGCGAGCATGAACTTGACCCTGATTGATTTCAAAATTGAGCTGGGATATGATGAAAACGGCAAAATTTATGTAGCGGATGAAATCACTCCGGATATTTGGCGCGTGAAGGATGAAAATGGAAATATTCCTAATCAAGTCGATTGCGGGAAGATGTTATTAGAAAAGATTAAGAAGTAATCGGATTGCGGGAGCATTTGTAATAAAGGAAAGGTAAAAGGACGGATGATGAACCTGAGAGAATTTACAGAAGCAGTAGATCAGACTGCAGGAGAGATGGAAAAAAATGAGTTGAAGTGTTTTATCCATAATATTACTCGTAAAATTCCCGAGGGTAAGAGAACGGAGTTCTTAAAGCTGCTTGATAATATCCGGAAAGATGGTAATGTGTCTGATGGAGAAAACCGTTTACAGGCTGCAGCGCGAAAAGCCAATGAACAGGAAATTGAGCAGGAAATGAGCAGGCTGCGAAGTTTGCTCCAACGGATAGCAGATGAAGAACTATGCATTTATGCGGATGGATATGAAGAGTATTCCCAGGGGTATTGGGAGGATAACTGGGTATGGGAATATGAGGATCCAAAGGATATATGTCGTGCATATGCAGAGGGCAGTATGCTTGTGCAGCGTTGCGTAAATGATGGATTCTATACGGATGCTATTGAAATATTCGACAGCATGATGAGCACAGAGGCCTTGGTCCAGAATGACTGGGATATGTTCAGTATGGGGCTGGAGGAACTGGTGGAGGAAGGATTGCTCACAGTAGATCTTGAAAAATTGGCATTGTATGTATTATATGCCGCCTATCAGGCGGAAAAACCGGAGATGCGGGCGCAGAAATTATTTGATTATTTTTCAGTCTCCTTTTTTCAAAACATTAGTATGGAGCAGATGCTGAGTCTCGGCGGTGAAGAATTGACAGGCTTATCAGATTTCTGGCATTCCTGGATTATGCTGCTAATTGGTAAAACCGGCGATGTAGCTGGACGGTTGTTAAAAGAGGCAATTATATATGAAAAAGGTGAGGATGGTATACTGGAAACGGCACGTGCGGCATACCAGAGTCACCCAAGTCTCTATCTGGAAGCGATCGAACATTTTAGAGGAACAGACAACAGCAGCCGACAGCTGGAAGCAGGAATAGAAGCGCTTGAAAAAATAGAGAAAAAATACAAGATCCGCGGCGAAATTGCGCTTAAAACTGCAGAGGCAGCCATTCGGTTGGGGAATACAGATTGTGTGGAAAAATGCTGGCTGGAGGCTTTCCGGTCTAACAGTACACCGGTGAATTATCTTCGGCTTGTGGCAGAGAGTGAGGATTTTGCGATACAGCAAAAGGCCGCAGAACAGATAATCCGATCTGCCAGGATTGGCTGCAATACTGAATCTGTCTCCCAAGAGCTTCAGGGGAATTCTATATCAGAAATTGATAAGGAGATATTGAAGTTCCTAAGTGGCGATTTTGATGGGTCTATGGAACGATGTGCTGAAGTTGATCAGGCACTTGGCTGGTCCGGGAAATATATTAAGTGTGGTTTGCCATTATTTTTACTGCTCTTGTTCAAGCGTGAAAATTTAGGGCAGGGGTGTACAAAGATGGCTGAAATTGCACTCGGCTATATGAGTTTTAATGCGGAGTCATATTTTGAGGGGACAAAATGTAAGGCAAAATCCAGTGAGAATAGCACACGACTCCTAAATGACAGGGAATTATTCTGGGAATGTTTTAATCGCTGGAAGTGCAGATATCATCTGACGGATGAGCAGGAAAAAGTATATTTGTCCAAACTGGAGATGCTTATTGATAGGAGAGTAAAAGCGATTCTTGATGGTAAATTCCGTAATCATTATGAACGTGTGGCAGCACTGGCAGCGGCATTGGGAGAGGTGAAAGAGTCCAGAGGAGAGACTGGCGTCAAAGAGAAGAGCCTGCAGGAGTACCGGCAGATATATACACACCGGACCTTGTTTCATGCAGAACTCAGAAAATACGGGATGAGTGATACAAGAAAGAGAAAATAAAGATAAGCAGAAGTTTGGTACCATATCCAAAGCGCTTCTTGAAAGGGTCGATATACCATATTCGCAGAGTGAGGTGTTTTTAGATCTTGAGAGACTATAATTAAACGAATGAATAATATAAATGAGGGTAGATTTATGGATAGACAAGAGAAAAACGAAAATCTCATAAAAATAAAGCAGGGATTAGAGACAGCTTTTATCAATCAAAATATCACCTCAAACTTGGCATATAAGCCGCAATTCGTCTCCAATAACTATAAAGAAGGCCGGAAAGTACTATCTACTATTGAAGATGAGCTTTCAAAATGTGAAAAGTTTTATATTAGTGTTGCATTTATAACCATGAGTGGAATTACTCCATTACTCCAAACCTTAAAGCAATTAGAAAGTAATGGAATTCAGGGAGAAATACTAACTACTGATTATTTGAACTTTAGTGAACCAAAAGCGTTGCATAAGTTGGCGGAATTAAAAAATATAGAATTGAAAATGTACTGTACGGAAGATACAGAAGAAGGTTTTCATACGAAAGGATACATTTTTAAATCGGATGATATTTATAGAATTATTATTGGAAGTTCCAATATTACGCTTAAGGCGCTAACCAGAAATAAAGAATGGAATACAAAAATTGTTTCAACCGAGCAGGGAGCATATGCAAATGATATAGTAAAAGAGTTCCGGCATTTATGGAATTCAGAGCATGCTAAGCCATTTGAAGAATTTATTGAACAATACTCCGTTAATTATGAGCTGATTAAAAAACAGAAGAAGATTACGAGACAGGCAGAAATCCCTTCAATAGAGCAATATAAATTAAAACCGAATGAGATACAAAAGGTATTTGTAACAAAATTAAGAAAAATCAGGCAGGATGGAAAACAAAAGGCGCTTTTGATATCTTCTACGGGTACGGGAAAAACCTTTGCGTCTGCATTTGCTGTAAGTGACGGTAATCCTCAAAAGGTTTTATTTCTTGTACATAGGGAGCAAATATTAAAACAGGCAATGAAAAGTTATCAAAAACTATTTGGCCAATCTAAGAAAATGGAGATATTATCTGGTAATGAGAAAGATTACGATAAAATTATAGATGCAGATTTTGTGTTTGCCATGACAACTATGATGTCAAAAGATAACATCAGAGAAAAATTTGCAAAAAATGAATTTGAAATGATTATTATTGATGAAGTACATCATGCAGCATCAAAAAGTTATCAAAAAATTATGGATTATTTTAGACCTAATTTTTGGCTTGGAATGACAGCCAGCCCAGACAGGCCAGATGGAGAAGACATATATAAGATTTTTGATAACAACATTGCTTATGAAATTAGATTGCAGCAAGCTTTAGAAAATAATATACTGTGCCCTTTTCATTACTTTGGAATAACTGATTTGGAAATAGATGGAGAAGCTTTTAATGATGAGACAGGAAAGTTAAAACAATTCAACATACTGGCTTCGGATCAGCGGGTGGATTATATTATTGAAAAGATAGAATATTTTGGATATTCTGGTGATCGAGTAAAAGGTCTGATTTTTTGCAGTTCCTTGGAGGAGGCAGAAATTCTATCCCGCAGGTTTAATGAGCGAGGGTATAAAACTTGTGCATTATCAGCCCAAGATAAGCCGGAAGCTAGGGATGAAGCAATTGAGAAATTAGTAAAAGATGAAAAAGAAGATTATTTCGATTACATATTTACCGTTAATATTTTTAATGAAGGTGTTGATATTCCAGAGGTGAATCAAGTTGTAATGCTAAGACCTACCGAGTCATCTATTGTGTTTATTCAGCAGTTGGGGAGAGGCCTTCGTAAGTTTGAGGGAAAAGAATATGTTGTAATTCTTGACTTCATTGGTAATTACTCTAATAACTATTTGATTCCGATAGCTCTTTCTGGAGATAGGAGTAGAAATAAGGATAATCTGCGTAGATATATTGCGGAAGGGGCAAGGATTATACCAGGAAGCTCCAGTATTCATTTTGATGAAATAACAAAAGACAAAATTTACAGATCGATTGATGTGTCGTCAATCAATAAGGTAAATGATATTATATATGAATACCGTTGCCTAAGAAATAAATTAGGTAAAATTCCAACATATGAGGATTTTGAAAATTACAATACGATTGATATGATGTGCATTTTTAATAATTCTAGTTTGGGATCTTATCATGTGTTTCTTAAAAAGTATGAGAAAGAGTATCGATATAAGAATTTATTGTCAGCTACTCAGGAAGAAATGTTAATGTTTATTTCGCAAAAAATTGCAAATGGAAAAAGAGTGGATGAACTGCTGCTATTAAAACGTTTGCTTGCATATCAAACAGGGGTTAGTAAATTATATGAAAGGGATTTACAAGAAATATATGGGATTGAAGTAGATTCAAAGCGTGTTGCCAATGTAGTAAATGTATTGACGAACAATTTTCTGCCCTCAGAAATACAGAAAAAAAGATTTTCAAGAAGCATTTTTGTTGAAGAGAATTCAGGGGAATTAAGGGCATCTTTGCAATTCGAAAAACAAAAAAGGAATGAAGTGTTTGTATTGATGCTTAATGAATTACTGGATTATGGAATTCTTAGATATCAGAAGTATTATAGTGATCATTATAAAACAACCGATTTTGTGTTGTATCAAAAGTACACAAAGAGCGATATATTCAGGTTGCTTAATTGGAGTAAGAATCAAAATCCTCAAAATGTAGGTGGATATTTTTATGATAAGGAGACCAAGACATTACCGGTGTTCATAACATATCGTAAAAGTGAAGATGTTATAGAAAGCCAGAATTATGAAGACAGCTTTATATCACCTTCAGAATTCATATCAATTTCCAAGTCCGGACGAAATTTCAAATCTCCGGAAATGGAATATTTTTATAGTAATGAAACCAAAATTTACTTATTTATGCAAAAAAGAAGTAATGATAAAGGTGCAAGTGATTATTATTTTTTGGGACAGCTTTATAATACTGGAGAGAAAGAACTTGTAGAGAGACAAAATGTAGGTGATACGGTTTTGAAATTTCATTATCGATTAGATGTTCCGGTGAGGGAAGACTTATATCAATATTTCATGTATGACAAAACTCAGGTAGAAGAATAAGGAGTGATCGATGAAAACAATTGAAGTGGTGGCAGCAATAATAAAAAAGGATGATAAAATATTAGCAACTCAGCGTGGTTACGGAGAATTTAAAGGTGGTTGGGAATTTCCAGGTGGAAAGATGGAAATCGGAGAAAATCCCAGGCAGGCATTGATACGGGAAATCAAAGAAGAATTAGACTTAGAAATTGTAATAGGAGAGTTAATAAGTACTGTTGAATATGATTATCCGCAATTTCATTTGACGATGCATTGTTTTATTTGTAGTATCAATGGCGGTGAGTTGGTTTTGAAAGAACATGAAGCGGCAAAATGGCTTACGAAAAACACCTTAACTAGTGTAGAGTGGCTGCCGGCTGATAAAGATTTGATTGAAAAAATAAAAGAGTGCTTATTCAAATAATAAAGAGAAGCCCCCGTTTGCTTCAAAGATTATCTGTACTTTTTTAGCGGTACTTATCTGAAATGACGCTGAAATGACTTTTAGTAACTCTTGACACGCCTGCGTATTCATGTTACCCTTATACCATAAATTTCAGAAAGGAAGGTGACGTCATGCTTAGATTTAACTTAATCACGAATAATAATTGTACCTGCGCTGTCAGAATTGGCATGGCGTTATTTAACGCTTTTTAACATTATGCTAATCTAGCCCGGGTAACGGTTACCCGGGTTTTTTTGAGCCTATTTATGGAAATGAGGGATCTATTATGATTGAGTTACAAGGAAAATACAACACCGCCAAGGTGTTTACCGACAATATTGAGCAGGAAGCGATTTCGCAGATCATTAACCTGCTGAATCAGGAGTTTGTTCAAGGAAGCCAAATTCGTATCATGCCGGACACCCATGCCGGTGCAGGCTGCACCATCGGCACCACTATGACCATTACTGACAAGGTTGTGCCTAATCTGGTGGGTTTGGATATTGGCTGCGGCATGGAAACGGTGATTTTGCGCGATACCCATGTAGAATTGCAGCAGCTTGACAAAGTCATCCACGAACATATCCCGGCAGGCTTTTCGATTCGCCGAAAACCGCATATGTTTATGGAAGAGGTTAATCTGAACGAGTTGCGTTGTTCCAATCAGGTAAACCTGAACCGTGCCGAGTTGAGTCTTGGTACATTGGGAGGCGGCAATCATTTTATCGAGCTGGATAAAGACGACGACGGCAGGCTTTGGTTAGTGGTGCATTCCGGCAGCCGGAATTTGGGCAAACAAGTGGCGGAATATTATCAAAAGGCCGCTGCTAAGAACTTGGAGAAAAAGCGAATCAAGGTGGATAAAAATCTTGCCTTTGCGGAGGGGCAGCTGTTCGACGACTACATCCATGACATGGCGATCACACAGCGTTATGCAGAGTTGAATCGCAAGGCAATTGTGAGAGAAATCGTAAAGCAGATGAAGTTTAAGGTCGAAGACAGCTTTACCACCATTCACAACTACATCGAAACCTCCCCCTCGCAGGGACTGGACACAAGGATCCTGCGAAAAGGCGCGATCTCGGCCAAGGCAGGCGAGCGGGTATTGATTCCCATCAATATGCGGGACGGGAGCCTGATCTGTATCGGCCGCGGCAATCCGGACTGGAGCTATTCCGCTCCCCACGGTGCCGGACGGCGGATGAGCCGCAGCGCCGCTAAGGGAAGCATTACCCTTTCACAGTTTAAAGAGTCTATGGAAGGGATTTATTCATCCACCTTGAACAAATCCACCATTGACGAAGCCCCCTTTGCTTATAAACCCATGGATGAGATTACCGCCAACATTGCGGATACTGCTGAAATCATTCAAATCATTAAACCGCTCTATAATTTCAAAGCAGCGGAGTAGAAAGCTGGAGACTGATGAAAAAGAAAAAATCACCATTACTAAAAATCATAAAGGAATCGCCGGAAGCCCGTAAAAAACGGGTCTCCTCCGGCGTGAAATTCCGTACGGCCGTTTTTGAAAACAAGAAGAAGCGGCGGCAAAAGAATATTATCGATTATGAGGAGAATTAAAAATCGAAATCCTGTCTCATATTGACTCTTATATGTGAATATGCTAAACTGGAACGGTGTTTCATTTTGGATTTGGAGGTGGCGATATGGGGCGTCCTGCAAGTTATAATACAAAGCAACGCGAAGCGGTCCTGGCATATATTGCTTCTCTTGATGGAGACCATGTTACTGCCGCGCGGATTGTGGAACATTTTGAAAATGAAAATGCTCCTATTGGGCGTACTACCATCTACCGCCATCTGGATAAGTTGGTGGAAAGTGGTAAAATACACAAATATAACATCGACGACGTATCCGGAGCATGTTTTGAATATGTAAGTCATGGAACGGAGAGCGGAGAGCATTTCCACCTAAAGTGTGAAGACTGCGGTGAATTGTTCCATCTGCAGTGCGATACATTGAGTGAAATGCAGCGGCATATTCTTGCGGAACACGCTTTTAAAGTCAATACCATGAAGACCGTTTTTTATGGGAAATGTGATAATTGTCTTCAAAACGAATGAATTTATTATAGATTTTTAGCGGGGAGGAGATAACATGCTTTTTATAGCACAAGCCGGCGTGCCTGACAGACATACGAAAAAAAGGATCATAGCGTTAGCCGTATTGCTATGCTTTCTTGTTGTTTCCTTGCTTTCAGGAATGTTCAATTTTACCCATACAGATCACGAGCACGACCATAACGGCGTTCATGGCGGCTGTGCCGTCTGTGAGCAAATCAATAATTTTGAGAACCTGCGGAAGCAGCTTAGCATGGCGGCTTCCGGCACGTCTTTCGCACTCTTAAGTCTATTCGTCGTAGTTTTAACTATTCAATACATTGATTCCCGAATAGAATCATCAAGTCTTGTGGCATTGAAAATCAGAATGAATAATTGAAATAACCTCCGCAAGGGAAGGCTATGCTCTTTTTTAGGGAGTTTTTGGCGTTACCTTATCTTTTTATGCTCAAAAACAGACATTATGGAGGTTATTATAAATTATGAAACGATTTACTTCAATGATACTTGCATTTCTGCTGCTGGTAACGCTGCTGTCCGCCTGTAATCAAACCGGTAATCCGGACAACACAAACGCAGAAAACAAACGCAGCGTCGTTTGCACGATTTTCCCGCAATATGACTGGGTTCGAGAAATTCTCGGAAGCAAAGCAGACAATTTCGATTTGACCCTTCTTATGGACAGCGGCGTTGATCTGCATAACTACCAGCCTTCAGTCGATGATATAGTAAAAATCTCAGCCTGCGACCTGTTTATTTATGTGGGAGGCGAATCGGACAAATGGGTGGACGATGTGCTTGCAGAAGCGTCGAATCCGGATCGGATCGTAATCAATTTGCTGGACGTGCTGGGAAACTCGGTAAAGACAGAGGAAGTTATCGAAGGTATGGAAGAGGATCACGACCATGACGATCACGGGGAAGATGGCCACGCCGACGATGGCCACGCCGACGATGGCCACGATGACGATCAAGACCACGAGGACGATCAAGACCACAATGATGCGGAAGAAGCCGAGTATGATGAGCATGTATGGCTCTCTTTGAAAAATGCCGCGGTGTTTTGCCCGGTCATTGCCGATGCGCTTACATCACTGGACGCCGGTAACGCCGGGGAGTATAAAAGCAATCTGGCTTCCTATACCGAAAAGCTGTCGGCTTTGGATGCGGAATACCAGGCGGCGGTAAACGCGGCCTCTGTCGGGACACTGTTGTTTGGCGACCGTTTTCCCTTCCGCTACTTTGTCGACGATTACGGATTAAGCTATTATGCGGCTTTTCCCGGCTGCTCCGCTGAAACGGAGGCCAGCTTTGAAACCATCCTGTTTCTTGCGGAAAAGGCGGATGGACTCGGCTTACACACCATTATGGTAACCGAAAGCGCGGATCAGTCCATTGCTAAAACCATTATAAACAATACAACCGGCAAAAGTCAGCAAATTCTTGCGCTGGATTCCATGCAGTCGGTGAAGGCAGGCGACGTGAATAGCGGAACGACCTACTTCTCTATAATGGAAAGCAATTTGAACGTGCTGAAAGAAGCGCTGAAGTAAAGGAGGAGCCGTATGCCGCAGTTAACCTGCCGAAATCTTGCCCTTGGTTATGAAGGAAAGACCGTAGTCGCCGACCTCTCTTTTGAGGTAAACACCGGAGACTATCTATGTATTGTCGGAGAGAACGGCTCCGGCAAAAGCACACTGATGAAAACAATCGTAAAATTAAAAACACCGATAATGGGAGAAATTGTCTCAGGAGACGGTTTAGCGCGTGGGGAGATCGGCTATCTGCCGCAGCAGACGGTAGTGCAAAAGGATTTCCCCGCGTCTGTAAGGGAGGTTGTCCGTTCCGGCTGCTTGAACCGCTGCGGCTTACGCCCGTTCTATAACAAAGCTGAAAAACAGATCGCGGAAGATAATATGGAAAAGCTCGGAATCGCGCCCCTTGCTAGGCGCTGTTACCGGGAGCTGTCCGGCGGGCAGCAGCAGCGGGTGCTTCTGGCGAGAGCCTTGTGCGCCACACGGAAAATCCTGTTGCTGGACGAACCGGTGGCGGGGCTTGACCCAATGGCGACGGCTGAAATGTATGCTCTGATTAAGAAGCTGAATGATGAGAACGTCACCATAATCATGATTTCTCATGACGTCGCCGCCTCGGTAAAATACGCTTCCCACATCCTGCACATCGGCGGACAATCCACATTGTTCTTCGGGACGAAAGCAGGATATCTGGAAAGTGACGCGGGACGCATATACGCCGGACTCCCACCCCAAAAAGCCTGCGGGCTTTTCGGGGACCCCGAGGGAGGTGATCAGGATGGTTGAGCTTATGGATAAACTTGCCCTATATTTTCAATATCCCTTCGTGCGCTATGCCATGATTGTCGGGATATTGATCGCGCTATGCTCATCACTTTTAGGCGTAACACTGGTATTGAAAAGGTTTTCGTTTATCGGGGACGGTCTTTCCCATGTCGCGTTTGGGGCGATGGCGGCTGCTACGGTTTTGAACCTGACGAACGATTTTCTCTTGGTTTTACCGGTTACTGTAATCTGTGCCATCCTGCTGCTGCGTACAGGACAGAACACCAGGATCAAGGGCGATGCGGTCATTGCAATGATCTCGGTGGGGACACTCGCCGTCGGTTATCTCATTATGAACATTTTTTCTACCTCCGCAAACATCTCCGGGGACGTTTGCGCCACGCTGTTCGGCTCCACGTCAATTCTGACATTGACTAAGACGGAGGTGTGGCTGTGCGCCGTGATGTCGGTGCTGGTGATCGCGGTGTTTCTGCTTTGCTATCACAAGATATTCGCGGTTACCTTTGACGAGGATTTTGCCACGGCAACCGGAACCAGAGCGAATCGATACAATCTGATTCTCTCTGTCGTAATCGCCGTAATCATTGTATTGGCGATGAATCTGGTCGGCTCTCTCTTGATTTCCGCGCTCGTGATATTTCCGGCGCTGTCCGCGATGCGGGTATTTAAGAGCTTTAAAGCAGTAATCTTATGCTCGGCGGTGGTATCGGTGACCTGCGCGGCTCTTGGCATCCTGATCTCCATTGTGGCGGGAACGCCGGTAGGCTCTACCATCGTGGCCGTTGATATTGCGGGCTTTGCTATCTTTAGTTTAATTGGATTTTTTATGAGGAGGTACTGAAATACAATGAAAAAACGTATATTTTTAATGCTATGTCTGATTTGCGTACTTGCCGCAGGCTGCTCTGATGGAGATACGTTTAAAGCGGAAGACAGCAATATAAAAGAAACGGAAGGCGCTGCGTCAGAGACCGGTAACGACAGCCCGGAAAGACAGCAAAGCGCCGTATCGGCAGGAGTAGGCGTTGATGTGGATTTAACAGCATTGAGCGGTGTTATGGTCTATGCGGAAGTCTATAAGATGATGGTAAGCCCCGATGACTATATAGGGAAAATTGTGAAAATACGCGGCCCCTATTATGCGGCGTATTATGATGTAACCGATAGGTATTACCATTATGTGATTATTGAGGACGCCACGGCCTGCTGTCAGCAGGGATTAGCGTTTGTTTGGGACGGTGATCATACTTACCCTGACGACTACCCCGAAGAAAACAAAGAAATTGAAGTGGTCGGCGTGTTTGGAAGCTATGAGGAGCTTGGTAACACCTATTATTATTTGGCTGTAAATGAGTTGTCAATTTTGGAATAAATAATTCACATACCCTATTGACAAGTTGGTTAGGTTGTGCTAACCTACATGTAATTAGCTTCCGCTAACTACATATTTTGGCGATCTGCCAGATAAGACTAACCTATAGATAAGGAGTGTGAACATGATGCCTTTAACAATGGCAAAAGCAGGAGAACGGAATTCTATTAAAAAGATCGGCGGAAAGGCCGAGGTTAAACAGCATCTTGAAAACCTGGGTTTTGTGGCGGGTGCTCCGGTTATGGTGATTACGGAAATCGGCGGCAATGTTATTGTGAATGTCAAGGAATCCCGCATCGCCATAAGCCGTGAAATGGCAAGCAAAATAATGGTTTAACGATAACGAAAGGGGTAACGGATATGCAAACATTGAAGACTGCCAAGTGCGGCGATACCGTCCGCGTCGCGAGAATAGCGGGCAGCGGCCCGCTTAAGCGCAGGATTATGGACATGGGGATCACAAGGGGCGTTGAGATATTTGTTAGAAAGGTCGCTCCGTTGGGTGATCCGGTGGAGATAACGGTCCGCGGTTACGAGCTTTCACTTCGGAAAGCAGACGCGGAAATGATTGAAGTTGAATAATGCGATAGGGACACCCTGCAAAGCTGAAGCAGAGAGTATCATTTTCTTTGTATTTTTAACAAATTTCGTTAGCATTAACTAACTGAAACTATGAGGAGGAGAAGAAATGTCTATAAAAATCGCGCTAGCCGGTAACCCGAATAGTGGTAAGACAACGCTTTTTAATGCGCTGACAGGTTCTAATCAGTTTGTCGGCAACTGGCCGGGCGTTACGGTGGAGAGAAAAGAAGGGAAGCTGAAAGGGAATAAAGACGTCGTTATCATAGATTTGCCTGGTATTTATTCCCTTTCACCGTATACACTGGAAGAAGTTGTTTCAAGAAATTATCTGATTGATGAACGGCCGGATGTTATCTTAAACATCATTGACGGCACAAATTTAGAGAGGAACCTGTTCCTGACCACCCAGCTTACCGAGCTTGGCATTCCCGTTGTCGCCGCTGTTAACATGATGGATATAGTGAATAAGAACGGCGATAAAATCAATGTGGGTAATCTGGCAAAGGCTCTTGGATGTAAGGTAGTGGAGATTTCCGCGCTCAAAGGTACAGGCGTTACGGAAGCCGCCGAAGCTGCCGTAAGCATGGCGAAAGGCGGGAAAACTGTACCGCAGCACAGCTTTAGCGGCAGCGTTGAACACGCGATTGCTCATATTGAAGAAGCCGTACTTCATGATTTGCCGGAGGAACAGCAGCGGTGGTATGCGATAAAGCTGTTTGAGCGAGATGGGAAAATTATCGAAAAGCTAAAACTGGATAAACCCCTGATTTCACATATTGCGGAAGATATTAAAAGCTGCGAGGCGGAGCTTGATGATGACAGCGAAAGTATCATCACATCGGAACGGTATACATACATCGACTCCATCATTAAGGATTGCTGCAAAATCAGGAATAAAGGCAGGCTGAGTACCTCGGACAAAATCGACCGTGTCGTGACCAACCGCTGGGCAGCTTTACCGATCTTCGCGGCGGTGATGTTTCTGGTGTATTTTATATCCGTAACTACCGTGGGAACTATGCTCACTGATTGGGCTAACGACGGCGTGTTCGGCGACGGATGGCATCTGTTCGGCATCGGCTCCGCTGCTTATGAAGAAGCGGTCATTGACACAGACGCTTTAAGGGACACATTGGTGAATGAGGAGCCTGATCCTGCGGATTACGGCGTATGGGTCCCGGGGATTCCGGTTTTGGTGGAAGACCTTTTGGAATCCGTAGGCTGCGCGGACTGGCTGCAAGGGCTGATTTTGAAGGGTATCGTCGGAGGCGTCGGCGCGGTATTGGGCTTCGTGCCGCAGATACTTGTGCTTTTCTTATTCCTTGCCTTCTTAGAGTCATGCGGATATATGGCGCGCATCGCGTTTATCCTTGACCGCGTGTTCCGAAAATTCGGGCTGTCGGGCAAATCCTTTATTCCGATCCTGATCGGTACGGGCTGCGGCATACCCGGCATCATGGCATCGCGAACGATCGAAAACGAACGCGACAGAAGGATGACGATTATAACCACTACTTTTATCCCCTGCGGCGCTAAATTGCCGATAATCGCCCTGATCGCCGGCGCGCTGTTCGACGGTGCGTGGTGGGTCGCGCCCAGCGCTTACTTTATCGGCATCGCGGCAATCATCTGCTCCGGCATAATATTGAAGAAAACCCGGATGTTCTCCGGCGACGTCGCGCCGTTTGTGATGGAGCTTCCGGCATATCATATGCCGACGGTGGGAGCGGTGTTGCGGAGCATGTGGGAGCGCGGCTGGTCATTCATCAAAAAGGCCGGTACGATTATTCTGCTCTCATGCGTATTTATCTGGTTTGTATCAAGCTTTGGGTTCGTCAACGGATCGTTCGGAATGGTAGATATGAACGACAGTCTTTTGGCGGTGATCGGCTCCGCTGTCGCGTGGATCTTTACACCGCTCGGATGGGGTAACTGGCAGGCGGCGGTCGCGGCGGTCATGGGACTTGTGGCGAAGGAAAACGTGGTCGGAACACTTGGTATTCTCTATGGCTTCGCCGAGGTCGCGGAGGACGGCTTGGAGATTTGGGGAACTCTCGCCGCGAGTTTTACAGCGGTTTCCGCTTTCTCATTCCTTGTGTTTAACCTGCTCTGCGCTCCTTGCTTTGCGGCGATGGGAGCAATCAAGCGCGAGATGAACAATCGGAAATGGTTCTGGTTCGCGATTGCCTACCAATGCGGATTTGCGTATGCGGTTTCCCTTTGCGTATATCAGCTCGGTTCGCTGTTTACGGTGGGTTCGTTCGGCGTCGGTACAGTCGCTGCGTTCTTGCTGGCTGCCATGTTTGTGTGGCTGCTGTGCAGAAGACAAAAAGCAGTAGACCCGGAATTGAACACAAAGCAAGGAATGGCTTCATAATGGAAAGGTATAATCAAGCATGCAAAATAGATCGTCAGCGGACGTAAAATGTCCGCTGACGCCGAGGCTTCGTGATGTAGGATTTTTTTGGCCGTAAGTTAGTTGCGGCTAACAAAAACAATTTGAGAATGGAGGGATTGAATGAGTATAGTAATCGTAGGCGGTAATGAGCGCATGGTGTGTCAATATGAAAACATTTGTAAAAATCATGGATGCAGGGCAAAGGTGTTTGTTAAAGAAAACGGTTCGCTTAAGAAAAAATTCGGATGTCCGGATTTGCTGATATTGTTTACCAATACTGTTTCACACAAAATGGTAGCCAGCGCTTTGAATGAGGCTAAACGCAATAATGTGACCATTGCCCGCATTCACTCCAGCAGCGCTTCGGCGTTGAATCAGGTTTTGCTTCAGTATTGCGGGATATCGTAAGGCGGCATTTTTACCGTTTATCTATGCGTTGGAGGAGGTAATTATTTGGAAAAGCATTTAATCTTACACTGCTCGCCGACTTTGGCGGGCATCAAGACGGCAAGTTTGTTCAGCTATACTTTTTTGTCCGAAAAAGCCCTTGCGTGTTCATTGCGCTCTGTCAATGAGACATTAGTTCCAAGGGGCATACGCGCGGAGGTTCTGCGGATACGGGAAAACAATGCATTGATTTTCGTTTACCGTGAATCACTGCTTAGCGCCGCTCTCGGTAAAAATGAGGTGGATAAATTCCTGGCGGGATATGGCTATTCCGGGAATTCTGTCAGGCAGCATATCACCCGGTTGAAATCCCGCCTTGCGTCATGCTGTGCATTCCCGCACGAAATTGGCGTATTCCTCGGATATCCTCTGCCCGATGTGATCGGGTTCATCGAAAACAATGGAAGGAACAGCAAGCGCGCAGGCTGCTGGAAGGTATACTGCGACGAATACGAGGCGGTAAGACTGTTCGCAAAATTTCAAAAGTGTAAAAGCGTTTATACAAGAATGTTTTTACAAGGCAGGCCGATTGAGCGGCTCATAGTGGCTGCTTGATAATAAAAAAATATATAAGAAAAGAGGGTTTTTATGAGCAAAACAGCAGTTGTGTACTGGAGTGCTACGGGAAACACGGAAAAAATGGCGGAATATGTAGCCGACGGCCTAACAGAAGCCGGAGCTGCGGTGTCAATCTTTACGGCGGGAGAGTTTAACACGGATTTAGCGGATACATATGACGCGATCGCATTTGGCTGCCCGTCGATGGGCGCGGAAGTATTGGAAGAAGACGAATTCCAGCCGATGTGGGACAGCGTGGAATCGAAGCTGAAAGGTAAAAAAATCGCCTTATTCGGCTCCTATGGCTGGGGCGACGGCGAATGGATGCGTAACTGGGAGGAAGCCTGCATTAATAACGGAAATTCCCTTGCCTGCGGCTATGTGATATGCAATGAGGCGCCCGACGATGAGGCCAAAGAGGCATGCAAAGCGTTGGGCAAGGCGCTGATACAGGAGGCATAAGTATGAAAATCAAATTAATTTCCACCGCACTGGCGTGTGCTTTGGCAATGGGTGTATTAAGCGGCTGTGCCGGGGAACAGCCACAGAGTTCGTCCGATACTGAGGCTGCTGCCACGGCTGCCACAGCTGCTACAGCTGCTTCCGAGCAGACTGAGGTGACATCAAATGCCGTTCCGGCTGAAGATGACGCCTACGATCCGTCCGTATATTTCCTTCCGCAGGAAGAAGCCATAAAAAAAATGGGCCTTGATACGGTTCCGGTATCTGCAGTTGGTATTGGCCGCGCGGCGACACTTACCGGAATTGACGCCGGAATCAATATGATAGGAATCCCAAATGATGATCATTTCCCCGAAGAATACTTAGAGTCTATTACCCATATTACGAACGAGGAGCGCGAAATTGAATGGGCGCTTATTGCGGAACTCTCGCCCTCTGTTATCTTAATCGACCAAAAATCTAGTGAACAATATGCGGCGGAATTAGCGGAGCTGAATATTCCGGTATATATTCCTGCATACAATTTCTATGATGGCGTGTTAGGAGAGATCGGCCTGGTGTCATCCGCTTTTGGAACAAATGAGGCGGCGGCAAAGACACTCGGAAATTATAATGAGCGCATTTTAGACATGCTTTCAGAAGTTACGGAAGAAAAAACGGTAGCGTTATTAAGGATTACGGCGGACGGATACATGCTTTACACCGGAGGGAATTACGCCGACAGTCTTATTAGCACCGTGAATATTAAAAACATCGCTGGAACGATGGGCATTACTGATACAAGCGAAAACAGCGGTATGGTTCCAATTGAGCTTACTGACTTAATCGCGGCTAATCCCGACGCGGTCGCCGTGATGATCACGGTTGCCAGGGATCAGCGTGACAGCGCTTTCGATGAGCTGATGGAGGAGTTTGCGAAAGAGGAATACCAGACAATGAACGCCGTGATAAATCAAAAAATAGTGCGGATTGACCATCACCCCTATGCGGTTCCGGGGATGCTTCCATTGAACGGTATTGAGTCGGTGTTTTCGTTGGTTTATGAATAGGGTGAAATCTATGCGGAGAATCATATTACTATTTGTTTTCGCTGCCTTTGGGCTGCTCATGTCCTCCTGTACGAATCCTGCACAGGAGGCTGCCGGAGCAGGCTCCGTGCAGGCAGACGGACTCTATCGCGATGGAGTTTATGAGGGCAAGGGTACGGGATATGGCCGCGGACTCAAGGTTTCGGTTGCCGTAACCGATGGGAGAATCAGCGATATTCAAATTATATCCCACAACGAAGTGGGTAAGCAATACTACGAGGAAGCTCTCGAGATAATTCCGCAGAGAATTATCGAAGCGCAAGATCCGGAAGTGGACGCGGTTTCCGGCGCCACAAAAACCAGCGACGGTATCAAACAAGCCGTGGAAAACGCTCTGCTTGATGCGAAAGACACGGATGAATAACCGAAAGCGTGCTCCTTTCAAAAGCTACCGCGTCATTCTATCCGTCGTGTTTTTCGGAGCCGCCTTCGTAAGCTGGAAATATCTGTTTTATTTGATCGCGGCCATGGAAATCGCGCAGCTATTCCTGGGAAGGATTTATTGCGGTTTTGCCTGCCCTTACGGGATTTTGCAAGGTTTTTTCGCGTACTTGGGCAGACGGATTGCTCCCAAAAGATTCGGGAAGCGGATTCCGCGGAGAGCGCATGAGATGCTATCCTGCCTGCGCTACATCAATATAATCGTTCTGCTCTTTTTTGGCGGAAGTTTGATCGGCGGCATTGCTGCATCCATCTACGCACCCGATGTGAAGCTTCTGGTTTATTCCAATACGCTCAATTATGTGGCGTTGGGATGGTTGTTATTTTGGATGTTATTGGGAATTTTGATAGAACGGCCATTCTGTAAATATGTTTGCAGCGGTTCCTGCTTTGCGGGCGCATTCTCCCATATCCGGTTGTTCAAACTGATCAGGAACCCGGAGTTCTGCATAAACTGCAAACGCTGTGAAAGCGCTTGCCCGATGTCGGTGCCGATCACGGAGCTTGAAACAGTAGAAAGTCATAACTGTATTTCCTGTTATAAATGCCTTGACCGCGGCGTATGTCTTAAGAGAGGCGCGCTTATGCTCAAATGGCGGGGCGGCAAAAAAAGTGATCGGTAAGGAGGGGCGTGTGTTCGATACAATTTGGCTTGCCGCACGATATCTCACAGAGCTTGCGGCGGTGGCATTAGGCATTTGGCTGCTTATTGGCGGCAAACGGAAAATCCGGAACCATACGCCTGCCGCTATATTCGTTAGCGTATGTTCCACTTTATTTGTTATATCGTATTTCACATATCTGGTGTTAGGGACGATGTAACTCTTAGAACAACGAAAGAAAGGGAGGAAATGATATGAGATTAAGGTGCTTTAAAAATGAGAAGGTTCTTTGTTTTTTCGGTGGTATTGCCGCCGCTACGCTGGGAGTAAAGGCGTTAAGGAGTAACAAGACCCGTGATTTATGCGTCAAGGGCCTTGCCAAAGGGATGAAGCTGCAAAAGGATGCGCAGGAGAGTCTCCAAAATATGAAAGAAGAAGCGTCTGATATATGCTTTGACGCCAAGGGGCAGTCCGGTCCGGAAGAATAAACGATCCAAAGCCGCCCTGAAACGCTCTGATCGGCGTTTTAGGGAGTGGTTTTTGGGAAGGAGGTGACTTATTTGAACTATAAAATTGTTTATGATAAGCCGGGCAGGATACGCCTGCGTATGGGTCAGGGAGCGTTTTCCGCTGAACAGGGATATGGAATAGAAGCACTGCTTATGTCCAATTCCGCGGTATTAGGGGCGGAGGCAAGCTATGTGAACGGCGGTATATTGATCTGCTATAAAGCCGGATGCCGGGACGGGATTCTTTCGGTTATTGACGGGCTTCATAAAGCATGCCTGCCTGTTTCACAAAAACAAGAGGTAAATCAGGTTCGAGAGCTTGACGACGTTTTCACGCGTTCTGTGGCTGCTGTTTTGTGCAGGCACTATGTCTTGAAGTTATTTGTGCCTGCTCCGATAAGAGCAATTTTTACATTGCGGCGGGCTTTTTTCTATTGGAAAAAAGGCGGCCGTTCCTTATTAAATGGAAAGTTAGGCGTGGATGTATTGGATGCGGCGGCCGTTATGGCGGCATCGGTACAGAGAGATTTTGCGACAGCTTCTTCGGTCATGATGCTTTTACATATTTCGGAGCTTTTAGAAGATTACACAAGAAAGAAAGCACGGCAGACATTGACGCAAAGCCTTGCGATGCATGTCGACAGTATATGGCTTGCGGGCGAACACGAAGATGTTTTAACGCCGGTGGCGCAGATTCGGATTGGCGACCGGATTCGTGTCCGGACGGGCGGTGTTATTCCGCTTGACGGGGAGGTTGTGAGCGGCGAGGCCATAGTGAATGAGGCGTCCATGACAGGAGAACCCTTGGGCGTTCTGCGCCAAGAGAAACACAGTGTTTACGCGGGAACAATCGTTGAAGAAGGTTCGCTTGTTATTAAAGTGCGGACACTTGCGGACAATACCCGGATTCAAAACATCGTTTCGCTCATTGATCAATCTGAGATGCTGAAGGCCGGTATACAAAGCAAAGCGGAAAAACTTGCCGATTCTATTGTGCCGTTCAGCTTCCTCACATCAATTGTAACGCTGATTGTAACGCGGAACATAAGCAAAGCCATGTCGGTCTTAATGGTGGATTATTCCTGCGCAATTAAGCTTACTACACCCATATGCGTGATTTCAGCCATGCACGAAGCTGCTAAGCACAGGATCCTGGTGAAAGGGGGCAAATACCTCGAAGCCTACGCAAACGCGGATACCATCGTCTTTGACAAGACCGGGACGCTTACCGCCGCGTGTCCTAAAGTGGCAAAGGTTGTAGCCTTTAACGGCCACGCAAGGGACGACATACTTAGAATATCCGCTTGCCTGGAAGAGCATTTCCCTCACAGTGTCGCAAAGGCAATTGTAAAGCAGGCCGAGGCTGAAAACCTGCAGCACCGGGAAGAACACGCAGAGGTGGAATATGTCGTCGCTCACGGCATTTCCTCCATGCTGCACGGTCAGATGATTCTCATTGGCAGTTGGCACTTTATTTTCGACGATCGGGGTATCCCGATAACGGAAAGGGAAAAAGCAATGATTGATTCCGAGTCGGAAGGCTATTCTACCGTTTTTCTTTCAATCGGCGGAATCTTGGCGGGAATGATCTGTGTGGAAGACCCGGTTCGTTTGGAGGCCAAACACACTTTAGAGGAATTGAAAAAACTTGGTGTGCGGCGCTTCATCCTGCTTACCGGCGACGGTGAGGCGGCAGCGAAGGCCGCGTGTGAAGCCCTAGGCATTGCTGAGTATCGCGCACAGGTTTTGCCGGAAAATAAAGCGGATACGATCCGGTCGCTTAAAGAACAGGGCGGCACGGTTATTATGGTTGGGGACGGCATCAATGATTCCCCCGCCCTGTCCTGTGCGGACGTTTCGATCGCGATGAAGGACGGATCCGATATCGCAAAGGAGATCGCGGACATCACGCTTCTTTCGGAAAGTCTTGACGGTCTGGTTACACTCCGGCATTTAAGTGAGACGCTTTTTGAACGGATCAATCGAAATTACCGCTTTATTTTAGGTTTTAACACCTCACTTCTGCTGCTTGGGATTTCCGGTATTGTTGCGCCGTCCGCTTCGGCTGTACTGCATAACGCTTCGACGATGCTGTTCAGCGCAATGAGTATGCGCCCCTATTTGGCAGAATGTAAGGATGTGAATACGAATGAATGGGGACTTAATACGGATCCGGTCTAAGGATTTATGAGGAAAAGGAATTTTTTGGAGGGATCTATGCAAGTCAAAATATGCAAACGGGCTTTTTATGGATATCGCTTTGCCGACGAGGGGACAAATGGTGAAAATGAAATTTATCGCGTAGCCAACCACAGCGGTGCGGGAGAAATGTTTTGTTACAACGTCTGCGAGGGTATTCAGCTAACCTATAATTCTCTGGAAATGGATACATGTTTTCAAAAAATCCTGCCTGCATCCGGATTTATGTTAATAAACCACTGCTTAGAGGGTTGTTATGAGTACGAGCTGCAGGATGGAACGGTTAGCTTCATGGGTGAAGGAGATTTATGTATTAACGATCTTGGTGGGCAGTCGTTTGTAAATTCACATCTTCCAACAAGAAAATATAGGGGGCTGGCAATTATCTTAGATTTACAAGTGGCGCAGGCATCTTTGGATAGATTATTTCCTCAGGCAAATATTGATCTGTTCCGTTTGCGCGATTATCTATGCGTGGATGGTAAACCATTACGGATTCGTGCCCGTTCGGAAATAGACCACATCTTCAGCGAACTATATTGTGTAGACGAGCACATTCGTGTGCCATATTACATAATAAAGGTGATTGAACTGTTTCTTTTCCTCAGCATTGTGGAGCGCGAAAAATTAAAAAGTCTGCCTTCCTTTTCATACTCTGTGGCTTCATCCACAAAAGCCGTTTATACTTATTTGATTGAGAATCCGCTGAAAAGAGTAACCATTGGCGAGCTGGCTTCTCTGTTCCACATAGCGGATTCCAGTCTTAAGCGTTGTTTTAAGGCATTAACAGGTCAATCCATCGGCACTTTTATGAAAAGACAGCGAATACAGAAGGCGGCAGATATACTGCTCGAGCATCACGACATAAATGTGACCGGAGTTGCGGAAATCGCTGGTTATGAAAATGTGAGTAAATTTTCAGCGGCTTTCAAATCGGTGTTTCATCAATTACCATTGGTATACCGCAATCAAAATCAGAAAGGCAATTGACCTGAATGGGACATTTTTTCACCTGATAGGGTGTTGAATATTAAAGCGCTGTTATAGTAAAATATAAGCGTGGATTTTCGATAAGCTTCGCTAAAAACCCGCAGACGCGGGTTTTACTTTTGCCAATGAGTTAGTTTTTTCTAACCAATAGTATTAAGGAGGAGGTGAATTTGGTGGCTTCATATATACGAAAGAGAGGGATTGTTTTCGTAATTGTTTTGACGGGAGTAAGTATTTTGAGCTTTTTCTTGATAACCCTCTCTAATAAAGACCCTGCTGAAATTATTGCGCGTCGCGGGGTGCCGGCAGCCAATGAAAATATGATTGAAGCGGTTCGGGTTGAATTAGGGCTGGATAAACCGATTATCGCCCAATATTTCAATTGGGTGAAAGGGCTGTTTACTGGTAATTTAGGGATCTCCATATATTCATTTAATCCCATCGCGCAGGACCTGAAGCAGTATTTTCCGACCTCGTTCGCCTTGATGGGGTTGTCCCTGTTGTGGATTGTGATTATCTCCGTCCCCATTAGCCTGCTGTGCGCGTTCAAACGGAACAAGTTGTTCGACAAAGTGGTTCACGGCCTGTCTTTGCTGGGAATATGTCTGCCGACTTTTTGGCTTGGATTCCTCCTGCTAATGGCTTTCGCCGTAAACCTATCCATTTTTACGGTGTTGCCGGAGCCTGGCATCAAAGGTTTGCTGCTGCCGTCCTTTACATTGGCGGTTCCTGTGACCGGTTCTACCATCCGGGTTTTTCGTGCGTCGCTTTTGGGAGAGATGAACCGTGATTATGTAATTTATGCAAAGACCCGCGGCCTTTCCGATAAGCGTATTATTTGTTCCCATGTAATAAGGAACGCATTGCCGCCCGCTGTCACGCTTTTTTGCCAGTACCTGGGTTATCTGATTGCCGGCAGTGCTGTTGTGGAAAGCGTCTTTTCACTAAAAGGGATCGGTACACATTTGATTTCCTGCATTATGGCGATGGATATCACCACCGTGGCCACCTGCATGGTGATCATCGCGGCGATTTTTGTGGCGGCGAATTTGCTGGGAGATGTTGTGAATTTACTGCTTTGTCCGTGGATGGTGAGGGAAAAAGATGTTTCATAAGCTTTTAAGAAAACCACAGGCCACTTTGGGCCTGATCATAATCTGCATGGTCCTGTTTGTGGCAATCGCGGCTCCTCTTATCGCTCCGCACGATCCCGAAGCAGTGGATATATCCGGGAAATATATAGCTCCATGCGCCGAGTACCCGCTGGGAACAGACCAGCTGGGGCGTTGTGAATTTTCACGCCTGGTATATGGCGCCAGGTATTCGATCGGAATCACTTTGCCAACGCTGTTCATTCTGGCATTGATCGGATTGGTGTTGGGGACGCTCAGCGCCGGTAAGGGCGGGATATTTGACAAGGTGATGACGATCCTATGCGATATTTTTATTGCTTTCCCGGCATTAATTACGGCAATCGCCATCATTGGCCTGCTTGGTAACGGGCTGCAGAATATTGCGCTTGCAATCGTGATTTCCATGTGGGCATGGTTTACCCGCATGGTTCGCTCCTATTCGGTTCTGGAAATGGGCAAGGACTATATTACAGGGGCCCGGATTGCGGGATGTGGCACCGCAAAAATCGTGGTTCGTCATTTGATCCCGAATATTATGCCGCAGTACCTTGTCTATCTGAGTACCGGAGTTGCTTCGACCATCTTGATGATTTCCAGCTTTGCGTTCCTTGGACTTGGCCTTCCGGATGGAATATCCGAGTGGGGCGCGATGCTGAGCGAAGCCCGCACCGGCTTGTACTCCCACCCGGAATTTTTGCTTTATCCGGGGCTTTGTATCCTGGTTGCCGCCGCTGGATTCAATCTCTTTGGAGAAGCCATGCGGGACGTAATTGACCCGGAGGATGCGTCATGAACAAACTGCTGGAAATAAAAGATCTTTCGATCACATTAAGAAAGGAAAGCCGGAGGATTGTCAAGGGTCTGAACTTTGACCTCGACGCCGGATGCTCCCTGACCCTGCTGGGGCAGTCCGGCAGCGGGAAGACCTTAACGTGCAAATCAATTTTAGGAGTGCTTGGAGTACAGTTTTTCCCTGCCGGTGAAATTCTCTTTGAGGGGCATAATCTGCTGAATCTTCCTGAAAAGGCACGGGGAAGCATTTACGGCCGTCAGATCGCAATGATAGCACAAAACCCGATGACGGCATTTGACCCCGCCGCTAAAATAGGAAGGCAAATGGATGAGACGCTGCGGATACATACAAAACTTAACCGTACCGAGCGCCGTTCCCGATGTTTACATGCCCTGAGTGAAGCGGGGCTTACACACGGAGAAACCATTATGGAAAGTTACCCTTTTATGCTATCCGGCGGAATGCTGCAGCGGGTTATGATTGCGCTTGCCCTTATGACGGATGCAAAGCTCATTGCCGCGGATGAGCCGACTACCGCGCTGGACGTCGAAAACCGAAACGCCACGGTAGATGCGTTCATAAGGCTTCGAGAGCGCGGAACTGCCGTGTTACTGGTCACGCACGACTTCACGGTTGCCGCCCGCTTCGGCGGACGTATTCTCGTTATGAATGACGGCGAGATTGTGGAAGATGATGCTGTAGACAACATTATGAAAAATCCACAGCATCCATATACGAGAGAATTGCTGTCGGCGTCCCGTTTGTCCGTTTATGGCCGCGAGGAGGTGTGAATATGCTTGAGGCCAAAGGTTTAAAAAAACGATATGCTTCAAAAGGGAGAGGCGCGCGGGACGAAATGCCCGCGGTTAACGGCGTCGATATGATGCTGCAAGATGGTGTTTCCTATGCATTGGTCGGCGAAAGCGGATCGGGAAAAAGCACCTTGGCAAAGCTGTTAACCGGCCTGATTTCTCCGACTGAGGGCAAAATCCTTCTGGATGGAAAGAGTATTGACCATAAAAAGAAGGCCGATATAAGTCTATATTCAGAAATGCAGCTTATTCTTCAAGATGGGAAAAGCGCCCTTGATCCGCACTTTACCGTATACGACAGCATTGCGGAGCCAATCCGCAATCTTCTTTCCGTCAGCAAGGCGCGGGAAAAAGAAATGGTCTGCGAACTGATGGAGCGTATGGAACTTCCTGTCGCATTACTAAAGCGGACTCCCGGTGAATTGTCCGGCGGACAGCAGAAGCGCGTCTGCATTGCCAGAGCGATTTCCGTATCGCCGCGCATTCTGATTTTTGACGAGGCCGTAAGCGGCCTGGATGTTATCGTCAGGAAAAATATCTTACAGCTGTTGAAGCGGCTGCAAAAAGAACAACAGTGTTCGTATCTTTTTATTACTCATGATATTGATGCCGCGCTCTATATTGCAAAGCATATTTTTGTGATGAAAGACGGACGGATTGCGGAGCGAGGCGTATATAAGCGAGAAGAACATAAAAATCTTGGAGGTATTATCTATGAAACTTAAAAAACTGCTTTTCGGCTGCATGGCGCTTGCCATGTGCTTGGTGCTTGCGGCCTGCAGCGGAAGAAACAACGACAATCAGACGGGTGAGACACCCACACCTGATGGGACGATTGAAGGAGCCGGGGAAAAAGTCGTTACGCTGGCTGAAAGCTGGGATTTTTCCAGCGGCGCTCATAGCTTTTATACGGTACATGGATCAACCAGCGATACGAATTACGGCATTAACTATTGGAGTTATAACTTCTATAACACGCTGGTAAAACAGGAGAATGGCGAGTTTACCGGAGAGCTTGCAAAGGATTGGTCCGTGAGTGACGACGGTCTTACCTATACATTCAAGCTGAGAGACGGCGTGAGATTTTCCGATGGTACACCCTTGACTGCCGGGGCGGTCAAAACCTCTTTTGAGGCTTCTATTCAATATCAAGGGGCCGGTCTCGGTGTCAACGGTATGCTATCCGCCTTGATTACCAAGATGGAAGCGCCGGATGATTTAACCTTTGTAATGACACTTAGCCAGCCGTACTATGGGACGCTGAATGACCTGACGATGAACAATCCCCTTGGCATTGTCAATCCCGCCGTGTTTAACGACGACCTTTCCCTCTCGGATGGGATTAAAACGGCCACCTATGGAACAGGCCCTTATATGTATACGGGGGAAACGGATGGTTCTGCTTATACATTCGTAAAGAATCCTTACTATTGGGGCGGGGAGCCGGAAGTGGATAAGTTTGTTATAAAAGTTATCCCGGACAACGATGCCAAGGTGCTTGCGCTCCGCAGCGGTGAGATTGACGCGGTCATTGGTTCCATGCGTATGACCTATGACGCATTTAGCGAACTGGAGGCCGATTCTGCGTACGGTACAAAAATCAGCGAAGGAACTTCCATGACCCGTTATCTTGGATTTAATCTCGGTACGGCTCCCTTTGACGATGTTCTGGTCCGCCAAGCCGTATCCTATGCCGTGGATCAGGAGACGCTCAGCGCGATTGTGTTCCAAGGGCTTGAGCAGCCTGCCGGCGCCCTGTTTCCCAGTACAAAGCCTTTTTGCGATGTTGCTATTGTTACTTACGGGTATGATGTGGAAAAAGCCGGGGAGCTTATGGACGAAGCGGGCTGGGTTGACAGCGACGGGGACGGCATCCGTGAAAAAGACGGGCAAACGCTGGAACTTTCTCTGTGCTATTACCAGGATACGGGCAGCTTAGAGGATGTCATCCTGACAATCGCAAGCCAGCTTAAGGAAATCGGTATCAAGCTGACCACGCAGGAAATGGATATGATGACCTGGTTCGGCACCGTTTCTTCCGGCGAATACGGCTTGACCCTTTTCTATACCTATGGCGGTTCCTACGATCCTTTCAATGTTTTGACGAACATGAATTCTACAAGCAGCGGCGATCCCGTTATGATGCAGGTTTCAACCTTCTTCGCGAACGGTAATGATATAATTGTTGAACTGAACAGCACCGCGGATGAGGATCGTGTTCAGGAAATATATCAAGCGGTACTCGCTGAAATGGCGGAACAGGCACTGGTTCTTCCAATTTCCTATACTTGCGAATTTGCCGCATGGAACAGGGAAGTAATGGAAAGCTACAATTTCTATTGGGATATTCAGTACATTGATATTGCCGGTATCCGGCTGAAATAACATTTCTACGGCAGGGCGCCGCTGCTAATTGCCGCGCCCTGCTCCATAAGGAGGGACTTAGTTTGAAACAAAAGTCTAATGGAATAAACCGGCTTCTCAGCTTTTGCGGCGAGAGTCGCCGGCTGTTAACGCTTTCCCGCTGTTTATCAGGCGTCAGCGCGGTTTTTATTCTGGTACCTTTCCTGTGCGTCTATCTGGCCGCCAGAGAAGTAATTACGATGTTTACGGGAAGTGCGCTGGATACCTCTGGGCTGCTTAATTGGGGAATCTGCGCCCTGGTCTTTGAGCTCATTGGGCTGGCTCTTTATTTTACCGCCCTGCTGTGTTCCCATGTTGTGGCGTTCAGAACTGAAAAAAATCTAAAAATGGCCGCGCTCACCCACTTGGCTAAGATGCCGATGGGATACTTCGATTTAAACCCCAGCGGTAAGCTGAGAAAAATTATTGATGATAACAGCTTCCAGACGCAGACCTTTATCGCGCACCAGCTTCCCGACCTGATCGGGGCGTATGTAACAATGGTAGTCAGCGTTATTTTAATGCTGGCGTTTGACTGGCGTGTTGGTTTGCCCCTGCTGCTCCTTTTTGGAATCGGCTTCTTCCTGCAAGGTTCGCTGATGGGCAAGGACAGCATGGCGTTTATGAAAACATATCAAAATTCCCTGGAAACAATGAACCACGAAGCGGTGGAATATATCCGTGGCATATCCGTTGTCAAAGTATTCGGCCAAACGGTGCAGTCCTTTACAAAATTTAACGAAGCAATTAAATCATACCGCGATTATGCGCTAAAGTATACCATGTCTTGCCGGAAAGGGATGGTTGTTTTTACGGCTGTTATCAATTCCAGCTTTCTCGTATTAGTTCCGGAAGCCCTTATTATTGGGATTTTGTCAAAAGACCTGCTTGGTTTTATGCAGAGTTTTCTCTTTTACATCATTTTCTCGCCCGCCTGCGCGGTTATGCTGAACAAGATTTTGTATATGACCAGCTACAAGATGCAGGCCGAGGAGTCCATGAGGAGAATTGACACAATTTTGACTGCCGAACCGCAGCCTGAAACAGATCATCCGCAGACTGCCAATGCCCATGATGTTTCCTTTGAAAACGTTACATTTGCTTATGAAAACATGGAGCATCCGGCGGTATCTAATCTTAGCTTTACCGCCAAGGCTGGAACAATGACCGCGCTGGTGGGGCATTCCGGCTCCGGCAAGAGTACGACCGCCAGCCTTATTCCCCGATTTTATGACGTGCAGGAGGGAGCTGTTAAAATCGGTGGGGTAGATGTTCGGAAGTTGTCCCATGCGGACTTAATGAAAAAAGTAGCTTTTGTATTTCAAGACCCAAAGCTGTTTAAGGATACACTGCTGGCAAATATTTGCGCGGCCCGTCCTGCCGCCACGCGGGAAGAAGCGTTAGCGGCGGCGCATCTTGCCCAATGTGACGACATTTTAGAGAAATTTCCCAAAGGGATTGATACCGTCGTCGGCGGCAAGGGCGTCTATCTATCTGGCGGCGAGGCTCAGCGAATTGCAATCGCAAGGGCTATTTTGAAGGACGCTCCTATTGTAGTGCTTGATGAGGCCACCGCATTTGCCGATCCGGAGAACGAACACCAAATCCATCAGGCGTTTGAGGGCCTGGTGAAGGGTAAAACCGTCATTATGATTGCGCACAGGCTGTCTGCCATACAGGATGCGGATCAGATCTTGGTAATAAAACAGAGCCGGTTGGCCGAGAGTGGAACACACGATCAGCTTCTGAAACAGGACGGTGAGTACGCCCGCATGTGGGGGAACTATATAAAAACAACAAAGTGGCATATCGGAAATGAGGTGGAATCATGCTGAAACGCGCATTTGCTCTTAGCAGCCAAGGCTCCAGAGATTTGCATAAAGGAATTGCCGCAACGACATTAAGCAACCTCTGTCAGATAATCCCGACCAGCCTGCTGATCCTGCTGATTATGGAGCTTTTGAGTGTCATAACGGGAGAAAAAACGTGCTTTGAAAAAAATATTCTCTTATACTGCGTGCTCACGGTTGTATTGTTTGTCGTGATATTGGCCACTCAGTGGCTGCAATACAACAAGACTTATACTGTGGCGTATCAGGAAAGCGCCAACCGGAGAATCGTTTTGGCGGAAAAACTCCGTAAACTGCCGTTATCTTTCTTTGGGCAAAAGGACATTTCAGATTTGACAACGACAATCATGGGTGATTGTACCGCCCTTGAGCGTACTTTCTCCAATGCCATCCCGCAACTGTTTGGAACGATTTTTATGTTCATCCTCACATCCATTGGCCTGCTCATTATAGACTGGAGGATAGGGCTCTGCATTGTCATTCCTGTGCCGGTGGCCGCACTGGTAATCTTTGCGGCCAGAAAAGCCCAGACCAAAGCGGAAAGTGAGAATCTGGATGCGAAAAGAGCCGCCTATGACGGTGTTCAGGAATATTTGGACACTATTAAGGAGTTAAAATCCTCATCCAGAGAAGCAGAATATTTAGAGGGGTTGGAACAAAAGCTGGAAAATGTGGTGCGGTGCTCTTTCAAAAACGAACTGGCTCCGGGCGCTTCTACTACGGCAGCACAATTTCTGCTGCGTTTCGGGTTGGTTGCCGTTCTTCTTCTTGGGGGGCATCTTGTCACAGCCGGATCGCTCTCCATCCCGATGTTCATCCTGTTTCTTGTGTTTGCGGGAAGAATTTATGACCCGTTTACCAGTTGTTTTATGCTGATGGCTGAGCTTTTTGCCGCGCAGGTCAGTGCGGGGAGAATGAAACAGATTGACGCGGAACCGGAACAAACCGGCGCTGCGGTATGCAATAACAAAGGATATGACATTGAGTTTAGGAATGTCGTTTTCTCATACAATGAGGAACCTGTGCTGAATGGAGTTTCCTTCGTCGCCAGGCAGGGTGAGGTGACTGCTTTGGTGGGACCGTCCGGCAGCGGTAAATCAACGGCATCGAAGCTGGCGGCCAGATTTTGGGACGCCGGTTCCGGGACAATTACGCTTGGCGGAGTTGATGTAAAAAGTGTTGAGCCGGAAACCCTGTTCAAAAATTATGCTATTGTATTTCAGGATGTCTTGCTGTTTGACGATACGGTGATGGAAAACATACGCTTAGGGCGTCGTGACGCTGTCGATGAAGAAGTGATGGCTGCGGCCAGAGCCGCACAGTGCGAAGAATTTATAAGCCGCTTGCCGGGGGGTTATCAAACAAATATCGGAGAGAATGGCAGCGTCCTGTCAGGCGGTGAACGGCAGCGTATTTCGATAGCGCGGGCATTGTTGAAAGATGCGCCGATTGTCTTGCTTGATGAAGCTACGGCATCTATGGACGCTGAGAGTGAAACACTGGTACAGGACGCTTTATCTGCGCTGCTTGGTAATAAAACGGTGATGGTGATTGCCCATCGTATGAGAACGATTGCAAACGCCGATAAAATCGTGGTATTGGATAAAGGCCTTGTCAGTGAGCAGGGTACTCCCGCAGCGCTTATGGCAAAAGGCGGCCTTTATGCTCACATGGTTTCGCTTCAGCAAGATAAAACGGCCGGACAATGAACCTGAATGTTTTTATTTGCCGCGTTGCTATTGAGAATTTGTCGGCGGCGTGATCCAGGTGTCGGCTGGATTCCATTGGGTGAGTATCCGCATTTGACTTAGCCCGGTATCGTGTACATTGGGCGCTAATACAGAAATGTCCTTATTCGTAAACATACAATAAATAAGGCAATATTCATCGACAATGATTTTCTGCGCCCGGTGTACATAGGGAAGAAATTCGCCTGGAGAGGCAGATACGGCAGCTTGTATGGCTTCCGTCAAACCAGCCGGTTTATACATGCTTAAATACTTTTGCTCTCCAATTAGATAGTCATACATCTGCGTCAATGTATCTGCCTGGGCGGAACCGAAAATTCCTATTATGCCTTCCCACCCCCCGCCCTTTAAAAGCATGGAGGTGTGTTCGGTATTACTCACGGGGCGTAATTCCAAAGATACATCGATCTGTTTTAGCATGTCTTTTAACGCATACCCCAGGGCTTCGGCATTGTCCGCTTTTTGGTCATAGGTGTAGGTGGTTGTAAAACCATTCGGGTAACCGGCTTCCGTTAATAACGCTTTTGCTTTTTGAACATCATAGTGGTACCCGACAACATCATTGTTATAAGAAGGTTCACCGAAAATCGAATACTGATTGGTTAGCGATACCGTATTTAAATATACATTTTGAGCGATCCAGGCAGGATCAATGGCGTAGCAGATTGCCTGACGGACCTTGCTGTCATGGAAGGGAGAATCTCCATTGGCGGAATCAAATACCAGACCCCAGGGACCGGAGCTGGCATCAATGGTATTCAGGTGATAACCATCAGCAGAAAAACTTGCCAGGCTGGCAATATCTCCACGGATCAAAACGTCATAATCTCCATTTCTTAACTTAAACTCCCGACTGGAAGAATCACTGTTAAAGGTAATAACAATAGAATCCAGATAGGGTTTTCCTTCCTGCCAATATAGATCGAAGCGGCGGTACACGATGGTTTTGGCAGAATCCATACTTTCAAAAGAAAAAGCTCCGGTGCCAACCGGATGGGAGGAAGCCCATTCAGCGCCCTGATTCGTATCATTGTGAGCCTCAAAGGCCGAGGGAGAAATTATCAGGCCGGTGGATTGGCACAGGCTAACCAGAAGCGTGTTGTCCCATTGTTTTAGTTGAATGAGAAGAGTGAAATCATCGATCACATGGATGGTATCGATGTTACCGGTTCCTGTAGCTTCGGCCTTCATTTGCTGTTCCAAATTCCATTTTACAGCATTGGCATCCATGACGGTATAATCATGAAACCATACATCTTCTCTTAGCCGGATGGTAATCTGGTTTTGCTCTCGATTACTCTCATAGCCGGCAGCGAGATAGGGGGTAATTTCCAGATTGCTATTTAGGCGGAACAGGGTTTCTAAGGCGGGAGCAGACAAGCGAATAGGAGAACCGGATGTCATATGTGGGGGATATCCCAGAACGGATACGGGGCTCATATCACAAATGATCAAGGTTCCCCCATATTGGGGGAGGGAGGATTCAGATAATTCTGCGGTCGTAGTTTCAACGGCCGATTTTGTAGTGGAGGAATCCGGGGGTGAGGAGGTACAGGAAGAGAGGAGGCAAATAGGTAGAAGAAATACCAAAAGAAAAAAGCCATATTCATATTTACTTTTCATTTCCCATCTCCTTTTCGAAATCCGCCCTATTCGGGCTGCTTTCTCATGTTTTGCGGGTCCCAAAGTCATGCGTTCTCATGCAAGCATGAAACGCAAGACCTTTTGACCCTAGTGCGCCCCACATTAATTAACTATATGTTTCGCTTGTCTAAATTTCCACCTGCGGCGTTGTCGTCAATCGCCGTAGCCACCGCTACGACTCATTCCTCCGCCTTGCAGGCGGAAAATTTATCCTACGCAAAACATATAGTTAATTTGTGTGGGTCACCCTAGTATACAGTATAATCAATTGTATTGTTACTACGATACCCACAAATTATCCCTTTCAGGTGGATTATTGTGCTATAAAATTATGGTATAGTTTATTATATTGAATAATATAGGCTATCTGCTATACTGTCAATAAACCAGGAGGTGAAATTGTTGTTTCGGAAAAGTTTTGCGCGGAAAATATCCATGGTAATTTTATTGGTGATTAGCATTACCTTCTTACTTACGGCCATCATCTCTAATAATTTTACAAAGGAGGCTTTTTATAACAATGCGGTAGAAAGCGGCAGGCGTGCAATTGCGGCGGATGAGGCGTCTTTGAGTGTATATCTGCAGTATCTTCGCCGCTCTTCGATGGAACTATACTATAATACGAATATTTATACCTTATTGTATTCCTCCCATCATACTTACCAAGACAGCTATGCGCTGTTTTCTTTTTTGCGTTCTCTGATGAATCTTTCCAGCAAAGATTGTGTCACACAAATCTATCTAAATCTATATAGTTCGGGGCAGTCTTATCTGATTAGCGGCGCCGGGAGAGAAAATTCGGAGGCCTCTTGGGCTGTGAATATCCCAGAAACGGAAGAGAAGTATCAGGTTTATGTAGAAGCGCCTCATACCATCCATATGTATGGTAAAAACCTGAAATATGAAGAGGATCTGGAGGTTTGTTCTTTTCACTGGAATATTTATAATGCTACGGGAGATAGTATTCTGGGTACCATCTCTTTTGACATTGAAACGGATACCTTAGGAGGTTTTTTATCTTCGGCAGAAAATGGCACCCCGGTCTATTTATTAGATGAACAAGGGGAAGTAATCTTTAAAAATGTGGATTTGCTTTCCGGGGAGGAAATTCGGGAAATTATACATAATCAATATCATATAAGCCCCTTGGATGTTAAGAATACAGTTTTTGAAGGCACTGCTTTTATTCAGAAGGTGGAAGTTGACAGCCTGTCCTGGTATATTCTGGAATTAAATCCTTATGATCTCTTATATCAAGGAGCCAACTCGATTTTGAGGGTCGAGATTGAGATTATGATAATTGCCGGCTGTATTTGCGCTGTCTTAAGCTTAGCAATTATTTTCAAAAGAACAAAGCCTCTGCGGGATTTGAAGGACTATGTCCAAGTGGTGGAAAGAGGAGATTTATCAGTTCATGTCTCGGATTATACTACGTATCAGGAGCCGGATGAAATCGGAGCCTTGGTGACCCATATGGAAAAAATGATGAGTACTGTAAATGAAATGTTTCTTCGCCAACAGAAACTGAGCCGGGCTCATCGCTCAGCAGAGGTAAAGATGCTGCTAAATCAGGTTAATCCCCATTTTATATACAATACGTTACAAAGTATAAGTACCCTCGCGCTGGTGCATAAGGATAAAGAAGTGTATCAGCTTTTAACCAGCCTGGGATCCCAAATGCAGTACAGCATGAGTCTGGATTGTGAATCCGTAGAATTGATACAGGAAATCAAGCATGTAGAAAGTTATTTGGCTCTGCAAAGTTTGCGTTTTAATCATCGCTTTCGTTATGAACTCCATGTGGATCCGGAAGCGGAATCCATCGTAGTTCCACGCATGTTGCTGCAGCCCTTGGTAGAGAATGCTTTTAAGCATGGCAGGATACATAATATTTCCAATGGTTTTGTATGCTTGCAGATTTTGCTGAAAGGAGAAGTTTTGCAGATTGTCGTAACGGATAATGGGAAAGGGTGTAAAGCAGAGCAGTTACAGGCGGTCAATCATTCTCTAAACCTGGCATCGGTTGATGAAATTAAAATTAATGATCATATCGGGTTATTGAATGTACAATACCGGCTAAAACTTTTATACGGAAAGCGAGTACACATGAAGCTGGAGACATCCGCGTGGAATGGGATTATGGTCACGCTTTGCATCCCACTAAATCCCTACCAATAATCCTCTTGGGGAGAGATAAGTATGAAAGCACTTATTATTGATGATGAAGAGCATGTAATTGTCGCTGTGAAGCTGTTAGTAGACTGGAAAAAGCATCATATTACCACGGTATATGAGGTGACATCACCGGAGAGCGTGTTACCTTTGATCCGCATGGAAAAACCGGAAATCGTAATTTCTGATGTAAAAATGCCGGGGATTACGGGCCTCGAGTTAATCACTAAAATCCTTGAGATCTGTCCAAAGACCAAAATCATCATGATTTCCGGATTTGGTCAGTTTGAATTTGTAAGAAGTGCCCTTCAGCATGGTTGTGTCGATTATATTTTAAAGCCTATCGATGAAGTACAAATTAATGCGGCAGTAAAAAAGGCGGTATTGGAGCATCAAAGAGATAGTGCCTTGGAGTTAATTGAGCACTCCTATCAGGAAATCCACTCGGAGCTTGCGAAAACCAGAGCACAAAAATTATTACTCTTGTATTATTCTTCTTCGCAGACAAAAATGGTATTTTCGCAGTTGTGTGAAATAATGCCGGCCTTCCAGAGCATAGAAAAATGCCGGATCGGAATCATCTATACCAACCATCTCCCCGCGGAGAGTTTTCAAGGAGTTTACGATAGCGCTGCTTTGACGAGTATTGTCAATGATATGGTATTTGCTACCGGAAAGGCGGTGGCGATTATGAGACAACTAAACAGTAACATTATCCTCTTTTTTGACGCATCATTGGAATGTATTCCCCGGCTTTGTATTCAGGTTCTGGAATGTATATATGCAAAATCAGGGATAAAGCTCCACATGGGCTTGAGTCACGCCGCAAAATTTCCAGAGCAGTTTGAGGAGGCGAATCTAGAGGCAATATATTTCGCGGAGGCTTATAATTTGTTAGCGGATACGGAATCCCTGCATCAACACAAAATGAAAGGGCAGGAAGATTTTGCATTTAACATGCTGGCCTTTGAGGATCAATTGTTTTCCGCCGTCTTAAATGGGTATCCCTCTGCTATTTGCGCCAGCGTCAAAATATGCGTAAAAGCCATATTTGCGGCCTCTTATCTAAGCATCCGGCATCTGGAACAAATCAAAGCATCTTATAACAGTATTCGCCTCCGTTGGATAGAAAGTATCCGGATGAATTATCCGCAGCCGCAGGGCGAGGAAGTGCTTTATCCGCAGGATTCCAAATTCCTGTTACCATTTAACCGTCATGGAGAATTTTCAAGAGAACTGCTGGAAGAGCTTCTGGTGGAAGATTTGACGGAGGTATCTTCATTTTTTAGCAAGCTTACCGGGAGGACAGGGGCGGAGGATAATTTGTTCCATCAGATTGAACAATATATTATTTTAAACTATAACTCCAAGATATCGCTGGAAATCATTGCGGAGCAGTTTTCCATCAGTCAGAATTATTTATCCAGAGCCTTTAAGAAAAATATTGGAGAGGGAATTACAGACTATATCAATAATCTGCGAATTGACAAGGCGAAAGAACTGTTAAGAAATCCAACGGTTCGTATCTTTGATGTCGCCTCCCAAGTCGGATATTCCGATGAAAAATATTTTAGCCGGGTATTTAAAAAGAATGAAGGAATCTCACCGTTACAGTATCGCTTAACGCATGCGCAAAAATAAGATAATATAGAGTAAAAAATAGAATTAACACAAAAATCCACCTAAAATGACACTATTTTCAGTGTTTCGCAAGGTGGATTTTTGTTATATTGACATCAGATGATGATTCCAAAAAAGCAGAGAGGTGAGGGAATGGTAAAGTATGTATTGAAGCGTTTACTAATGATGATTCCGGTTGTTCTTGCTGTTATTTTGCTGCTGTATGTATTGTTGACGCTGGCACCCGGCGACCCGGCTCGAATTATATTGGGAGAAGATGCGGCCCAGGAGCTTGTGGATGCAAAGAGAGAAGAGCTGGGCTTGAATGATCCGATTTTGATACAGTATGGAAAATACGTGGCCGGTATTATGACTAAAGGCGATTTTGGAAATTCGTATTCCACAGGAAAACCGGTAGCGAATGCTCTTTTAGAACGTTTTCCAACTACGATTGGACTTGCTGTCAGCGGCCTGCTGGTCATGTCACTAATTGGTATCCCGATCGGAATTATCTCCGCGGTTAGGCAGTATTCGTGGATTGACAATATTTCTGTGGCAGTTGGAATGATCGGAGTCTCGATGCCAAACTTCTGGCTGGGTCTGGTTCTGATCATGTTTTTTTCGCTGAAGCTGGGCTGGCTTCCGGCCTCCGGGTTTTATGGGCCGGCTTACTGGATCCTGCCGGCCATTACGGTAGGAGTGAATTCCGCGGCGACTCTCATGCGCACAACGAGATCCAGTATGCTGGAATGTGTGCGCCAGGATTATATCCGAACCGCCAGGGCCAAAGGACAGAAAGAGAACGTGGTCGTGATGCATCATGCCTTAAGAAATGCTCTGATTCCCATTATTACCGTATTAGGAATGCAATTTGGGATTCTGTTAGGCGGCGCGGTCGTAATTGAATCGATATTTTCCATTCCCGGACTTGGAAAATATATTGTGGATTCCATACAAACCAGAGATTATCCGGTTGTCTTAGGCGGCGTTGTCCTTATGGCAATCTGCTTCAGCCTTGTAAATCTGGCAGTTGATCTGCTGTATACGGCAGTGGATCCCCGGATTAAGACACAATTTCAAGGGAAGAAGAAAAGGAAGAGGGAGGTGAAAACAGGATGAGAAAACAGGATGAAAATCCGGCAAAAACAATCAACGGAAAAGAAAAACGCAAAAGTCAATTTTATGAAATCTGGAGACGCATGCGAAAGAACCGGATGGCAATGATTGGACTAATCATCATTTTACTTCTTTTTTTATCAGCCGTATTTGCCGGTTTCCTTGCTCCGTATGGAATTGACGATCAGAATACAAAGGAGCGTTTTCTGGGTCCATCGCTGCAGCATCTATTTGGGACGGATCAGTATGGCCGTGATATCTTTAGCCGTGTGTTATATGGAGGACGCATTTCTCTAACCATTGGCTTAGTATCTACAAGCATTTCCGGGTTTTTCGGAATCATCCTGGGTTCTATTGCCGGTTATTACGGCGGAAGGCTCGATAATGTAATCATGAGAATTCTGGATGTATTCATGTCACTGCCGACCATGTTGACGGCAATTGTTGTTTCTGCTGTTTTAGGTCCTGGGATTGGAAATTGCATGCTGGCATTGGGAATTGCGACCACTCCCCGTTTTGCAAGAGTGGTTCGCGGTCCGATTCTTCAGATCCGAAATCAAGAGTATATTGAAGCCGCCCATGCCATTGATCTGAGTACTCCTCAAATCATCTGGAAGCACATTCTTCCCAATGTACTTGCCCCGATTATTGTTCAGGCAACGTTGTATATCGCGGGGGCGGTAATCGCTGCAGCCGGTCTTAGTTTTGTCGGTTTGGGAGTACAGCCGCCTTCCTCCGAATGGGGGGCGATGCTGTCGGCAGGCCGCGCTTATATCAGAGACTGCTGGTGGATCGTTACTTTCCCCGGGATTGCAATTTTGCTGACTTGTTTTTCTCTTAATGTGCTGGGTGATGGCCTGCGAGATGCGTTGGATCCCAGATTGAAGAATTAGGAGGGATGGTATGGAAAATAAAGAATTATTGAATATAAAAGACTTGTCGATCCAATACCAAACCGATGATGGCATCTGCTATGCAGTAAATAAAATTAATTTAATCGTAAAAAGAGGCGAAACCGTTGGTTTGGTAGGAGAAACCGGGGCAGGAAAGACGACGGTTGCGTTGGGAATTATGGGGCTGGTTCCGGATCCGCCCGGAAAAGTAATGGAAGGCAGCATTACATTGGCAGGAGAGGATTTACTAAAAGTAAGCGATGCTAAAATGCGCAGTATTCGAGGAAAGAAAATCTCGATGATTTTTCAGGATCCCATGACGGCTTTGAATCCCATTGATAAAGTAGGGGATCAGATCCAGGAAGTCCTGCGGCTCCACAATCATTTATCCAAAACAGATGCTGCCCAAAAAGCTTGTGAATTGCTGGAACTGGTAGGCATTTCAGCGGAACGGTACGGCGATTATCCCCATCAGTTCTCCGGCGGGATGAAGCAGAGAATTGTCATCGCTATTGCGCTGGCCTGCGATCCTGAACTATTGATTGCCGATGAACCCACGACAGCATTGGATGTAACCATTCAGGCTCAGGTTTTAGACATGATGAATGAGTTGAAAAATAAGTTCAACACATCCATGATTTTAATTACACATGATTTAGGAGTCGTTGCGGAAATGTGTGAGCGGGTTGCGATTATCTATGCAGGTGAAATCGTGGAAAGCGGAACTGTAAAACATATATACGATGAAACGGCACATCCATATACCAAAGGTTTGTTTGGCTCCCTGCCAAGTGTCGCAGGCGATCAGCCGCGCTTAACACCCATTCCCGGCTTGATGCCGGATCCGATGGATCTTCCGGTTGGATGTAAATTTGCTCCCCGTTGTTCGATGGCTGCCGATGAATGCCGGAAAGAAGCAGTTCCCTTAAAGGAACTGGGTCCGGGACATGTGTGCCGCTGTATTCATGCAGAGTGATGGAGGAGGAGCAATTATGGCAAGTTTAGTTCAAGTCAAGAACTTAAAAAAATACTTTGAAACCCCGAGCGGTTTACTCCATGCGGTGGACAATGTAAGCTTCTCCATTGAGGCGGGAGAAACGTTAGGGGTGGTAGGAGAGTCCGGATGTGGGAAATCCACTCTGGGACGTGTCATCCTGCATTTGCTGGAAAGCACCGGAGGAAATATTTTCTTTGATGGAGAAGACATTACGAAGGCAGACCGGGAGAAACGAAGTGAATTAAGGCGTGAAATGCAGATTATTTTTCAGGATCCTTTTTCTTCCTTGAATCCAAGAATGAGGGTTTCGCAGACAATCGCGGAACCACTTAAAAATCTGGGAAATTATAAAAAGGAAGAATTGCCTGACAAGGTAGATGAGTTAATGGAAACGGTAGGCCTGGCAAAGCGTTTTGCTAACAGCTATCCCCACGAGCTGGACGGCGGACGCCGCCAGAGAATTGGAATTGCCAGAGCGTTATCTATGACTCCCCGTTTTATTGTATGTGATGAACCCGTATCGGCACTGGACGTATCGATTCAGGCTCAGATATTGAATCTGATGCTGGATTTGCAGCAGCAAAGAGGACTGACATATATTTTTATTACGCATGACCTTTCCGTCGTAAAATACATTTCCAATCACATTGTGGTTATGTACCTGGGACAGCTGATTGAAAAAAGTACTTCCAGGGAATTGTTTGAACATCCATTGCATCCATACACAAAAGCGCTATTATCCGCCGTTCCTGTAGCGGATATCCATCATAAAAAGAAAAGAATTTTATTGACGGGAGAACTGACCTCTCCGATTAACCCCAAGCCGGGGTGCCGCTTTGCAGCCAGATGTCCCTATGCGACGGATCATTGTAAAAAAGAAGAACCAATGTTAGAGGAGATAATGCCAGGACATGTTGTGTCTTGTCACTATGTAAGAGAAATCAATCACAAATAAGGAGGAAAATTTATGAAACGGAAAATGGCAATGTTACTGGTGATGGCAATGCTTATCGGTACGGTGTTAGCTGGTTGTTCCAGTAACCCAAGTAGCTCCGGTGCTGAAACATCATCGGGAGGAAGCGAGACCACGGGGAAAGAAAGTGAAAATCCATCTTCAAATCCATCTTCAAATTCATCTTCATCCAATGATAAGGAAGTAGGAGATATCACCGCAATCCTGGGAAATACCTCAGCCAGTACTAAGGATACGATGGTAATTGCACAAGCCAGCGATGTGGGAACTTTTATTCCATATAATGCTTCCCCAACCAACGGAGCTTTGGCAGGAACTACAATTTTGGAACGTTTAGCTATGTTTGATGCGGATCAAAAAGTGGTTTGTACACTGGCAGAATCCTACGAGTATGAAGATGACGGGATGACCTTGGTGGTTTATCTTCGCAAAGGTGTACAGTTCCATGATGGAACCGAGATGAAGGCAAGTGATATCGTCTATACCATGCAGAATTTATTAAAAGGAACTTCGTTTGCCAGCGATTTGGCCACCTATGTGGATTATGACAATGTGACCGCCCGTGATGAATATACGGTCGAGATTCCGCTTCTGGCAGGTGTTGCTTATGCTCATGAATGCTTGACCAAAATTTATGCCTTTAGCGAAAGCTACATGATGGAACAGGGCGAAAATGCCGGTGTGGACGGCATGGTAGGTACCGGTTCTTATATGTTCTCGGATTACGTAGCAGGCGATCATATTACCATGGTAAAAAATCCGGAGTACTGGGATAAAGAGAATCTGCCCAAATTAGATACCATTCTGATTCGGTTTATTTCCGAAAGTTCCGTGGCTTTGATTGAAATGGAAAATGGAAATGTAGACTTAATTTATGAACCTGCCACCAATGAAGTAATAAGTGTTCGTAAAGGCAGCTATGATGACATTTCAGTGTATCTTTGCGATGCGGTAAATCTGGATGTGTTGTTCTTTAACTGTGCCAATGGTCCGACTGATGACATTCTGGTACGCCAGGCGATCAGCTATGCGATCGACAGAGAATCTATTCTGGAGGTTGCATTCGAGGGAATCGGATATGCATCTACTTCCTTTATTCCCAAGGATTCCTGGGCTCATTCTGCCAAATTGGATGCCGATCCTCTCTATGAATACAGTCCGGAGAAAGCCAAGGAATTGTTAAAACAGGCCGGTTATGAAAATGGTCTTACACTAACCATGATTGGTGATCAGAGAAGCTATAATAAAGCAATTATTGACTTGATGATTAACCAGCTAAATGCGGTGGGAATTACCTTAGAGGTTACTTCTTATGATAATAACACGGCAGCGCAGATGCAAAGAGAAAGCAATGATTATAATCTGGCACTCAAACGCATGGGAATGAATGGTGAACCCTATACGGCAATTGTGGGAAATACTTCTGCCGAGTTTGGCGTATTGGGCGGACAAAACCTGTCTAAGACCAGTGGCATCGCAGAAGCAGAAGAATACAGCATATTATTGACAGAGATTATGACCATGACGGATTTAGACGAACGTATGGCAGCTTACGAAGAAGCACAGCAGTTATATATGGAGAATGCTTTCCTGCTTCCTTTACATGATATCCGCGATACCTATATTGCAAAAAGCAATCTACAGGGGTTGGTACGCACATCCTTATATCTAAATATCAATTATTGTTATTTCAATTAAAACTTTTTGATAATTAGCAAAACTGCACCCTCTATTTTGAGATGTGAAATTGAAACGCGGTAGCGCACAACACTTTTTCGTAAAACTCTCAGTAAAGTAGGGGGCGTGCAGCGGGAAAACAAATCACGAACGATTTAGCGGAAAATTTTAGAACTTCTTTGTGAATTTCCGTCGCAAAATGACTTGTCTGAGCGAAGCGAGTTGTCATTTTGCAGGAAATGAGCAATTAGAAGTTCAAAATTTGGGGCGACTAGTGAGTGATTTATTTTCCCGCTGCACGCCCCCGAACCCAGTGAAGCATAGCTTTGCTAAAGATAAACAGTACACTACACTAAATAGAAATAAAAAACCAGGTACACAATGTAAGGAGCGGATAATATGAGCGCACAGCATAAGAACACTACAAAACGGATTGAGAGTATCTATGAACAAGTTAGAGTAAAAAAATTTCCATTTAGCGTGGAAAAAGCAGCTATATTTACCGAGGGGTATAAGAGGCATGACGGGGAGCCCAATGTGATCCGTGTTGCCCATGCGCAAGCCTATTTACTGGACAATATCAGCATCTGGATGTTTGACGGTGATTTGATCGCAGGCTCTCCCTGCTCCCGCCCAATGGGTGTGGAAGCCGATTTCTGGACGCATGGTGTGTGGCTCCCGGAGGGAATCGAAGCTCTCCGCGGGGAAAATGAATGGTTGATTGATGATGAAACGGCAGAAAAGATGTATGAATTATCCGATTATTGGCATAAACGAATTCCAGAGTATCAGCTTTATGATTTATATGATGAGGATATGTGGAAATGGAGACACAGCGGCTTTCAGCTTCCTTTTAATAAAAATATGGAAGAGGCGGCCGGCATGGGTTATGCCGTAAATGGAATGGAAATTCTTCCGGAGGCGGATATTTATAATCTGGATTATAAATATATTCTGGCAAAGGGTTTAAATGCCATTATTGCAGACTGCCGGGAAGAACTTTCAAAAATGACTTCTATGTCCATTCGAAGCGATGAAGATATTGATCGTATCTACAATCTTCGCGCGATGATTATTATAAATGAAGCGGTAATCCGATGGGTAGAGCGTTATGCCATTTTGGCAGAAGAAAAAGCGGCCGCCTGTAACGAGCCGGTGAGAAGAGAGGAATTACTGAGTATCGCCGAAACCTGCCGCCGGATTCCGGGAGAACCGGCGCAGACCTTCCAGGATGCCATTACCTTCCAATGGTTTGTCTTTATGATGACGGCATGTCAGACCACGGCTCCCATTGCCAGAGCAGATCAGTATCTGTATCCGTATTATAAGAAAGATATAGAGGAAGGCCGTATAGATGATGAAAAAGTTCTGGAATACTTGCAGTGCTACCGCTTAAAAATGATGCAGATGAAGAATACTTCCGGCGGGTCTTCCCGGTTAAAATGGCAGGGACAAGCACGCTGGAACAATCTCACAATCGGCGGTGTTAAACCGGAAGATGGTTCGGATGCTTCCAACCAGCTGACCTATTTATATTTAGAAGCTGCCATGCGTCTTCCGACTCCGTTACATACCATCAGCCTGCGTGTACATCCGAAAACACCGGAGGCTTTGATGCAAAAAGCAATCGAATTGGTAAAAACAGGAATTGGCTTCCCTGCTTTTCTTAGTGATATCAGCTATATAGAAAATTTGATGTTAAAAGGAGTACCGTTAGAAAAAGCAAGAGATTATCATATTCTAGGCTGCATCGACGTTGCCGGTCCGGAAATTTGGGGTCATGCTTTCACCTTACTGGTCCAGGCGCTGCCCTTGGATACCTTCCTTCATAATGGAGACAGTCGGATTCAGGGGCCTGGTTACGAGGGTGTTGGACCCAATACCGGTGATGTGCGTAAAATGAGTACCTTCGATGAATTCCTGGATAAGCTATTGGAACATACCAAATGGTATTATGAGAGGTTTGCGCAGGATATGCTTTTACGCCATTTAACCTGCCGAAGGATGTTACAGGATCCTTTTACGATCTCTTTATATACCGATGGGCCCAAAGTGGGTAAAATGGGGAAATATCGCGACATGCCCTATAAGGTCGGTCCCAGCATCAGTGTCGGCGTCGGTGCCATCAACTATTGTCAATCCGTCTATGTAATCAAGAAACTGGTTTACGAGGAAAAGAAGATTACCATGGATGAATTAATCAAGGCTTTAGATGCCAACTGGGAAGGTGAAAGAAATCAGGGGATCTACCAGATGTGTCGGAATGTTCCTCAGTACGGGAATGATATTGCAGAGGTGGATGATATCGTTGCTATGATCTATGACAGAATTGTGGATACGGTTACCAGCATTGATTCTTACCGTGGAGTAAAATTTACGGCGGCTGCCATTTCTATTACATCTCACGATCCGGGAGGAAGAATTGTCGGAGCGACACCGGATGGACGTTATGCCGGTGAAGTATTGGCAGATGCCAGTGCTTCTCCTATACAAGGCAGAGATCATAATGGTCCCACCGCAGTTATGAACAGTGCGGCTAAGATTCCTGCTAAAAAGCTGCAGTCGCTGCTGCTGAACCAGAAAATGCATCCCTCCGCATTGAAGACAGAGGAGGATTGTGCCAAGATGAGCGCCCTGATCCATGGCTTCTTAGACAATGGAGGCAAGCAGGTTCAATTTAATGTGGTGGATAATAAAGTACTTGAAGCGGCGCAGAGGGATCCGGACCAGTATCGTGACTTAATTGTTCGTGTAGCCGGATACAGTACATACTTCACATTATTAGGTAAAGCGATGCAGGACGAGATCATTACACGAACGGCTCACGAAACAGTTTAGCATAATAAATAAGTAGGGCACGGTAAGCCATGCCGAAGATTCTGTCAGCCGGAATCGCGGGAAAAGGAGGGAGAAACAAAATGGCAGCTCAGACCGGAACGGTTTTTAATATACAGAAATTTTCGATTCACGATGGGCCGGGAATCCGAACGACCGTTTTTCTCAAAGGGTGTCCGCTCAGATGTCAATGGTGTCATAATCCGGAATCTTTTCATGTTCAGCCGGAACTTATGCTGTTTCCTCATTTGTGCATTGGCTGCGGTGCTTGTATTCCGGCTTGTCCCAAAGGTTGTATTACTTTAAAGGAGGAAAAAGCCGTCACGGACAGAAGTGCCTGTGACGGCTGCGGTGCCTGCGTAGAGCCTTGTGTTAAGGCGGCACGGGATATTGCGGGGGAAGTCATGTCTGCCGAAGACGTGATAAAAGAGGCAGCAAAAGATTGGAGATTTTACAAAACTTCCGGCGGAGGAGTTACTTTCAGTGGCGGAGAACCTCTGATGCAGGCGGACTTTTTACAGGCGCTGATTATGCAGGCGAAAGAAAAGGGGCTAAACACGGCCATTGAAACATGTGGTTTTGCCTCCTTGAAAACAGTGAAGAAGATTTTTCGGGAAATCGACACGATACTTTTTGATCTCAAGCATATAGACTGTAAGCGTCATAAAGAACTCACGGGCGTCCCCAATGAACAGATTCTCTCGAATCTGAAATATGCGGCGCAGGAACTTTCAGCCCCAATCTGGCTGCGAATGCCGCTGATTCAGGGAGTTAATGACTCCGAGGGAGAAATCCGGGCAGTGGCAGAGTACGTGAAAGACTTTTCGTATCGAATTGAAAAGGTATATCTGCTGCCTTATCACAATCTTGGTATTTCCAAATTGACATCCCTGGACCGCTCAACTGAACATATGGAGCGTTTTCAGGCACCTTCCTCTGAATGCCTACAGAAGCTCAAGGGGATATTAGAAGCGTATGGTTTAGACGTGTATCTGGGGTAATTCACTTGACCGTCATCGCAAGCTTCATGGCCAGTCTTATCGGACGTGACGGATTCGCCATACAGCAACCCGGTGCTCATTCCCACTTGTTTTGCGATATCCGTGATTTTCGTGGCGGCATAACCCTTGCGGATAAACAGGTCAAGTCTAAACCGTATTTTTTCAATTACAGAAAAAACGGCAATTTTTCCCCTTGCATTCTTTGTTGTTTACATAGAACGGACACTCGATTGACTCAGGAATCATGAAATCCGTTTCAAACTGCTTGTTGCAGAAATCAGCAGCGTCAAGAAATGCCGTAAAAGTGTCGCGTTTGCAGCAGCGTGGGCCGCCCTGCCTTGAAATTGAATCGGCACATCTTGCGGTTAGCTGTCCGCTTAATTTCCATTCATCTTTGGCATAAGGGGACGATTTGGAAATCAAACTGCTGAAAATACCTGCACCTATGGCCGCACCGCATATTCCCCAGTTCCCGCACGCTCCCCCAGGAACCTGAAAGCTTCGGTTATTGGCTTCCTCAAGCAAAAGCGCCAGATCAGACCGGCCTTTTACGCTGCAGAAGGCGGTGAGCAGCGAGGCAGTAAGCAGCAGATGGTGTTCCGGCCCGTGCATGGCCACGCTGGGCAGCTTCATAAGTTCAAGCATGAGTCTGTACGGATCGGTATGCCCACTTGTAAGACAATGGTGTATGATCTCTTCGCGCGCTGCTTTTTGACGGCATGTATGGCAAACGTAGTGATTATTTTCGCAGACTGTATCTGCTTCAAATTCCTGCTTGCAAATAGCACAGTTAGCGGTTATTTTCTCGTTAAGTGTTTTTTTATCCGCATTGCAGACGATACAATTTGTATGTATTTTGTAAATCGTGCTATTCGGTCTCATTATTACCTCCATAATGTGCCTTTAAGGAAATGTTTTCATTTTTCTATAGAGCTAAAATTTTTCCTGATATATCCCGCCATTAATTCTAATGCTTTTTGAGTATCCTCGCCGGAAGTTAGTGTAAAGCCATGCGCGACCCGTTCAAAATCATGCAGCTCCACTTTCACATTTGCCTCTTTTAGCATTTCTGCGTATCGAATGCCTTCATCATGCAGCGAATCTAAACCCGCCACGATGATGAGGGCGGGGGGCAATCCCTTTAGCATTTCGACTGAAGCAAATACGGGTGATACAAACGGATTCTGCGCCTGCTCCGGCGAGGCGTAACAAGTATTAAATGTGAGTGCCATTTTGGGAGATATAGCTCCTTTGGGCATGGGTTTTACAAAGGGGTCCGTATATAAATCCAACGGCGGATAATCTAATATTTGAAAGCATAAGTGCAGATTGTCCTTTTCCTTTGCACGCATACAGGTTACGGTAGCAAGGTTAGCTCCCGCGCTATGTCCGCCGATGCCTATATGGGAAGCGTCGATGCCAAGCTCCGTTGCGCTGTTCTTATAGAACAGCACCACTTCATATACCGCTTCCAGGGCTGCGGGAAAGGGCGCGTCAGGCGCTTTTGGATAATCAATGCTGATGATTTTAACTCCGGTTTTTTCATGGAGGTACAGGTTAATTTCTTCATCCGAACTCGCATCCATTAAAACAAAGCCGCCACCATGCATATCAACATACAATGGTGTTACTTTCGCGTCCTCAAAGCCATATTCCAGTACGCGAATCACACCGCGTGAGGTGGTTACGTAGCGTTCTTTACCTTTTTGCTTTTTGCCTAATCCCCGAAGACGAAAGAGCAGCGTCGTTATCCGCCGCCGCCGCCGCCCTTTCTTGCATAGCGATTCATTCCGCATTTTTATTTCCTTTCTTATGTATAAGCAATCCTACTCTGAGAATCCAAAACTAACTACCATTCACTCAGCCATTCTATTGTTTTTGCAAATGCCTCTTGCCGATTATTTTGACACTCTTGCGGGTACTTTCTCTCAACTTTGAACATATTAAGTTTCGATGGATTTAATGGAACAAGAATATGGCTGGCTTTGTCATAAACAATGGTTTTTACACGGTGCGGCCAGTTATTTTTTTCAAGCCGCTTTACCATGTAATCGGCTGATTGCCTGCTTGGCCACATTAAATCTTCTAGGGCGCAAATAAACAATATATCTCCCTGTATGTTCTCTACCTTAATGGCAGTGGCTTCATCAAAGTTTTCAAGAGGTCTTGTGTACATATATGCCAAATTCAGTTGCTGTTGTGTAATAAGGTTCCAAATTGCGGAACCGTATTTTAGTTCTGCCTTCATATATGGAAAATCCTTGCCTCGCCATGAGAATTCGGAAACCATAGTAAATTTTTTTGAAGTCACGCTTTTGTTACCAGTCGTTCCGCTCCAAATGCAGTGCATTGGTGAAAGGGCAATAACCCCTGTAATATCAGGCATAAGTGAAGCACAAAGCAACGCAAGTTCTGCTCCTTTGGATATTCCGTACATGGCAATACGTTTGTACCCTTGCCGCTTTATCCAGGAAATTGCTTTTTCAAAAGGCTCCAGTGGAACCCGTATCAAATTATCCGGTAGGCCCGGCACATTCCAATAGCAAATTCCAAGTGCGGATATGCCTTGCTCGGCAAACATTTTTCCAACATTCCGCGGGATGTTTTCATTCCCTTCGCTGCCGCCAAGAACAATGACTATTTTTCTTTGGTCAAAGGCTTTCACGGCAGGATGATAAATACCATGAAAACCCTCTTGCTCAAAAGTAATCCTTTCCATTTATATTCACACATCCTCCGTTTAGGTAAGTATTATTTTACAGCAAAAAATCCTGTTTGCATATAAGAAGCCCATAAAATTTCTACGCCGCAAAACCCTATTTCATTCAATAAATGAATATGCTCTATAATTGAAATAGGAAAATAATTTTTGCCATATCTTTGAATATGTTTTTCTGCTTCAATTGACGTTTTTCCGTTAGTTATCTGGTAACCTGCCCATCGCTTTAAACTAATTTGCAATCCTGTTTCGGATAAAGGTGCAATATTTTCAAATGTTATAAAAAATCCGCCTGATTTTAACATTCTGAAGCAATTTTCCGTTGCCTTTATCCTCGTTGCTTTATCCAAATAATGGTGACATTGAATTGCCGTTATAACATCAAAAGTATTATCCTCAAAAGCTAAACTTTGAGAGTCCGATAAAACAAAAACAACATTTTTATTTCTTTTGATCTTTTTATTTGCCGTTTCCAGCATTTTATTTGAAGGGTCCGCTAAAGTAAAGATTGTGTCGGGAAATTCTTCATTTGCATTAATATAAAAATTTCCCGTTCCACACCCTGTATCAAGCCAATTATGAACGGGTTTGTCTGTGGATTTAATCAAATCAACAATGGATTGATTAAACAGATTATAAAAAGGGATAGTCTTTAATATTTCATCATCGTATTCCAAAGAAGAATGTGCTGTTATATTGTCATTCAACGGTATATGCCTCCTCAAATGGTTAAGTAACTGCTTATTATCCTGTATTGCATAAAGCGTTTTCAATTGCCTTTTTTATCACCGCGCTCGAATTCGTTGCACCCGAAACTGCATCAACGTCAATCCTCTGATTATCCAAAATATCGTTAATAACGCTCTCGGCAAGCCGGCCACGTTCATTACGGTGCTCAAGTATGGTAATATTGGCAATCCCTCCCGATTCTACCGTTACCTCAACCTTTGCATAAATAAAAGTAACATTGCATTCCCCGGTATAAACGCCGTCAGGAATTTTGGAAATATCTATATTCTCAATTACAATATTTTTTACTTGGTTTTGGTATTGAACTACGCCAGCCAAATTGAACACTATATGTAAAGCGATGAAAATAAAGGCGCACAGTGCAAATATACGATGCATTTTTATTTTTCTGCCAACTCCACTTATAATTGATAAACATATAAATATCAGACCAATTATTCCCGTTATAAAAACGATTACAAGACGTGATTTCAAAAGCGGAAAAGCAAAGATAATATGTACGATTAAAATTATTACAAACACAATGCTTGCGGGAAGATGAATTTTTGTGAATATCCGGTTTCTCTTCAAAAATGTCTTTTTAACAGCCCGCAGGCAGATAATTATAAACAAAACCACGCTTATTATACCGAGAATCATGTTTATCCTCCTGATTGCAGACTTGATTTTATGTTAATGATTCTAACAGTAATTCAAACCCATTTCGCATAAATTCTTCTTTGGTGATTTTCATAGCGTTGTTAATATACGCTTCTTTTTTGTCAGCCAGCGTAATAATCCCGCTTAATGCCGCCCATAAGGTAAAAGTCGTTTGAAGCGGGGGCAGAGCGGAACGCATTTGCTTTTTCAATAGGCAGGCTTTTATATATTCCTCAATAATTAAGTTTATTTCCTCACCGACCTCATAAATCTGTGCAAGTACCGTTTCCGACTCATCTTTTGGGATTTGTATCTCACCCAAAATGCTTTCAAAGTATAAAGGATTAGTGTTGTAATAATCAACCAATGTATTACAGACAGCGAAATACCCGTCGGGAAAGCCTTGTGAGCTTGTCAGGGCTTGTCTTATACGGGTTTTTAGTATTTCGATATGTTCTAAGATGATATGATTATAAATCTCATCTTTACTTTTAAAATAGACGTAGATGGTCGATTTGCTATATTCGGCTTCCCTCGCTATATCATCCATTGTGGTTTGAGTTATGCCCTTTTTGAGGAATAACTGTTTCGTTGTTTCGAGTATGTTTTTTCGGTTGAATTCGGATAGCCGTTCTTTTTTACTCATATTAGTTCTCGATTCGAAATGTCGGTATTATTACTGTACTAAAAGTTCGATTTGTTGTCAAGAAATAGAAAAGCTTTTCAATACCTTTCAAGTTACAGATTCGTTTTACGGTAAAGGATACAAGGCGCGATATATTCCCTTTCCAGAGGAAGCTGCAATTAAAAATGGCGTTAATTCATTATAAAAAGCTGTTGCAGAGCACAATTGCAACAGCTTTTTATAGTACCAGCATTCTAAAATTTATGATTCAGGTATGATAGACTTCATATCAAGTTATAGTATAGTTCCCATTGCGACATAAGCGGATAGAAAAAAAGTATATACTGATAGAAAAAGCACATGAAGACGTATGTCTAGGTTGCTTTTCCTTCTATTAAGCATATTGATGATAATGGGCCAAACAAAAATTGATGCAAAACAGAAAAGATATTGTTGGATTGACATAAAATCTCCCTTCCGCCGCTGACGCTAACGGCACAAACAGGTAGAGCCACTTTTTTTGGCTCCAGTTTTTCATACGCTACTTTACACTACCAATAATATTAAATTGGATCGTTATCTAGAGTTTATCTCGCTTTACCTCTTTCCTCTCGCAGAATTTTTTTATTCTGGTGACGGCATAGTTTATAGAAAAATAGTAAGTGAATTATCTATATTTAAACTATACCACTTACGTAAAAATAAGTCAATGCAATTTAAGTAATTGATTTATAAAGAGAAGATGATTGAAAACTACTTGCTTTTGAGATATAATATTTTACTAGCACTGTGCGGAATTTTTTATATAGTTTAAAAAGATAGGTGACTCTATGCAAATTCTTATTGTAATGGTACGCTAAAACATCTATAATAGGGGGAATATTATAGGGCAAATTCTGTTATAACGCATATCAGGGGGCTGATATATTTGAAGGTTATTCCACGGGAGGATGGGGCACAAACTTTTGGGATGAGAGCGAGATGATATCAGGGTTATAGATTTATTATTACGAGAGTGCAATGGATTATTTTGACGAAATAGAAAGAGAGTCATATGAGATAGGGAAATTTATTCCTCAATATTAAAAGTGGTACTTTTAAGATTATAATAAAAAATATGAAAGAAGGAATATTAATGCTAAATCAAACGAAAAAATCCGCCAATCGCAAGGTACAACGTTTCATCACTATTATGCTTGCCGTCGCTCTCATGCTGGCCGGTACCGCCTGTTCCACAGATACGGGCAGGAACAATACCAGCACTTCAAATAACAGCGCGACCAGCCCCGGAGCGATTGAAAGCAACACGCCGGAGGAATCAGGGAACGACACAACGGCTCAGGAATTCGATAATCTGACCGGGCCATCCGAGCCGGTTGAAGCGGATGTTAATAATGTGAATATGAAAGAGGTCACGCAAGCCTATCGCGAAATCCTTATAGAAAATGAATCCCTTATAAAAGTCGGAAGAATTTGTATCGTGGACATATGCGGAGACAGTATCCCGGAATTATTGTATATTACTACTTTTGATACAGATGACAATAGAAAAGAGGAACTGCACATATGGACATACAACGGAAGTGCGATTGAAATACTCGCTGATACGGTTGTGGATTGGAGTCAGGAATATGGTCCGTACAGTTGCGGAGAAATTTTTGTAACAAATGACGGAGGCTTATATACCTATTGCAGCGCCAGCAGATCAGGCCCGAATCACTGGAGTTATGAGATTCACTTCTGCTATAATTACAGTGATGAAAGCCAAATGTATTTAGCACACGCGATTACGTCAAGCTCCGTCATAAAGTATATCTATGGTTTCGATATATTTGACGGCTATTCCACGGAAGGCTGGGACGATTTGGAAAAATTTGATAAAGCGAAAGAAGCGCTTATGAGTAATGTAACGGTTTATCTTTTTTCTGATAACTATGAGAACATGCAAGGCGTTCCTAAGCCGGAACAGATGCAGTATGACGAAGCCATGGACTACTTAGACAGGTGGCAATAGAGCATTTATAATTTAGACGAGGAGCTTCATTATGAGAAAAATTATACGCATCTCCATGTGTCCGACACCCCCGTGGACTTTTGAAAGTCCTCATGTGCAGGATCAACTGCGTTATTTCTTCAAGGCAATACGAAAGGTATACGGCTCGTCCGACTGGCCGGCAGAAACTTATTGGGAACGGGTCTTGCATGATTGAATGCCTTGATTTTTCCTGTTTTTTTAGATGTTGAGATTTCAGTGCTTTTTAATGGTTTTTGCTGTTCTTCCAGAGATAAACAATCCCGCTGCTGTAAGAACCGTTCCGCAAGCAGCGATCCATGTTATTTTCTCATGTAATACGATAATAGAAGTTATAACGGTAATGGCCGGAACCATGTAAATATAAATGCTCGTTTTTACTGCGCCCAATATCTTGACTGCCGTATTCCATGTAACAAAGCAGAGGGCGGAGGCGCCTAAGCCAAGAAATAGGATATTGAACAAGTTAGAAGACCTCGAAAATCTTTCTATGCCCCATTCAAAGGGGAAAATCAACAAAGCGGGTATCATAAAGAGTAATCCATATAGAAATATCCGCCGGGTAGTCTGTATTGTGTTATGTCCAAATCCGCTTATTTTCCGTGTAAGTACCCCGTATACTGCCCATACGGCAGAAGCCAGTACAGCTAACAAGTCGCCAAGCGGATTTAACTTCAAAATCATGCTCCCATTGAAATTGATAAGGAAAATCCCCATCATAGCAACAACAAATCCAACGAAAAAGTTTGTCTTAAGTTTTTCGTTCTCTAAAAACCAATGGGAAAGGATCGCCGTAAAAAAGGGCGCGATTGAGATAATTACTCCGACGTTGGAAGCCAACGTATAGGTCAAAGCAATATTCTCTAAAAGGAAATACAGTGTAACCCCGCACAATCCGGCTCCCGCAAACATCAATTCCTGTTTCATGTTCGTCCCTTTTAATCTGCGCGGGAATATGATTGTCAGGGAAATCAAGCCTATACTGAAACGGTAGAACAAAATCTCAATCGGAGTAAAGCTGACAAGTAGTATTTTCGTAGATATAAAGGTTGTCCCCCATATCAAAATCGTAATGACCGCCGCCAAGTGGCCGGAAATCTCTTTGTTTGTTTTCAAACTATAACGCTCCTCGTCATAGGGATTAACCTTTATTTTCCTTGAAATACAACGCCAATCTTTGTCATTCAGGATCTATCATGTCTGGTGTTAGAATGGAGAATTTGTTTCTTGGATATTTTTCATTTTATTGAGCAAAATAAGCATATTCTCTGCATTTTCTTCGGCGTACCGTAGTGAAGTCAGCAGCTTGTCACATACCGAACTAATATCGTCCGTTTCTTTAGGTGTGTCAATAACCTCTGATATATTTGCTTGCGGGTTTCGGGATCGTTCGTTTAGCATTCGTAAAATAGCGGAAAGTGAATAGTTAGCACAGCGAAGGGAGCGAATAATCTTTAAGCGCCGGATATCCACATCCGTGTATACCCGGTGTCCGTTTTGTTTTCGCTTAACAGTCAATAAGCCGTTCAATTCCCAATTTCGTAAAGTGTCCATAGAAATTTGCAGGTAATCCGCCGTTTCTTTTCTTGTAAGGTGCAGTTTATCTAGTTCCTGTTTGCTGCCGGACAATAGCAGATTTACAATTTCTATGGCTTCTTGGGCGTTCCTTTGCTCCTGCTTGATTTGCCGCAAATAATTTTCTGTAAGGCTTTCCGCTTCTGCAAGATTACCGGTCGCAGAGGTCTTGATTATATCAATAGCCTTTTTACGCAAACCGTTCTGTAAAACTTCCACTCTTAAAGCAGTCCGGGCAAGTTTGAATTGTTCTAAATGAAAATCAGTGAATACCCGATAACCATTTTGCTGCCTCACTGGTTTTGGAATAAGCTTAAGTTCCTCATAAAGCCGGACAGTATTAGGGTGTATACCGATTATACGTGCCACCTCTGATGTTTTATAGGTGTTAGGCATATTTATAGGTCACCTCCATTTAGGCTTATATTAGAACTGTTTGGTTTACAATAACGAGTTTATCGCAGCAAGCAACCCGACCATGCTGATACCCATGCTCGGCATAATAATTCCCGGCAAGTCGTTAAACCATTCCTTTTTAATAAGCCGCAGCGTAATCCCTACAATCATAAAAGGAACCGACGTGAGCAAGGCACACCAAACCGGAAGCTGTAAATATCCTCGAATAATTGCAACCTCCAGCAGAATGGAAGGGATTATTACTAGACATGTAAAATAAAAAACAAAAGGAATCTTTATTGCATCATAAGAAGCCTTCAAACCTTCTTCAAACGCTTCTATGCTCAAGTGCTTTTTGAGTGACTTGTACAGAATAGGATAGATACAGCACATAGTGTGTATCATAATGCCCCCCAAAGCGCCAAGGCAACTGATTGTACCGAAGGCGATGGACAAAGTTCTGTTAGAAATCTGCATTGCCATTGATATAAATCCAAGAACATAAAGGGGGACACCAACTGCTGCCAAAAGAATAGAAAGTTTGAACCGCCACAAAGGCATTCTAACCCAATTGCTTTCCATCAGCTTGTATTTGCCAAGTTTGTCACTATCGGTTCCTTTCCTATCAAAAAGCATGTCGCCAATGGCACACAATATACCGCCAGTCATACCAAGCAGTCCCAATATAAATTCGATAATGATCACCCCCATGATTTTATGCGGCCGGGTTATCCGATTTTCTTTTTCTCTACTTGATTCCAGGCCCTGTTTTCACACCAATAGACCATGTTTTCCGAAACGTCAAACACCATGGATACCACGGTCGGGCATACGGTCTGTGCGGTTTCCTTTAAAATCTCAAAGCAGTCTGCAACATCAAAATCATCCTCCGCATTGTCAAGCATCTCCACGGCCTTATTGTATCGGTCCCAACCCATCCACGGATGCTGCTCGGCATTGCCCTTAAACGGAGAGAAGTTCGTCATTACCGAGTACTCAGGCTTTGGCAGATACTGATATCCCTGTCCCGGAACAATCTGCAATACATTCCCCGCTTTATCAGACAACTGTGATTGAAATGTCACGCCGGGAACACTGTAAATAGTTTCACGCTCAATTATCTGCTTGATTTCTTCTAACGTCTTTTTGCCGAGAAGCAGATCAATGTCTACCGTAATGATATTGCAGCAATCCGCACTCACTGGATTACTTCTGTGATCGAACGGCCAACAGGTCGGCATGGCCACAAAGTCACCTCGTGCGTTAGCGCCAAACAGGGGAAGCCAGCCCTCGGTTTTGTCATTGATTGCAATATAAACTTTATCGTTTTCTACCACAACCTTGTGTTCCATATCCAAAATATCAAGATTCCAGCCGATTATAGTTTTCTTTCTATTTGAAACGATACTCGTACACAACGTATTACCCCTCCCTAAATTACAAGCGTGTTAATGGTCCTTCAATAAAGTGTTCAGATTACTAACGATTGCATTAACAGCAAATCGAAAGGCTCCTTAATAGCATCCTTTCGATAACTGTCGTTGTAAGCATTATAACGGATTGCATCCGTTACGTCAAGAGCGCATTAATTACGCATTAGTTACGCTATTCCCATCTAAAAAAACGAATGGAAACAGCGATACAAACGACTGCAAGCACAATCATCACAATAATGGGAAGCAAAACGCTGTCAGCCGGTAAACCGAGTGCAGCGGCTTTCAAGAGCTTTATACCTTGCGTCAGGGGCATTACATCGGCTGCTTTTTGAAGTGCGGCAGGCATGACCTCGTAAGGTAAGGTAGCCCCGGAGAAAATAAGCATGGGGAAATAGAAAACGCAGATCAGCAGATTGGCTGTTTTGATATTGGGCGCGATCGCGGCAATCATCATCCCAATGCTATAAATAGAGAGCATCACCAAAAAGTACGCCCCCAAAAACTTTAGCCATGAACCGTCCATACGAAACCCGAAAAAAACCGCCGATACCAAGCAGACAAGGAGCAATGAAAAAATAGCAATAATGGCGTTGATAATAACCCGTACAAATAGTATCATGGCCGGACTAATCGGTGTTACCTTGAAGCGTTTCAGTATTTTCTTGTTGCGGTAATCGGAAACTTCCAAGGGCAGCGCCATTGCCCCGGTAGCACATATTCCAATCGAAGCCACCGCGCCAAAGGATTGTGCCAGGAATGAATAGGACGCCCCCGGGGACGCGGGCTTACTGCCATAAATGACGCCCAGAATAATGACCACCACGATTGGCATGAGTAAGCCAAAAATCATCATATCCATACTTCGCAGGGATATTTTTAGTTCCGTTTTCACCATCGTTCTAAATGCTCTCATGGTTGTTTTCCTCCTCGTCCGTATACCAAAGATACGCGTCCTCAAACCGCTCACACGGGCTGCCCTGTATGGCTTCCTTTACCGTTCCCTGAAAAATGATAGTTCCTTTTTTGAGAATCGAGATTTTATCGCACAAGGCTTCTACCTCATCCATAAAGTGAGAAGTGAGTAAGATGGTAAGTCCTTTTGCTTTTAGTTCGGAAAGGCATTTCCACACATCACGCCTTGCCCGTGCGTCAAGTCCCGTTGTCAGTTCGTCCAGAAAGACAACTTCGGGATTAGGGATCAGGGCAAGAATGATAAATAATCGCTGCTTCTGCCCGCCGGACAGTTCACTAACCGGGCATTTTTCTTTGTCGGAAATACCGAATTGCTTTAATAGAATTCTATAATCAGACGGTTTTTTGTAGAGAGCCTGCGTAAACACGCAAAGCTCGTCTACTCTTATTCGTTCCTGATAATGACTTTCTTGAAACTGTACGCCCACCCTTTCAAACAGTTTCTTGCGCTCCGTTTGAGGGTTCATGCCTAAAACGGTTACAGTTCCTTGGTCGTGTTTCCTGGTGCCTAGAATGCACTCAATCGTGGTACTTTTTCCCGCGCCGTTGGCGCCGAGCAGGCCAAACACTTCGCCACGGCAAACGGAAATATTCACATTTTGGATTGCCTTAATTTCAGCGTATGTCTTGCTCAGGTGTTCAACTTGAATTACTGTTTCCACTCTAAAACCTCCTGACTTTTTATTCTTTACAAAAGAATAACACCAGAGAAAAGTCTGGTGTTAAAGTGGAGGGTTTTGTTTTTATACTGACTTGCGGGTTATAAGGATTATGGAACAGATAGCGTTTGTTTTTGGCGGGTGGTTCTGGTATAATGTTAGTGTATTTCTTGTTTCACCGATTCTTAGGTTGGTATCATTTAATAAAAACATGCGGAAACAGCAGCTACAAAGGAACGGAAGTGAAAATTATGATATCGATTAGAAAGATGCAAAAAGATGATGTTGGAATACTTTATGATATTGCGCTGCGGTCTTTTCAGCCAGACTACGAAAAATATGGAGTATATCCGCCGGTAATAAATTTGAAACAAAAAAGATTTTTACCGCCGCTTCTATTTGGAAAAGTAATTCTCGCTGATGATATTATTATTGGCGGAGCATTTGTTATAGGATTTGGGAAAAAAGGGGAAATTGGTTCCATATTTATCGATACGCTTCAGCAACATAAAGGCTACGGGAAACAAGCGATGTTAATGATTGAAGAATTATATCCCCGAATTAAAAGGTGGAAATTAGATGTCCTTGCGGAAAATTATCACCTACACGGATTTTACGAGTCTTTGGGATACAAAAAAATTGGGAAAATGAGTGATAAGGCAAGCGGCTTGAACGGGTTGATTTATGAAAAAACAATTAAGTAATAATTTTTAACTTGCAAGACCTTTACCAATTGTAACGATAGTTTATCTATATTTTGAATGGAGATGAAGGTATGGAAAAGTGGTTATATGTTATGTTCATAGAAAGAGGCAAATCGTATAACAAAATTACCAAAGAGGTGATCACGAGACACGTGGAAAATATAAGAGCTCTGGATGACGAGGGGAAAATAGAACTCGTCGGGGCATTCAAGGGTTATCCCGGCGTCGCCGGCATGGTCATTTTCAAGGCCCAAAGCTATGAAGAAGCCGAAGATCTTTGCAAGAGGGAACCGCTTGTTGTGGAAGGCTATGCAACATATAAGCTGCGTAACCTGCAAGTGGCGAACAAGGATAATAACTATTTGCTGTAATAAACTCCCTCGGAACTAAGTTTCACTTTATGGAGGTTTAGAATGATAAGCGTTAGATATATCCAAGAGGCAGATAAGATTTTTTGGTTTACACTAGATAAGCACTTATCAGAAATAGAATTTGAAAAGAAAATAAGAGACAAAATGGGATATATAATACTAGAAGAAAAAACTCCGATCGGGTTACTAAGATACAATCTTTTCTGGGATAATATTCCTTTTTGTACAATGCTTTTCATAGATTGGGCATATCAAAAGAAGGGATATGGAAGAATTATAATGGAATTTTGGGAAAAGGAGATGAAACAATTAGGATATGGAATGATTATGACATCTACACAAGTAGATGAGGATGCTCAGCATTTTTATAGAAAAATGGGTTTTCAAGACGCAGGCGGATTGCTTATTAATATTCCGGAATATGAACAGCCCATGGAAATGTTTTTTATCAAGGCGATATAATAAATTTTAATAGAGGGGGGGGGGGAGCGCTTACGATTGTGTCAATTCACTTTCTTTGCTACAATAACGAACCTTCCATCTTTTTGAGAATATTCACAGGTGGAAAGCGTTAATAACTGGTCACCATACGTTGCTGTTTTCTCAATTTCATATAAAGAAGCTTCTTTACTATTCTGAACATAGTAATCAAATTCTTCCTTGCTATTTGCATCAATAAAATAATAATAGCGAAATACGTTAGTTTCATTTGTATTATATACGCGCGATAAAAATACGGCTATAATTTCATACTTTGAATCTTCTTTTAAGGTAGTAAATTGTATTATAGAATTTTTCTGATAGAATTCCTCTTTTTTGTAATTAATTAAATCTTCAAACATTTGTCCATACTTAGTCCTGTGTCCATAGATCAAATAATTCGTGCTGGGTTTCTCTAAGTCAAAATCCATGTCTAAAAAAATAGAGCCATTTTTAGAATCCTCTTTTTTATAATTGTGTGTTAAATAAAATAAATTATCGGTATCCTGCAAGACCGGGTAATCGATTTTAGTCCCTGGAATCATTAGCCATCCTACGATATCGGAATTTTCCTTTTGCAATTCTTCCAGTTGTATCATTTTTTCAGTTTTGTTTTCTATTTCAGCGGCGGTTTCTTCATTTTTCTCATAAAAAATATGAGCAATCTCTTTATTGTTTTGTCCTTCTTTATAGTTACAATAAAAATCATAGCAAATATAAAAGCTGCACGTAATGAAAATAACGAGACAAATGATTTGCATTTTGTTTATGTCTAGTTTCTTTCTGCGCTTTATCTTTTTCAATATATGCTTCCTCCATTAAAACCGGTCCCAAAAGGTCATGCTTGCATGAAAAAGCATTTGGTATCAATTTAATTTTGGTTTTTTATGAAATACTACGATTCCTATTATTGATAGAATCATCAAAATGAATATATTATCAAATGTTTGTGTTGTACCGGTTTTAGGGGTTTCATCTTTTTCGAGCTGCTCATTGTCTAATTGCGCCAATACATAAGTGCTGAAATGCTCCGTTTCAAAAGCTGCATAATTTACTCCTTCTATTGTTGTTATTGATACAGAATAAGGGGTTTTTGTTCCATCATCAGCGATTCTGTATACCATTATATTTGAAGCATCAAAGTTTTGTGGTATTGGAATATTAATTTTAACCTTGCCATTGGGCTGTATTTCTACGCCACCGGATTCTAGCTTAATTTCAAAAACAAAAATATTGACAGCATCTTTTAAAACGGTACTTGCAACATCAAACATGGAGCCACTGGTTAATCTGGTTGCAAGTAAAACCGTATTCTCCGGTAATTCCGCAGTGGTTGATTCTAACCGGATTCCTGTACTTCCATCTTCATCCGTTACCGGTACTTCAATTTTTTCAGTAGCAGATATAGTTCTGTCTCTATAAATTGTTACTTTTTCTCCGGAACCATCTGCTCTCGTAACAGTAACCCTTACAGCCGCTACCTTTGCTACATCAATTTTCGTACTGGTCTTTGTGGATGTGTATATTGTAGTTGCCAGAAGCTCATCCGGATAATTGGAATTTTCAGCTCCGGATGAATATTTTCGTTCACCGGATGGGTAGTTATCATAACTATTTAAATATCCGCTCCATGATTTATCTTTTTTATAATTTATTGCTTCCAGATTCCCATTACTGTCCTTCGTAAAAAATTCATAAATAATGTTAGCGTTTCCTTGCGATAAATTAATTGGCTCTGTAAGGTCAAAAATAACTTCTAACCTTTGAGGATTTTCGCTACTTTTTAAGCTTATCTGAGCATTTTGAATTAAATTAGATCCCGCGGCAAAAACATGACCAGGTATTATCGTTAATGCTAAACAGAATGTAATTGCTAATAATACAATTTTTTTCATATCTTTTCATCCTTGCATAATATATTTACAGTCAGTTTTAGGTAATAAATCCAATTCATAAATGACTGTATAAGAAAACGGAATCGGAATTATTAAAAGGGATCTTCTTAAATATAATCTTCGACAGGATTCATATATCCATTATTTGTATTGTATCGGTTCTTCATTCCTGTTTTCCTTTATTACCAAAATTTGTCTGCTCATTTAAAAAATATATTGTATTCTATTTTAAATCGTTATATGATATTTTTAGACATCAATATACTTTAAAACGGAAAAAATGCGCACAGGAAACATTAAAGGAAAAACAAAATGGCAAAGAAAATTACGTTAACGGGAAATGATAATTCTATCAAGCATTTAATGCAGGCGGATGCCAAATTAGCAAAAACGATTAATCTTATTGGAGATATAACCTATGAGATTGAACCAGATTCGTTTCAGTTTTTAATTGGAACGATTATAGGGCAAATGTTATCGAATAAGGTCGCGGATGTTATCTTTGACCGTTTTTATAAGGTATGCGGAAAAAATATAACCCCGGAAAATGTTCTTTCCATAGAGGAACAAACGATTCGTGATTGCGGTATTTCAAAAGCCAAGGTGAACTATATCTTGGATTTTACGAAGATAATCAAAGAAGAGCCAGATTTTTTTGATAAATTCCATGAGATGCCGGACCATGAAGTCATGAAGCGCCTAACCAGTTTTAAGGGGATTGGCATGTGGACAGCAAAAATGTATTTAATATTTGTCTTGAATCGGCTAGATATATTGCCTTTTGAAGATGGGGCTTTTTTACAATCCTATCGATGGTTATATGAAACAGAAAATATAGAACCTAGGAATATCAAACAGAATTGTAGTATATGGTCCCCCTATTCCTCCATAGCCTCGCGCTATCTATACAGAATCTTAGATCTGGGATATACCAAGTACAGAAATATAGATGAGGCTCGTGCTGATGACCTAAGGCTAAAATATTGAACTAGTGTGCTGGACAGTACACTAGATTTAAAAGGTACGCTGGTTATGGTCAAGCATCTGCCATTTTTTTAATAATCCCGCAGCATTTATAATTTCTAAGCGGATAAAATTCAATCGGAACCTCTTTTTCCTGCGCCAGACGATAAAGGTGGAGCAGAACCGGGTCGTCCTTGTCCTGTTCACGGATCAGAACCTTCCAGGGCATCCGGCGAAGCAGAACCCTCGTGGTCTCACCGATCCCCGGCTTAATCAAATGGATATCGGGAATACGGAAATCTTCTGCCAGCTTCCGCACTTCATCCAAACCGGTCACCGGACTATGCGGCAGGATACCGGTTTCGCCAAAAGTAAAATGCGATTCCACTGCCCGGATAAATTCATACGAAACGTCCTCGTCTGCCAGATTCCGATAATAAACGGCTCCGTGAAAATCCTCCGAGCCGATCAGATCCTCGCGCAGGACGGTCCGGCTGATTAGTCCGGAGACAGTGCAGTTTAAGCAAGAGCTGGGAATCAGAATATCCTCATGGGTACCGCAAAGATCGGTTATGTTCGCCGGATCGGCCAACACGGCGAGAGAAGAGGACACACCGGGATAGTAGTCGGCGATCGCCTCTTCGAGCTGGCGCAGGATGGCGCCTTTACCCGTCCAGCCATCTACGAACTGAAGGCTCTCCGGCTGATGACGCGACAGGATATAGTGCATCGCGTTTCGGTCGATTCCGCGCCCCCGGATAATTGATACCGCGTAATGTGGGACGCGGAGGCCGTATTTCCGATCCAGGTAATGCTTCATCAAAATAGCGGCCGGAATACCGGCTCTGGCAAGTGAAACCAGAACGACACGGCGGCCTTTGTTTTGATAGACGAGCTCCGATACACGGCAAACTGCCTGGGCGGTAGCCTCCCCGTAATTTTTTAGCGCGATTTCATAAGCCATCCGGTAAGGCGGACTTGGCTGGTATTCGAGCGGGAGCATTTCCGAATAGTGTGTTCCTGTCTGGATGGCGCGTTCGCGTTCTTCGGCGGATTGGGGCGGCAAAAGTCCCGAAATATCTTTCAATAATATGGTTACATCATCCGGTGAATAAGAGCTGTTCATCTAATTCCTCCACTGTAATAATTGAATATCCCGGCATCCTGCGTCCCGCAAAGCGCCATACAGGTCGGACAGGCCGGCCACAGACGCTTGTGGCGCGTCATGAAGCACGAAAACCTGATCATACGGCTTCAAGTTATAGACGTATGTGGTACGTGCTTCGTCGTACATGCTTCGGAGCCGGTAACGGTTAAAAAAGGGATAATCCGGCTCTGCACTGGGCAGAATCGGACTCCGTGTGGTGGCATGAAAGGTAACCTCTGCGCACCCGCACTCTCGCTCCAGACAATCCGCCAGCAATAGCGGAGGGTATACGAATTCCTCGGTTCCCAGCACGAGGACCCGGCGTCCGGCCAGTGTGGAGAAATCCGCATGGCGAAGCAGACCCCTGATCATTTGCAGACAGCTTTCCTGATAATGGCGGGTGGATGTACCGATTCGTGTATTGATATAGCCGGAAATTGTGCGAACAGCCGGCAGGGTGCTTCCGTCCGGAGACGGCTTTTTGCGGAGGCGCTCTTCATAGGTATAGCGCTCCAGCAAAGGCGTATAATCGGTAGGCGTGACTTTCACAAGATAGGTACAGATGATTCCGTCGCGTTCAAACTGTCCCAGCGATGCCTCCGGCATTGCATTCAAAAGGGAGGCGATGCCGAATTTTAGGTGTGTGCCGTATTCTTCACGCAATAACCGGACAATATTGGAGATGGTGTTACCGGTGGTCACCTCGTCTTCCGCAAATACAATCCGGTCGACTTGGGACAATTGCTCTTTTAGATGGTTCTTCGCGAGCTTTTGCTCGGTGGCGTGACTGTGGGCTTCTGAAAAGTAAATATACTCCGCCCCCGGCACTGTTTCCCGCGTGGTCTGAAGGTAGAACAGGTCCTCCAGCGAATGACAGGCGATGGCCGCGCCTATGGCTGTAGCTGTTTCGGCAAAGCCAATCATCAGAAGACGTTCGCCTGCGTGGCTCCGGTACAGCTTGTCCGCGAGGCAGCGAAGTAGTGACAGCGTTTTGGAAGGCGCTGCCGGAAAGTGTTTCCCCTGCAATGGATTCACCAGCAGATAGGGGCGTTTTGTATTATTATCCCGTTTTGCAATCTTTACCAGATCTTTTTCGGTATAGGGTATTTTTGTTCTCATCGTAGTATCTCTCAATCCTATCGGAATTTCTAAATTCACTAAGCTCGAAAAGGCAGTATTCAGGCGGGCTTAGTACCAAACACCTCGCCAAGTGTTCATAGTATAGCATTTTAGAAAAAGAAAGTACAGCCAGAAATTTTACAATATTAGTAAGATTTTTTGCGAATTTATGATATAATAAAAAAATCAGGCTTTTTAACACTTTACTTGTCAGGACAAGCCGTTTCTCTAAAGGCCGTTGGGCAATGATAACACATGAAAGGATGTGCTGCCAGGTGGAATTACAGAATTTTAGCGTCCAGGTGAATACGGCGGAGATAAGCTCTCTCACGGCTTTTGCCGAAGCGGGTGGAGCCTATCATAATTTTCAAAAAGATACGGTGTTTGTGCGGTTGATCGGCTTTGATGGACGGGAGGAGTATCTGCAGGAGCTTGCGGCCGTGGATGAAGTATTGACAGCCCGGCAGGAGAAATCCGGCATCGGGTATTTACGGATCCATCAGCTGGATTCCTATCTGGCTCCGGAGCAGGCAGAGCGCTATGCGTCATTGCGGGAACAAGGCGAATTCCCCTTCCACTTTGAAAATGCTATGTGGGAGCGCGCGATGAATCAGGCATTTAAATCGGTGTACCATTTGTTTCACCGGGTATCTCCGCGAGTGAGCGATACAATTACACGAAATTTTACGGTCAAATTTTACTGTTGGATGGAACGCTATATGCCTCTGCTGTTCCGGAAGACAAAGGGTCTGGGAGGCTTTCCGAAGTTAATCCTGGACGGCTCTTTAAAGAAACAGGAATATTTGTTTCTCTGGTTTTTGGTACAGCTCGGCTGTGATGTTTTATATCTGAATCCGGAGCAGGATCTGCCGGATGCGTTTGGTATGCTTTTGGATTTTTCGAGAGTGCGTTACGGGGAACAGACCGGAAGCCTTTCGATTCCGCTGCCCGTTACCGTCTCCCCGAAGCCCGTGGCGCCTCTGCCGACAGGGCCTGTGCGTATCGACGCTTCTCGTTTTCGGCGTCCGGATCGGGAGAGGGAGCTTTCTCAGCCTCCGGCAGCGAGACCGGCGGCCAACCATATGCCTGTGCCGTCTCCGCCTTCCCATCCTGTACCGCCCGCCGCGGCACATGTACGGCCGGGGGAGCCTCTGGACTACGAGGAACTGGCGGGATTTGCCTCGTCGGTGGTGTTGATTGGTGTCTATAATGAGAAAAAGGAGTGCTTTAAGACCGGCTCCGGCGTATTTATCAATGCGGATGGCTACATACTGACAAATTTTCATGTGGTAAATGGAGGCGTCTATTTTGGCGTACGTCTGGAGGATCAGGAGGAAATCTTTTACACGGACAAGCTGATTAAGTATCACAATCTGAATGATTTGGCACTCCTGAAGATTGACAATGCGAGCCGCCCGATCCCTATCTACCGGGGAGCGGAAAAACCCCGGCGGGGTCAGAAGGTCGTAGCGATCGGCAGCCCGTTGGGTCTGATAAATACCGTATCCGATGGCATTATTTCCGGATTCCGTCAGATGAATGAGGTTTCGATGATACAGTTTACCGCACCGACCTCGCCTGGCAGCTCCGGAGGCGCGCTGCTGGATCTGTATGGGAACCTGATCGGGATTTTGACGGCAGGATTTGACGGTCAGAACCTGAATCTGGCGGTGGACTACCAGACAGTGCTGACATTTGTACGTGGATTTATTTGAACCTGTTGTAAATCATATATTACAATGTTATAATGGCTGTAAAATGACAAAAAGTGAGGGCGTATGTTTGATAATGTGGAATTTCAGAATATAGAAGATTATTTTAAAACGTATTCCCTTCGTACACCGAAAGGAGTATATTTCTATCGCTTTTCTGATTATAATAATGAATGGAACACTTTTTTATCTCGTTTTCTGCAAGAAACGAAAAAGTGCGGCGTCTATATCAAAGGTAAAATTTCTAACCCAGACCAACGGCAGCTGGATTTTTATGAAGAAATAATGGGGCTTTCCTTCCGTCTGGATCCGGTCTTTCTCGATGGAGCTCTGGCGAAATGGCTTCCGCGCCTTCCGGGAAAGCAGCGTTCCGCTCTGGTGGAAGCCCTGTGGGAAATGCTCGACAAGCTGCGGAAAAGCGGGAAAACGGAAAATATGCTGCGTAACGCCTATATCAAATTTATGTGCTGGTTCTATTACCGGTTTGAGCGCGTCCTGACCCATATAGGAAAGGAGCCGCTTCCGAAGATCCTATATGAAGGAGCTGTCGGCGATTACCAGCTGAAGCTGCTGTGCATACTGGCCCGCGCCGGATGTGATATTTTACTGCTTCTGCCGGATGGGGAGGACGAATACCGCAAAGCGGATCCTTCCCTTACCTGCACCCGAAGGATGATGAATCCAAGGCCGGAGCCGTTTCCGCCTGGCTTTTCCGTGGCTTCGCTGCCAACTCCGGAGCTTCCGCAGGAGAGACAGCCGACTCGGGGACCGATCCATCCGCAGCCGTCGGCAAATGCGCGGCGGACATCTGCGGCAGCGCCTGTTTTCCAGGCAGATCTGCCGCAGAGCACGGTTAACATTAATACATGGCTGACCGGTAATCTCATGGAGGACTCTCTAAAAACTTTGGAGCAAAGAGGCAGTCAGCCGGCTTCTTATTATAATATGTTCGTTCGCATGCGAGGCGCGGAAGACCGGAACACTTACCGGAATGACCTTCTGCGCTGGAAATTAAAGCTGGAGGGCGCCGGACGCAGGGTAACCATCGTGGAGCAGATGATTCCCATGCCTTCCGTGGATGAGATCCAACAGGTGGAACGCCGAAATGCAGCAGATCGGCAGCAGTTGCTGCGGCAGCTGGCCGGCCAGATCCATTTTCCCAAATGCCGGGAATTGGAGCTGCTTGTGAAAAAAGCGTTTCTGGATATTTTGAATGATCGCGAAGACGGTACACTGCAGCGGCTGATTAACCGGGCGGTCTGCCTGCTGTGCTGGATCCGGCGCTATATTCCTGAAATATTCGCTGACTGGAAGCTGGGAAGTCTCCCTACCTTTATTTACTATGGTGTCTGCGCGAATGAGAATGAAACGGTCTGGATCCGGATTCTTTCGCGGCTTCCGGTGGATGTGTGGGTGATCTGCCCGGATTTGTCCCTGCCGGACAAGCTGGTGGATCCGCTCCTGTTTGACAGGACTTATGAGCATTCCCTGCTGCCTGAGACATTCCCGAAGCAGGTGGACAGCGTACGTTTCGGTACCGTAGCGTATCATGCGGAACAGGATTTAAACACGATTATGTACCAGGATTCTGGTATGTACCGAAATCTTCAATTTAAAAAGGCAATCCCGGTTCCCATTCAGACCATCTATGAGGAAATTGCGATCCTGTGGGATCAGGAGGCCAAATACCGTCCTAATTTTGAAATTTTAACGGACCGGGTGATGGTACCTGTAATTTGTGCCAAGGTTTCCGGCGTTCCGGGTGGTAATCCGGAAAAATACTGGAGCGATATTGGAAAGCTGCTGGGTGAGGATACCTTTGTTACGGATAAGGTCCCTATTATTAACCGCAGCACACCGAATCCCATGACGCAGTATGCGCCGTCCTTCCTTAAGAACCGGAAGCTGCAGATTCAGAAAATTAAATCGCATCCGGCATATCCGTACGCGTTTATCCGGGAGGATATGCAGGACTATATGTTTGACAAGCTGCAGCAGTTGATTGACCGTGAACTAATTACCGGAACCTTTACGCAGGGCACGGAGTACACGATCATCAGTACCGCACTGAATCTGGACAAGCAATTTTTGCGCATGATTCAGAAGTACGATTTTACGAAGACGATTCCGGGGCTTGTGCTGGTAAATACCGGGGAGCAGCAGTATAGTCTGGAGGATGGCATCCTGACGGCGTACCTGAGTCTGCTGGGCTTCGATGTAGTTCTCTTTGTCCCGACCGGTTACCAGGTGATGGCGCGGTATTTTACAAAACCATTTTTCGTGGAACAGCAGGCCGGGGAATATATGTATGACCTCAGGATACCGGATTTGAAGCGAATGTCCAAAACGGCCCAGAAGGGAAGTTTGACAGATAAATTATTTAGAAGGGGAAGATAAATATGGGACTTGATTTTAGTCAGAATAATCAGAGCCTGAGTGCACAGCCGGCTCCTGCCGCGGCAGCGGAGGAGCTTATGGTAAAGGAATACAATATTCAGGCGGATCGGCAGCAGTTGAAACGGGAATTAGTGAACTCCGCAGAAGTGGACCGCCTGGTCAGTACGATCAGTGTACACGACCCGGAGTCGATTGTCACTTTCGGAAGCGAGGTAGCAGAAGAAATATCCCGCTGTTCCGATGCGATCCTGAACAGCATGAACATGGACCAGATCAATGATTCGGGTGAGATGCTTCAGCTTTTGGCAAAGGTAATGGACAAATTTGATATTGATGAGATCAAAGAGGATCCCGGCCTGTTCAAAAAGCTGTTCAGCAATATGAAAAAGCAGCTGGAGCAGATCCTCGCGAAATATCATACGATGGGTGATGAGGTCGACAAAATTTACGTGAAGCTGAAACAGTATGAAGCGGAGATCAAAAACTCAAACAAGAAGCTCGAGAATATGTTTCAGACGAATGTCAAATATTATCATGATCTAGTCAAATACATTCTGGCCGGTGAGCAGGGAATCCAGGAGATTGATGCCTATATCGGACAACGCCGCCAGGAGATGGAGGCGAGCGGTGATACTTCCATCCAGTTTGAGTTGACCGGTCTTGAACAGTCGCGAGTCATGCTGGAGCAGCGGACGCAGGATCTGCGGGTGGCGGAAAATGTTGCCATGCAGTCAATCCCCATGATCAAAACGATGGAATTCAGCAACATGAACCTGGTTCGCAAGATTAATTCTGCCTTTATTATCACGATGCCTGTATTCAAGCAGGCTCTATCACAGGCGATTCTCTTAAAGCGGCAGAAAATCCAGGCAGAAGCGATGTCGGCGCTTGACGAGAAGACGAATGAAATGCTGCTGAAAAACGCACAGAATACGGTAGCGCAGTCGAAGCTGACAACGCAGCTGGCCTCCGGCAGCTCGATTAAGATTGAAACGCTGGAAACCACTTGGCGTACGATTATGAGCGGGATTGAAGAGACAAAGCAGATACAGGATAATGCGAGACGGCAGCGCGAGGAAGACCAGGTGCGCCTGAACACGATTAAGGAAGAATTTAACAAAGCATTTGTCCCGGGAAGTCCGAATTAAGACCGAAACGGGCAAAAATATAGAAAAAGGAGAATTAAACAATGCCGATTAATTTACAAAAAGGACAGAAGGTAGATCTGACAAAAGGAAATCCCGGTTTAAGTAAGCTGATTGTTGGACTTGGCTGGGACACAAACAAGTACGACGGCGGCGCTGACTTTGACCTGGACGCTTCCGCGTTTCTGCTGGGAGAGAACGGAAAGGTTACGACGCAGGGGGACTTTATTTTCTATGGCAACCTGAAACATGCAAGTGAGTCGGTTGAGCATATGGGTGATAATCTGACCGGCGAAGGGGACGGAGATGACGAGCAGATTACGATAAATCTTTCCCAGGTGCCTGCCAATATATCCAAGATTGCGTTTACGGTTACGATCTATGAATCCGATAAGCGCCGGCAGAATTTCGGCCAGGTTTCCAATGCCTACATCCGTATTGTGGACGAGTCGACCGGTGCGGAGCTGATCCACTACGACCTGGGCGAGGATTTTTCAATCGAGACAGCCGTGTCGGTAGGTGAGTTGTACAAGCATAATGGCGAATGGAAGTTCAACGCAATTGGAAGCGGCTTCCAGGGCGGTCTTGCCGCACTGTGCGCAAATTACGGGATTGAAGTGGCATAACTAACTCACGCGCCCTTTGGGTGCGCGAGCGATCGAAGAAAGGACGGACCAAGATGCCAGTAAGTTTACAAAAGGGACAGAAGGTCAGCATAACAAAAGGAAACCCCGGCTTGCAGCACCTGCGGGTAGGCATCGGATGGGACATCAACCAATTTGATACGGGTGGTGATTTTGATCTGGATTCCGCTGCGTTCCTACTGACAGATACCGGCAAAGTCAGCCGACAGGAGGATTTTATCTTCTTCGGGAATCTGATGCACCCCAGCGGATGCGTTGAGCATAAAGGCGACAATCTGACTGGAGAAGGGGAAGGCGATGACGAGAGCATTCTGGTAGATTTATCGAAGGTGCCGTCGAATCTAACCCGAATGGTGTTTACAGTTACGATTTACGAGGCGGAAGCACGCCGTCAGAATTTCGGCCAGGTTTCCAACGCGTTTGTACGTATATTAGATGCGGATAAGCAGGAGGAACTGCTCCGGTACGATCTGGGTGAGGATTTCTCCATTGAGACAGCTGCCGTATTTGGGGAATTATACAAGCATAACAACGAATGGAAATTTAACGCAATCGGAAGTGGATACCAGGGAGGGCTTGCGGCTCTCTGCAATAATTATGGAATCGAGGCCGAGTAACAGGAGAGGAGATTAATATGTCAATCAGTTTACAAAAGGGTCAAAAAATCAGTCTGACGAAGGACAATAGTTCATTAACCAAAATCATGATCGGTCTGGGCTGGGATCAGGTGAAGCCGGCGAAAAAAGGCTTCTTTTCCGCGAAGCCGGCCGATATTGACTGCGACGCTTCTGTGATTATGCTGCAGAACGGAAAGCTTCTCGGAGTACAGGATCTGGTGTATTTCGGAAATCTGAGGCACAAATCAGGAGCCATACAGCACATGGGGGATAACCTGACCGGTGCGGGAGAGGGAGACGATGAGCAGATCCTGGTGGAGCTGGATAAGCTGCCGGCTTCGTATGACCGGCTGGTGCTGGTGGTGAACATTTACAGCGCGGTGCAGAGGAAGCAGCATTTCGGTATGATTGAGAATGCGTTTATTCGTGTGATCGATGGAAAAACCAATCAGGAAATGTGCCGGTATGACCTGAAGGAGAATAATGATGGTATGACGGCGATGATTTTTGGTGAGGTATACCGTCATAACGGAGAATGGAAGTTTAATCCGATCGGTCAGGCTACGAAGGATCCGGGACTGAAGGAATTGACACAGCGCTACATGTAAAAAATAGAGTAAGTTCAGGGCCGCAAGAGGTTCAGGATAGCTTCTTGCGGCACTATCGGATAAAATGAAACCTTTAGGAGATTTATATGAATATTATTGGATTGGATCCTGCGCAGGTGGAAGCTTCGAAGCAGAAATACGGCGACAACCGCTTGACGGAGCAGGAATCAGAAAGCTTTTGGAGTAAATTGATCGGAAATTTTGGGGACCCCATGATTAAAATTTTATGTGTGGCCCTGGTCATCAATATTGTTTTTGCCTTTCTTGGGCAGACCGAATGGTATGAATCGGTGGGAATTGCCATCGCCGTAATACTGGCGACTTTTGTCTCCACATTTTCCGAATATAGGAATGAGAACGCATTTCAGAAGCTTCAGGAGGAAGCCTCCCGGATTTACTGTAAGGTGTATCGGGAAGAGGCCCTCGTGGAGCTTCCGATTAATGATATTGTAGTGGGAGACTGTGTGCTGCTTCAGTCGGGGGATAAAATTCCGGCCGATGGGGTTCTGATTAACGGCAATATTAAAGTGGATCAGTCGGTTTTGAACGGAGAGAGCAAGGAAGCAAAGAAGATTTCGATGCCGTCCAATTATGTGGATCAGGAGTCCGCTATGGATTTTCTGAACCAGTATAAGGTATTCCGCGGCTCTGTCGTTTGCTCGGGCAATGCGGTGATGTGCGTGGGTATGGTCGGAGACAAGTCCGTGTATGGACAGATCGCGAGCGAGCTGCAGGCAGAGGATGAGAGGGATTCACCGCTTAAGGTAAAGCTTTCGAATCTGGCCAAGGGTATCAGTCGGTTCGGGTATATCGGCGGGATGGCGATTGCGGTTGCTTTTTTGTTTCAGCGCATAGTGATCCATAACGGCTTTGACTGGCAGCAGATTGTGCTGTACTGCTCAGACTGGATGACGGTTGTGAACGATTTGGTGGAAGCGGTAATGCTGGCGGTTATTATTATCGTAATGGCGGTACCGGAGGGTTTGCCGCTGATGATTGCGCTCGTATCCGCGCTGAATATGGGAAAAATGCTGAAGGATAACGTGCTTGTGCGCAAAATCGCGGGAATTGAGACAGCCGGCAGCCTGAACATCCTGTTCAGTGATAAGACCGGAACGATCACGAAGGGGCAGTTGGAGGCGGTGACTTTTGTAGACGGCTGCGCAAGGGAGTATGACAGCTATGAGAAGGTAATCGGCGAGCTTGGGAATCTATTGTCACTGAGTATTTATGGGAATACGGATGCTGTGGTTTCGGGCAGTGGCCGTGATATGAAGGTAATCGGCGGAAATGCGACAGAACGCGCGATCCTGGGCTATGCAGCGAAGAACAAGAACTCAAATGTAATTCAGGCCGCCAGTGTTTCTTCGATTCCGTTTAACAGCGCCAGTAAGTATTCGGCTTCTTCGGTAGAGGGCGATTATAATATGACGCTGCTTAAGGGAGCGCCTGAGAAGGTGCTGGATAAATGTAAGTATTACTATACGGAAAAGGGAGAGCGGGCGCCTCTGGGCGACCGGACGGCTCTGGAAGAGAAGATCAACCTGCTGGCCGGCCGTGCCATCCGTGTATTGGCGCTGGCTACCTCGGATGAAAAGATCCGGGAAGAGGCGCTACCGGAAGGGGAATGGACTCTGGTCGGAATTATCGGCATTCGCGATGAGGTAAGACCGGAATCCACTGCGGCAATTGCGGAGGTGCGAAGAGCCGGGGTTCAGGTAGTGATGATTACCGGAGACCGCAAGGATACGGCTGTGGCGATTGCGAAGGATGCCGGAATCATCTGCGAACCATCGGATCTGGTGCTGACCTCGGATGAACTGGCAGCACTCCCGGATGAGGAAATCAAGGCGAAGATGAAGAACATCCGTGTAGTAGCCAGAGCACTTCCGAGCGATAAGAGCCGGCTGGTACGGCTCGCGCAGGAGATGGATCTGGTGGTTGGCATGACCGGTGACGGTGTGAATGATTCTCCGGCTCTGAAGAAAGCCGATGTGGGCTTTGCGATGGGCGGAGGCACCGAGGTTGCGAAGGAAGCCAGTGATATTGTAATCATGGATGACAACTTCAGCTCGATAGACAAGGCGATTTTATATGGGAGAACGATCTTTAACAGCATTCGGAAGTTTATCATTTTCCAGCTGACGATCAACGTGAGCGCGGTATTGATTTCCTTTATATCGCCGCTTTTGGGCATGGAAAATCCATTGTCCATCATCCAGATTCTCTGGGTGAACCTGGTGATGGATACACTGGCGGCGTTGGCATTTGGCGGTGAGCCGGCTCTGCGCCGTTTTATGGAGGAGAGGCCAAAGCAGCGGGGCGAGAGTATTGTCAGCCGCTATATGTGGAGTGAGATCCTGACCGGAAGCTTCTGGGCGTTTGGGCTCAGCCTGATCTTCCTGCTGACACCTTTTGTGGCGGGCTGGTTCCGTCCCGATGCTGCGGACCGATATCTGATGACCGGTTTCTTTACTTTTTATATTCTGATGGCTGTGTTTAACGCGTTTAATGCCAGGACAGAGAGGAGGAATCTGTTTGACAATATTCATCAGAATCATGGCTTCTGGCAGATCCTCCTGCTGATTATCGTAGTACAGGTAACGATGACGTACCTGGGCGGTGATATCCTGCGCTGCTATGGGCTGATTGGGAAGGAGTGGCTGGTCGTAACGCTGATGGCGCTGACGATCATTCCGATAGATCTGATCCGGAAGGCTGTCATAGGTTCCGGAAAGCAGGCATCCTAATGGATTTGCTGGTTACAGATCTGGACCAGACGCTGATCTATTCTCATAAAGCAAAGCTGGGCCAGGACCGGGTATTGGTGGAAACGAAGGACGGCCAGGAGCTGTCCTTCATGACGGCCATCTCGGTACAGCTGTTGAATCGGCTGAAGGAGTACTTTGGCATCGTGCCGCTAACGACGCGCTCTCTGGAGCAGTATAAGCGCATTATCTTTCCCGGAGGGTGGATTCCCTACTATGCGTTAGTGGCGAACGGGGCAATTCTGCTTCGCAAGGGGCTCTTCGACGAGGCATGGTATGAGGAGTCCCGGCGCCGGATTCTGCCGTCAGAGGCGGAACTATGCCGGGGAGCGGAACTGCTGCAAAAGGATCCGGATCTGGATTTTGAGGTACGGACCGTGGATGGGGTGTTTGTATTTACTAAGAGCCGGAATCCGGAATCGACTAAGAGTCGCCTTCAGGAGAAACTGGACATGGGTCTGACAAATGTTCTAAGCCACGGGAACAAACTCTATATTCTTCCGAAGATGCTGCATAAAGGCACGGCGCTGGAGCGCCTGCGGGCGGAGATACCCTGTGAACGGATATTCTGCGCCGGCGACAGCGAATTCGATCTTCCGATGCTGGATGCGGCTGATTTTGCTTTTGCACCGGAGGACTTGCTTCGGAGGTCCGGTTTCATACATAGGAGCATGAAGCCGGCTCAGGCGGGGGAGATTTTTTCGGATACGTTCCTGAGGGAGCTTGAGAAAATTATGGAATCTGAAAGACAGAGGGATAAATTCGTTAAAGGAGAAGTGGAGATATGGCAGGTAATTATAGAGAAATAGATGAAAAAAATTGGAAGAGGGCAATGCACTGCCAGATTTTCAGGAATAGTATCGAACCTTCCTATTGTGTGACCTTTGAACTGGATATTACTAAATTTTTAGCAAAGGTAAAGGAAAAGAACTATTCCTTTACAATGGCTTTTATCTATGCTGTTTCCAAGTGCGCAAATGAAATTGAGGAATTTCGATATCGTTTTGTAGATGGAAAGATCGTTATTTTTGATAAAATAGATACTGCGTTTACCTATATGAACAAGGATACGGAACTATTTAAGGTTGTTAATGTTGGGATGAAGGATACTCTGGAGGAATATGTTATTGCAGCGAAGGAAATAGCGGAAAATCAAAAAGAATATTTTGTGGGGCCATTGGGAAATGATGTATTTCAGTTTTCACCATTTCCGTGGGTATCCTATACCCATATTTCACATACCAACTCCGGTAAAAAAGATACAGCCACACCATTATTTGACTGGGGCAAATTTTTTGAGAGAGATGGGAAGATAATCCTCCCATTCTCGGCTCAGGTTCATCATTCTTTTGTAGATGGAATACATATTGGAAAGCTGGCAGATTCTTTGCAAAATTATTTAAACCTTTCTTGACTTTAGTATCATAGTAAATAAACAAACAGTTGTGGATTCAAATAAGAAATTGATTAGTGAGGGATTGAGATGGGTTATATAATCAGACAATGGCAAATGGAGGATGCGGCTGATTTGGCAAAGGTACTCAATAACAAGAAGGTTCAAGATAATTTAAGGGATGGATTGTCTTATCCATATACCATTGAAGATGCGGAAGAGTTTATTAAGGCGATGCTGGCGGCAGATAAAGAGACTACTTATCCGTTTGCGATCGTGAGTGACAGCACTGTGGCCGGCAGTATTGGTGTATTTCGATGCGCCAATATACATGATCGAACAGCAGAAATGGGGTATTGTATTGCAGAGTCTCATTGGGGCAGAGGTATAGCTACAGAGGCAGTAAAACAAATTAGCAATTACATTTTTGAAAATACAGATATTATTAGGATTTTTGCTGAGCCCTTTTCAACGAATGCTGCTTCGTGCAGAATTCTCGAAAAGGCTGGATTTCAGTTCGAAGGAACATTGCGCAAGAATGCCATAAAAAATGGAAAAGTAGTGGACATGAAAATGTACGCTCTAGTCAAGGAAGAATATGAGTAATACAGTTTAAGGAAAATATCTCACGCATATATCGTGAAAATTATGGGGGGCGGCGAGTGCAGATGAATCCTATATACAGAGATATTTTCAAAGCCATCCATGAAGGAAAATGGCTGAGTATAGAATATAAAAACCAAGAGGATAAGATAACAAAATACTGGATTGGGATTCAGGATATTAATGTATCTAAGCGAAGCCTGAAAGTAAGCGGGCTGCATCTGCGCAAGTATAGCCTGGATACGTTTGATTGCATTTATATAGATTCTATCGTATCTTCTAAAATTGTAGAGGGCTCTTATTGCGAAAGAAATGAAGAACTGCTTAAGGATATTTATCTCAATCCTCATAAGTACAGAGGGCTATTTGATCATATAGCAAATCTGAAGATCCTGAATTATCTGGAAGACTGCAGCCTTATGGATGTGACACCATATAAGGCGGATTTTGAGCTGGTAAACTATCTGGACGGCGATTCTTTTCAGAAAGACTGCTATGAATTAAATGAAGCCCAGTTTCAAAAAATAGTGAATAATTTTCAGTATAAAGCGACTTCCAGGAAGACAGATAACGGTAAAATTACAATGCAGCGGTTATGTATGAATTGCTTGAGCATCCATACGCAGAAAGGTTTGTACGTTCTAGCGTACAGGAGGCTGGCATTGGATGTAAAGCAGAGAATGCTGAAGCCGGAAAACGATATTACAATTTGTACAGAGTTTACAATCGATGGGAAAAAGGAAAGTATCCGGAAATATCTGGATGCTGAGGACTACGAATTACTAAAGGATTTTGAAAAGAACCAGGAAATAATCAAAGATCGTATAACGGGCAGAAGCCAGCAGAGAATGGAAGTGGATGATTTACCTTATATTGTGGGACTGGGGATGGATCTTGTTCTGGATCTGCATAAAGAATATACTGCTATTATGGATCAATACCAAAAAGGCGAGGTTTCGACACCCATTAATGCCTTTTTCGGAAATTTAATCAGCAGACCACCCAGAAAAAAGGCTTATCCGATTACGCTGCTGGACAGAAGGATTAATCTGGATCAGCTGCTGGCCATTAATAATGCGATGAAATATCCGGTAGCCTATATACAGGGACCACCGGGAACAGGAAAAACCAGTACTATTGTAAATACAATTATTACGGCCTTTTTTAACGAAAAGACTGTGCTGTTTACTTCCTATAATAACCATCCCATAGATGGCGTTTTTAACAAACTTACGACCTTTTATTACAAAGAAAAACCCATTTATTTACCGGTGATTCGTCTTGGGAATAGAGAAAAGGTGAAAGAGGCATTAAAATATATCAAAGAAATATGTGAAAAAACAAAGGATATTACGGTCTTCAAAAATACACTGGATAAAAACAGAGAGGATCGAATCAAACGGGCGAAGAAGCTTTCGGATATTCTGAGGCGTTATGAAGAAATATTGGATTTGAAAGAACGAAACGATACCATTAGCAGACTGTGGGAATACAATAAAAGATCAAAGGCTGTCGCACAGATGCTTCCCTTCCAGGCAGATCTGGAGGGACAGCTGAATAAAGTAAACCAAAGAATGAAAGACATAGGAGGATTTGATGAAGAAGAGACCATAAGGCTTTTGGATGATGACGAAGAGGAGTTCAGAAAATATCTGTATTATACTTCTGTAAAATATATTAAGCGTATCCATGAGCCGAAAAATACAGACCTGATGGATATAGTCTTTCTGGATAATGAAGAGGAGCAGATTAAGCAGTTCAATAAATATTTAAGTAAAGAAGAAAATATTAAAAAATTTCAGAGGATATTTCCTATTGTAATTACCACATGTATTTCTGCCCACAAAATTGGAGAACCGAAAAGCTGCTTTGACATGGTTATTATGGATGAGGCAAGTCAATGCAATACCGCTGTTTCGCTGGTCCCCATCCTAAGGGGAAAGAGCCTTATGCTGGTGGGAGACCCACAGCAGTTAAGTCCTGTGATTTTGCTGGATGAAGTGGTGAATCAGAAGCTTAGAAAGAAGTATATGGTTTCAGAGGAATATGACTATTGCAGAAATTCCGTGTATAAAACCTTTTTAGCCTGTGATGCGGTAAGTGATGAGATATTGCTTCATTATCATTATCGCTGTAATAAGCAGATTATTGAGTTTAACAACAAGAAATACTATAATTCCAAATTAGATATAAAAACGAGCAGTACGGAATCGGAACCACTGGTTTATTTTGAAATTGAAAATAGCCGGACCAATTATAAGAATACGGCGCCTGCTGAAGTAGAGCAGATTGTGAAGTATGCTAAAATGAACCGGGATAAAAGCATCGGCGTTATAACCCCGTTTGTAAGCCAGAAAGAGGAGATAGAGCACTGCTTAAAAGAGAACCGGCTGGGACATATAACGTGTGGGACAGTACATGCGTTTCAGGGGGATGAGAAAGATGTGGTGCTTTTTTCTACCGCGATCACGGACAAAACGCAGATGGGAACCTATGAGTGGCTGAAGAATAACCAGGAATTAATTAATGTGGCAACCTCAAGAGCGAAGGAAAAACTCATTGTATTGTGCAGTACGAAGAACTTGGAAAGACTGCATAAAGAGGGCGGAAAAGATGATCTTTATGAATTAATTCACTACGTCAAAAGTAAAGGGACAAGCCATATCACCCAGAAAGATGTCACATCCCGGGCATTAGGAGTGAAGCCCTTCAGTACGGAGACGGAGGAAGCTTTTCTTATGAGTCTGAATCATGCGCTGGAGAATATATGGTTGTCCCAGAATAAATTTGTGGTGGAGAAAGAGGTAGCGATCTCCCATGTCTTTCTTAATAATCGAACGCATGAGGATTTGTTTTACTCCGGCCGATTTGATTTTGTTGTATATGAAAGGCAGGGAAGAGAGCAGATTCCGGTACTGGCGATTGAACTGGACGGAAAAGAGCACTTTGAAAATGAGGTGGTTCAAAACCGCGATAAGAAGAAAAATCAAATATGCCGGGCGTATAATATGGAACTGATTAGAATCGAAAACTCATATGCCAGACGATATAACCATATAAAAGAAATATTGCACAATTATTTTTCTGTGGTACACTAGTGCATCCCACACCAGGGCTGATTAGTAGTTTGGCACTACATTTACAGAGAGGCCATCCATAGCCGTAAGGTAATGGGTGGCCTCTCTGCATGCAAAAAGCTTACACTATCGGAAGTTCTTAATCAACTACAGTTTCGGAAGATGTTTTTACCGGTAAGTATTGATCCAGCTTCAGGAATAGATTATCCGGGTCTATCGGCTTTCCGATATGGTCGTTCATTCCAGCCTTAAGACAATTTTCAATATCCTCCTTGAACACATTGGCGGTCATGGCGACGATGGGGATATCCTTCGCTCGTGCCAAATTAAGCGAGCGTATCGTCCGTGTAGCCTCATACCCATCCATATCAGGCATATGTATATCCATAAAAATCAAGCTGTATTTATCATGATTCTCACGGAACATCGACACTGCGATTAGTCCGTTTTCGGCGTAATCAATGGTTATATCCGTGTCCTCCAGAACGGCCGACATGATCTCCCTGTTGATTTCAACATCCTCCGCGATAAGGATTGTGCGGTTAGCGTATGACCGCTGACCGCCGCTTTCCGAACCCGGCGTGCCTTCGTCAGAGCGCCGCGGTTCCGGCGCGAGGCATTCATTGATGGCGTTAATAAGCGTTGACGGGAAAAGCGGCTTGGAAACAAAGGATTTTACCCCTGCCGCCAGAGCTTCTTTTTCGATGCCGCTCCATTCGGCTACCGAGATCATAAATACAACCGAATTACCAGCGGTTATTTCCTTTACTTTTTTTGTAAGCTCAATACCATCCATTTCGGGCATTTGCCAGTCAATGAAAAATACATTGTACGGTTTATCACCGCTATCCCTGACCATAGCGAGAGCCTGGTGCCCGCCATGCGCCACATCACACGAAAGATTCAGTGATTCCATGACATGTATAAAATAATCGCGGATATCCGGAGAATCATCCACAGCGAGGATACGAAGCTCGTCCCTGCGTATTTTTTTCGACAATTCCGAATGTGTTCTATCTTTTCCGCTTCCTTTCCGCGCTTTCAGTGTAAAATTGAATTTTGAGCCTTGCTCCGGTTCCGACTCTACCCAAATCCTGCCGCCCATCAATTCCACGATACGCTTTGATATGACAAGGCCAAGCCCCGTGCCGCCAAATTTTCTTGCGATGCCGCCGTCAGCTTGCTCAAACGAGTTGAAAATCCTTCCTTGCTGCTCCTCGGAAATCCCGATCCCGTTATCCACAACCTCTATTAGAAGAAAGATTTCATCGTCCACATCCTGGGTCTTGTGGATGTTCAGTTTAACAGTGCCGCCCTCGGGCGTAAATTTGACCGCGTTTGACAGTAAGTTCGTAATGACCTGAGACAGCCTTAAATCGTCCCCCACGATCGACGCGGGTATGTCCCTGTCTAGATTGACAATGAAGTTCTGCTTTTTTTCCTCTGCCCGGAAATTTGTCACGTTGACGACGCTCATCAGCATTTTTTCAAAATCAAACTCGCGGCAATCAAGCTCAAACTTATCGGCTTCTATTTTGGACATATCGAGGATATCGTTGATAATGCCAAGCAGATGCTTAGAGGCGCCGTCAACCCGGTTCAGACAGTATGATACCCTGTCCGGGTCAGTGGTACTCCGGGCAATGCCGACCATGCCGGTAATGGCGTTCAGCGGAGTGCGTATCTCATGGCTCATTCTTGAGAGGAAATCGCCTTTTGCCCTGCTCGCGTTTTCAGCCCTTAAGGTCTGCATCTCCAGCTCCTTGGTGCGATTCGCAACAAGCCCTTCAAGGTTCTTGTTCATCTGGCGGTTCTTCATGAATAAAATGAAAACCACAACAAGTACCGCGACCAATAACCCAACCAATATAATCGCGAACGGAAATACATCTTTCAGCATTTTGCTCTCATAATCAAAAACTTTTCGCTGCCAGCGCGCCGAAATTTCTTCACCGTTCGAAAAACGCATCGCTTTATTCACGATCGAGCACAAGATTTCCTCGTCTTTGTTAAAACCGAAAAAGGAATCCGATGAATAATTGAAAACAATATTTGTTTTAAATCCCGGTTTTTCCTGATAATTTGTCAGGTTTAACAGCATATTTTGACTTGCCATCAGCAGGTCGATTTCGCCTTTTACAAGCGCCGCGAAAGC
>Ga0153924_1000053_pt1 | contig 83840 bp, 67 predicted proteins | sample TSNJ008MetaG_FD_104709 | JGI IMG/M metagenome (GOLD analysis project Ga0153924, IMG submission 104709) | Attine ant fungus gardens microbial communities from New Jersey, USA - TSNJ008 MetaG | ecosystem: Host-associated > Fungi > Mycelium > Unclassified | place: USA: New Jersey, Wharton State... | reverse complement strand
CTTTAAAGCGAAAAACCGGAATACGATGGTTATGCTGGCCATTGTTCCTTTTTTTACATCGCAGCTGCTGCTGATTTATGCGATGATGCTGATCCTTCAGTCGGGCGGCCTGCTGATGACGCTGCTGGGTAACCTGGGGTTGGCCGATTCATCCGGATCCATCCTCTACTCCACGCCGGCAGTGGTTATCGTATTGGTATATGAATACCTTCCCTATATGATTTTATCCCTCTATTCCTCGCTGGAGAGCGTGGAGGATAACCTGATCTATGCGTCCCACACTCTGGGGGCCGGGCGTTTTAAGACCTTCATTAACGTAGTACTGCCGGTTAGCTTCCCCGGATTACTCTCCGGCATAATGCTGGTCCTGATTCCTTCGGTGGGCAGTTTCGTGGAACCGGGACTGGTGGGAGGCTCCGACGGCATGATGGTAGGAAGCCTGATTAACTCCCAGTTCTCGACGGTTCTGGATATGGGTTACGGTTCGGCGCTGTCCTTCGTCTTCCTGATTATCTTAAGCCTGATCATGTTCATCATCCGAACATTGACGAATCGGGCGAATAAGAGTATTGGAGGGATTGCCTGATGAAGAAGAATACGTTTAATCTTGCGGTCCGAATTTGGACGATTCTGGTATATCTATTCCTGTTTACTCCGATTCTGGTCATTATTATCATGTCCTTTAACGGCAATAAATACGGAACGCTTCCGATTGACTTTACCTTTCAGTGGTATGTGCAGCTCTTCTCGGGTAACAGTGACTTGCTAAAGGCCACGGGCCTGTCCTTGAGTTTTTCCATACTGGTGGCGGTTACCGCTATGATATTGGGGACGGTCACGGCCATCGGCATGCAGCAGATGCCGGGAAAATGGCGGGAACGCTACCGCTCGGTTACCTCCTTGCCGGTGGTTATCCCCTGGCTGGTACAGGCCATTGCATTGCTGATGATCTTTAACTTCATCGGACTTGGCCGTTCCTATATCGGTATGTTCCTGGGCAATACGGCTATCGTGGTCCCCTATGTAATAATGATGGTGCTGGGGCGGTTTGGAGAGACAGACGATAACACAGAAAACGCCGCCCGTACCCTGGGAGCGAAGCCAGTCCGGATCTTCTTCGATGTGACGCTCTATAAGCTGGTTCCAGGTATTATCTCTGGTACGCTGATGTCCTTTATTGTGTGTTTTAACAGCTTTTGCATCCAGTACTATCTGGCGCCTTTCGGCGTCCGTACGCTGCCGCTGGAGATCTTTACGCTGGTGCGAAGCGGCTACACGCCGGACATGAATGCTCTCGCTACGATTATGGTAGTGGCGACCACGACAATTGTCATGATTCTGAACAAACTGGGCTATTCTGCTAAGAATATTATAGGTTAACGGAATTTGAAGGAGGATCCTATGTCTTACTTAAAAGTTGAACATATCAAAAAATCATTTGGCTTCAATCAGGTGCTGGTTGATCTGTCTTTTTCCTTGGAAAAAGGAGCATTCCTATCTCTGCTGGGCCCCTCCGGCTGTGGTAAAACCACGATGCTGAAGATTATTGCCGGCCTGGAGGCCCCCGACAGCGGTACGGTAACGCTGGACGGAAAGGACATTACGAACCTCAATACCGAGAAGCGGAACGTCGGAATGATGTTCCAGAACTATGCGCTTTTCCCGAATATGACCGTAGCGAAGAACATTGCCTACGGTCTGAAGATCCGTAAGAAAAGTAAAGAAGAAATGGATGAAAAAGTAAACTGGGCCTTGAAGATGGTGAAGCTCGATGGCCGCGGCAATGACAAAGTCACCCAGATGTCCGGCGGACAGCAGCAGCGTGTGGCGCTGGCCAGAGCGCTGGTAATTGAACCGGATATTCTGCTGCTGGATGAACCCCTGTCCGCTCTGGACCGGAAAATCCGTATGGAAATGCAGTATGAGATCCGCAATATCCAGCAGCAAATCGGGATTACGACCGTGTTTGTAACCCATGACCAGGAAGAGGCACTGACCATGTCCGACGACATTATCCTGATGAACGGCGGTAAAATTGAGCAGTTTGCGGATCCCTGGAACATGTATAATAAGCCGGCCAGCATTTTCTCCTCTGACTTTATCGGTAAGGCCAATGTCTTAAGCGGCGTCCTGCGGGAGAAGGATGGCAGCCGGTATATCGAGGGAAAGAGCTGGCAGTTCCCGGTGAATGAGAAGGCAGGCATAAAGCCTGGCAGTGCGGTACAGGCGGCCATGCGGGGCGAGCATTTTGTGATCTGTGAGAAAGCAGGCGGAGGAACGGTACCCTTCCGCCTGAAGGATACTGTGTTTACCGGAAGCGTCTGTAAGTTAAATGGATATATTGGCGAGGAAGAGGTGCAGCTGGTAGTGCTGAATACCAATATGGCCGATTACCGGAGCGGGCAGATCCTGCATTTAACCATTAAACCGGATTTTATCCATTATTTCCGGGAGGAGGCATAAGATGTTTCATATTTCAAAGGAAAAGTATTTTAATACCTGGAGTTCCCAAAGTCCGGCGATTATGATGTTCTTGCCGGCACAGTTCAGTATTGGACTGGGTGCCTATAGTTATGCGGATAACACATATACGAATTTCCCTTTCTCTGACAGCATGAAGCTGCTGGAGCACGATGCCGACGGGACTTATTGCGCGCTGACGGCGGTACACAACGGCACGAAGCTGCTGGTAGAGTACTTTAAGACCGACGAGTGGACCGTCCGCTGCAGGATTCGTGTCTTGGAAAATGGGGAGTGGGGGCTTCGCTTCTGGACTTTTCTGAACCTTGGATTTGAAGGGGAAGGCAGCATTAGCCGGGATGCCGGGGGTGATGTATGTTTCCGTCAGCGCAGCTATGAAATTGCCGCGGTAATGAAGGATGCAGCGATCCGGGACTGTCTGGCAAAGGAGTATGATTATATCGGGCTGCAGATGGTCGATAAGGGTTACTATGCGCCATTGGAGGATGCGGAAAATCCCTGTTGGCATATCTCTGCTTATAACATGGAAGAGACCCCGGTGATTGAGTTTGCCGCAGCGGTCTGCAGCGATGTGGCTTTGGCACGCCGGAAGGCGGCAGAAGCACTGGCATTGCCGGAGGAAGCCCTGGAAGGGATCCGGAGCAGCGTGAAGCGTGCGCTGCAGATCGAAGGACGTTTCCCTGGCTGCGGCGAGGCGATCCGGGATGTAATGGCCTGGAATAATATTGCCGACAGGAAGAACGGGCGGACCTTTACCTCTCTGACCCGGTTCTGGATCGATCGGAAATTCGGTGGATGGTTTATTTGGCTGGACGATGTGTTCTACCACTCCCTGATCAGCACCTGGTCGGGTGACTGGCAGATGGGAGAGAATAATATTCTGGCGGCGCTGGACAATGTGGTGCCGGCGGATAACCTGGCCTGCCTGATGGCGGAGTTTACGGAATGGGTAGACCGTTCCCAGCCTCCGATCGCCGGATTTATTGTGTTGAAATATTACCATATGACTCACGATAAGGTGCTGATTGAAAAGGTATATGGCACGCTGAAGAAGGCGCATTTATGGTGGTTCGACCACCGGGACGGCGACGGCAACGGCGTATTAGAATACGGCAGTTCTCCGGGCGGCAACGGGCATTTTAAGCGTACCAAGCTGGCGGCGAAGGACGAGGCTGCGATGGACAATAGTCCGATGTTTGATGGCGCAAAGTTCTGTCCGGAGACGGATACGATTAACATGGAAGACGTGGCGCTGAACAGCTTATTGGCACTGGAAGGCGAGTCTATTGCAGAGATGGCTGCGATTCTGGGATATGAAGAGGATGCGAAGATGCTGGCGCGGCATACCCTGGACTTTAAAGAGCGGATTGACCGGGTGCTGTGGGATGAAGAGAGAGGGCTGTATGCGAACCGCCACTGGGAAGAGGGCTATGCACCGCCCAGTCCCACCAGCTTCTATCCGCTGGCGGCAGGAATCCCGGATGAAGAGCGGGCAAAACGCCTGATTCAGCATATTTTTGATGAAGAAGAATTCTGGACGAAGGCGGCTTTGCCCTCTGTGTGGAAGAAGCATCCGGCGGTGACGGACGATGTATATTGGAGAGGCCGTATGTGGCCGCCGCTGAACTTCTTTACCTATCTAGGTCTGAAGCGTTATGGCTTCGAACAGGAGGCTTACCGGCTGGCAGAGCGCAGTGCGGAAGTATTCCATCATTGCTGGGAGACAGAGCGGGCCTGCTATGAGAATTATAATTCCTTCACCGGCGTAGGCAAGAGTGTGGATTCCGATCCCTTCTACGGCTGGGGTGCACTGATTCCGCTGATGTGGGTCTATGAATTTATTGACATTGACAGCTGGAACGGTCTGCACTTTGGTTCCGTGACCGGAGAGCCGATGGAGGTTCGGAATGTGAAGACCTTTAACGGACTGTATACGCTCCGCTGCGGAGAGCAGACCGGGCTTTGGAAAAACGGCACCCAGATTTTCACCTCCAACGCAAAGGGGCGCTTCCGCCGGTTTGTATATGAGGATCACTATGCCGGCGTAGAAGTAGGGATTCAGGAACAGGAAGTTACCCTGTCCTTCCCGGCTATCACACCGCTCCGCGTGCTGGTAAACGGACAGGAGTCCGGAGGGTCATGGCCGGTTAGCCTGAAGGCAGGTGAAGCGTACCGGGTTGAAATCTGGCATTAGAATGGGGGATCGGGATGAAGATACTGAGCTTTGGCTCCCTGAATATTGATTATGTATATCAAGTGGATGAATTTCTGCTTCCGGGTGAAACCAAATCCTCCAAGGATCTGCAGGTGTATTGCGGAGGCAAAGGGCTGAACCAGTCGATTGCCGCGGCAAAGGCCGGCAATCAGGTATACCATGCAGGCTGGATTGGAAGCGATGGGGAAATACTGAAGACGAAGCTGGAGGAATGGGGAGTCAATACGTCACTGATCTATACGACCCCGGAGAAGAACGGCCATGCGGTGATCCAGGTGGACGATGCGGGGCAAAATTGCATTCTGCTGTATGGCGGAACAAACCAAAAGCTGACGGAACCGTATATTGATGAAGTTCTGACGGATTTTTCGGAGCAGGATATTGTACTGTTGCAGAACGAGACCAACCTGGTGGATTTGATTATCCGTAAGGCGTCCGCGAAAGGGATGCGTGTAGCGTTTAATGCCGCTCCCATGAAGGATCAGGTATTGTCCTATCCGCTGGAGCTGCTGAGCTGGCTGATTATCAATGAGGTGGAGGGGCGCCAGCTGACCGGGGCGGAGAAGGAGGCGGAGATCCTGGCGGCATTACAGGCGAAGTATCCGTCCTGCACCATCCTTCTGACCCTGGGTGGACAGGGGGCCTGCTGCCTGGAGCCGGACGGAAGCCTGCACCGCGTTGGAACCTATCCGGTAGAGGTGACGGACACGACGGCGGCAGGAGATACGTTTATTGGATATTTCCTGAGTGGGATTCTCCGAAACAAACCCATGGAAGAGGTGCTGCATTTCGCTACGGCAGCCAGTGCCTTATGCATTAAGAAGGCCGGAGCGGCCGACTCGATTCCTGTATGGGAGAAAGTGGAAGCGGCAGTGGCATCCCAGGCGCTGGGAGAGCTTAAAGAGTTGGAAGAGTGTTTTCAGCAGTAGGAAAGGAGGCTTGTTTTTTGAAAAAGAGCAGCCTGTTAAACAGTGAGATTTCTTATGAAATTGCAAAAATCGGACATACCCAGCAGCTGGTAATCGGAGACTGCGGCCTGCCGATCCCGGCTGGAGTGAAACGGATTGATTTGGCGGTAACGGATAATATTCCGGGGCTTCTGGAGACGCTGGATGCAGTGATCAGTGAGATGCAGGTAGAGGCCATTACACTGGCAGAGGAGATTCATCAGGTGAGTGAAGCCCTGGAGCAGGCGATCCTGGGGCGTTTCCCCGGAATTCCAGTTCGTTATGTCTCCCATGAGGCATTTAAGGCAGGGATGACGGAGGCTGTCTGTGTAGTCCGCACCGGGGAGAAAACTCCCTATGCCAATATATATTTGCAGTCCGGGGTGAATTTTTCCTAATCCCTGCGGTTTGCTACGTACTTTGTATTCCCGCTATCCTGGTATCATTTTTTCTTATATCCTTCCTCGGTGGGAGGGGCAGTGTTTCTGGCTGCCCCTCTTGCTATTTTGGGTATAATAATAAAAGAAGAAACCCCTTGCAAACATCTGTTCTTTCTGGTAAAATGGAAAATGCATGAACATTTGTTCTTAGATAGGGAGAACTAAATTTCTCATACAGGTATTTTACTTTTCTAAAAAAGGTGGTATAATCCACGGTACGCGGTGTGAATAGGAGGCGAAGGCGATTTGAGCATGTTTGAACTGGTAAGTGAATTTCAGCCTACAGGCGATCAGCCCCAGGCGATCGAGAAGCTGACCGAAGGGTTCCGGAAGGGGAACCAATTCGAGACGCTGCTGGGTGTGACGGGTTCCGGTAAGACTTTTACGATGGCGAACTTGATTCAGAAGCTGGAACGTCCGACTCTGATTCTGGCGCATAATAAAACCCTGGCGGCACAGCTGTACAGTGAGTTTAAAGAATTTTTTCCGAATAATGCGGTAGAATACTTCGTCAGTTATTATGACTATTATCAGCCAGAGGCCTATGTTCCCTCTACAGATACGTATATTGCGAAGGATTCTGCGGTTAACGACGAGATTGACCGGCTGCGCCATTCGGCTACGGCCGCATTGTCCGAGCGGCAGGATGTGATTATCGTGTCTTCCGTATCCTGTATTTATGGACTGGGCAGTCCGGTAGATTATAAGGATATGGTAATTTCCCTCCGGCCCGGCATGCGGAAGGACCGGGATGAGGTGATCCGTAAGCTGATTGCGATTCAGTATACACGGAATGATATGGACCTGCACCGCGGGACCTTCCGGGTGCGGGGAGATGTGATTGAACTGATTACCGCCGGTACCGGGGAGACGGCGGTGCGGATTGAGTTCTTTGGAGATGAAGTAGACCGGATTACGCAGATCGATACGCTGACCGGTGAGATTCGGGCACGGCTGGATCACATTCCGATCTTTCCGGCATCCCACTATGTGGTATCACCGGAACGGATGGCGGCGGCTGCGGCAGAGATTGCAGATGAGCTGGAGGCCCAGGTGGCATATTTCCGCTCGGAGGACAAGCTGCTGGAGGCCCAGAGAATCTCTGAGAGGACGAACTTTGATATAGAAATGATGCGGGAGACCGGATTCTGCTCCGGGATTGAGAACTATTCCAGGTATCTGGCCGGTATGCCGGCAGGCAGCACACCCCATACGCTGATGGATTATTTCCCGAAGGATTTTCTCCTGATTATTGATGAGTCTCATATTACAACGCCTCAGGTGCGGGGCATGTATGCAGGAGATCAGTCCCGAAAGCGGACGCTGGTGGATTATGGATTCCGGCTGCCTTCGGCACTGGATAACCGGCCTTTGAACTTTCAGGAGTTCGAGGGTAAGATTGATAAGGTATTGTTTGTGTCGGCGACGCCTTCCGTGTACGAATCGGAGCATGAGCAGCTGCGGGCGGAGCAGATGATTCGTCCTACCGGTCTGCTGGATCCGAAGATCGAGGTGCGGCCGGTGGCCGGCCAGGTGGACGATCTGGTGTCCGAGGTGAACCGGGAAGTGGACGGCGGTAATAAGGTACTGATTACGACCTTGACGAAGCGTATGGCGGAGGATCTGACCGATTACATGCGGGAAGCGGGCGTTCGAATCCGGTATCTGCATTCGGATATTGATACGCTGGAGCGGATGGAGATTATCCGGGATATGCGTATGAATGTCTTTGATGTGCTGGTCGGAATTAACCTGCTGCGAGAGGGGCTGGATATTCCGGAGATTTCCCTCGTGGCGATCCTGGACGCGGATAAAGAGGGATTCCTCCGTTCAGAGACCTCGCTGATTCAGACCGTAGGCCGGGCGGCCCGTAACGCGAGCGGCCACGTACTGATGTATGCCGATACCATTACGGATTCCATGCGCCGCGCCATCGACGAGACGAACCGCAGAAGGGCGATCCAGGAGAAATATAATGACGAACACGGGATCACACCGACTTCCATTCGGAAGGCAGTCCGCGATCTGATCCGGATTTCCCAGGCGGTAGAGTCACCGAAGCGGAAGGGTCTGGATAAGGATCCTGAGTCGATGGATGAGAAGGAACTGAAGGCTCTGATCGAGCATATTAAGAAGAAGATGCATCAGGCGGCAGTGGAGCTGAACTTCGAAGAAGCAGCGAATTTGCGTGACCGGATGATGGAATTGAAGGCTTATTTAAAGTGACATTAAGAAGAAGGAACCGAAATTATTATGGAAGAGAAACAGTATATTAAGATCCGGGGGGCCAATGAACACAATTTAAAGAACCTTTCGGTGAACATCCCCCGTAATGAGCTGGTGGTGCTGACCGGCCTGTCCGGATCGGGTAAGTCCTCTCTGGCCTTTGATACGATTTATGCGGAGGGGCAGCGCCGCTATATGGAGTCTCTGTCTTCCTATGCAAGGCAGTTCCTGGGACAGATGGAGAAACCGGATGTGGAGAGCATTGAAGGCCTGTCGCCCGCGATTTCCATTGATCAGAAATCGACGAACCGCAATCCCCGCTCAACGGTGGGAACCGTAACGGAGATCTATGACTATCTGCGTCTGCTATATGCAAGAGCCGGCATTCCCCACTGTCCGGAATGCGGCAAGGAGATCCGGCGGCAGACGGTGGATCAGATGGTGGATCAGATTCTGAGCCTGCCGGAGGGTTGCCGGATCCAGATACTGGCGCCGGTGGTAAGAGGCCGTAAGGGTGAGCACGCTAAAGTGCTGGAACAGGCGAAGAAAAGCGGATTCGTGCGTATCCGCGTGGATGGGAATATCTATGAGCTGTCCGAGGATATTAAGCTGGAGAAGAATATTAAGCATAATATCGAGGTGGTGGTAGACCGTCTGGCAGTCCGTGACGGTATCCAGAACCGTCTGACCGATTCCATTGAGACCACGATGGATTTAAGCGATGGTTTGATGATGGTAGATGTGCAGGATGGGGAGACGCTGAACTTTAGCCAGAGCTTCTCCTGCCCGGACTGCGGGGTCAGTATTGATGAAGTAGAACCTCGCAGCTTCTCCTTTAACAATCCCTTCGGGGCCTGCCCGGATTGTTATGGATTAGGCTATAAGATGGAATTTGACATGGATCTGGTTATCCCGGATCCCAGCCTGAGCCTGATGGATGGGGCTATTGTGGTAACCGGATGGGGTTCGGCTAATAAGGAAAGCAGCTATACCTATGCGATCCTTAAAGGCTTAGCGGAGAAATACGGCTTTGACCTGAACACCCCTTATCGGGATTATCCTGCGAAGGTTAAGCAGCTGATTACCTATGGCACCAATGGTGTACGCTTCCCTGTGCGCTATAGCGGTGAGCGGGGAGAGGCAGTCTACGAGATTGCTTTCGACGGACTGCTGAAGAATGTGGAGCGCCGTTATCGTGAGACCGGGCAGGATGCCATGAAGCAGGAGTATGAAAGCTACATGCGTGTGACGCCCTGTGCTGCCTGCGGCGGGCAGCGCCTGAAGAAGACCTCTCTGGCAATTACGGTAGGGGGGAAGAATATATATGATTTGACGAATATGCCAATCCTGGAGGTTAGTGAGTTTCTGGGTGAGCTGAAGCTAACGGAGATGCAGATTGCAATTAGCAGACCGATTCTGAAGGAGGTTCATGCCCGGATCGGATTTTTGCTGGATGTAGGGCTGGATTACCTGACGTTGGGCAGAGCGGCGGCGACTTTGTCCGGTGGAGAAGCGCAGCGGATTCGTCTGGCTACGCAGATTGGCTCAGGACTGGTAGGAGTAGCCTATATTCTGGATGAACCAAGCATTGGCCTCCATCAGCGCGATAATAATAAGCTTCTGAAGACCCTGATTCACCTGAGAGATCTAGGTAACAGCGTTCTGGTGGTAGAGCATGATGAGGATACGATGCTGGCGGCGGATCATATTATTGATATCGGCCCCGGAGCCGGTGAGCATGGCGGCCGGGTGGTAGCCCAGGGAACCGCCGGCGAAGTAATGGCGACCGAGGGTTCCGTTACCGGAGATTATCTGGCAGGGCGAAGGAAGATCCCTGTACCGGAGACACGTAGAACTCCGACAGGATTTCTAACCGTAAAAGGTGCGGCAGAAAACAACCTCAAGCATATCGACGTGAGCTTCCCCTTAGGCGTGATGACCTGTGTCACCGGCGTTTCCGGCTCCGGTAAGAGCTCTCTGGTTAATGAGATTCTTTATAAAGACCTGGCTCGTAAGGTGAACCGCGCCCGGACGATACCGGGTGCCCATGACAGTATCGAAGGGGTTGAGAATATTGATAAGATCATCAATATCGACCAGTCGCCGATTGGACGCACGCCCCGTTCGAACCCGGCTACCTACACAAGCGTTTTTGACCTGATCCGGGATCTGTTCGCCGGCACCCAGGATGCGAAGGCGAGAGGCTATTCCAAGGGACGCTTTAGCTTCAATGTAAAGGGCGGACGCTGTGAAGCCTGCAGCGGCGACGGAATCCTGAAGATCGAGATGCACTTTTTACCGGATGTATATGTTCCCTGTGAGGTATGTGGAGGTAAGCGCTATAACCGTGAGACCCTGGAGGTCCGCTATAAGGGCAAGAATATTTTCGATGTCCTGGATATGACAGTGGAAGAGGCACTGGAATTCTTCCAGAATGTCCCGAATATCCGACGAAAGATCGAGATGCTTCACTATGTCGGATTATCCTATATCCGCCTGGGACAGCCCTCCACGACCCTGTCCGGCGGAGAAGCCCAGCGTGTGAAGCTGGCGACAGAACTGTGTAAGCGCAGCACCGGCAAGACGCTGTATATTCTGGATGAGCCTACGACAGGACTTCATTTTGCAGACGTGCATAAGCTGGTCGATATCCTGAATAAACTGACAGAGGGCGGCAATACGGTCGTGGTAATTGAGCATAATCTGGATGTGATTAAGACAGCCGACTATATCATTGATATGGGTCCGGAAGGCGGTGACCGCGGCGGTACCGTGGTGGCAGTCGGAACACCAGAGGAAGTAGCGAAAGCTAAGGACTCTTATACAGGCCAATATATTCAGAAGTATTTATCCTAAGAGGTCAAGGAATGGGTGTAAAGCAGTATTACACCCGTTTCTTTTTGAATTACTTCATGAAAACTTTATTTGCCTGTTAGTGGAGGATCAGGTATAATAAGACTATACAAAACAAAGGAGAGTAAGCCATGACAGAGGAAATTAATTATTCAGTTATAGATGAAACGACAGAAGTAACAACAGACAAGGCGGGCGATACACCTGCGGAGGAGGGCGCTGTAGCAACTGTTCCGGAAGAGAAGCCGGAGAAGGAGGATTATGAACAGGTCTGCAGCCTTTGCCGCCGGCCGGAGAGTAAGGCAGGAAAGCTGATCCAGATGCCGGGAGGTTTATCAATTTGTAATGACTGCATGCAGAAGGCCATGAACAGTTTTCAGAACCAGGATTTTTCTAAGATGGATTTCTCTAAGCTGCCCTTTGACGTGCGAATGATTGATATAAGCCAGCTGGGTGGGATCGAGATTCCGGAACGACAGAAGGTTAAGAAGAAAAAGCCTAAGGAAGAGAAGCGCGCACCGGCCCTTGACGTGAAGGAGGTTCCACTCCCTCACCGCATTAAGGCGATGTTGGATGAACATGTGGTCGGCCAGGAGAAAGCGAAGAAGACTATTTCCGTGGCAGTTTATAATCACTATAAGCGTATTGCGGCAGACAGCTCGGACGGGGTAGAAATTGAGAAGTCCAATATGTTGATGATTGGCCCCACCGGCAGTGGTAAGACCTATCTGGTGAAGACATTGGCGAAGCTGCTGAACGTGCCGCTGGCAATTGCAGATGCCACCTCTCTGACGGAGGCCGGTTATATTGGTGACGATATTGAGAGTGTTCTCACTAAGCTTCTGGCAGCTGCGGATAACGACGTGGAGAAGGCAGAACATGGAATTGTATTCATTGATGAGATTGATAAGATTGCCAAAAAGAAAAATATGAATACCCGGGATGTCAGCGGTGAATCCGTGCAGCAGGAATTGCTGAAAATACTGGAGGGCAGCATTGTAGAGGTGCCGGTGGGATCCGGAAGCAAGAATGCCATGGTTCCTTTGACGACAATGGACACGACGAATATTTTGTTTATCTGCGGCGGCGCTTTCCCGGATTTGGAGGAGGTTATTAAGGAGCGGCTGAACCGGCATGGTTCCATTGGTTTCAGAGGAGACCTGAAAGATAAATATGACCAGGATAAGAATTTGATTTCCAAGGTGCAGGTGGAGGATATCCGTAAGTTTGGAATGATTCCGGAGTTCCTGGGACGCCTTCCGATCGTGGTAACCTTAGAGGCATTGACCAAGGACTTTTTGGTAAGAATTCTGCGCGAGCCGAAGAATGCAATCCTGAAGCAGTATGAGAAGCTTTTAGCAATGGATGAGGTGCAGCTGATTTTTGACGAAGGATCACTGGAGCTGATTGCCGAGCGGGCCATGGAGAAGGAGACGGGAGCCCGTGCATTACGGGCGATTCTGGAGGAGTATATGCTGGATATCATGTATGAGATTCCGAAGGATTCCAATATCGGCCGCGTAACCATTACCAGAGAATATCTGAATCATACAGGTGGCCCGGTTATCGAGCTGCGGGGACAGATCTAGGGTACTGCCCTGCTCATAATTAGCAAATCCGCGCATATTGACAAACGCCTTCTACTGTATTATTGTAGTATGAGGATAAGACAGCAGGAGGTGTTTACATGATTTGTATTGATCATGTGTCAAAGACTTATGCAGGAACCCATAAGGCTGTAGATGACATGAATTGGGAAATGGAAGACGGGAAAATTATCGGCTTTATTGGTCCGAACGGAGCCGGTAAGACGACCACACTGAAGATGATTACCGGAATCCTTCAGCCGGATGCGGGAGGAAAAATTACCCTGAACGGAACGGATATTCGGAAGCGCCCTGTAGAGGCTAAGATGCAGATGGGTTTTGTTTCGGATAATCCGGATAATTTTCTGCGTTTAAAGGGCATTGAATATCTGAATTTTATGGCAGATATGTACGATGTTCCCACTGCGAGCCGCAAGGAGCGGATTGCAGATTTTGCCCGCCGGTTTGATATGGAGAATGCGCTGAAGGACCGGATTCTCAGCTATTCTCATGGTATGCGCCAGAAAATTATGGTGATGGGGGCACTGATTCATAACCCCTCTGTCTGGATTTTGGATGAACCGCTGACCGGGCTGGATCCCAAATCTGCTTTTGAACTGAAAGAGATGATGAAGGAGCATGCCGCTGCCGGTAAGCTGGTATTGTTTTCCACCCATGTATTAGAAGTGGCGGAAAAGCTTTGCGACCGTATTGCGATTATCCGTAAGGGGAAAATAGTATACCTGGGCACCCTGGAAGATCTGCGCGCGCAATCGGGCAATGATGAATCCTTGGAAGAGATTTTCCTGAGGTTGACGGAACATGCGTAAATATTGGAAGCTTACCCGCATTCTGCTGAAGAGCGGCCTGGGAAACAGCGGAAGCGGATCAAAACGTAAAAAGGGGATATGGTCAAAGCTTTCCGGCCCCCTGCGCTGGCTGGTGGTGGGGCTTTGCCTGCTGCCGATGGCCTTTATGCTCTTTGAGATGGGAAGCGGCGGCTATGAGATGCTGTCCTCCATGAATCAGGAAGGCATTTTAGTTGAATTGATTTGGTTCGCAGGGGCTTTAATGACCCTGCTCTTTGGCCTGCCTTATATTCTAACCGTTTTTTATATGAGTAATGATACGGTCAATTTGCTGCCCATGCCCCTGCGTCCGGTGCAGATTGTGGCGGCTAAGTTTACGGTGGCCTGGTTCTATGAGCTGTTGACCACGGCAGCTTTGCTGGGACCGATACTGATCGGCTTCGGGTGGGCATCCGGCGCTTCTGCAGGCTATTGGTTTTTCTGCTTGCTGGGGCTGCTGATTATGCCGGTTATGCCCTTGATGTATGCCTCTATTATTTCCATGATTTTCATGAGGCTCTTTAAGGGTGCCAAGAATAAGAGTGTTTTGACTACCATGGGCAGCATTTTACTGATTATTGCAAGTATGGGTATCGGTATGCTTACCAGTCAGATGGATACAATGGATCAGGATGCCATGATACGCTTGCTGATGAGTGGTCATAATTCATTGGTAGGATTCCTAAGTAAGATGTTCCCGAACTTCCGCTTTTTAGTGGCGGCGGTTCTGAATACGGATGTGCTGTCTTTCCTGCTGTTCCTGGTGACGGTGGCGGCGCTTCTGGCGGTATTTCTGTTTATTGCGGAGAAGCTGTATTTCAGCGGCGTGCTGGGAATGACGGAAACGATCTCCAGGAGAAAGGCAATTACGGAGGGAGAACGGGAGAAGTTAATCCGCAAAAGCGGACCAAAGAGTGCGTATTTTAAGAAGGAAATGCGGCTGCTGATGCGGACACCGGTCTTTTTCCTGAATTGTGCGTTAATGGTCGTTCTTTGGCCGTTATTTGTAATTATTCCGCTGGTAGTGATAATGGTACAGGATGGTGCCGCTGTAGGCGAACTCTTCCAGGAATTGGGTCAGATGGGGAGCAGCTTATTTGCCCCGGGAGCCATGCCGGATGGGGTGATTGCATTAATCTGGGTATTTGTATTTGGCTTCACGGCCTTGGTGGGATCCACCAATATGACTTCGGCTACCGCTATTTCCCGTGAAGGGAAGGGGATTTCTACCATGCTCTATATTCCCATGACCTACCAGGATCAGGTGCGGATGAAGATGCTGCCGGGAATTTTGTTCTCTGCATTAGGCAGTACTTTTTATTTGGTGATTATCTTTGTGTATGTAGTAATCGTTGGTTTCCCTCCTTTGGCAGGGATTCTGGCGCTGGTGATTAATGTTCTGACCATTCTGTGCTTTAACTGCCTGCAGATCTGGCGGGATCTGTGTGCGCCAAAGCTGTCCTGGGAGACGGAGCAGCAGGCGGTTAAGCAGAACTTCAACAGTGTTCTTACCATGCTGCTTTGCTGGGGAATCGGCGGAGGTCTGGGGGCCGGTGTAGTATTCCTATATTTGCAGGTGAATCCGCCCCTTTATGTAATCGGTGGTCTTGCCTGCGGCGTATTACTGCTGCTGACACTGCTGTTTTACCGGCTGGCAATGCGCGCAGCGGACCGAAAGCTGGCAGCGTTGGAATAGAAGATAGGGTGAAATAGAAGATAGGGTGAATCGGATTAAAACCGGGACTGGCAGAACAGTCCCGGTTTCATAATAATCATTTAGTTCTTTTGGAACAGCGAGCCCAAAAGTGTCAGGGTACAGCCCAGGAATATAAATAGATCGGCCAGGTTAAAGGCAATCCGGTGAATGGGCTTCCACTTGAATTTTATATAATCTACTACATACCCGCGCCGGAAGTGATCGGCAATATTGCTCGCGCCGCCTCCTAGCAGCAATGCTCCCCCCAGCTTGATCAGGCGTCCCTTGCCGCGAAACAGCTGGGGAATATACCAGAGCAGGGTCAGAATCCCAACCCCTGCGGTTACCGTCTTTACCAGTTCCGGCTTATGATCCAGCAGGTTCATCATCATGCCGGAATTGTGGGAGCGGCAGATGGTGATGCGGCCTCCGGAGATTTCTTTTGGAAGCTCGGAATCCGGCAGTGTATCAATTTTGTTCTTCAATATCATGTCCAGGGCAAAAACACCCAGAATGAGTCCAATATAAAGCATGGCATTTACCTCCTGCCTTTAAGATAACATATCGGCAATCCGTTGTCGACAAATTTCCGTGAAAATGGTACACTGTTATATTATGATACCAGGAGCACAAAGTGCGTAGCAATCCGTAGGTATCAGGAATTGCGGGTGCACCTATATTATGGGAAAATGGAAGAATCTTTGCCTGGGAGTAATCCTGATGCTGTTTATCCTGTCTTTTGCTGTAACGGTAGTGTTGAATTTCCGGCCGTTGTATTATGGGGACATTCAGCGGCTGGATTTAGAGGCAGTCTCCGGGCTAAGCGAGGAAGAGATCCGGGAAAATTATGATGTGCTGATTGATTACAATAATTTCTGGGGGCCGGACCGGCTGGAGTTTCCGGGGCTGGCTATGTCAGAATCCGGAAGGGTTCATTTTGAAGAGGTGAAGGTAATCTTTGTGGCCCTGGAATATATCTGCCTGGCGACCCTGGGATTGGGCTTGGCAGGAATCCTCTGGTTTCGGAAGAAGAGAGAAATTCTGTATTTGAAGTATACTTCGATTATGACAGTGGCTATTCCGGCAGCGCTGGGGATTGGCATCGCAATTAACTGGGACAGGGCTTTTGTGATTTTTCACAAGATTTTCTTCCGGAATGATTTTTGGATTTTTGATGCGGTATCGGATCCGGTGATTACGATTCTGCCGGATACCTATTTCCTTCACTGCGCGGTATTGATCCTGCTGCTGGTGATTGCCGGGAGCGCCGCCTGCGGTCTGTTTTACCGGATGAAGAAGCGAAAGTAAAAGAGAGGGGAACCGTATCATGCAGAATGTAATGAATAATGTGCTGCCGGTGATCTTGCTAATGCTGTTTGGGGTTTTTCTGCAGAAACGGAGGCTTCTTTCAGATGAGGTGGTTCAGGGAATTATGCGATTGGTATCGCAATACCTGGTTCCCTGTATTCTATTTACGACCTTTTTTAATCTGGATTTCAAACCGGAATATTTTGGCTTGGCTGCCTGTATCTTTTTGATTCAGCTTCTGTTGATGGGGGCTGGATTCCTTGTGGTTAAGTTCTTTCATTATAAGCGGCGGTTCGGGGCTTTGTACGCCTGCGCCTTTGCCTTTGGCTTTATGGCGATTCCGCTGTTCTCTACGGTGTATGGTGTGGAAAACATGGGATATCTGACCAGCATGGGAGTTGGCCATGAGCTGTTTATCGGTTTGGTGTTTATGCCGGTGGCCCGCCTGTATCTGAAGAACGAGAAAATGACGCCTGCCCAGGTCGGAAAGAACTTCATGTCCCCCTTATTTATCATGATCCTGCTGGCGTTTCTAATCCGTGGTCTTGGACTGAAGGAGGTTCTGGAAGCCAATGTACTGGGAAGAGGACTGATTGATACGGTATCCAAGCTGGGCTCAATTAGTTCGACGTTAATTCTGGTGATGGTCGGGTATAAGATACGTCTTAATAGTCTGGCAAAGATCGGCGAAAGCATCCTGCTTGTAGCTGTTCGGTATGCGCTGATTTTTGCTATCGGTTATGGCGTAAAAGTACTGTGGATGGATCCGATGGTGGGGAACGACTTCTATTTTGATGCCGGTTTCTTCATTCTGATTTCCCAGCATGGTTCGGTGGTTTTAAATGCCTACATCGGAGAATATGGGACGAAAGAGGATTCGGAGATTGCCAGTAATGCGTTTGCGATCAATGCGATTATCGGAGTCGTCCTGTTTGTGGCGTATGTATACATAAAAGCCTTTTAGACCCTCCTTTGTGGATAATTTATGGTGACAAGAGTATAATAGGTTATTGTCTTTAGCGTACATTTTATAGTATAATATTTATGATACCAGGGTCAAAAAGTGCGTAGCAATCCGTAGGCATCAGGGTTCAAAAGGTATTTTGATCCCCTGATATCATTAACTTTTCGTTTAATCAGTTAGGAAGTGAGAGAATGCGAAAGATAAAGAACAGTAAGGGATTTACGCTGGTTGAAATTATCGTCGTCATAGCAATACTGGCGGTTCTTTTGGCTATTCTTATTCCTGCATTGTTTCAATATATTGATAAGGAAAAGGACCGGCAGCTGATCGTGAACTGCAGGACTGCCGTTTTAGCCGCACAGGGACGTTATGTGAAAAGTTATGCGACAGGGGAAGCAGTGACAATTGCGGATATTGAAGGGGATGCCGGTCTTCCTGGTAAAATTTCAATTGTCCAGGCTGATGCGGATGATTATTATGTCATTCATTTGACTTATACAGAGGACGGCAGACCGGTGACCTATTGCAGATATTACCAGACCTGTACCATTGACGGGCATATTGACACCTATAATTTAATTGATGGGCATAGTGCCGAAGAAAGCTCCACGACAGCGCCGGAGACCACAGCGCCGGAGACCACTCCGCCGGAGACACTCCCCGTGCTGGAGAGTGGCGAAGACCAGATTATTTTTTGGGATGTGGAGGGAAACTATTATATCGTAAAGACCGTGGGGAATCTTGAGAAAAAATTAGCAGAACTATCCGGTGGCGAATCGCTAACATTATACGCGGGCAGTATCTTTTACCGTGAAGGAAAATATTACTATGTAACAAAGGATACTACAGCGAATAATGGAGGTGGTTTTGTATCTGATGCCTACGAGATCAGTACATCTGCGGAAACGATCGAAACAGTCTCGTCCTTACCGAATAAGGGCAATAATAAGAAGGTTTATTATAACGAAGCAGATCAGCGGCTCTATTGCTACAATTCGAGTAGTGGCCAATGGATTCCCCTGAAGTATGAATGAATTATCCGCATAAAAATGCCCGCCTTTTGGCGGGCATTTCCTATACGTTGTCCGCATATATTGAAATAAATATGCAGGAGAAATCTATGCGTGAAGAAAATGCAAGTAAAATTCAAACCAGCCTATTTGTTTCGGGGGCTCTTTGCGGCAGTACTGGTTCTGCTTGTCTATCAGTCGTTTCACTATTGGCCGGCCGTAATGGCGTCTGTGGGCGTCATGCAGAGTAAGGAGCTCCCCATCTATTCGGTACAGACCGATCAGAAACAGGTCGCACTAAGCTTCGATGCTGCCTGGGGGAATGAGGATACAGGGCAGATTTTAGAGATTCTGGAGAAATATAATGTGAAGGCAACCTTCTTTATGACAGGGGAATGGATGGAGAAATACCCAGAGGATGTAAAGGAGATTGCTGCCGCAGGACATGACCTGGCTAACCATAGTGCCAATCATCTGGATATGGCGTCTTTGAGTGCGGCAGAAATTAAACGTGAATTAGAGACCCCGCACCAGAAGATTCAGGAGCTGACCGGTACGGAAATGACACTATTCCGCCCACCCTACGGGAGCTATAGTGACACTTTGGTAAAGACGGTGGCGAACTGTGGTTATTACTGCGTGCAATGGGATGTCGACAGCCTCGACTGGAAAGATTATGGCGTGGATTCCATTATCCGGACAGTCTGCCGGCATAAGAACCTGGGCAATGGTTCTATCGTATTGATGCACAATGGCGCGAAATATACGGCAGAAGCTTTGGAAGGAGTAATTACCGGGCTTCAGGAGCAGGGATATGAGCTGGTCCCGGTTTCGGGGCTGATTCATACAGGGGAGTATACCATTGATCATACAGGAAGGCAGATTCCGAAATCGGAGGAATAGCGTTCAATCATGATATCCGGCTCCCCCGCTTCAAACGCCGCAGGTGTTAAGCATTCATTATATAACAGGAGGATCTCTTTGTGAAAGGTAAAAACGTTGAAAAAAACGGATAATTGGAATAAGAATAAGGAGTGTTCCTTAAGCGGTTCCTGACCTCCTGCTTTGTGTCGAAAAACCCCTAAAGACCACTAAAACGGCAAAAGCTTTATTAAAGTAATACGATTGCAAAGTTTATTTAAATTAGATTTTAACACCTTTAACTTAAGTAAATTAATAAAATTGTTGACAACAGAAAAAAAATCCGATATACTGGTTTTTGGGCAAGGGCGTACCATATGAAGACTCTTTTGCAGAGGTCTTTATTTTTCTACGCAAAATCATTTATCACGTTAATGCATTAGTGCAATAGACTGTAAGGAGGAAACGGTATGACATACGTACAAGAGGTAATGGAATTAGTAAAGAAAAATAACCCTGGAGAAACGGAATTTCATCAGGCGGTGCAGGAAGTGCTGGATTCAATTGGACCAGCAATTGAAGCACATGAAGAGGAGTATCGCAGAACGAAATTGCTGGAACGTCTGATGGAGCCGGAGAGAAGTATCTCCTTCCGCGTACCTTGGGTAGACGATAAGGGTGAGCTTCATGTAAACCGCGGATACCGAATTCAGTTTAACAGTGCGATTGGGCCTTATAAGGGAGGTCTTCGTTTTCACCCTAGCGTAAACCGCAGTACCATGAATTTCCTGGGATTTGAGCAGACCTTTAAGAACGCACTGACCGGTTTGGAGATCGGCGGCGGCAAGGGTGGCTCTGACTTTGATCCTCATGGAAAAAGTGATCGTGAGATCATGTCATTCTGCCAGAGCTTTATGACAGAGCTGGTGAAATATATCGGCCCCGACGAGGATGTGCCCGCCGGTGATATCGGTGTGGGCAGCAGAGAAATCGGTTATCTCTACGGACAGTATAAGAGACTGACGAATCAGTTCGAGGGTGCATTGTCCGGTAAAGGCCTGGCTTATGGCGGCTCTCTGGTACGAACAGAGGCAACCGGGTACGGACTGGTCTACATAACAGAGGAGCTGCTGCAGCATGTCGGCAAGACCATAAAGGGTATGAAGGTCGTTATTTCCGGTTCCGGTAATGTAGCTACCTACGCCATAGAAAAGGCCACACAGCTCGGAGCAACGGTTCTGACAGCCGGCGATTCCAGCGGTTATGTATATGACCCCAATGGCATTCAGGCTGACGTAGTTAAAGAAATTAAGGAAGTCCGCCGGGCCCGCATCAAAGAGTACTGTGAGCTGGTGCCTACGGCCACCTTTGTTCCCGGTAAAAAGGTCTGGGAAGTGCCCTGTGATATAGCAATGCCTTGCTCTATTCAGAATGAAATGAATCTGGACGATGCCAGGATGCTGAAGGAAAATGGCTGTATTGTCGTCTGCGAAGGGGCTAACATGCCGACTACCAGAGAGGCCACAGACTGGTTAATGGAAAACGGCGTTCTCTTCATCCCGGGTAAAGCATCGAATGCCGGCGGCGTAGCCGTATCGGCCCTGGAAATGGCACAGAATAGCCAGAGACTGCGCCGCAGCTTTGAGGAAGTAGATAAAGAGCTGCACCAGATCATGAGAAATATTTTCAGGCAGATCTCTGAGGCGGCTGCCCGTTACGGCCATGAAGGAGACTATGTTATCGGCGCGAATATTGCCGGTTTTGCCCGGGTGGTAAAGGCTATGAGAGAACAGGGATACGTATAAGTATATATTTAAAAGAAATATATGTAAAGCGAGGGGAGTTTTTCCGCCACTCCTCGCTTTTTTGTGTAAAAAGGCACGGAAAATCGCGCCTTTTTATAATAATCCCCATCATAGTTATTAATTCGACCCGATTGTTAATAATAAAACATTTATAGACAAGAAAAATACATATGGTATAATATTTTCACAAGGTAATGGGCGAGCAGGTAATTGCGCGAAACTGTCGTTAAATTTATAACCAGCATGCCACTGCCGAACTTATTGTAACAGGAGGAACAGACTGATGAGTAGACTTAGAATTTCCACTCCAGATGAGGCACAATTAACCATGGAGAACCTCTATCTGGATCTGGAGCGGCACGTTGCCGCCAGTGCCCCCGGCCTATGTCCAGTGGACATGCAGATTTCTTTTCTTCGGCTCTGCCATGCTCAGTCCTGCGGAAAATGTGTTCCCTGCCGGATTGGTTTGGGACAGCTGCAGCGGCTGATGACGGACGTGCTGGAGAATCGGGCCACGATGAAGACACTGGATCTGATTGAACAGACGGCGAAGAGCATAGAGGCTTCTGCCGATTGCGCGATCGGATACGACGCAGCCCGGATGGTGTTGAACGGATTAAAAGGGTGCCGTGAAGATTATGCTTCCCATATCCGCCGCAAACGCTGTGCGGCAGGTATAACGCAGGCGGTTCCCTGCGTGGCATTATGCCCTGCAGGCGTAGATGTACCCGGCTATATCGCGCTGGTGGCGGAAGGCCGTTACGGAGATGCCGTGCGCCTGATCCGGAAGGATAATCCTTTCCCGACTGCCTGTGCCATGGTCTGTGAGCATCCCTGTGAAGCGAGATGCCGGCGGAATATGATTGACAGTGCCGTGAATATTCGCGCGATAAAGCGGATGGCAGTGGACAATGCCAGAGCCGATGCGGTATTAGTACCTTCCAATGAACCGCCTACCGGTAAGAGTGTGGCAATCGTGGGCGGAGGCCCCAGCGGCTTGAGCTGTGCTTACTATCTGGCTCTGATGGGCCATAAGGTAGATCTGTATGAGGAGAAACCGGCTCTTGGCGGTATGCTTCGTTATGGAATTCCTTCGTACCGTTTCCCCAGAGAGCGGCTGCAGGAGGATGTGGATGCAATTCTTTCCACCGGTGTTTCGGCACATATGAACGTGAATGTCGGGAAAGACATTACCATTAAGGAACTGCATGAGCAGTTCGACGCCGTGTATGTGGCAATCGGTGCCCATACGAATAAAGACGCGGGAATTGAAGTCAGTGATAATGTGAAGAGCGAAGGTCTTATTTCTGCTGTGGAAATGCTCCGCGATATTGATACGGACGAAAGAATTGACCTGAAGGACAAGAACGTCGTGATTATCGGCGGTGGAAATGTTGCCATGGACTGCACCAGAACGGCTATCCGGCTGGGAGCTAAGAAGGTAACGGTGGCTTACCGCAGACGCCGGAATGACATGACGGCGTTGCCGGAAGAGGTAGAAGGAGCGGTAGAGGAAGGTGCTGAAGTGGTCACCCTGAGCGCTCCGGTGAAGATTGAGACAGATCAAGACGGAAATGTGGTGGGTCTGTTAGTACAGCCTCAGATCGTGGGTGCTATGGATTCCCAGGGACGCCCCCGTCCGAACAAGGCGAATGAGGAGCCGGTCAGCATTCCCTGCGATGTGGTGATTACGGCGATTGGCCAGGGAATTGATTCGGCTCACTTTGAAGAGTTTGGTCTGGGCGTAAAGTGGGGTGTTATTCAGACGGTAGACGACAGCTTGGAGGGAGCGGTCCCCGGCGTATTTGTCGGCGGTGACTGTATGACCGGTCCGGCTACCGTAATTCGCGCGATTGAGGCCGGTAAGGTAGCCGCCGCTAATATTGACGAGTACCTGGGCTTCCATCACCAGATCACGTGTGATGTGGAAATCCCCAGTGCCAATCTGGCGGATAAGAAGCCTTGCGGCCGGATTAACCTGCGTGAGATTGAATCCAGTGAACGTAAGAATAACTTTAAGCATATCGAGAAGGGCATGACGGAAGAAGAGGTGGCTCAGGAGGCAGGACGCTGTCTGCGCTGTGATCAATTCGGTTATGGAATCTTTAAAGGAGGCCGCGAATCCAAATGGTAAAATTAAAGATTAATGATATCAATGTAGAGGTGGCAGAGGGTACTACTGTATTGGAGGCAGCTGCTTCTGCGGGAATCAATATTCCCCGTCTGTGCTATCTGAAGGAAATTAATGAGATTGCTGCCTGCCGTGTCTGCGTAGTAGAGCTGAAAGGTAAGGATAAGCTGATTACATCCTGTAATAACGTAGTGCAGGAAGGAATGGAGATTTATACGAATAGCCCGAAGGCCCGCGCTGCCAGACGCATGAACGTACAGCTGATCTTGTCTCAGCATGACAGCCGTTGTGCCAGCTGTCTCCGGTCTGGTAACTGCACATTACAGACGGTTGCCACGGATCTTGCCGTTACTTCGAACCCCTTCCCGGATGACTGGATTGAAGAAGAATGGCCGCAGGACTTCCCGCTGGTGCGGAACGCCCAGAAATGTATCCGCTGTATGCGGTGCGTGCAGGTCTGTGATAAAATCCAGGAAATGAATGTCTGGGATGTGGCGAATACCGGAGCCCGGACCACCATCGGTGTATCCGGACAGAAAAATCTGGAGGACTCCGCCTGTACTCTGTGCGGACAATGCATCACCCATTGTCCGGTAGCGGCGCTTCATGACAGAGAAGATTGGATGAAAGTGTTCGATTATCTGGCAGATCCGGATAAAATCAAGATCGTACAGGTGGCTCCCGCCGTACGTACGGCCTGGGCAGAGAGCCTGGGGCTGGACCGGGAGACTGCGACTCCCGGTAAGATGGCGGCAGCACTTCGACGTCTGGGATTTGACCATGTATTTGATACTACGTTTAGTGCAGATTTGACGATCATGGAAGAGGGCAGTGAGTTCTTGGAGCGGTTTGAGGATTTGAGAGAAGCCGGTATGCCGATGTTTACTTCCTGCTGTCCCGGCTGGGTACGGTTTGCGAAAGCACAGTATCCGGAACTGGTACCGTATTTATCGTCCGCCAAGTCTCCGCAGCAGATGTTCGGCGCAATTGCGAAGACCTATTATGCACAGGTGCTGGGTGTGGATCCGGAGAAGATCTATGTGGTTTCGGTAATGCCCTGTGTCGCCAAGAAGCATGAAGCGGATATTCCTACGATTAATGATTCCGGCGCGGGTAAGGATGTAGACTGTGTTATTACGACCAGAGAGCTGGCTCTTATGATCCGGGCAGACCGTATTATAGTAGATGCGCTGGCGGAAGAGCCCTTTGATCTTCCGTTAGGAATGGGCAGCGGTGCCGGTGAAATCTTCGGCGCTACCGGCGGTGTTATGGAGGCTGCTCTGCGTTCGGCTTATTATCTGCTGGCCAATAAGAATCCGGATCCCGACTCCTTCCGGGAAGTCCGCGGAAATGCACCCTGGAGAGAAGGTGAATTCAATTTGGCCGGAACCAAGGTGCGCGTAGCGGTTGTCAGCGGTCTGGGGAACACCAGACGTTTGCTGGAAATGATGAGGCGCGGAGAGGCCAAGTTTGACTTTGTCGAGGTTATGGCATGCCCTGGCGGCTGCGTAGGCGGCGGCGGACAGCCGATCCATGATGGCGAAGAGCTGGCGGAAAAGCGCGGTAAGAAGCTCTACGAGCTGGACGGCAAGAATCATCTTCGATTCTCCCACGAGAATCCGGAGATATTGCAGCTGTATAAGGAGTTCCTGGAGAAGCCATTGTCCCACAAGTCTCATGAACTGCTGCATACAGATCAGACGGCATGGAATATGCCCCTGGATCCGTCCTGCTACTCAAAGAAATAAGGAAACCATATAAGAATCCAAAACGACCGCCAGGCTCTGCATTTTTATCCCAGAGCCCGGCGGTGGTCTTGCATTTAGACACTTGACATCTGCATAAAATCTCTCTATACTTCAAAGTACAGGAGATTGTCCGTCGCCTCTCCGATAATCTTTCCAGAAATCTCTTTGGCCGTCTAGTGTGACAGTACACTAGAGGAATCCCTACAATTACCAGATCAAAATGAGGAATGATATGTCAGAAAGAATACAGAACACACAAGAGCTGCCTTCCAAAGAGCCGGCTGCTTTCCGTTTGCCGGTGTATGTCCGTTTTCTATGGGCCCTTGGCCGGATTTTGGGCTATGTTTTGCTGACCCTGCTGGCTTCTGCGGGTCTTACCATTCTTTTGAATGCTTCTCTTCGCCAGCAGATCCTGGAGGCATTTCTGCTTCCTTAAGATGCTTCTAAAAAATGCTTATAAAAAAATGAGAACGGACTTGTGAAAACCGGCGTTTTCTACTATAATAATCGCAGAGAAGCTACGTCAAGTTTAAAGCGCAAAGGGGTTACAGATGAAAATACAGGAATCTGCTGAGAATTATTTAGAGACAATTTTGGTGCTGGGACGGGAGCTGGGGAATGTGCGCTCCATTGATATTGCGAATGAGATGAATTTCTCGAAACCCAGTGTCAGTTACGCGATGAAGCAATTCCGTGAGAACGGCTACATTTTGGTGGACGATACTGGCTATATTACTCTTACCGATGCCGGACGCCAGATTGCCGAACGCACTTATGAACGGCATGAGCTGCTGACCCAGTTTTTTATCACGCTGGGAGTAGACGCAGATACGGCAGCAAATGATGCCTGCCGGATCGAGCATGTAATCAGCCAGCAGACATTTGAGAAGATCCGGGTGCATATGCAGAAGCTGTAAAGAAGGCTGCTGAAATTTTACGCATAATTAAGGAAGGGTTTGCCGTACCAAATAAATGGGATACGGTAAACCCTTCTTTTTATTCCTCCTTGTCAGACAAAGCAATTTTCTTCTGAACGGTTACAGTCTCATTGTAACAGTCGAAGATTTCTTCTACATCTTCTTTGGACATTTTCGGCGTCAGCAGGCTGACGACCGGTACCAGGATCAGACCGGCCACCATGGCGATAGCTCCGGCATTAATAGGAGAGCTGATATAGTGGAACAGCATATTGGATACGGTAATTCCTACGCCGGAGGCAAAGCATGCCCATACAGCGGCAGGCGTGGTCCTCTTCCAATACAAGCCATAGAGGAAGGGAGCCAAAAAGGCGCCGGCCAGCGCTCCCCAGGAAATTCCCATCAGCTGCGCAATAAAGCCAGGCGGATCCAGAGCCAGTACTACGGATATGGCAATGAAGAAGACAATTAAAATCCGCATAGTCAGTAACTGCTTCTGGTCGCTCATTTTCTTCGCCACGGTAGTCTTAATGAAATCCAGCGTCAGTGTAGAACTGGAGGTCAGCACCAGCGAAGAGAGTGTGGACATAGAGGCGGAAAGCACCAGCACCACGACCACACCGATGAGGAGATCCGGCAGGCGGGAAAGCATGGTGGGAATAATGCTGTCGTAAATAACGGCACCTGTCTGGGGATCATGAATGGCAGGGCTGTCAAACAGGCGGCCAAAGCCTCCCAGGAAATAACAGCCGCCGGCAATCACAAAGGCAAAAAGCGTAGAGATTACCGTACCGGTGTTAATGGATTTCTCGCTTTTAATGGTATAGAATTTATGAACCATCTGGGGAAGTCCCCAGGTTCCCAGCGAAGTCAGGATTACAACACCAAGCAGGTTCAACGGCTCCGGCCCAAAGAAAGAGGCATAGGCTCCGGGCTGCCCGGCGGCAATGGTGACATCGCTTTCAATTCGTGACAGAGCACGGATGGCTTCCATAAAACCGCCCTGGCCATTGAGAACCGCAACGACGACCGCCGCAATGCCGGCCAGCATTATCAATCCCTGGATAAAGTCGTTAATGGCAGTCGCCATATATCCGCCCAGAATCACATAAATACCGGTCAAAGTCGCCATCAGAATAACACAGGCGGAATACGGAATATCAAAGGACATGCCAAATAAGCGGGATAAACCGTTGTACAGAGAAGCGGTATAAGGAATCAAGAAGATAAATACAATCCCCGCCGCACAGATCCGCATCGGCTGGCTTTTAAAACGCTTGCCAAAAAAGTCCGGCATCGTGGCAGCCGACAAGTGATGCGTCATGATCCGCGTACGGCGGCCCAGGACTATCCAGGCCAGAAGGCTTCCGATCAGGGCATTGCCGATTCCGATCCAGGTGGCAGACATCCCATATTTCCAGCCAAACTGCCCTGCATATCCAACAAATACGACAGCGGAAAAATAAGAAGTACCATAGGCGAAGGCAGTGAGCCAGGGGCCTACGGAGCGTCCGCCCAGTACAAAATCGTTCACATTACCGGCATGACGGCGGGAGTAAAAGCCCACACCGATCATGATAGAGAAAAAAATGACTAACAGCAGCAATTTGACAAACATAATAAGATCTCCTTTACACAATTACTTTAGCACGTTGAAGCGTAACGCTTTTAACTGCTAAATTGTTTTAAGTATATCATGATATTTAAATAAGTCAAGAGGATTTTGTGTCTGGATTTCCAGTTTTTTCGATTGCTTTTGTCTGATAAAAAGCGAAAAAAGATCGAATACTAAGTCAAAGAAAGACTTCAAAAGAAAGGAAAATTCAATGAATTTGTATCAGCTCGAACGGGCGTTGGCAGTGGCAAGGGACAAGAAAGTGCCGGGAGCTGCAGCGAAGCCGGAGGATACGTTTTCTTCTTTTCCAAATTACATCAGAGGACTTAAGGATATTGAACATGAAATGCGGGGAGAAAGCGATCCGGAGACGGAAGAGCCGCTGATAATCGGCTGCTGCTACGGCCTGGATAGAATATTTGAACGACACTTAACCCACTTTTACCAAAGCAGTGGGATGCGGATGCAGTGGGAGTGGGAAGCGGAAGTACAGGTACTAAAGGGCCTGAAGAATGGAAATTATAAGCTTGCCTTTTGTTCTGTGGAGCGGGCGGGAAAGGGACTCTGCTGGGAACTGCTCGGAGAAGAACGGCTGGTGGGGCTGGTGCCGGAAGGGCATAAACTGGCGGCAAAGCCGACGGTAAAGCTGGAAGATCTGCTGCGCTATCCGCAGATTGTGTGTGAACGCTGCGGCTGGCCGGGGAACTTTGCGGCAGACTGGTTACAAGACAAGGAGAAATATCTGGCTGCAGATGAAATGGAAGTAAGTACTCTGGTCGCAGAGGGAAAAGGTGTAGCGGTGGTACCGGCCGATTCCTTTTATTCGCTCTTTCCAATTCGGATGCTTTGCCTGGAGCCCCTGCCCTGCTGGCCGGTATATGCAGTATGCGCGGAAGGGAAGGAGAAGGAAAGCTTACAGAAAAGTTTGCGAAAATACTTGAAGAGCGTACTGCATTTATAGGGGTTCAAAAAAGGAACGCAATATTGGCATGCGTTCCTTTTAAAATACACACGAAGGCTCCGTGGTTTCTGGTACTAAGGGTTAAGTATTACCAGCATCGCCTTGTTCTGCCGGTGGTTGCGTAGGTTCTGTCGGGGGTTCCGTCGGAGGGGCAGGCTCTGTCGGGGGTTCCGTATGAGGCTCTGTCGGGGCCGTTGTTTCCGCGGGGGTCGTCTCCGCAGGCGCGCCGGTGCCGATGGTGCGTACTTTATAAGATGCACTGTAATTATCCGAATGCATACGGATCGTATCCGTCAGTTTCCCGTCTACATAGACCAGCTTTTCCAGGTAAGAAGACACCTGGGGATGATTCGATCCTTTTTCGGAGTTCTGGCCGGTCGGCAGGTTCGGATCATAGACTTCCTTTGTAACGGACTCGATCTGCTTCGTGGTAACGGAACGATATTCAATCGTGCGGTTCGCGGGGCGGTACTCCTTTCCATAAATCGTAAAGGTCAGAGAGGAACCGTTAGCGGATGCATCAATATAAATCGGGTAATCGGTGTTATTCGTAAATTTCAAGTCCTTATAGCCATTGGCAATTGCCGCATCCATCGAATGCTTAACGTAGGAGACAACCATGGAGTGAGGATTCCGCTCATCGATCTGCAGCTCTGCCAGAAGCAATGCGTTATACAGAGTGGTAGAAACCTGACATACGCCGCCGCCATAGGACTGGACCGTATCACCGTTTACATACTCGCCGCCCAGCTGATAGCCGTTCTCCGGTTCCCGGGGCTTCATCGTGTCACTGACAGAGAGATTTTCTCCCGGCATCACAACACTGCCGCTGATATTGCCGCTGCCCACTTTGATGTTCGTCTTACGGCCGGAAGCACTGGAGGAGTAGTCCGTGGTAAAGGAGCCAAGACTATCGGAAATCGTGCTGAGTGCTTCATAAGTTCTGGAAGGCTCGGTAACTTTGACAACTGCTTCTATGATGGTATTTTCAGACAGGGAATCGGCAGCGTCTAGAATCGCCTGAACCGTCGCCGCCTGATCCGCGGCAAGACCGGTGGTATGCTGGGTCACGACGAACCTGCCGTTCTCACGGGTAATCGTAGCATCCTTCGCCGGCGTATCCAGTACCGCGATCTTAACTTCTACGAAGTCTGCCACTTTGGCGTCATCAATCTGATTGGAAACCTCCAGGATAATTTTATCATACTTTAAATCCATCTGTGTCTTATAACGGGAAATCAGATTGCCGCTCTTGCCTAGTCCTAATGCCTCTTCTACGGCGGTAGCGCCGCCATATGTATATCCCAAGTCATTCAGGGTGGTGGTTACTTTTTGATCATTTACGTTGACGGTTATCAAAGAGGCGCCCCTATCGCCATAGTAGCGATCAATCGCAGTCTGCGCCTGCACCTGTGTCATGCCGCTTAATTCTACTTCGCCGGCATAGACTCCCTCTGAAATCACCTCGTTATTCTCGTCTGCCGAAGCAGCTTGAACCTGTGTCTGGAAGCAGAACACCATAGCGCAAAGCACGGAGCCGGCCAATATGTGTTTAAACTTCATTCTATACTCCTTTTCTTTTGAATGCCTGTTATTGAACTTAGTATACACTAAAGAGAGCTTTAATGGCAAGTAGAATTGCGGTCTTTCCAGCAATTTAATAACTTCGTAAGGAAATGGTTACAAATGGGATTCTTCCCTACGTATTTTAGAAAAACACCGGTGAAATCTTGACGGGAGAAGGGGAACGTGATACCCTTATTATAGTTTTTGCACGAAGTCTGTGCAGCTGTTATCACAAACGAAAAAGAGGGAGCTTTGTGAAAAAGATATTATATAATTGCCGCAAAAGTATTACGCTGATTCTTAAGCTGCTGCTTTACGTGGCATTGATGGGCATTTTTTTTGGATTTATGTCCATTCATAATCCACAGATTGTCGCGATTTCACGTACGGCAGCCGTTACTGCCGTGACATTTGTAGTCTGCGGCTTGCTTCTGATGAATATTTATGGAAGGTATGATATTGGGCAGCGTAAAAGTAAGCCGATTATTTATTCTCTGACGCTTTCCGCCGTCTTTACCGATATTATTACTTTTTTGATGCTGATAATTATGAATACGAACGAGGCCAATAATCAGGAATATCTGGGAGAGGATCTTCTTCTTTTGCTGCCGGTAGTGATCCTGCAGGTATTGGTTACCGTTTTGTTTGCCTATGGCGGGCATGCGATTTATTTCTCATTTACAGATCCGGAGAAGTGTCTGGTGATTACAGACGGTGGTGACAGTCTGGGGGATCTGAGAAGAGGAATCGGCAAATACAAGAAGCAGTATCAGGTGGTGAACACGATCTCTTTCCAGGATCCTCTGATCCTCGACGAAATCCGCCTGGTGGACACGGTATTTCTCCACAATGTGCCGGATCAAAGGAAGACGGAGCTGGTGGGGTTCTGTTATCAGAATATGAAGAACGTCTATTATACACCGGAGATTGTCGATATTGTAAATCTCCATTCCCATCTGGCACTGCTCGATGATGTGTCGGTGGTGGCGGCACAGGTGAAGGATTTATCCATTGAGCAGCGGATTGTGAAGCGGCTGATGGATATTGTGGTTTCCCTGGCCGGTCTTCTGGTGTTAAGTCCGGTTCTGCTGATCTGCGCGCTGGCAGTGAAGCTGGGAGACAACGGCAGTGTGATGTTTAAACAGAACCGGGTGACGAAGGGCGGCCGGATTTTTACGATTTATAAATTCCGCACAATGGTGGAGGATGCAGACCAGCACCTGGTGACGGATCACGACAGCCGCATCACGAAGGCGGGAGGCTTTTTACGCAAATACCGGCTGGACGAGCTTCCGCAGCTCTTTAATATTTTGAAGGGGGATATGAGCCTGGTAGGCCCCCGCCCGGAAATGACCGAGTATGTATATGTGTATTCTGAGGCCCTGCCGGAATTTCTTTACCGCCACCGGGTAAAAGCCGGATTGACCGGATACGCGCAGATTATGGGAAAATATAACACCAGTTCAAAGGACAAGCTGGTGATGGATTTAATGTATATTGAAAATTTTAGCCTGTGGAATGATGTGAAGATTATTTTTCAGACCGTTCTGGTGATCTTGCGCGCCAGTGACAGCACAGAGGCGTTTGACGCGAAAGAAGAGGCGAGAAGACGGGGAGATACTAATGAGTAGATACGATTATGTAATCGTAGGCGGCGGCCTGTTCGCGGGAGTATTTGCCTGGCATGCGGTGAAGGCCGGGAAGCGCTGTCTGGTAGTGGAACGGCGAAACCATTTGGGAGGCAATCTTTATTGTGAGAAGATCGAGGGCATTCATGTCCATAAGTATGGCGCTCACATTTTTCACACCTCCGATAAACGGGTATGGGAATTCGTGAATGGACTTGTGGAATTTAACCGTTTCACTAATTCACCGATTGCTAATTATCATGGGGAAATCTACAACCTACCTTTTAACATGAACACCTTCAGCAAGATGTGGGGGGTTGTCACACCGGAGGAGGCCCGGCTGGAAATTAAGAAACAGCGGGGGGCAGTTACAGGTGAGCCGAAGAATCTCGAAGAGCAGGCGATTTCTCTGGTTGGACAGGATATTTATGAAAAACTGATCAAAGGGTATACAGAGAAGCAGTGGGGAAGAGAATGTAAGGAGCTTCCGGCTTTTATTATTAAGCGTCTGCCGGTGCGGTATACCTATGATAACAATTATTTTAATGACTCCTATCAGGGAATTCCGACCGGCGGTTATAATGCGCTGACGGAGAAATTATTTGCAGGCTGTGATATAAGGTTGAAGGAAGATTTTAACCGGAACCGGGCTTATTACAAATCTCTGGGAGGGCGGATTCTGTATACCGGTACGCTGGATTCTTACTATGGCTACTGCTTCGGACGGCTGGAATACCGGAGCCTGCGGTTTGAAAATGAAGTGCTGGAAATTCCGAATTACCAGGGCGTTGCGGTCGTAAACTATACAGACCGGGAGACACCTTATACCCGGATGATTGAGCATAAACATTTTGCCTTTGGAACGCAGCCTGGAACCGTCATTACCAGAGAATATCCGGCGGCTTGGGATACGGGTATAGAGCCATATTATCCGGTTAATGATGAGAAGAACCAGGTTCTGTACCGGAAGTATGAAGAGCTGGCGGAGCAGGAGACCGGGATGATCTTTGGCGGCCGTCTGGCAGAGTATCGGTATTATGATATGGATAAGGTAATTGCGTCGGCTTTTCGCCTGGCGGAAAAGGAAGCGGAAGAATGGAACGTGAAATTAAAGTAAGCGTGATTATGCCGGTTTATAAAGTAGAAGAATATGTCGCAAAGGCAATTGAAAGCATCCAGGCACAGACACTCAGAGAATGGGAGTTTTTGATCGTTGACGACGGTACTCCGGATCGGAGCGGGGAGATCTGTGATGCCTATGCGGCAGAGGATGACCGGATCCGTGTGATCCATAAGGAAAATGGCGGGGCACCCGGTGCCCGAAATCTGGCAATGGATCAGGCCAGGGGAAAATACCTTTATTTTATGGATTCCGATGACTGGGCAGAGCCTGAAATGCTGGGGGAGATGGTTGCGCTGGCAGAGCGGGACCAGGCTCAGCTGGTGGTAGCCGGTTTTTATATTGATACCTATTATGCGAAAGACCGGTACCGGAGTGATGATTTCCGTGTGGAAGATATGGTATTCCCGGACAGAGAGGCTTTCCGCCGAAATGCCTACCGGCTTTTTGATAAGAACCAGCTGTATTCTCCCTGGAATAAGCTTTGGCAGCGGGAGTATATTGAGACGGAGCCTTTTCGCTTTCCGCCCACCTTTTGGGATGATTTCCCCTTTATTCTGATGGTTATCCGGGATGTGGAACGTGTGACCGTGACTTCCAGGCAGCATTATCACTTTATCCGGGCCCGCGCAGAGTCGGAGACGGCTGCTTACCGCCCCGGTATGTACGAGAAGCGGGAAGAAGAGCACGGCTGGATGAAGGAGCTTTACCGCCATTGGGGCGTAAATGACAGGGCAAGCCGTGAAATGGTAGCCAGACGCCATATTGAGCGTTTGATCGGATGCCTGGAGAATTTGACGAATTCAAAGTGTGAAATGAAGGCATCCGAGAAGCGGCAGGCCGTTAAGCAGATGATTACGCATCCGGAAGTGCGGAGGTCCTTGAAAATTGCAGAGCCCCGAACCGGCATGATGAAGCTGATGCTGGTGCCGATCCGCCTGAAGAGCGTAACACTGACGTTGTGGGAGGCCCATTTGATTACCTTTGTGAAAGCTCGTAATGTGAGACTGTTTGCAAAGCTGAAGGCCAGGAGATAGCTATGGAGAAACGCCCTTTTTTTAGTGTCATTATTCCCTTTCATAATGCGGAAAAATATCTGAAATCGGCTGTCTGTTCGGTCTCCGGACAGACCTTTTCCGATCTGGAAATCCTGCTGGTCGATGATGCCTCTACAGATCACGGGCGTGAAAAGGCTTTGAAGCTGGCAGGGGAAGACGGACGGATCCGGCTGGCCTTCCTGGAGAAGAACGTAGGAGCCGGGGAGGCGCGGAATATTGGTATCCGGCGGGCATCCGGCGAATATTTACTGTTCCTGGATGCAGACGATGTGTTTGAGGAGGATCTGCTGGAACAGGTGTATGCTTCCTTGCAGGAGAATCCGGCCCAGGCCGTGATCTGGGGGCTGGTGGAAGAGTACCGGAATGCCCGGCAGGAACTGGTGTATCAGGTACCGGTCTCGTATCCTGCCAGGATTCTTCGGACGAAGGAAGAAGTGCGGAAGGAAATTCTTCCGCTGGAGTTAAAGAGCCTGTACGGCTATTTCTGGAACAAAGCATACCAGAGGGAGTATTTGCAGGCCCTGGGGATTTCCATTCCCATGCAGGCATTTAATGAGGATATTATGTTTAACCTGGCTTTTTTCATGGATGTTTCTTCCGTGAATATCCTGGGGACGATGCCCAGCCACTATAGCAAGCGGGTGGAAGCCAGCCTGACGAACCGTTATCTGCCGGATTATTACCGGCTGGCCATGGGCCGGGTGGAAGGCCTTCTGGCCCAGCAGCAGTACTGGGGGATGGATACGCCGGAGGTACGTACATGCTTAGCCGGGCTATATCTTCGCTATCTGGCGTCGGCCCTGGAACGAAACTGTGATTCCAGGGGAGGGATGGGACGCAGAGAACGGCGGAGCTGGATGGCGCAGGTGATCCGGTCGGAGCTGTGCGGAGAACTGCTGCCTTATGCCAGGCCGGATCACCCGGCTCTTCGGATGCTGGCTTCCGGCTTGCGGCGCGGGAACCGGAGCGCCTGCTTATTGGCAGGGCGTGTCATGCATCAGGCCAGGGTGCTGATGCCCGGAAAGTTTAACCAGTTGAAAGGGAAGAAATGAAGAGGATTCTGTTTGTCTGTAATAATCTAAATCATGGCGGGATTCCGAAGGCCCTAGTGAACTTGCTGAAGGAGATCGACGGGAGATATTCGATGGATCTGCTGTTGTTTTACCCGGCAGGTGATTATCTGGATGAAATCCCGGCATCGGTGCGGCTGCTGCCCTCCGGCGGATTACTTCCTCTGCTGGGGATCCCGCAGAGCGTACTAAAGAAGCAATCCGCCGGGAAGGCTCTGCTGCGGGCAGTATTTGTCCTGTGGAGCCGGATGCTTAGTAATAAATGGCCGCGAAAATGGGTATTTGCGACTGTTCCGCCGCTCTCTGGTTATGATGCGGCGGTTTCTTACGCCCAGGATAACTCCGATAAAGCCTTTGCCATTGGCTGCAATTCCTTTGTGCTTCAGAAGGTAGCGGCAGAGCGGAAAATTGCCTTTGTGCACTGTGACTTCGAGCATTATGGCGGAAATACTCCGGGAAACCGTGAAGCGTATCGGCATTTCGACAGGATTGCCTGTGTGTCGGAGGGGTGCAGAGCCGCCTTTTTGCGGGTGCTGCCGGAGCTTGAAGACCGGACTTTTGTGGTGAGAAATTGCACGGATTACGCGGCGGTAACCGCGATGGGTGAGACGGGAGAGTGTGTATTTCCGGAGAAGGGCTTTCATATGGTTTCGGTAGCAAGGCTGAATCCGGAGAAGGGCTTTTTTCGGGCATTGAAGGCAGTGGGGCCGGTGATGGAGACTCATCCGGAACTTTACTGGCATATTATCGGGGATGGGCCGGAGCGGGAGAGCTTCCGGCAGGCCATCCAGGCAGCGGGGCTTGCGGACCGGGTGCTGCTGCGGGGAGCAAAACGAAATCCTTATCCTTATATGAAGCAGGGGGATTTGCTGTTCCTGCCCTCCTTTCATGAAGCGGCTCCCCTGGTATTTGATGAGGCTAAAGCTTTAAAGCTGCCGGTGTTTACGACGGAGACGTTGTCGGCGGAGCAGCTGGTAGGCGAGGCAGGAACCGGAGTGGTATGCGCGAATACGGAGGTGGCGGTCCGTCAGGGCTTGCAGGAGATTCTGGAGCAGCCGGAACGGCTGGCGGCACTGCGGCGGCATCTGGAGGAAATCCGGCCGGATAACCGGGAGGCTGCTGCCGGATGGGAAAGGCTGATAGGTGAGGAATGTGAAGCTAAGCGTGATCGTGACGGTTTATAACCGTGGGCAAACGCTGACACGGTGTGTAGACAGTCTTTTGCGGCAGGATCTGGATGCGTATGAAGTGATTTTGGTGGACGACGGGTCTACGGATGAGAGCCGGAGCCGGATACTGGAGTATGCGAAGGAGAATCCCGGGCGGATACAGACGGTCCTGCAGGATAATGGCGGCGTGGGAAAAGCCAGGAATGCAGGACTTGCGGCCAGTACGGGAGAGTATATTACGTATGTGGACAGCGATGACTGGGTACGGGAGAATTGCTTCGGCGGGCTCTGGAGACATGTACAAGAGACATCAGCGGATATTCTGGTATTTGACGCAGTGGAGTACTTTCCGGATGGAAGTGTCCGGCCGTTTCCTGCCTTTACCGGAGGTGCTTCTTGCGGAGAGGAAGGAGAGCTTCGACCGGAGGAATATCTGTTAGCAAGACCCTGCCCCTGGAATAAGTGGATTCGCCGGAGCTTGTTTGCAGACAATGACCTGCATTTTCCGGAGGGGGTTCTGTATGAGGATCTTGCGCTTATTCCCTGTCTGGCGCTGTGGGCGAAGACGATTCTATATCGGAAGGATACCTGTTATTTCTATTATCAGTCGGCTGAGTCGATTATGCGGACGGAGGAATATAAGCCGGCTTTTGAGGATATTTTTACGGTGACGGCAAGCTTACGGGAGGCACTGGGAGACCGGTTTCCCGCGGAGACGGAGTTTCTCTGGTGGGAACACCTGCTGATCTCGTCGGGACGGAGATATCTGGATTGCGGACGGAAGGATCTGGCAGCCCGGGTGGCGCTTACGATGCAGAAAACGTATTCGGAATGGAGGCGGAATGTCTATGTCCGCAGGGAGCCGGAGCGTAAGCGGCTGCTGGCAGGACTGCTCTATCGCCGTGCGTTTGGAAGACTTCGGTTATTGCGGGTGCTGAAGGGTATGGGTAAGAGGTAGCGGAATTGAACGAGAAGCGAAGTATCAAAAATGTCGGCTGGTCCATATTGGCGCAGCTGGTCTCGATTGTGACGGGATTGGTTTTAACCCGTCTTTTTATGGTGGGGTATGGATCTGCCGTTAATGGGCTGATCAATTCGGTTACGCAGATTTTTGCGTACTTCGTTTTATTGGAAGGCGGAATCGGCGCAGCTTCCTTACAGGCCTTGTACCGTCCGGTAGCAGAAGAGGATGCTGAAGATATTTCCGCTATTATGACGGTTACCAAACACTTTTATAACCGGACAAGCCTTCTGTATCTGGGGGCGATTCTTCTGTTTGCGGCGGTGTATCCGCTGCTGCTGGGTGGTGAGGATCAGATTTCCGGCTGGACGATGGCCGGTGTGATTCTGTTCACTGGTTTGGGGAACGTGGTGAATTTTCGATACCAGGGAACCTATAAGATTTTGATGCAGGCAGAAGGGAAGAACTATGTTATTACCAGTATCCAGACCATTATAACAATCCTCATGAGTCTGGTAAAGGCGGCAGCGATCTGGATGGGAGCTTCTATCGTTCTCGTTATAGCAGCAGGGTTTGTGGTGAATATGCTGCAATGCCTCTTTTACTATTTCTACATTCAGAAGTATTACCGTTGGCTGGATTTTTCCGGGCCGCCGGCACACATCGGGCAAAAGCGGTTTGTCATGGTACATCAGGTGGCGCAATTGGTTTTTCAGAATACGGATACGCTGATCCTGACCATGTTCTGCGGCTTGAAAGTGGTCAGCGTATATGCGGCTTATAAAGTGGTGGTGGCGGCACTGGGGACGCTGACCTATAGTATCAGCGAAAGCTTCTTGTTTATCCTGGGGCAGGAGTTCGCAACGGACCGGGAGAAATATATCCGGCATATTGATCTGTTCGATGCTCTTTATACGATGCTTAACTTTATCTTGTTCGCCACAGCCTATGTATTATACCTGCCTTTTATCGAGCTGTATACCAGAGGTGTGACGGATATTGTATATGTTGATCCGTGGCTGCCGCTCCTGTTCGTGGGAATTGAGATTTTAAGCGGCTGCCGGCGGGCAATGCAGAATACGATCAGCGTGGCAGGCCATTTTCGGGGTACTGCCCGGCAGACGGTAATCGAAACCATCCTTAACCTGACCGTAAGCCTGGTACTCGTGAATTACTGGGGAATTCATGGAGCTCTGCTCGGAACCATTGTGGCCCTGCTGTACCGGAGTAATGAGATTATCTGGTATGGCAACCGTAAGATTCTTGGAAGAGGCCCCTGGAAATCCTACCGGCATTATGGGATGAATTTGCTTGGGATGCTGGCCGTGGGCCTGGTGAGGAGCCAATTGAGCCTGCATGCGGATGGTTATGGAGAATTTCTGGTTATGGGAGTGGTAACGGTTGTGACTGTGGGTCTGGCGTTTTTGCTGCTGAATGCGGTTTGCTTTCCATGGGTCTTGCGGCAGGTACGGCGGATGAGGAGATGAGAACGGTGGAAACGCAAAGCCTGTCAGATGTTTAGAGGAGCGTGTCAAATAGGATGTCTAAAGATAAAAACGCAAGGAAAAGCGTCAGCCATGATACCGTATCACTTATGCTTATTATCATTTGCAGCAGTATATTTATATTTGGTGGAGCAGATTGGGGGCTCCCCACCCTTTTGCACGCGGATGAAAAAACAATCGTTAATTCCGCAATAAAAATGCTTCAAAACCGTACATTTGAACCGGATGTCTTTTATCGGCCGGATCATTTGCTGATTCAAATTAATATGTTGGTTTATCGTGTTTTAGTGTTTCTCTATGGCGCAACCATTGAAAATATAAACGACATTGGCATAGAGGTTTTTTATTTGACAGCGCGGGTTGTTACCGGAGTATTTGCGGTCGGGTCCATTGTAGTAGGCTATTTAATTGGTAAGAAATATAGCAATTTAGTGGGCTTGGTGAGTGCCTTCTTATTTGGGTTTTTCCCTTTATATATTAGACATTCGCATTTTGCAACGCCGGATGTTCCGACAGTGTTTTTTATGTTGCTATTTATTTATGCCGCGTTGGATTATATGCAAAAACCAAGTTTCAAAAACCTCACATTAATGGCGCTCGTTACGGCTGCTTTCATTACAATAAAATATCCTGGCGCAATCCTATGTGGAATGATCGCGATATCGGTAATTGTCAGTAGTATAGTTGAGAAAAGGTATGTCCGGATATTTAAACATGGTATATCTGCAATATTTTTAGTGCTTGCCTTTATATTTTTAATCTCACCTGTGCTCGTATTAAAGTTTGATAATGTCAGGCAAGCTCTTATCAACGAGACGCGTTCCACTCATTTAGGTGCAGATGGCCTTGGCGTGAGCGGCAACATGTTATTCTACACAGATAATTATTTAGCAGCAAGCGGTATCATCCTGTTGATTTTCTTCTTTTTTGGGTGCTATGCCTTGCTCTCACGAAAACAAAGCATTTCAAAAAACATTCCTCTGTTTTATAGCCTGATTTTTTGGATCTGTCTTAGTTGTTTGTCATTACATTGGGAGCGTTGGGGGCTTCCGATGTATGTTTCTCCCTTGCTTATTTCCGCAATCGGGATCGGCAAAGTTTACGAGATAATCAAAACAAACAAAAGATTCTCAAAGCGGCAAAAGCGGTGTCTCCGTATTTTTGCGGCGGTATTATGCGTATCGGTTCTTAATTTAATCACATCTTCATGTGCAAACCTGCTTACCTTCCTTTTGGCGGATACCCGCGTGGTTTCACAAGCATATTGCGAAGAGAATGGCATTAGTGAGAGCAACTCCGTGTTTGAGGGATATACCACTTTAAAGCCGGGCGGTCCCGTAACCATAATGGACGCTTTTGAAAAAATGGAAGAGGATGTATATTACCTCAGAAACAACCGCATTGAGAATATTATTATTAGCAGCAATATGTATGATCGATTCAAAGGAGAGCCCACGAGGTATACGGAACAAGTTTCCTTTTATAATTCGCTTGATGATAATTATATAGAAACGAAGCGTTTCAGTGAGGTTTCCCGTAGTTCATCAGGAATTGAAATTGCAAATATTTACGATAACATCAGTTACATAATACGTGCCCAAAATCATGGAACCCTTGGTCCTACTTTGATCTTTTATAAAACTACGCCTCAAAACTATGTACCCTATACATTTTCTTCCACCGTATATTTTGATGATGAAAATAAATCCTATGATCGATATTACATGACGGGCTTATCCAGGCAAGAGGAAAGTGGTATCTGGACACAGGGGAAAGAGACGGAATTTCTATTTTATCTTCCCGAATCAGAGAAGGATCTTACGCTATCGTTGAATATTTGTCCTCTTGTTGGAGAAAATTTATCAGCACAGATAATAGAAGTCGAAGCGAACGGCGAATCGGTCGGAACGTTAGAAATTAGCGAAGAAGGAGTATACGACATAATAATTCCCAATGGAATTCTTGATGAAAACAGGCTTAACCTGAAATTCCTGTTGCACACTGCCACATCGCCCAAAGAATTGCAGATTAATGAGGATGAGCGAATACTTTGCTTGTTTTTCTATGAAATGTCAATTCGTGAAAATGCCCGTTAAATCAAATAGCAGTAAGGCTGTGCCTAGCTATGTCCGACACTCTATATATTAGTAAATGCCCTCCCAATATTATGATGTTGAGTTCTGCAAGTCGGACGCTGTACTATCTAATTCTTTTAGCTTTTCATCCACGGCATCTGTATTGGTGTTAAAATCGTCTACATTGTAAAAATCGACTTGGTCAGGTTTCTTAGAATCTGGTCAGATAAAAAACAGGATTGTGCGTAAAACCACGGAAATTCAAGTGAAATGTAGATTTTTGGAATAAGTCATGGTATAATGAGATGAATTTTCTCTGAGGGGTAAAACAAATGAAGCTAATCATACAGATTCCATGCTATAATGAAGCAGAAACATTGACGGTTGCGTTGAATGATCTTCCCAAACAAATGAATGGGATTGATGAAATTGAGTATCTGATTATTAACGATGGAAGTAAAGATGATACGGTGAAGGTGGCCCGTGAGTGGGGCGTACACTATATTGTGAATTTTTCGCAAAATAAGGGTCTGGCGAAAGGATTTATGGCAGGCCTGGATGCATGCTTAAGAAATGGTGCGGATATTATTGTAAACACAGACGCGGATAATCAGTATTGTGGTGAGGATATTGAGAAGCTGGTACGGCCAATACTGGAAGGTAAGGCAGAAATGGTAATCGGTGAGCGTCCGATTGACCAAACGGAGCACTTTTCTCCCCTCAAAAAGAAATTACAGCATTTTGGAAGCTGGGTGGTACGGAAGGCCTCGAAGACGGATATACCGGATGCCCCCAGCGGTTTTCGCGCGTATAGCAGAGATACGGCAATGCGCATGAATGTGATTAACGAATATACCTATACGCTGGAAACCATTGTACAAGCCGGGAGAAACCGTATGGCCGTTGCCTCTGTACCAATCAGAACCAATGCGGAGTTACGGCCTTCCAGATTGTTTAGCAGCATGTTTGGATATGTTAAGAAGTCAATGATTACGATCTTTCGGGCTTTCCTGATGTATCGGCCCCTGAAGTTTTTCACCATCGTAGGCGGGATTTTATTTTTGTTCGGCGTTGGGATCGGTGTACGTTTCCTGCTTTACTGGTTCGGCGGAGCTGCAGATGGACATGTCCAGTCTTTAATCTTAGCCGCGACGCTCATGCTGTCCGGTGTTTCCACTATCATTGTTGGTCTTCAGGCAGATATTATTGCAGCGAATCGCAAAATCTTGGAAGATATCCAGTACCGGGTTAAGCGCCTGGATTATGCACATGATAAATGGGAAGAGGAAAAGGCGGTAGAAGAATGAGAATTGCAGTAGCAGGTACGGGATATGTAGGCCTCGTGACAGGCGTCTGTTTTGCAGAATATGGGCACCATGTCACCTGCGTGGATGTGGATGAGGTCAAGATCGAGCTTATGCAGCAGGGCGTCTCTCCTATTTACGAGCCCGGCCTGGACGAGCTGATGGAGAAGAATCAGCAGCGCCTCCGTTATACTACGGATTATCGGTCCGCATATCATGATGCGGATGTGATTTTTATCGGAGTAGGGACTCCGGAGAAGCTAGATGGTTCTGCAAATCTAAAGTACGTGTTTGCGGCGGCAGAGCAGATTACGCAAGCCGTCGTCAAGGATTGCGTGGTGGTGGTAAAATCCACAGTACCGATTGGAACCAATGACAAACTGGAAGTTTTCTTTGAAGAACGCCGGAGCAATGCAGCTCAGATTCATGTGGCATCCAATCCTGAGTTTCTGGCACAGGGAACAGCCGTACGCGATACATTAAACCCTTCAAGGATTGTCATTGGAGCAGAAGATGACTATGCTGCACAGGTTTTAAAATCCGTATACAGGGACTTTAAGGCTCCTATATTGATTACGAATCGAAAGAGTGCAGAAATGATCAAGTATGCCTCCAATGATTTTTTAGCATTAAAAATTTCCTATATTAATGAAATTGCCAACCTTTGTGAGCTGGTTGGCGCGGACATTGAAGATGTGGCGAAGGGCATGGGGCTCGATGCGAGAATCGGAAGCAAGTTCCTGCATGCGGGCATCGGATATGGCGGCTCGTGTTTTCCGAAGGATACAAAGGCCTTGCACTGGCTTGCCAATTTCCATGATTATGAAATGAAGACGATTAAAGCGGCCATTGAGGTGAATGATAACCAAAAGCTGCGTATAATAAAAAAAGCCCGTAAGTATTACCGATCGCTAAAGGGTTTGAAGGTCGCAGTCTTAGGGTTAACCTTTAAGCCGGGAACAGATGATTTACGGGAAGCCCCTTCGTTGGTGAATATCCCGATCCTGTTAGATGAAGAGTGCAGCGTCCAGGCCTGGGATCCGATCGGCGTAGCGAATTTTAAGAAGCATTACCCTGATGAAGTCTTGTATTGTGACACAATAGAGCAAGCACTGCAGGATACGGATCTCTGCCTGATCTTTACTGAATGGGATGAGATAAAGAACCTTGATGTCAGAGAGTATAATAAGTATATGAACAAGCCAATCGTAATTGATGGGCGGAATTGTTATGCTCTGGAACGGTTTGAGGGTACCGGAATCACCTATGACAGCGTGGGACGAGCGGTAGTGAAGGGAAAGTACTCTTCGGGGTATGGAGTGATATGAGTGGGAATGATAAGAAAATAGTTATCATTGGGCCTGTTTATCCTTATAAGGGCGGAATATCCCATCATACAAGTCTTATGTTTCAGACCTTATCAAAGGAATATGAGACGGAAGCGGTTACTTATAAATTGCAGTATCCTAAATTCCTATTTAAGAAGGAACAGAAGGATTATCGTAATGATGGGCTTAAAATAAATTCAGCAAAGTATTGGATTAATACAGCGAACCCTTTCAATTGGATCAACAGTGCAAGAAAGATTCGAGCACTTAAGCCGGGTCTGGTTATTATGCAATGGTGGCATCCCTATTTTGCGCCATGCTATTGGATCTTGTCAAAACTTTTTAAAAAGATCCCTCTTTTATTTGTATGCCATAATGTTTTTCCACATGAGCGTTTTCCGTTTGATAAGAAGTTATCAAGTTTGGTGTTAAAGCAAGGGGACTACTATCTGGTACACTCAAAACTGGACGAAAAAGATTTACTTACACTCATTCCAGATGCGAAATATGAAAAAATTGTATTGCCTACATTTAATCTGTTTAAGATACAGAATCTTAGTCAATCGGTTGCGAGAGAGCAGTTGGGTATTGGTGAAGGTGAAAAAATACTGCTGTTTTTTGGTTTTGTCAAGGAGTACAAGGGCCTAAAACATCTGCTTGATGCGTTGCCTTTAATTTGTGAAAAATATACAGATTTGAAGCTGCTGGTTGTGGGAGATTTTGATGGCAATAAAGAGGATTACTTAAGGGTTATAGAAGAGCACCAGGTTCATGATCAGGTGAAAATATATGATGGGTATATTCCGGATAAAGAGGTGGAAAAATTTTTTGCTGCCTGTGATTTAGTGGTGCTTCCCTATGAATCTGCAACGCAAAGTGGGATCGTGCAAATTGCCTATGATTTTGAAAAAGGTGTTTTGGTAACAAATGTGGGTGGTTTACCAGAAGTTGTAGAGCATATGAAAACGGGTTATATTGTAAAACCAAAAAATTCAAAACAAATAGCGGATGCAGTTTTTGACTTCTATGAGAATTCTCGCGAAGCTGAGTTTGCAAAGGAAGTGGGAAGAATGGAGCATCAATATTCGTGGGATCGAATACTCAATATAATCCAAGAGTTTTTGCAAGAGAAAGTATAATTTTTTATGGCGGGGATAATGGAATGACAGAAGATGTTGCTCTGATAATTTTAAATTATAATGATTGGAAGACAGTGTATGACCTAATCCATCTTATCAAGGATTATAAAGCGCTGAATAAGATAATTATTGTTGATAATGCTTCAAAAGATGATTCATATCAAAGATTATCACTTCTTTCGAATGAAAAAATTGATGTGATACAATCTCAAGGGAATAAGGGCTATGCATATGGCAATAATTTTGGAGCTGAGTATGCATTAGAAAAGTACAACCCGAAGACCTTATTTTTTGCAAACCCCGATGTTGCTTTTGAAGAAAATGTAGTGATTCAAATAGTGGAAGCCTTATATCAAAAAGAAGAATATGCGGTAGGTAGCGCATTAGTGCGGTCCGGTTGTAATGTTTGGAAGCTCCCAGGATTTTATGGTATGATTCGATCCATGTTTCTGATTGTGCATAATTTAGAGAAACGCAGAATTAAGAAGCAATTATTGCAGATAAAAAAGGTTGCCGAAGTGGACGTAGTTGAGGGTTCTTTTTTTGCAATTAAAGCGGATATTTACAAGAAGATTAACGGACTGGACGAGAGAACATTTTTGTATTATGAAGAAAATATACTTGCAAAAAAGTTAAAAAATAAGGGGTATAAAGAAATCATTGTTAGAAACTGTGATTATGAACATTTGCACTCAAAGAGTATTAAAAAGGAGTACAAGTCTAAGGCTAAAGCATTTAAGCTATTTGCCGATAGCTATGAGGTATACGGCAAGTATTATCTAAATATGAACCGCCTCCAGAAAGTGCAGCTTAAAATATTCTTTAGGCTGGCATATTTCGAGAGAAAAGTCTATGATAGGGTGATGAAATTCTTGTAAGCCATAGGGGGGCAAAATACCCCAAGGAGGATAAAAATTGATATCGGTTATTGTAGCCTCTTATAATGGGGCACCTTATATATTACAACAGTTATATTCTATAAAGGAACAAACAATCGTACCAGACCAAGTTATTATTGCAGATGATGGGTCACAGGATAATACGGTGGCACTTGTAAAAGGATTTATCAAAGAGCATTCATTAGATCCTAAGTGGCGCGTAGTCGAGAGGGAAAAGAACCTGGGACTGAGAAGAAATTTTTTGAATGCGATGTTAATGGCCGAAGGAGAATATATTTTCCTTGCCGATCAAGACGATGTGTGGTTTAATGATAAAATCAGGGTGATGTGCCAAGCTATGGAATCCAACAAGGATATACAGATATTGGCATGCAGGTATGATTTGATTGGCGCGGATGGTAAACGGTATGATGGAAAGAAAAAGGTTCCCCATGTTTACTTCTTAGCGGAGGAAAAGATTGAATATGTGGATCGGCTGCAGTTTATTATCAGTAGTTTTATTCGTGGTTGTGCAATGTGCGTCCGGGGGGAGCTAATCCCTCATATAGAAGAAGGCTTTGATACCGGAAGCCTTCTGGGACATGACTGGTATCTTTGCCTCTTAGCTTCCGTTTATGGAAGGGTCGCTTTTCTCAATCAAAAACTTATGAGTTATCGCATTCATGACAATAATGCGTCAATTCCGAATCATCCATTGCATTTAGACAATAACCGGAAGGAAGTCGTACAAAAAATGAAGGAAGCAGCAGCATATACGCGAAAGTTAGTTGCTGGTGACATAGAGGCCGAGGGCCGTGCAATGGAATTTGAAACATTTTTTGAGAGCAGAATTGAACTATTTCATAAGGCAGGATTAGAAAAAATATTAGGTCTTTTAGGAAAGATGAAATATTATAAGATCTACAGGCGCTCAGGCAGAGGGGCATTCGAAACCTATTTAGCAGATGTTATTTATGCAGTTAAGAAGTGAAGTCAATTGGGTATTGGGTGTGTGTCGCCGATAAGAGAAGAGATTATGCCTGAAGTACCAGCACAAGCAATAAGGATTTGGTGAAGAGTAGATGAGAACTATGAAAGAGGAAAGAATAGCAAAAGATTTTTCCAAATTTAAAAAAATAGCTAAAAAACTTAGTAACAAAAAAAAATTTGAAAATGCGCTATGTATGATAGAAGCAGCGGCTAAATATATGTTTGGAGCGAATCAGATTTATTGTGATGATGAATTGGAAGATATGATAGGCCATATTGCTACTGAATTATTGCCACAAGTGAAAGAGTGTCTATCAGAATCGAAACGGATTTTATTTTTTGATGGATTTGGCTTTGATACAAGGGGGCTGTCTCTGATTTATATAAGAGCACTGATTCACTTAGGGTATGAGATCTTGTTTGTCACCTTTAACGATAGAAAGGGTTTGTTTCCAACGATTGAGGCAGAGATTAATACGAGTGAATGTGCCTGTATACGATTTTTAGAAAGAAATAAACGTGTTAAAAGCATAATTGAGCTTAATCATTTTATAGAAGAATTTAAACCGGCAAGATTGATCTTATATGCATACCCATGGGATAGTATAGGGCTAACGGTAGCGGCCAGATACACGGGATATATGCAAAGATTTTTAATAAACTTAACAGATCATGCATTTTGGTTGGGGAAACGATCTGCTGATTATTTTGTGGAATTCCGTGACTATGGCGCTTCCGTGTCCTATTATAAACGAGGAATCGCAATAGACTCTATTATCAAGCTGCCTTACTATCCTGTAATTGATAAAGAGAAGCCGTTTCAAGGTTTTTCTTTTGACGTAAAGGGGAAAAAGCTTATTTTTTCAGGTGGGTCTTTGTATAAAACTTTGGGGGCGGGAAATGAGTATTATCATATCGTGAGGCATCTCTTATCGACGCATAAAGATACAATTTTCTTATTTGCTGGAAACGGCGATGACAGTGAGCTGAAAAAAGTTATCAGTGATTTTCCCAAGAGAGTTTTTTGGATCAATGAGCGCCAAGACTTATATCAGGTTATGTGCCATTGTTATCTGTATTTAAGTACATATCCTATGATTGGAGGCTTGATGTCTCAATATGCAGTGGCGGCTAATAAGGTTCCCTTCACTTTACTATTCGATGATTGTTCTACCGGAACCTTATTAAATCCAGGTCTTGCAAGCTTTGAGTATTATCAAAAAGAAGAGTTACTTTTAGAAATAGACCGATGCCTTCAGGATTCAGACTATCTACGCAAAAAAGAGAAGGCATTAACCGGACAGATAATATCCAGTGAAACATTTGAGAAAGAGTTAAAAAACACGTTAGAAAAACATACAACGAATTTGGAAGTAAATGTGTTTGATGTAAAAACAGAAGCATTTCAGAAGACATATTTAGATAGAATTTCAGGGAATTCTTATGGCAGGCTCTTTGCCAAGAAAGGACAAATGTTTATGGTAAGATACTTTCCTATACATTTTTTAAGAGGGGCATTTGCGGCGCTGCTTGGAAGGAAATCAGACAAACATTAAATCAAATTAGGGGAGATCGTGTATGCAGGTAATAAAATATGCATTTCAACAGCATGGAGACGAGCGGGGGCAGCTGGTAGCCATAGAAGAATTTAAGGACATCCCGTTCGAGATAAAAAGAGTATATTATATGTATGATACAGGTGAAGGTGTGAGGCGTGGATACCATGCACATAAAAATCTTGAACAGATATTAATCTGCATTCACGGCTCGTGTAAAATTCTGCTGGATAATGGGGAAGAAAAAAAGGTTGTTTTATTAGAAAAGCCTTATGAGGGTCTTTATATTTCGAATGATATGTGGCGTGAGATGTATGATTTCTCTTCCGATGCAGTATTGCTTGTGCTGGCATCCGACTATTATGATGAAGAGGATTATATTCGGGACTATGACACTTTTTTAGCGAGTAAAGTGAAACACATGCAAGATGATCAAGGAAAAGATAGGAGGAGAGAGCAATGAAAATACCTTTTGCAACGTTTGCTCCTATGCACAGCGAAGTAAAAAATGAAATGTTTGAAAAGTTCCGGGAAATATATGATAGAAACTGGTTTATTCAGGGAGAAGAAGTGCATAATTTTGAGAGGGAATTCGCCGAATACTGTGGAGCCTCCTTCTGCGTCGGATGTGGAAATGGACTGGATGCACTTTTTCTGATTCTAAAGGCCTTAGAAATCGGAGCGGGAGATGAGGTGATTGTGCCTTCCAATACCTATATTGCTACCGCATTAGCCGTTTCTTATACAGGTGCTACACCTGTTTTAGTTGAGCCGGAGCTTGACACATACAATATAGACCCGAATCGGATCGAAGAGAAAATAACACAGAAAACAAAGGCGATCATGGCGGTACATCTGTATGGACAAGCTGCGGATATGGATCGAATTAATGGGATCGCCAAGAAGCATGATCTCTATGTGATTGAGGATTGTGCCCAGGCACATGGTGCGAGGTATCAGGAAAAACGTGTGGGGACATTTGGGATTGCAGCAGGCTTCAGCTTTTACCCAGGTAAGAATTTAGGTGCATTAGGGGATGCCGGTGCTGTGATTTGCAAGGATGAAAAGCTGGCAGATCGGATTCGAGCGATTGCGAATTATGGTTCAGCGGAAAAATATAACCATATGTTTAAAGGGAATAATTCGCGTTTGGATGAAATGCAAGCAGCTTTTTTGCGGATCAAGCTGAGGAAGCTGGAAGAATGGACAAGAAACCGGCAGGAAACCGCTGAATTCTACAGGGAGAATATTTGTAATAGCAAGGTGATTCTCCCTGTGATTGCCCCGGATCGTACTCATACCTGGCATATTTTTGCATTGCGCTCGGAGATGCGGGATGATTTGGAAACGTATTTGTCTGAGAAGGGAGTTGGCACCACGAAGCATTATCCGATTCCCATGCATATGCAGGGGGCGTATTCGGAGTTGAGTGCGCTGAAAGGGAAACTGCCGATTGCGGAATTAATCTCACGTACGGAACTGAGTATTCCCATGTATTATGGAATGGCACCAAAAGAAAAAGAATATGTGGTCACTATGGTTAACCAATTTTAGAAAGTGATAAAAAATGAATCGGTTTAAGTTATTCATATCCAATTTTATTGTTTATGGTTTAGGCGGGGTTATAGGTAAGATTATCCCGCTGTTAATGTTACCGATTATCACGCGGTTAATGCCGGATATCGCGTATTTTGGATTGAACGACATTTCCAACGTAGTGGTATCTTTTGGCTCTGCATTGGCGATTTTTGGAATGTATGATGCGATGTTTCGGTTGTTCTTCGAAAAAGAGGAAATGGAATACAAAAAAAGTATTTGTTCCAGCGCATTAGCCTTTACCATTGCTACTTCTCTTATTGTATTTTTGATATTACTTTGCTTTCGAGGCGCTCTTGCAGAATTATTTTTCAGCTCCAGAGAATATACCAATCTGTTGATGTTAAGTGCAATGAGTATCTTGATAGGTGCTACGAATTCTATTGTAGCAGCTCCGACACGAATTAATAATCAAAAAAAAGTGTATTTGGTTACCAACCTGATTGCACCGCTGATTTCTTATGGCATTTCTGTACCGTTGTTATTAAAAGGTTGGTATGTGATTGCACTTCCGTTGGCAGCCGTTATTTCTGCATTTTCGATGGAGTTGATTTTTTGGGGGTTAAATCGGAAATGGTTTTCTTACAAGTTAATCAATTGGCATTATATCAAGCAAATGCTTCGGATTGCTCTTCCTCTGATGCCCAATTTTCTGATTTACTGGGTGTTTAATTCGGCAGATCGATTAATGCTTGAAAAAATAATTGGGCAAGAGGCAGTAGGGGTCTATGCAATTGGCGGAAAAATCGGACAAATGAGTCAATTGATTTATTTAGCTTTTGCCGGTGGCTGGCAATATTTTTCTTTTTCTACGATGAAGGATGAAGATCAAGTTGAAATGACTTCCAGTGTTTTTGAGTATTTAGGTGGTGTGGCTTTTATCGCAATCATTTTTTTGACCATGATTAACCAATGGATTTTTGAATTAGTCTTTACCGGTGATTATGTAAATGGTGCGATTGTTGCTCCCTATTTGTTTGCATCTCCTTTGTTACTAATGTTATTCCAGATAGGAAGTAACCAGCTGTTGATTATCAAAAAAACATGGCCTAATTTGCTAATGCTGTCTTTGGGAGCGATATTAAATGTGTTGCTCAACTTATATTTGATTCCGTTAATCGGGATTGAAGGTGCTGCCATTGCCACTTTTATTGGATATATTGTATCGGTATGTATCTGTGTTGCTGTTTTGCATAAGTGGAAGCTGTTGTGTTTATCCAGGCGCTTTGCTCTGGTTGTCTTGCTTACGGTACTTTATTTGCTTGTGTGGAGGGTTTGGATCAGAGAAGAAGTCTGGATTACTCTATTGTTTGGCGGGGTTACCATGCTAGGTATTATGCTTTTGTTCAAACGTGATATTGACAAACTGTTGAAAAATCGAAAAGGTGGTGCTGCATAGGTGGAACATTTGATAAAGGGCAATGGGGTTGTGGTTAAAGAGAATGTTTCGATTGGGAAAGCAGTGATACTGGAAGATGATGTGTACATTGATTCCGGTGCCATCATTCGAGATCATGTACACATCAAGCGAGGAACCTATATTGGCTCGCAGTGTATTCTTGGTGAATATACAGGAGATTTTTTCAGTGACCGGAAGGCTCGCTCACATCCGCTGGTAATCGGAGAAGAATCCGTGATTCGAAGTGGAACCATCATTTATGGAGATACTACCATTGGTTCGAATTTTCAGACGGGCCATCGAGCCACGATTCGGGAGAAAAATCAGATTGGTCATCATGTAAGGATCGGTACATTGAGTGATATTCAACATAGTTGTCAAATAGGTAATTATGTGAATTTGCACAGCAATGTATTTTTAGGCGAAGAGACTGAAATTGAGGATTATGTGTGGCTATTTCCGGGAGTAACCGTGACAAATGACCCAACGCCTCCATCGAATACAATTCAAGGTGTTATAATTCAATCCTATGCATCGATTGCAGCAAGAGCACTTCTTTTACCCGGCGTGACAATTGGCTCTCATAGCCTGGTCGGTGCCGGGGCGGTGGTAACAAAGAACGTTCCGGAAAAGGCAGTGGTTGTGGGAAACCCTGCAAAAATAGTAGCGGACATAGATGAAATTCAAAGCCGTGATACGAAAAATAGTACGTATCCCTGGCCTTTGCATTTTTCGAGAGGGATGCCTTGGGAGACCGTAGGGTTTGAGGAGTGGCTAAAAGAACAGCAGACAGATGATGAAGGCGGGAGAAACGGACGATAATGTTAACTTGTTTAAAAAACCGGAACAAAATAGAATCCATAATATTACTACTTTATAGTATTGTGATAGGCGTAGTTTTTCTTGGGTATTTAGGTAATGTGAGCGGTATTTTTGTCATTAATGATGAGTTTGGTTACTGGGGAATTGCCGCTCAAATTGCAGGAAAAGACTGGACGAATTTATTAAGTACTACCCCTTACTATTCATATGGCTATAGCCTGTTATTGGTTCCGCTTTTTTTATTGAATTTATCTCCGGTAGTCATGTACCAGGTTGCAATTGCATTTAATGCTGTATTCATATTGGGAAGCTTTTATTTGGCATATTCCTGTGGGAGAAAGCTATTTCCTAAGATTTCCGCCGTTTTGATGCTGACGATTTGTCTGGTGATTACTTTCTATACGAATAATATCCTTCAGGCTCAAATTGCATGGTCTGAAACATTATTATATTTTATGTATTGGCTTTTATTCTGGCTTTTACTTCATATGATAGATACCCCTAAATTGGGAAACATGATTGGGATCGTGATTTGCAGCTTCTGTTTATATATAGTCCATCAAAGAAGTATAGGTGTAGTATTATCAGTGGGTATTGTAATGTTGATGCTCTTTGTGAGCAGCGGGGTAGAAAAGAGAAAAATCCTGTATATTATACTTTCTGTAGCTATTTTATTTTTATTACATGGAGTAATAAAAAATCATATTACAAGTCAGGTTTTTACAACAAAAGAACTGGTTCAAATGAATGATTATAGTGGGCAGATGGGAAAGCTTAAGGTGATTTTCGGTTCATGGCATGGTTTTTCTGAATTTTTAAGAAGCATAGGAGGAAAATTTTATTATTTGGGAGTATCCACCTTTTTGCTGGCTTATAGCAGTGCATGGTATCTTGGCGGAAAGAGCTGGTTATGTTTGCAGTCATTTGTACTGTCGAAAGGCAGAGAACTCGATCGAAAAAAATTAGCCTCTCTGTTTGTATTTCTTTCTTTTGGGGCGACCTTTTTAGTAAATGCAATTTCAATGAATAGTAGTACAGGACGCCTGGATCTCTTAGTCTATGGCCGTTACATTGAATTTGCCATAGGACCGGTTCTTCTCATCGGTTGTGCGATCTTGGTAGAAAATAAAAAGACCTCTGTTCAGATGGCGCTGGAAATATGTGTTTTAGGTTTGATGGCCATTTTGGTGCATACGGAATGGGTTGCTTTAAACGTCTCAGCTTTTAATCATTTATGTGCATCAACGCTGTCTTATTTCTTCCAGACTAAGATGCAAATCCCTTATTTGGCATATTGGATTGCAATTTTCTCTGGAGTTATTGCCACAGGTACTTTCTTGATCCGCAACTTGAGTAAAAAAATCAAATGGAATCGTATTTTTACGGTTGGCGCACTGGCCGTGGTCGCAGCAGGATGGCTGTTTCTTTCTGCAAATTCTTTTCCTTTACGGCAACATCAAAATGTTGAAGCAAGTCTGGAACCAATCTTGACGGCTGTAAAGAAGTGGGATCTAGAAGAAAATATTTATGTATTGAAAAACGACGATGACGAACTTGCCTTGAGTACAGCTCTGGTTTGGGGAAAGTATATACAGTACCATTTCCCAGATGTATTAGTACATTGGACGGACGATCCGCAAGGACTCAATGAAGCCGGGCATTGCTTGATTGTATACAATAATGGAGAAGCAAAGCTGGATGACTATATAGAGGCTGCGAGGAGCGATTGTTTGTCCGTATTTGTGAGGGTAGATAGCCAGATTGCACAGAGTATACTACAGGATCAGCTTCGCGAGGTGAATCAGGTTTCCTTGGAGGATTTTTCTTTAACACAAGGCAGCTCATTTGTAGAAGAAGATGAAGACACGGGACCTTCCGATGATGTAAACGATCATTCATATATCCTTAAAGATGGAACGGAGGCTATTGATATCGATGGCCCGCAGCTATCATTGGATACAGGAACCTATATGGCAGCTTTTGATCTTGAGTATATAGCAGGGGGTCAGCAGTTGGGGCTGCTGGAGATAAGGCTTCCATCAGGGAGAACTCTTTCATGGCAATCAATAGAAAGAAGCGATTTTGATGTGAATGGAAGATATCGTGCTACTGTGGATTTTTCCATTTCGAATGCAGGCGAAGTGACTTTTGGTATGCATTGGGAAAACACGGCGGAAGTCCGTATTACGAATGTGACATACCAAAAAATAGATTCTCAATATGTTTTGTTCGCAGAGACACCACAGTCACTTCAGACAATCAAGCAGATCATGGATATCCTTCCAGCAAAGGAAGCTCTTTATCTTGTAGATACTAAGAAACAACTTGCTCTTATGAACACGGAGAGTCTCCAGGCGGTCTTAAAGGCTTGTTCTCTGGTCCTGTTGGAAAAGACAGATTGGCAGGCAGGCGGAGAGTCGTTATTGCTGCTTCCCGATTCCTCAGCTGAAGATATATATGAGATATATAGTCTATTGGATCGTTATACGGTATTGGCAAGGGTGAAGGGGTACTACCTATTGATGAAAACGGATTTGGCTCTTCAATCGCAGTTGGAGACAGCTGGTTATATTCCTTTATCGGATGGGCGGCAGTTAAACTATGAGTTTTATCTTCCGGACGGAGAGGCCAACTGTGATTATACGAAGGCTATTTTATTGCCAAAAGGAGTGTATCAGTTTGACATACAACTGGATGGGATTAATTCAGAAAATTCACTTAATTATGTAGAGGTGATCAGTGATCTAGAAACGGTACGATTAAGGAATGGAACGGGGAATGGAGCGTTATCATGGAAAACGGATGGTAAATATTGCATAGTGACTGAGGGAAAATACATTGCATTTCAGCTCCATACGACTGCAAATGATGTGAAGGTCAATCGTATACGAATCACTTATTATCCGGAGTATGATATATGGTTTGAAGCAATTGAAAGCTGCTATACAATTGTATTAGACAGAAAAGCTAGCGATATTGAAAAATCATACTGGTTTAAACAGATTGTCAACCATGGTGTAACTATTGATAAGTTGACGGAGTTTTTCCTTTTTAGTGACGAGAGAGCGACGAATATGCCGGGCAGAGATGCATTTATTAAGCTCAGTTATCGGATTCTATGTAATCGTGAGGTAACAGAAGAGGAAGCGTCACACTGGATAGGATATTCAGAAATTGAAATATTTGATAGCTTGATTCAATCGGATGAATACCATGAAGTTTGGAAGGACTTCATACCCTGATTGCGATGTCAGAAGCATAGAAAGAGGAGGTCCATTATGAAAGGTATTATTTTGGCAGGAGGAGCGGGTACGAGGCTTTATCCTTTGACACTGGTAACAAGTAAGCAACTCTTGCCAGTTTATGACAAGCCGATGATCTATTATCCCCTGTCCACTCTAATGATGGCAGGTATACAGGAAATTTTGATCATATCTACGCCAACGGATTTGCCAAACTTTGAAAAACTATTAAGAGATGGAAGCCAATACGGGGTAAAGCTAAGCTATAAGGTGCAGCCTTCTCCGGATGGACTTGCGCAGGCATTTGTGTTGGGAGAAGAGTTTATAGATGGGGATTCCTGTGCCATGGTGCTAGGGGATAACATTTTTTATGGCAATGGATTTCGAAAACTGCTAAAGAGTGCAGTGCAGGAGGCGGAGCAGGGCAGTACTACAATTTTTGGATACTACGTAAATGATCCGCAGCGATTCGGTATTGTAGAGTTTGATGAAAATGGAACGGTATTGTCGGTAGAAGAAAAGCCTGCAGAACCAAAATCCAATTATTGTATCACGGGCCTTTATTTTTATGATAAACGTGTCGTGGAGTTGGCGAAGCAGGTTAGGCCATCCGCACGGGGAGAACTGGAAATTACAGATTTGAATCGCATGTACCTGGAAGACGCTTCCTTGAGAGTTCAATTATTAGGGCGTGGATTCGCTTGGCTGGATACCGGAACAATGGATAGCTTGATAGAGGCGGCGGACTTTGTGCAAATGATTCAAAAGCGACAAGGAATTGAGATTTCCGCACCTGAGGAAATTGCATTTATCAATGGTTGGATTAGTAAAGAAAAACTGTTGGAGGCTGCCGAATTTTATGGTAAGTCTCCTTATGGAGAACATTTGTGCAGGGTGGCGGAAGGAAAAATTCGATATTAATTGGGAGAACATCTATGAAAATATTAGTCACCGGCGGAGCCGGCTTCATCGGAGGTAATTTTATTCACCATATGGTAAATGTATATCCGGATTACGAAATTGTAAATCTAGATCTACTGACCTATGCAGGTAATCTGGAGACTCTGAAACCAGTAGAGGATAAGAAGAACTACCGCTTTGTTAGGGGAGATATTGCCGACTGTGGCTTTATCATGAATTTATTTGAAAAAGAAAAATTTGACGTGGTTGTCAACTTTGCGGCGGAGAGCCACGTTGACCGATCAATTACCGATCCGGGAATTTTTGTCATCACGAATGTGCTGGGTACGCAGGTATTACTGGATGCTTCAAAGGCGTATGGAGTCAAGCGCTATCACCAGGTATCTACCGACGAAGTTTATGGCGATCTGCCTCTGGATCGGACGGATCTATTCTTTACAGAAACCACACCGCTGCACGCCTCCAGTCCCTACAGCAGTTCTAAAGCAGGTGCGGACCTTTTTGTACAAGCCTATTATCGTACCTTTGGCTTACCTGTGACGATTTCTCGTTGCTCGAATAATTATGGGCCTTATCATTTTCCGGAGAAGCTGATTCCTCTGATGATCAGCAGAGCTTTGGCGGACGAAGAGCTTCCGGTATATGGTAAGGGAGAAAATGTACGCGACTGGCTACATGTTTCTGACCATTGCAAAGCCATTGATTTGATTATCCACCAGGGAAGAGTAGGAGAGGTCTATAACATCGGCGGACATAATGAAAGAACCAATCTGGAAGTGGTGAAAACGATTTTAAAGGAACTGGGCAAGCCGGAGAGTTTCATTCGCTATGTTACGGATCGTCCGGGACACGATATGCGGTACGCAATTGATCCTACGAAAATAGAAACGGAACTTGGCTGGAAGCCTCAGTATAACTTTGACACAGGGATTCAACAGACGATCCAATGGTATCTGGAAAATAAAGACTGGTGGCAGCATATTCTTACGGGGGAATATGCCAATTATTTTGACAAAATGTATGGAGGGCGCTTGTGATGAAGGTTTTCGTAACAGGATCTAAAGGCCAGCTTGGATATGATGTATTGCGGGAACTTGCGAAGAGAGGAAATACAGGTGTAGGGGTAGACATTGAGGAGATGGATATTACCGATTTCTCGTCGGTACAATCCGTGCTTAGGGAGACGATGCCGGAAGCAGTGGTTCATTGTGCTGCCTATACGGCAGTGGATGCGGCAGAAGACAATCGGGAACTTTGCAGAAGAGTAAATGCAAATGGCACAGAGAATATTGCAAAGGTTTGTCAAGAGCTGGATATAAAAATGATGTACATCAGTACGGATTACGTCTTTGATGGTAATGGCACCAGGCCGTGGGAGCCGGATGATGTCAGAAATCCCTTGAATGCCTATGGACAGACAAAATATGAAGGGGAAGTGGCGGTTCAGGAGAACCTGCAAAAGTTTTTTATTGTACGGATTTCCTGGGTATTTGGGGCTAATGGCAAGAACTTTATTAAGACTATGCTGAATTTAGGGAAGACGAAAGATAAGATTACAGTGATCGATGATCAGGTCGGTTCTCCGACCTATACCTACGATCTATCTCGGTTACTGGTAGATATGATAGAGAGCGAGGCCTATGGCTTTTATCACGCAACAAATGAAGGGCTGTGCAGTTGGTATGATTTTGCCTGTGAGATATTTAAACAGGCAGGCCTGAACGTAGAGGTTATACCGGTCTCTAGTGATGCTTACGAAACCCGGGCTAAGAGACCCCAAAACAGCCGGATGAGCAAAGATAAGCTTGAAGCAAACGGATTTCAGCGTTTACCGGCCTGGCAGGATGCATTAAGCCGGTATCTACAGATAATAGAAGATTAAGAGGCAGGAATATGGGAAAAATCAAGGTTATACCTTGTAAGATTCAGGGCTTATATATTGTGGAACCAACGGTATTTGGAGATGAAAGAGGATATTTTGTAGAAACCTATAACCAGCATGATTTTCACGAAGCCGGGTTGGATATGGTATTTGTGCAGGACAATCAATCGATGTCCGTAAAAGGTGTTTTACGTGGACTCCATTTTCAAAAAGAGCATCCCCAGGGGAAGTTGGTACGTGTGGTGCGGGGGAAGGTATTCGATGTGGCAGTGGACCTTCGGGCAGGATCGAATACTTATGGAGAATGGTTTGGTATTGAGTTGTCTGCTGAGAATAAAAAGCAATTTTATATCTCAGAGGGTTTTGCGCATGGATTTCTGGTGCTTTCCGATGAAGCAGAGTTCTGCTATAAGTGTACGGATTTTTATCGACCTGGTGATGAAGGCGGCCTGATTTGGGATGATGAGACGATTGGCATTGAGTGGCCCATCGAACCGGACATGCAGTTAATTATTAGTGACAAGGATCAGAAGTGGTTGACCTTACAGGACGCTAAAATGCCAGTACATTGACCCTGCTTGGGTTTTGTTGTATAATAAGCGGTAGCCTATAGGGAAGAGGATGAACGAATGTCCATGTTTAGGAATTCTCTGAAAAATAATTTACTATATAAAGCAGTATTGATCATTACCATGTTAATGATGACGATCCCCTACTTAAATGCGTATATGTCTCCATTTATCCGCGTTTTCCTCTTATGGGGGGGCGGCTACATTCTGTATGATTTTGTGACCGGACGAAGACTCTTTAAAAGCCGGTCACTTTTGTTGCTTCTGGGATTCTGCATTGCTTATGCACTTACGATATTCTGGAACCGGGAATGGTACTTTGTGGACAACATGAAAGCTCTGGCTTATATGATCCTGGTGTTTATTCTTTTCTATGGTCATGACCCAAATACCCCGGAAGCAGAGGTCAAGCGAGAAATCCGGATACTGTCACATGTGTTTGTGGCAGGTGTGTTTCTTCTTTCGTTGGTGTGTTTCCTTACCTTTTTACTTTCTATCAAACACGTATATGTAGTGCGGAATACAATTGGTTATCTGGGAATGTGGGATAACCGGCTGTGGGGCTTATACAATGCCAATACAGGCGGCGCATTAAATGTGATTTCGATTTTTCTGACAGGAAGTTTCTTACTGATGGGAGCGGAAAAAAAACGCGCGGTTCGCGTCTTCAATATTATAAATTTAGTGCTGCAGTTTTGCTGTCTGGTGCTCACTTATTCCAGAACATCCTGTTATTCGATGATGATCGCATTTGCGGTGGGTATTTATTTTCTGCTGCCGCATTTACGACCGGCACTCGTTTCGATGAAGCGGGGAAAGGCGGCCCTGGTGCGGGTGGCAGCGGCTGGAGCGGTGCTGGTGTCCATCTTTTTGCTAAATGATATAGTCAGGATCGGGCTTTCCTATCTGCCCAGTCTGACGCAAAATCTGATCCATATTGGAGAATCGGACTATGATTTTGAACTGACGCAAGAGATGCTGAACCGGATCGAGGGGATTGAGCAGCGGGAGGGAGGGCTTCTTACCGGAAGGCCGATTCTCTGGAAGGCCGGCTGGAAGACCTTTCAATCGTCCCCGGTGCTGGGCGTGACCCGGCTGGGATTGTACGATCAGACGGTCGGATATCTTTCGGACCCGGACTGGAGTCCTGATCTGAAAGCAGGCGGGGTGCATAATGGGTATTTGACGATACTGATCTCCTCCGGTTTAGGCGGCAGTGTATTTTTGCTGGCTTTCTGGGGGATGACGGGCAGGAAACTCCTGCAGGCGATCCGCCGAACGCGAGGTAAGAATACGGTGCCGCTCTTGCTGGGAGGAATCTTTTTATTGATGTTTTTTATCATGGAGGCACTGGAAGCCAGAATTTTATATCAGATGAATGTTTTTATGGTAATATTCTGGATGTACTATGGATATATCATGTACTTTGCGGAGAGAGAATGCGATGCAAAAATGGATTGATGGAAACTGGTTTAAAATTCTATATTTTATCTTAGCCGCCTTCTCCTTTAATAGCCTGATTGCCGGTAGGAGCTGGATGACCTTCTTTTCGGCTACCGTCATGGCTGGTGGTATTATTCTGCTATTGTGGCGCTGCCTGCATCTGCGTGAGTACCGGAATATGCCATATCTGGCGGGTTGTATTCTTTTCTGGCTTAGTTATCTGCTTAGTTCGACCATGAATATTTCCTATGGCATAACAGGGAACCTTAAGGCGCTGCTTTGGATGGCATTTCAATTCTGTTTGCTTTACTGTGGCCGCCGGCACCAGGATTCCGCGAAAAGGGAATTCCGGGCGCTTGAATGGCTGCTTCTGCTTTACCCGGGAATACAGGCGCTGATCAGTTTATTAATGCTGGTTTTTTCTTATAGCGGTGCGGCCGTGGAACGGGGAATGTATATAGGCGTGCAGCTGGGGCGCTTGTGGGGAAGTTATTCCGATCCGAATTATGGCGCGGTTTTGGCGGTGGTGTCGGTTATATTTTCGGCTGCCGCACTTTTAAAAGGGAACCGCACTGGCTGGCTGAAGCGTCTGCATTTCTTTAATATTTGGCTGCAATATTTCTATGTGGTATTCTCCTATTCCCGGACCGGGCAGATTTGTCTGTTGTTAGGAGCTGCCTGCCTGTTCTGGTTCTGGTGTCGGCGGATGGAGAGCTCTCGTCTCTGTAAGATGATGGTGGGAGCTTGTGTTCTGATCCTCTGCCTCGGAGGCGGTCTGGTACGGGAAGGCTATAACCGGCTGCATGTCACCGTATATGCCGCAGCAGAGACCGATTCTGAAGATGCCCTCCACCGGGAAGAGGAACTGTCGGAGGATATAACGAATGGGCGGCTTTCGATTTGGAAGGACGGAATTGCGGTCTGGAGGACAAGCCCGGTCTATGGTGTATCTTACCGGAATATTGCTTCCTATCTACAGGAAAATCTCCCCGATTCTTATATGGCAAACAGAGCGGTCCCCCTCAATACATTTCACAATGTGCTGATGGATGTTCTGGTGAGCCAGGGTATCGCAGGGATTGTGCTGTTTCTGGGGCTGGCATTCTTTATGGCCCGAAAGGTGATTCGGATACTTCGGGATATGGGGAAAGGATTTGGTCCGGAAGAACTGGCATTGGCGGCAGCGCTGCTGGTAATCGGCTGTGGTGCGATGTTTTTATCGGATATTCTTTATATCAATTCCCCGACTGCGGTGCTTTTCTGGTGGTGCATGGGTGGCATTTTAGCCGGAAAGGAAAAATATAGATTTCCAGGACGAACTATGATATAATAAATTGCTTATCCCTTCTTAGAGAAAGATTGTAGGGATATACAGATATTTTTTAAAAGGAAATAAAATATGAAACAGTTAAAAGAGCTATTTAATTACCGCCAGATGATCTACAGTCTGGTGAAGAAGGATCTGAGGGGCCGCTATAAAGGCTCTGTCATGGGGTTTATGTGGACCTTTATTAATCCGCTGCTCCAGCTTTTGGTATACAGCATAGTGTTCGGTAAGCTTTTACCGAACAACACGATTCCTAAGTTTTATCTGTATTTATTTGTTGGCTTGGTACCGTGGATATTCTTCTCTTCTTCTCTGAATGTCGGGGCGACCAGTGTTATTGCGTCGAAGGATATGGTGAAAAAGATCTATTTTCCAAGAGAGGTGCTGCCCATTTCTTATGTGACCAGCTCCCTTGTAAACATGCTGCTGTGTTTCCTCGTAATTTTCGGGGTAATGCTGGGGTTTGGTATTAAGCCGGGCAATGACTTCCATCTGAGTGCGCTGTTATATCTGATACCGGTAGTATTGGTGGAATATGTGCTGGCCCTGGGCGGGGCAATGCTTACTTCCGCATTAACCGTGTATTTCCGCGACTTAGAACACATTCTGGGAATTGTGACGATGGCATGGATGTATGCATGCCCTATTTTGTATCAGCTGGAGCTGGTGCAGAATGCGATGGGAAGATGGTATTACTTATATTTTCTAAATCCAATGACGCCGATTATTATCGCGTTCCGGGATATTTTGTATGAAGGACATGCCCCGCAGCTGAGTACGCTGGTGAATGCGGCTGTGATGGGATTCGTAGTGCTTATAGTTGGTTACCTGGTATTTCGGAAGCTGCAAAAAGGCTTTGCTGAGGAATTGTAATGATGGAAGAGAAATATGCAATCGAAGTAAAGGACATAACGAAAAAGTTCAAAGTGTATTATGACAAAGGCGCACAGCTGAAAGAGAAGCTTTTATTCCGCGGCCGCAACCGGTATGAGGAACGTTGGGTGCTGCAGGGAATCAGCTTTCAGGTGAAGACGGGAGAGGCCATCGGTCTCGTAGGCCACAATGGCTGCGGTAAGAGTACTACCCTAAAGCTGCTGACCCGTATTATGTATCCGGACGCTGGAACGATTGAGATGAGAGGGCGGGTGTCCAGCCTGATTGAGTTGGGGGCCGGTTTTCATCCGGATATGAGCGGCCGGGAGAATATATACATTAATGCGGCTATTTTCGGATTGACCAGGAAAGAAATTGACGAACGGATGGAAGATATTATTGCCTTCTCAGAGTTAGATGCCTTTTTGGACAACCCCGTGCGCACATATTCGTCCGGTATGTATATGCGTCTGGCTTTTTCTGTGGCGATCAATGTGGATGCGGACATTTTGCTGGTAGACGAAATTCTGGCAGTTGGAGATGCAAATTTTCAGGCTAAGTGTTTTAATAAGCTGCGGGAAATTAAGACCAAGGGGACGACCATCGTAATTGTGTCCCATTCTCTGGGACAGATCGAACAGATCTGTGACCGGTCCATTTGGATTCATGGGGGGAAAATCAAGGCAGAGGGAACGCCACGGGAAGTGCATCCGGAATATCTGAATTATATGGGTGAGAAGCGCCAGGAGATTGCAGAAAAGGAGCAGGCCCGTAAGGATCAGGACCAGCCCCGTAAGGACAGGGAGGATCATGAGAACGGCGATTCGGCAGATGCAGGAGGGAATAAGCGTTGGGGGAATGGATTTGCGCGTATCACCAGAGCAGAACTCCTGAATGCGAAGGATGACCCCCAAAGCGTGTTTGTTACAGGAGAGTCCATGACCCTTGAAATTCATTATCAGGTCAAGAAGAAAGTAGAAGATGCCGTATTCGGAATCGGCTTTTTCCGAAGTGACGGTGTGCAGTGTTATGGAACCAATACCCGGATTGACCAGTTGGCAGAGTTTGCTTTGGCAAAAGACGGGTGTATACGGGTTAAGCTAAATCATGTGGATTTACTGCCGGGGGAGTATTTAATTGATCTAGCAATTGAATCGGAAATCGGTATACCGGTAGACTATTACCGACAGGCGGTAAAAATGGAATTCTATTCGCTTCTCCAGGATGTTGGGGTAAGCCGGGTGGATCATGAATGGCAGCTTGATCATTAGGAGATCGGAGGGGGAATTGTGGGTTTAAGGGGAGTGTTTCAGAAGAATTCAAATGGTGATTTTGGACAGTTAGAGAAAAAGGTACAAAAGCACACGCAGTTGTTAGAGGGAATGGATCAATTGCAGGAAAATGTACGGAACCTGAACGCTTTGGTAGAGGGCCTTCCGCAATTGTATGAGAATGTACGGAACCTGAATGCCTTAATGGACGGTCTTCCGCAATTGTATGAGAATGTACGGAACCTGAACGCTTTGGTAGAGGGCCTTCCGCAATTGTATGAGAATGTACGGAATAATAACCATTTGTTGGAAGTTCTCGTTTCGCAATCACAAATGCATGGGGTAAAAATTATGCGTCTGGAAAAGCAGAAAAAGCAACAGGATAGTGTTTCTCCAGTCCAGACAGATTCTTCAACAACGGGATCTGCGGCAGCACCTGTGCAAGATGGGGATTATGGGCAGATTGATTACTTTGACTTCGAAAATTACTTTCGTGGGACAAGAGCGGCGGTGAGACAAGCGCAGATGCAATATCTGCCCTATTTTGAAAATTGCCGGAACGTTGTAGATTTGGGATGTGGGCGGGGTGAATTTCTAGAAATACTCCAGGAAAATAAAATAGGTGCTGTTGGCGTAGATTTTTATCCGGAATTTGCAGACTATTGTAATGAGCAGGGATTCACGGCGGTGTGTGAGGATGCGATTTCCTATCTGGAACAATTGGAGGCTGCGGATGGTATTTTTGCCGGGCAGTTAGTGGAGCATCTCAGCACATCTCAGTTGATCCGTTTATGTGAGCTGTCCTATGAAAAGCTGGAAAAAGGCGGGTATGTGATTTTGGAGACCCCCAATCCGTTTTCTTTATCCATTTATACCCATGCCTTTTATATAGATCCTTCTCATGAAAAACCGGTGCATCCGTATACCCTGAAGTATTTTCTGGAGAAGGCGGGATTTCGCAGCATACAGACACTTTATACACCGAATAGCCGAAGGGACATAGAGATACCACCCATTGTAAGCGATTCCATTCAAAATCTGGAAGAATTTAATGCAGTTATGAAACAGGTCAGCGAAGTCCTTTTTGGTAGTCAGGATTACGCAATGATTGCGCGAAAGTAGGAGGATCATGTGTGAAGATTGTTCAATTGCTGCCAACCATTTCTCTGGGAGACGCAGTTAGCAACGATGCGATTGCACTGAAGCGTGCTCTCCGGAGCATAGGATACGAGACAGACATCTATGCAGAGAGCATGGATGTGCGGATGCCGGAAGGGGTGGCAAAGCATGTAGGGGAAATGCCTGCCCTTAGAAGGTCTGACGCGATCCTATACCATCTGTCTACTGGAACGAGACTAAATTATGAACTTGCCCAAAGCCGGGCGCGGAAAATATTGATTTATCACAATATTACACCGCCGGAATATTTGCGACCTTATAATGCAGAGGTGGCGAAGCTATGTCAGGAGGGATTAGACGGAGCCAGGTTTCTGGCAGATAAAGTGGATTATTGTTTGGCAGTTTCCGAATGGAACCGCCAGGATCTCTTAGAACTGGGATACCGCTGTCAAATCGATGTACTGCCCATCTTAATCCCCTTTAAGGATTACCGGAGGAGAGAGAATAGCGATGTGATCTGCCGCTATCAGGGGACTGGCACCAATATTTTATTTACAGGGCGTATAGCGCCGAATAAATGCCATGAGGATTTAATTGCATCCTTTTATCACTTTAAAAAATACTATGATCCAAAAGCCCGGTTGTTCCTGGTGGGATCTTATTGCGGAATGGAAGCCTACTATGCTAAGCTTGTGGCCTACGTAAAAGCCTTGGGGGTAGAGGATGTATTTTTTACCGGTCAAGTGAGTTTTGAGGAGATTCTTGCTTATTATCGTGTGGCCGATGTGTTCTTGTGTGCAAGTGAGCACGAGGGATTTTGTGTGCCTTTGGTAGAAGCCATGTATATGGGCGTGCCGATTGTCGCGTATGACAGCAGCGCCATTGCCGGGACTCTCGGCGGCAGCGGCATCTTGATGAAAGAAAAGAAACCGGAAGCAGTGGCAGGGATGCTGTCACGGCTGACTTGTGACCAGAAGCTGCGTCAGGATGTGGTACAGATTCAATATTTGCGGCTTAAGGACTTTGACGAAGATAAGATACAAAAAAAATTCCTTTTATACCTGACGGAATTTTTAAATAAAGACGCTGGAACTATAAAATAGCCGAGGACAAGGAGTACGGATATGGCGGACACAATAAAACCAATTAATGTAGAAGAAATCATGGGACAGATACGTGCGGAAATTGAGGCGAAGGGATATAATGACAGCCTTTTAAGCTTTCAAGATGTAGACGGCAGTTCGATCCTGCGGGAAATGCAGAATGCAGAGGAGTTCGATATCGGGGAGATGGAACGGGAAGTGGAATTGGCGAACCACCGTGTTAAAATTGCCTGGTATCATCAAGTGGAAGGCAACCCGCTTGCTGTCTTTGTGAAGAAAGTAATCCGTAAGCTGACCAGATTTTTTGTTATTCCGATTGTCGAGGAACAGAACCTGTTTAACCATTCAACCGTACGCACGCTGAATCAGATTCTGGCGTATGTTAAGCAGCAGGAAATTGTAATTGGAGAGCTCCAGAGTAAGTTGGATCAGATTCAGAAAGAAAAAAAATAGAGGGACATAAGTGAGAATTATACAAGTTTTAACCACGGTATCTTTTGGTGATGCGGTGAGCAATGACGCACTTGCCCTTCAAAAGGCACTGCGAGAAATGGGATACGATACAGATATTTATGCGGAGCATATAGATCCCCGGCTGGAAGAGGGGCGAGTAAAGAAGAGCAAGGAGCTTTCGGGCTTAAAGAAGAAAGATGTGGTAATCTATCACCTCTCCACGGGAACCGAGCTAAATTATGCGGTGGCAAAGTATGAAGCCAGAAAAATTCTGATCTATCATAATGTGACCCCGCCACATTTTCTAGCGCCTTATAAACCAGTCAAGGCAAAACAGTGCCAATATGGTCTGGATGGGGCAAGATATCTTGCCGATAAAGTGGATTACTGCCTGGCAGACTCCGAATGGAACCGGCAGGATCTGTTAGCGATGGGGTATCCATGTAAGATTGATGTATTGCCTATTATGATTGCTTTTGAAGATTATGCAAAGAAACCCAATCAAAAAATTGTGCAGAAATTTAAAGGAAAAGGTACGAATATCCTGTTCACAGGCCGTGTGGCGCCGAATAAGTGCCATGAAGATCTGATCACTTCCTTTTACCTGTATAAAAAGAATTACAACCCGGATGCACGCCTGTTTCTGGTGGGCTCCTATTCGGGAATGGAAGAGTATTACTCCCGGTTATTGAGCTATGTGGAACAGCTTGGTGTACAGGATGTATATTTTACAGGACATATTAGTTTTGAAGATATGCTGGCATATTATTATGCGGCAGATTTGTTCTTGTGTGCCAGTGAGCACGAAGGCTTTTGTGTTCCCTTAGTGGAGGCGATGTATTTTGACGTACCGATTATCGCTTATGATAGTACGGCAATAGACTGGACCCTGGGGGGCAGTGGAATTCTGATGCCGGATAAGACCCCGGCGCTTGTAGCAGGAATGATGAACCGCCTGTTGACAGACCAGGAGCTACGGGAAGATGTAGTGGAGAATCAGAGGATCCGCCTAATGGATTTTGACAGGGAAACGATTCAGGCGCTCTTTAGGCAGTATATTGAGAATTTTTTGAAAGGGTAGAAACTGTGAAGAATAAAATTGGCTTTGTGGTTCAGCGCTATGGTCTTGAAGTAAATGGCGGAGCGGAATTGGAGTGCCGTCTGTATGCGGAGCGGCTGCAGGATGAGTATGAAGTGCATGTTTTGACCAGTAAAGCGATTGATTACATGACCTGGAAGGACGAATATACCCAATCCGAAGAATGGATCAATGGTATTTGGGTAAAGCGCTTTTCAGTAGGCCATCCACGTAGTAAAAAGGCTTTTGATGCGATTAATGGAAGATTTATGAGAGGAGAGCTAAAAGCCGAAGAAGAGGAATCCTGGATAGAGGCCCAGGGGCCGTATCTCCCGGAACTCCTTGCATACTTAAAAGAAAAGGAAACCGAGTATGCCGCTTTCTTGTTCTGCACGTATTTATATTACCCCACCTGTATGGGTGTAAAGGTATTGCCTCACAAAGCAATTACAATCCCTACTGCTCATGATGAGCCCTTTTTGCGCATGGGAATCTTCCATGACGTATTCCGGTCACCCCGGGCGATCTTTTATAACACGGCAGAAGAAAAGGCATTTATTGAGAAGAGGTACCAGAATGAAGGAATTCCCAACGAAGTGGGGGGCGTAGGGATTGAGGTACCCGGAGAAATTTCGGCGGAGGCATTTCGTGAGAAATATGGCCTTGCGGATTATATGCTTTATGTAGGACGGATTGACGAGGGCAAGTCTTGCGATGTATTATTCCGGTATTTTATCGAGTATAAAAAGCGTAATAAGAATTCTATGAAGCTGGTTCTGATGGGAAAGAGTGTTATCGAAGTTCCGCAGGATGAAAACATTGTAAATTTGGGTTTTGTGAGTGAAGAAGATAAGTATAATGGAATGGCCGGTACTCAGATGCTGGTACTGCCATCGCGGTATGAAAGCCTGTCCATGGTGGTTCTGGAATCGATGGCATTGTCTGTGCCGGTGGTGGTAAATGGGGGCTGTGATGTATTGCAGGGACACTGCAGAAAGAGCAATGCCGGACTATATTACACAAATTATTTTGAATTTGAAGCAGCTGTGAATTACCTCCTTACGCATAAAGAAACGAGGAGCAAAATGGGTGAGAATGGAGTGGCCTATATACGGGAAAATTACCGCTGGGATGTAATCATGAATAAACTCAAGCGGTTAATCCGAGTGGTAGAGGGCGGATCCGAAACAGTGCGGGAGGAAAAGCAATGAAAAGACTTGGATTCGTAATTCCATGGTTTGGCGAGAAGATACCGGGCGGCGCCGAGATGGCGCTGAGAGGGTTGACCAGCCATCTGGCGGAATCCGGAATGAATCTGGAAATATTGACCACCTGTGTTAAAGAGTTTTCTTCTGATTGGAATGTAAATTTTTACCCGGAGGGGGAGGATCTGACAGGAAATGTCCGCGTGAGGCGTTTTCCCGTAAGGGTACGGAATACGGAGGCGTTTGATGCCGTAAATTACCAATTAATGCAGGGGCAGCGGCTGGGTGCGGAGGGAGAGCGGATCTATACCGGCGAAATGGTAAATAGTCCCGCCTTGTACCAGTATCTATACGAGCACCAGGAGGAATATGCCTTCTATGTCTTTATTCCCTATATGTTTGGAACCACCTATTATGGCGCCCAGGTCTGCCCGGAGAAATCGGTATTGATTCCTTGCCTGCACGATGAAAGCTATGCGTATATGAGAGTTTTTCGTAAAGCATATTCTCATGTGGCGGGGATGATTTTTCTTGCGAAGCCGGAGGCAGATCTTGCACACCGCTTATATAATCTAAGCGAGGTGCGTGCGGAGGTATTAGGGACAGGAATCGAGACGAATATTACGGGAGACTCCGGGCGGTTTCGCGAGAAATATGGAATCGGGAGCCCCTTTATGCTATATGCCGGCAGAAAAGACAAAGGTAAGAATGTACACACGTTAATCCGCTATTTTATGGAATATAAGAAACGGAATTCCACGGATTTAAAGCTGGTGCTAATCGGAGGCGGCGAAATAGAGATACCCAAGAAGAGCAGAGGGGACATCCTGGATCTTGGTTTTGTGCCGATTCAGGAAAAGTATGATGCATATACGGCGTCCCTTTGCCTGTGCCAGCCATCCCGGATGGAGAGCTTTTCTCTGGTAGTGATGGAGAGTTGGATTTGCCGTCGGCCGGTCTTGGTACATGGAGGGTGTGAGGTTACCGCTTACTTTGCGAAAGTCTCGCATGGGGGACTTCACTTTAAGGACTATTTTGAGTTGGAAGGCTGTCTGCAGTATTTTGAAAGTAATTCCGAGGCAGCCGATATTATGGGGGAGAATGGAAGACGTTTCGTACTTGAAAATTTCTCTTGGGATGTTATTGTGGCGAAGTATCGAGCATTCTTTGAGGAACTGTCGGCAAACGATTCGTAGGAGGCATTATGCTGGAATTGTTGCTATTGTTATTGGGAATTGGCGCCTGTTTCGTAGTCATGGCGGTTGTCTACACAGAAGACGGCATAAAATGTGCGGTGTTTTCAACGGCACTTTATTTTGCGTTATATATAGTGGTTAGTGCCGTGCTTTTCTGGGTGGATTGCTTTAGTATACGGGTAGCGCAGACCGTTTGTCTGATCCTCGGCGGAAGCGGCGCCGTATTTCTTATTATAAAGAAAAAGTTTTCTTTGCGCGCGGTACGGTTTCCTGGCCGGCATTACTGGATTCCATTGCTGACCGTCTGCCTGGTCCTTCCCCTGGTGATTGTGAAGTTCGGCTTCTTTGGAATGGGCCAGGACGAAGGTGTCTACCAGACGCAAGCCATTAATCTCATGTATGGAGTGACGGAAAACCAGCAGGACATTTCGGAGTATGGAGATATCCCCTCGGAACAAGGGCAAAAGGATTTTATGAGGCGGGTTCAGGAACGCCTGTTAGGGTTTTATACAGGGACGGAGTTTGGCGAGTTTCCAACGTATACGGAAGAGGATTGGTTAAGTCCGGTATCCGGTATCTTTCATGGAATTCCCAATTTTCCTGCCGTGCTGGCATTAAGCGGAAGGATACTGGGGCTTAGCGGGATGTCTGCAGTTCAGACCTTGTTCTGGATCTGTGCCGTCTTTGCAGTATATATGACCGGCAGGAATTTGCGATGGAAGAAGAGTACCTTGCTGCTGGTTGGAATTTTGACTGCCGCATCTCCGATTATTGTCTGGACGGCTAAATCAGCACTCACAGAGACTTTTCAGGTGCTTCTGATTAGTTTGTTCTTGTATTTTATGACAGAGCGCCGGCGGTGGTCACCCTTGGGGGCAGCCGCGGCTATCGTCACATTTTCATTTTTTCATGTAACGGCCTTTGTATATATGCCTTTGTTTATAGTTTTGTTCTTTCTATCCTATATCCTGAATGGCAGGCGGGTAAACCTGCTGGCCGGAATGGTCAGTGTCCTGGGATTTGGAATTGGATTAACCATGATGGCATGTGTGAGCCCACGCTACACCTATATGAATCTGGGAAAGTCGCTATATAGTGTCATTCCTTTTATGAATGATCATAATTGCCTGAAGATTGTGTGGATTGTCGTGGCTCTTTGCGTTTCTTTTCTGGGTGCCTTTTATTGGGGAGGCTGGCGAAAGCGTTTGAAAAAGTTCTTAAAATTACCGGCGTGTGCATGGCTGGTCAGGGTAGTAATTCTTGCGTTGCTTTTGTGGCAGATAAGAGTGTTGATGAAGGATGTAATCTCGGAGGGAGGCATACTTCAGGAGCTGCAGAGCCTTACCCTATATGCCTTTTCTTGTTTGACTGGTTTTCTGGCCTTGCCGGCTGCCTGTATAGGATTATTGCTGCACCCGGAGTGGATTCTTGCCGACACTAGGAAATTGACGATAGGAGGGGCATTTATATACTGCATCTTATTCTACTCGGCATTTCTTACGTCTCACGTGTGGGAATATTATTATTATGCCAGGTATCTGGCACCCTATATTCCGGTGTTGATACTTTGTGCGGGAATGGTGCTGGACTCCGTAAGAACCCGGATCAAGGTAGCGGTACTGGCGATTAGTATGGTGGTTCTTGCACCCTTTGAATATGTATTGATGACACAGCAGGATGATACATATATGCCATGGGATGTTGTGGAAGAAATTGCCGCAAAAATTGGTGAGGAAGACGTTGTCCTGATGGATGATAAGATGATGCGGATTCTGTATCTGCCGATTCGTGCGATAACCGGTGCCAAAGCCTATCCGTGCTTTGAAAATGTATTGGAGCAGGCTGAGTACTATTTGCCGGAAAACGGTGAGGTATACTGTCTTGCGGACGGAGATCTGGAGCTCCTGTTTAATGAGGACAGCGTGTGGTATCGGAGAGATTATCAAACTTCTTTGGATCTTAATGAGGATAAAGGGTCCTACATTCCGCTTCCGCTGAATTTTACCAAGAAAATGGAGCAGGTGGTTCTATACCGCTACAATAGTGGCGCCGATGCTATGGAAGAACCATAAAAGAAAGGAAATATTAAGAAAGAAAGCACTAGATTGATTCACAAAAAAATGTTACAATATTATACTGTAGTCGCCCTCCGCATGAGGGAAGGGACTATGGAATTCCTTACAGCAAGATGAGATACAAAGCACGATGCATAATAACCGTGCAAGAAAATTGGGCTGCTCGAAAGTATAGTAAAGAAAAGAGTAATAGGAGGAGTTAGCGGAGTGAAAAGAGTGAAATGGGGGGTAATCTTTTTAGCGGTTACATTACTGGCCGGTGTACCGGCGCAGCCGACATGGGCTGCAGGTGAAACGGAGACTTCGGTATATTTGGAGTCGACGGCTGCGGAGAGTACGGAGAATCTAACGTCAGATCCCACAGAGATGACAGATCCTGCAGACATAACAGACGCTCCGGAAGTAACCGATACTACGGAAATGACAGATGTCCAGAACGAGCCGGAGGAATCTGTGCCGGTGGAGGAGGTTTTATCGGAAGCAGCTGTTCAAAAGACCTTGATGGCTGGAGAAACCGAGATACGTGCATTTGTAGAACGCCTTTATCAGTTATGCCTGGGGCGTGGTGCAGATTCCGTGGGGCTGAATGATTGGACCTCCTCTTTGCAAAATAAAACAAAATCAGGTGCCGAGGTGGCGGCGGGCTTTGTCTTCAGCCAGGAATACATAGCGAAAAAGACAAGTGATGAGGACTATGTAGAGATGCTGTACCGCGTGATGCTTGGCCGTAATTCGGATACAGCCGGTAAGCAGGACTGGGTGAACAGGCTTTACAACGGGCATACCAGACAGGGGATATTTGCCGGATTCGTATATTCCACAGAATTTACTTCTATCTGCGCATCCTATAATATTACACGGGGAGATTACAAATCGGATGATATCCGGGATAAGAACCCGAATGTAACAGCCTTTGTAAGCCGCTTATATAGAACCTGCCTGAACCGCAATCCGGATGAAACTGGTTTGAAGGATTGGATCACGCGTCTGTTAAATGGAAATATGCAGGGGGGAATGGTAGCCTGGTCTTTCCTGAACTCGAAAGAGTTTATCGCAAGAGGAATCAATAATAGCGATTTTGTGAACATCCTATATCAGGTATTTTTAAACCGCTCGGCGGATGCCACCGGTAAGAAAGACTGGGTGGATGCGTTGAACAGCGGCATGTCACGTATGTGGGTAACCGGTGGCTTCGCAGGATCGCAGGAGTTCCAGAAGCTTTGCGCCTCCTACGGCATTCAGGCAGGCAGCGTAACGTCCGCGGAAGCCAGAGACCGGAACCGTGGTATGACTGCGTTAGTGAACCGGTTTTATACGGAGGCATTAAAGCGGACGCCGGGGGCGAGTGACTTGAATTACTGGACCCAGAGACTTCTGGATAAGTCGGCCAGTGGTTTGGATCTGACGCTGGGATTTTTTATGTCCAGTGAATATCAGAATAAGAAGACTTCCAATGCACAGTTTGTAACCGATTTGTATGCGTGCCTGTTAGGGCGTACCCCGGATACGGCCGGTTTGAATAGTTGGGTGAGTGCCCTGAATTCCGGCACTTCCAGACAGGCCCTCTGTACCCAGATTGTGGAGTCTGCGGAATTCCAGAAGCTTTGTAATCAGCTGGGAATCCTGCGGGTCGCAAATGGCTGGGCGGATGGAACCTATTATTATCAAAATGGTCAGAAATTAAGTGGCTGGCAGACGATTGACGGCGCCAGGTATTATTTCAATCCCGCCAATAGCAGTGCGAAGCAGACTGGTTGGGGATATGTAGATGGCTATAAGCTGTATTTTGGCAGTAATGGTATATTAGTAACCGATCTGGAAAGCATAATTGGTGTGCAGTCCTCCTATGTGCTGAAGGTTAATAAGCAGGCAAACGTGGTGACGGTTTATGCTAAAGATGGCAGTAATGGTTACATTATTCCGGTAAAATCCTTTATCTGTTCTACCGGAGAAGCAACGCCATTGGGAGTTTTTAGTACACCGAACAAGTATCGTTGGCATGAACTGATGGGACCCTGCTGGGGACAGTGGTGTACCAGAATTAATGGTGGTGTTTTGTTCCATTCGGTATTTTACAATTCGTATAACAATAATATGAATTTATCCATCAGTGCTTATAATAAGCTGGGAACGACCGCCTCTCATGGATGTGTAAGACTGAAGGCCGGAGATGCAAAGTGGATTTACGATAATTGCAGCCTTGGAACCACCGTAACTGTGTACAATAGTTCTACTCCGGGCCCGTATGGCAAGCCCACTGCTTATAAGCTGGCTTCCTGGCATTCCTGGGATCCGACTGATCCGACGGCTTATTATAAATGCCAGCAGAATGGCTGCCATTAAGCATTCTGTAAAGAGAATTAAAGAGCACTTAAAAAGAGGCAGGCCCGATTGGGTCTGCCTCCAGTGATAAAATGTTTTCGATATTCGAATAAAAGGAGGGTGGAAGGGATTATAAAAGATCGGGAGAAAGTCAAGAAAATTGCCGCATATGGATTGAGTATTCTTCTGCTTGCTGCTTATATAGGGATTCTATTCAGTGCGAGGAATCCGCAGGTATCTTTGGAGTACCGTATGTACTACATTGAACATACGTTGGATGCATGGCCAGGAAACGGAGGATTGCTCTATATATTAGGAACAAAAGAAACCTTCTCGCTGAGTCCGCGGGAACCGGGGGCGTTGAATCGTGTGATGGAGGGTTGGTCTTTCCGGGAAGAATCAGGAAGATGGACGCAGGGAAACCGGGCGTCTGTCCTATATATATTTCCGGAAAAAATAGAGGTGGATCTCGTCTTGGAAATGGAGGTCGTGCAATATATGCAGGGGGTATCGGCCGAAGTTTATGCGAATGACCAATGGATTGGGAGAATGGATGAGGAAACGGGAAAACAGATTTCCATTCCCATACCGAAGGAATACCTGAAGACAGACACCCTGGTCTTATCCTTCCACATCGAAAATCCTGTAAGTCTGGCTGAAATGGGACTCGCTTCCGATGACCGAGCTCCGGGAATAATGATGGGCAGTGCTTTGATTAACAGGAGGATACCATGAGAGCAAAGATGAATATGCTTTTTGCAGAGAGCCAGAGAAAGAATTGGAACATTATGGTTTTTGCATTGCTTGCTGTTACAGTTTCCCGGGTTCTGTTTGTGGCTGTTTATGCGGTATTTGCTGCCAGATCAGGAAGCGAGGTTCCATTTTTTGATGCCTTAAATCGATGGGATGCTGGTTGGTACAGAGATATTATCCACAATGGATACTCTTTAGAACCGTCCGGTCATGAAGCGGGAGATGCTGCTAACTGGGCTTTTTTTCCGCTGCTGCCGCTGGTTGTTGGATTTTTTCACAAGCTTACGGGGTTGGAAGTCAATCTTGTAGCTTCCACTCTGAATACCTTGTTTTTAGCGGCACTAATTATAATAACCTTTCATTATATAATGGAAACACGCGGATCTGTGGGAGAAGCGGTCGGAGTCAGCATCGTTTTGAGTTTTGGGGCCTATAGTCTCTATTTTTCTATGTTATATACAGAATCCCTTTATCTGTTACTTTTAATGCTGGTTCTATATTTTTTACAGAAAGAAAAATATCTGGCGATGGGAATTGCAGGCGCCCTCTTAAGTGGAACAAGAAATACCGGTGTTATGGTTGTCTTTGCGGTTGGAATTAAAGTTATTGTGGATTATTGCATGAGTACAAGGGAGCGGAAAAGTGTGTTAGACTTTATAAAGGTTACTTTATGCAATTGGAAACTGGTGCTTGGAGTCTGTCTCATTCCTTTTGGACTAGTCGCCTTTATGGCTTATCTTGGCTGGAAAATGGGGGACCCATTGGCTTTTTTACATGTACAGGTGGCATGGGGAGGAGAAATAGGGAATCCCCTGGCGGTTCTTTGGAGAGGCTTCAGAAGCTCTTCCGGGAGAGATATTTTCCTGGCTGCCTGCGGAATGGCAGGAATCCTGATTACTGGGTATTTAGTGATACAAAGACGATTTCATGAGGCGGCTCTGGCAATGATACTGCTGATGATTCCTCTTTCCGTACGTCTGCAATCGATACCGCGTTACCTGATAGGAAGTGGAGTTTTTGTATTGGGAGGAGCGGACATCCTAAGAAAGCTCAATAATAAAATCCTTATCGGACTGGTGCTTACATGTTTTATTTTATTTGAATTTATATGTTTATGGTACTGGTTCGAAGAATCGATTGGGATGTTATGAAAATCATTTTAATAAGGAGACAAGAAGGATGAAATTGCCCAAATTAACCATCGTTATTCCCTGTTACAATGAAGAAGAGGTACTGCCGCAGACCAGTGCTCTTTTTTTGGACAAGCTGCATACATTAATTACATCTAAGCGTATTGATGAAGACAGCCGGGTCATGTTTGTTAATGATGGAAGCAAGGACAGTACCTGGAGTATTATCCAGGAACTTAGTAAAGAAGATCCGCATTATACCGGTCTTTGCCTGTCCCGTAACCGGGGACATCAGAATGCCCTTCTGGCAGGGTTAATGACGGCTAAAGAGGCAGCGGATATTACCATTTCGATTGACTGTGACGGGCAGGATGACATTAATGCGATGGATGCAATGCTTAATGAATATGAGCAGGGCTGTGATATTGTTTATGGTGTTCGTTCCAAGCGTGAGACGGATACATTCTTTAAGCGCACGACCGCAGAAGGCTTTTATAAGGTGATGAAATTGCTGGGGGCTGAGGTCGTATTTAATCATGCCGACTACCGCCTGATGAGCAAAAAGGCCTTGGAAGGCCTGGCAGAGTTTGGAGAGGTCAATTTATTCCTTCGGGGATTGGTACCGCTGGTCGGCTTCCGCTATTCCAGCGTATACTACGAGCGGAACGACAGAATTGCCGGTGAAAGCCATTATCCGCTCAAAAAGATGCTCTCATTTGCATTGGATGGAATTACCAGTTTATCGGTTAAGCCGCTGCGCATGATTACCTCACTTGGACTTCTGATCAGCCTGGTTAGCATGATCGCGATCGTTATTACCATTATCCAAAAATTTTGCGGTGTTACCGTAACCGGTTGGACCAGTATGATTTGTATTATGCTGTTTCTTGGGGGGGTTCAGCTCTTGTGTATCGGAATCATGGGGGAATATATTGGTAAGATTTATAACGAAACGAAGAAACGGCCTCGCTATATTATCAGTGAAACTACGGAGGAAAAAGAAGAATAAAAGAGCACTTTAAGAGAGGCAGGCCCTAAAGGGTCTGCCTCCAGTAGTTCAGCGTTTCTTCTAACGTCTGCTGCAGTGGGATGGCCGGAGTCCAGTTCGTAACCTCCCGGAGCTTTGTGATATCGGCCTCAATGATGGGTATGTCTACCGGACGGAGCCTGTCCGGGTCTACGGACACCTGGATCTGCCTCGCGGAGAGCGACAGGATCTGGGTCAGGACCTCTTCGATGGAGACTGCATGACTGCTTCCCACATTGTAGGTCTCGCCAGGCTGTCCTTTCTGAATCAGAAGGGCATAGGCTCTCACTACATCCCGGACGTCCGTAAAATCCCGCTTGGCGGCCAGGTTGCCCACATGAATGACGGGAGGGCGCATTTCGGCCTCGATTTCCGCTACTTGCCGACAGAAGTCCGCCACGACAAAGAGTGGTGACTGGTTCGGTCCGATATGGTTAAATGCGCGCACCATCATGATCTGCATCTGATAGGCTTTGGCGTATATCGCGCCAATCATGTTCTGGCAGGCTTTCGTGGCAGCGTATATATTGCCGGGGCGGGGGGTGTTTCTTTCGCTGATAGGCGTTTCGCCCGGAAGAATATGACCATATTCTTCGCCGGAGCCAATTAACAGAATGCGGGGGGAATAATCCAGCTCCCGTATGGCATCCAGTACATTAATGCTCCCTTTTACATTTACGTCAACGGTCAGTGCGGGGTTTTTCCAGGAGACGGCTACCGAACTCTGGGCAGCCAGATGGAAAATACAATCCGGCCGAACCGTTTGAAGCAGGGCGGTAATTTCCTTTTTTTCTAAAATATCCAGATCGTGTATGGATACATCGGGATTGACAATGGTCTCATTCGGCATTTTTGTGACATGCACAGACCATTGCCAATCGCGTTTACAGTGCTCAATTAAATAATTTCCCACAAAACCGGCACCGCCGATTATAAGCGCTTTCATAGAAGATTCCTCCGAGGCATTATAGCTTGCTGTACGCAATTTCTTTCTTTACCAGTTCAAGGTCATGATCTACCATGCGGAATACTAATTCCTGGAAGGGGATCTCTCTGGTCCAGCCAAGGACTTTCTCGGCCTTGGAGGGGTCTCCCAGCAAGATATCCACTTCGGCCGGCCGAAAGAAGCAGGGGTTTACACGGGTTACGATCTTACCGGTGGCCGCGTCGGTTCCAATTTCATCTACGCCTTTACCGGACCAGCTGATCTGAACGCCAACCCGCTCAAAGGCATGGGTGACAAAGTCACGTACCGTACGCGTTTCATTCGTTGCAATTACAAAGTCGTCCGCCTGATCCTGCTGGAGCATCAGCCACATGGCTCTTACATAGTCCTTCGAGTGGCCCCAATCCCGCTTGGCATCCAGGTTGCCTAATTCCAGGCAGTCTAACAGGCCGTATTTAATCCGTGCCACCGCGTCGGTGATCTTCCGGGTTACGAACTCCTTGCCGCGTCGCTCACTTTCGTGGTTGAATAAGATGCCGCTGCAGGCATAAAGGTCATAGCTTTCGCGGTAATTCTTTGTAATCCAGTGCCCATAGAGCTTGGCCACTCCATAAGGGCTTCTCGGGTAAAAGGGCGTAGCTTCGGACTGAGGAATGGCTTGCACCAGTCCAAACATTTCGGAGGTGGAGGCCTGGTAAAAGCGTGCATCGGGCTTTATGATCCGAATGGCTTCGAGTAAATTGGTTACGCCTACGGCATCGATATCGGCCGTTGTAATGGGTTGTTCCCAGCTGGTGGCTACGAAGGACTGTGCGGCCAGATTGTAGACCTCATCTGCTTGTGATACCTGCACGGCGTGGATCAGAGATGTGATATCCGTCATGTCTGCATACATAAAGTGGATTTTATCCTTGATATGCTCTACATTTCCATAGTCTACTACGCTCTTGCGGCGCATCAGGCCGTATACTTCATAACCTTTTTCCAGTAACAATTCTGTCAGGTAGGAACCATCCTGTCCGGTGATTCCGGTAATCAGTGCTCTTTTCATGAGATTCTCCTATAAATAGTTAGATATATTTATCCTGCTTAGTGGCACGCAGTTCGGCCAATACTTTCTTGATATCCTCTGAATGCTCCTTATCGCATATCAAAATGGCATCTTCTGTGTCAATCACGATTAGATCCTTAAGGCCCACTGCGGCAATTAGCTTGCCGCTGCTTTCCAGGATACAATGCTTTGAATTCACCGGTAATACGTTGCCTGCGATAACATTACCGTTGTGATCGGTCTGGCGGATCCGTTCAATAGCCAGCCAGGAACCCACATCATCCCAGCCGAAGTCGCCCGGGATGATATAGATAGCGGACGCCTTTTCCATGATGCCGTAGTCAATCGATTCGGAGGGGAGACTGGGAAATGTCTCGGTTAACACGGCATTCTCCCGGGGGGTGCCGATTGCCTCGCGAATCACCTGGATCCCATTATATAATTCCGGCATATGGGTTTGTATATTCTTTAAAATACTGGACACCTTCCATATAAACATGCCGCTGTTCCATAAGTAGTCCCCGGCGGCCAGATACTTCTCAGCGGTCTCACGGTTTGGTTTTTCGACAAACTGCGCGACTGCATAGGCTTTCCCCAGGGGGGACTGCCGTAAATAATGAATATATCCATAGCCAGTCTCCGCATAAGCAGGCGGAATTCCAAGTGTAACCAGATTGCTACCGGTACTGGCCACGGAAACAGCATCCTGCAATGTCTGGGTAAAAGTCTCCACGGAGTGCACTAAATGGTCGGAGGGAAGCACCAGCATTATGGCGTCTTCGTATTTGCGGGCAATGTGGACAGCGGCCAGGGCAATGCATGGAGCTGTGTTACGGCCAACCGGCTCACACAGGATATTTTCCTCCGGGAGTCCGGGAAGCTGCTCGGTTACCAGTTCCTTATAGCGGGTATTCGTGGCAATATAGACATCTTCTAAATCTACTAAAGAGGATATCCGGTCAATGGTCAATTGAATCATGGTTCTGCCATCATCCGTCAGGGACAAAAACTGCTTTGGCAGAGACATCCGGCTTCGTGGCCAAAAGCGTTCGCCGCGCCCGCCGGCCATAATCAATGCGGTTGTTTTCATGAACTTACTCCTTTTGTTTATGATGCAATACTCCTAATTACTATACTATAAAATCGGGGAATAGACAAGCGCAGCACACTTATTATAATATTTTTTTCAAGCACACTTATTATAATATTTTATTCTTACAACTTAAGTAGGAATAACTTGCAAAATCCAGGAAGATATATTATTATTAGACATAGTTTTTATTAATAAAGTAATGCGGGAGGTAATATGATATCTGTTTTTTACGCTGTTTTGATTATAATAATAAGCAGCATAGTTGGTTTGGCAATACTCAAAGTAATAACAAGGGGCAGTGTCTTAGATAAATGGAGTGGGGAGCTTGCAATTGCGCCATTAGCCGGAGCTGTATCCGTAATGTGTATCTCCCAGATGCTCGCCCATGTTCTTACGATGAAGCAGATTAGTATCGTGTTTATTCTGGTTATTTTTATATGTTTACTATATCTAAGAGCAGATTACAATAATATCATGAGAGAATTAGTGCAGCATAGATCCGCTCTTTTTATTATACTATTCATTATTATTGTGCTGAATTATCCTTCTATTATGAAGGGAGAGATGGTAAGTGTACATCAGGCGAATAACGATATTATATTTTACCTGTCCACCATGGATTGGATGCAGGATCATACTTTACTGCAGACGGTGTCGTATACCACAGAGTCCCCTTACTATGTCTGCGCAGAATACATTTTTAGTACTACAAGATATGGGGCGGATGTATTTGGAGCGTTAATGATGAGTACCTTTGGCTTAGAATCTTACGAGATTTTTGGTATTCTGGGAGCTGTTCTAAGTACCATGTCCAGCATCGCTTTTTATTATTTTGGACGGCACGTCTTAAAGCTTTCCCGGCTTGCTTCGATTATCATTCTGGCGATTGTAGGATTGAACTTTGGATGGGTGGATTTGATTACCCAGCACTATCTTCCTCAAATCTTCGGAATTGGATGCCTGATCGGATTTACAGCATCCCTGATGAAGCTTTATCTGACCGATAAGAAACGATATATATTCCTGACAGCATTATTTTTGACAGGGACAGCAACTACCTATGCAGAGTTTGCCGCCTATTTAGTGGCTATTTATATCCTTGTATTTGGGGTAATGTTCTTCTATAGAAGAAAAGAGAAAAAAACGTACCTCATTAATGTGCTGGGTGCCGGTGTACTTTCCTTTGTTTTGAATCCGATCGGCATGTTTATAGCAGTGAAATTTAATCTGTCAATATTAAGTCGGGTTTCCGTCTCTGTCAGCAGTATAGATGCCCATCGTGGTAACATGAAGACGTTTAGCAGTTGGATTGCAAGAGCGCTGGGAAGTTTAGATCCCTTGCGAATCGCAGAGGGAGCAATCAAGAACTTTTATGTGGGTTGTCTAATTCTGCTAGTTGTTTTAGCAGCAGCACTTTTGGTGATTAATATTGTGAAGTACCGCGATAGGGTTCTGGTCAGTGCGCTGGGAATCTTACTATTTCTGCTGGCGTATGCAGCTTATTTTAGAAGCCTGTCCTTTGCTTATGGTGAGTATAAGCACTTAGTGTCCATAGCGCCGTTTCTTTGGACATTTGCGATTTACTTCCTCTATAATATAGTACATAGAATGAAGGGAAGGAATTGGAAAATGATAGGTGCGGCGATGGGAACGACAGCCGCTGTGATATTTGGTTTATTTTCTATAAGCAAGACTTATCCGTTGGATCAATTATACTACTTTGACAGTACTCTTATGGAATTGGAACAGGCGGCAAATCTGGTGCCGGCAGGTGAACTTATTGGGCTGGATAGTCCTCAGCACCCGATCCAGCACGGTTTGAATTATGCTCTCAAGAATCACAAAGTAAAGCAGGTTACGGAGACTGTAAATTCATATTTTACGATGTTGCAGATTGCTCATGATTTAGAACCCACAAGGTATATGGTATATGATTATCGTGATATACCGAGGGAGCAGATTTCGGGTGATATTATATGGAGCAATAATACCATGGCATTGGTTGACCATGGAATCAAAGAATAAGCATGTGAAAGGAGGAAGGTAGTAATGAACTTACTATTTGTGGTTAACTACTATTACCCTTATGTTAGTGGTGTTTCGGAATACCTGCGCTTATTATGTGAGGAATTTGCCGCTAAAGGATATAATGTAACAGTTCTTGCCTCGAATCATAATAAATTGCCGGCAAAGGAAATAATTAATGGAGTAAAGGTGGTAAGAGCACCGATTATCGGTAAAATCAGTAAAGGGACTGTGAGTACGGCATTCATCCGGTGGGCGGTTAAGATGTCCAAAGAAGCCGATATCGTGAATCTGCATCTTCCTATGTTGGAGTCAGGAATAATCTCTTCACTTATAAATAAAAATAAATTAGTTACCACGTATCATTGTGATATAAATCTTTCTCCGGGTTTCATGAACAAGATGATTGTTAAAATTATGGATTGGTCAAATAATCGATGCTTAAAGAGAAGTCAAAAAATCATGGTTACTTCTATAGATTATGCAAAGCATTCCAGGATATCAGGCCGCTATATGGAGAAGCTGGTAGAGGCGCCGCCCCCTATTAAAAAGTACAGATATGTGTCGGTTGAAAGGGCAGATAATAAAAAGATTATTGGATTCTGTGGACGTATTGTTGAAGAAAAAGGGATTGATGTTTTAATCAAGGCATTTCCTATCATTCAGCGGAAGAATAAGAATACATGGCTATACATTGGCGGTGACTATGAGAATGTTGCTGGTGGAAGTATCTATCCGGCACTTAAGGATTATATAAAAGAGAATAAGATTGAGAACATAAAATTTTTAGGCATGATTCCGGAAGAGGAGATGGAAGAATTTTATTCTTCACTTGATTGCTTTGTCTTGCCAAGCATTAATTCTCTGGAAGCATTTGGAATGGTTCAGGTGGAAGCGATGATGTGCAAAGTTCCAGTCGTATCCTCCGATTTATATGGAGTTCGAACCGTTGTTCAAAAAACGGGTATGGGACGAGTATCCAAACAAGGTGACCATAAGAATCTGGCCGAATGCATTCTGGATGTACTGGAGCATAAAGAAAAATATGTGAAGCAGCCGGAGGATATTGCGCAGATATACAGCACAGCGAAAAGCTGCAGTGATTATCAAGAGTGTTTTACCGCACTAAAGGGGAAGAATGAAAAGAATAATTGAACTGATTAAGTACAGTTTTTTCGGCGGACTGACCACGGTCATAAATCTTGCTCTTTTTGCGATATTGGAACAAGCCGGAATGAATTATATTCTGGCGAGTTCGATATCTTATGTGGTGGCGGTGGTAATTAACTATTTTTTTAATAAACAATATGTTTTCGGTACTGCCAGGAAAAGTAAAAAAGAGAGCAGGACGCAGTTCATTAAATTTATTAGTATGCGGCTTATTTCATTGGGGATTGAAAATGTACTGCTGTACCTGTTGGTAAGTGTTATAGGAATACAGGTATATGTTGCCAAGATTACATTGAGCATCGTAATCATTCTCTTAACATATGTAGCAAATAAACGGATTATCTTTAAAAAGCATGAGGAGAGCACATGAAAGCCTATTTAAAACTGCTGCGCCCCAAGCATTATATTAAGAATGTATTGATATTTGTACCTTCATTTTTTGCCGGCGATATTTTCAAGATCGAAACAATAAGTTCACTGTTGCCGGCATTCGTGGCATTTTCTTTGACATCATCGCTAATCTATATAGTCAATGACATCCGAGATGTAGAAAAGGACAGGCTCCATGAGGTCAAGCGTAACAGACCAATAGCATCCGGGAAGGTATCTGTCAGAAATGCCGTTATACTAGGGGTGTTTACGGGGGCGTTGGCGCTCATCATTCAAGTAGCGGCAGTACAAGGACATTGGTCGTGGGCCTTCTTATATCTGGGATGCTACCTATTGATTAATTTTGCATATTCCTTTGGTCTTAAGAATGTTCCGATTGTGGATATCTGTATTTTAGCAG